>Ga0194060_10003113_pt1 | contig 11763 bp, 12 predicted proteins | sample SepL225m_MetaG_FD_163427 | JGI IMG/M metagenome (GOLD analysis project Ga0194060, IMG submission 163427) | Anoxic zone freshwater microbial communities from boreal shield lake in IISD Experimental Lakes Area, Ontario, Canada - Sep2016-L222-5m | ecosystem: Environmental > Aquatic > Freshwater >... | reverse complement strand
GTCGTAAGATCCTCGGAAACGGAATCGAGCGCCGGCGTCTGGATGGCGGTCATGGAGCGGTTCATCGGCCCGGTGGGCTTGAACGCGGCGGCGCGGCGGTACTTGTCGTACCGCTCCCGGAGCGCGTCCGTGATGCGAATCCATTCGACGACGTTCGAGAGCCGAGCCTCGTCGACCTTTACGTCGTACAGGAGCTCCTGGACGAACGGGTCGCGACGGTACGACTCGTAGAACAGTTCGATGGGGGAAACGGACGATCGGTCACGAACGACCGCGTTTTGGAACGCCGCGATCAGGGTCTGCTCGGCATCCTCGGAAAAGGTCGGCCCGGGGCCGGTCGGAACGGAAAGGAGACGGCGGTTGATCGCGTCGCTTATCGCGTCAAACCGAAGGCCGAGACGGCCGAAGACGACCGGAACGTCGCCGTGCGACAACGATGAGATGAACAGGTGCAGCGGCTGGATCGAGGCGTGACCGAATGAAGATGCGAGCTTATACGCGTCCTCGACCGTCTTCATCGCGTCCGGGTGGTACAGGTCGGCGACGTTGACGCGCTCTCCTTCCGGAACGGGACTAAAGTCCCTCTGAATTTCGAAATTCCCAGGGACTTTAGTCCCGTCTGGCATCGTTGTTTTCCTCCGCGTCACCTCGCACATCCGCTGGAACACGAACGACGACGCCAGCAAGAACAGCGAGAACGACAATCCCACGAAGCTCGGACGGAATACCGCGCGCGCGAATGCCGTCATTCCACTGGGAATCACGTACAGGTACATCCCCCATCCGAACCAGAGGAAAAATAGGAATGCCGCGGCCAGGATTCCCGCGCTGACGGCCGTCTGAACCTTTTGTGCCAGCCGCTTCTTCGCGAGCGACGCGTCGTCTAGCCGTTCCGACCAAATATAAGCCTTCCCGTCGATGAGGACGCCGGCGCGGGGGGTCGAAGGGATCGGGGGGTTCGAAGGGATCATGTTAAAAAACAATCAGCCCGACCGCGTGGTAGAGCAAGCCGAGAATGGCCATCGGAAGGGCAAGGACGTAGACGGCAAGCCCGACGAACGCGGCCGACGACCAGACGGCAACCGCGCCACCGCGCACGAAGATCATCGCGAACCGCACGCCGAAGCTGATCGCGCGCCCGCTCCATTCAGTGTCGCCGTACATCGGAACGAACAGGTTCCTTACCCACACCCCGAGCGAGAAGCGCTCGGAGGCGTCCCGGACGAATTTTTGAAACCATGCGGTCATGATGGCGAGGCCGCGCGTGTACCACCACGCCGGAAGCGAGACGATGCCGTCGAATAGTTCCGTGAGGACGAGACGCAAAACCATATGCGTACAGTTTACCATAAATCGATTGCATTGACAGAAGCGCAATAATCGCGTATCCTGCCGGTTCGTGCGCGGATCCTCCGAGCACAACCCAGAGGTTTTCATGCCCCTCCCCGCCTTCTCCCCCTGCCAGCACTTCATACAGGCCGTCCTCCCCGGTCTGATCCACGCGGACGCGTCGCTCACGCACGTGGTGGCAAGCTACAACCGGATCGGATCCAGAAGGCCTGCGCTGCCCGCGGAAATTCTCCGTGCCGACGGACTGACCTCGCTGCTGTTTTCAGAGCTGACGCTCGGACGGATCCAAACGGACGTCGTCCGGGTCGTTCGGAAGGAATCCGACCCTCTGGTCCCGATGATCGCGACCGTCTACGTCGGCGGACGAAAGTTTGTCGAGATGATGCAGCTCGTCGTTCTCCTCCGCGAGGCTCGTCCGGACGCCAGGATCGTCGCCATCGCCTGTCCGTGCATCACGACGGACCAGGAGGAGACCGTCAGGCGCGGCATCCAGGCCGGCAAGCTCGCGGCAGCGGCATGGAGCGATTGCAGCGGAACGAACATGACCCGCGACATCCATCGCGCGGTCGAAAAAAACTGGATCTCCGACAAACCGGACATCCAGGTCTCTCACCACTCGACGAATTCCGTCGACCTTGGCGCCTAGCCTTAGGCGCCCTTTTCTTTTCTCAGTTCCTCCATCAGTCGCAGATAAAACCGCAGGTTGTGGATCGTCGCCAGCCGCATGGCCAGCATCTCGCCGACCGAGAACAGATGGCGGAGATACGCGCGGGAAACGGTCTTGCACGTCGAGCAGTCGCACCACGCGTCCACCGGCGACTCGTCGAACGCGCTAGCCTCGCCCGTCACGTTGAGTTTCTTGTAAAAGTCGGTGGGTCGCTTCGAGAAGTCAATCGTCGTCGGATCCTGCGCCCAGGTGAACAGAGTCCCGTGCCGCGCGTTTCGCGTCGGAATCACGCAGTCGAACATGTCCACGCCGAGCGAGACGTAATGCACGATCTCCTCCGGCATTCCCCCGCCCATAAAATACCGTGGCTTGTCCGCCGGCATCTTGTCGCAGATGAACTCCGCGATCCGATACGCGTCCTCGCGCGATTCGCCGACGGAGAGCCCGCCGATCGCGTACCCGTCGAACCCGATCTCGACGAGTCCCTCGACGGATTTCTGGCGCAGGTCCTCGTGCGTACCGCCTTGGACGATTCCGAAGAGGTTCTGTCCCGGCGGCAGCGCGTCCTTGCACCGCCTCGCCCAGCGCAGCGATAATTCCATCGCCTGCTCGTACCGCTCGCGCGTCGAGTCGCCGGCCGCGACGTCGTCGAACTGCATCACGATGTCGGACCCGATTGCCGCCTGCATTTGCATCGACAGCTCCGGCGTCAGATGAATCCGCTTGCCATCGATGTGCGACTGGAACGTGACGCCCTCCTCGTTCGTCTTGTTCATCTTCGAGAGACTGAACACCTGGTACCCACCCGAGTCGGTAATGATCGGCTTCTTCCATCCCATCAGATGATGGAGACCTCCCAGCTTTTTTATCCCCTCCAACCCCGGACGAAGCAGCAGGTGGTACGTGTTCGACAAGACGATCGACGCCCCAAGCGCCTCCACGTCCGCCGACGACAGCGTCTTCACCGCCCCCTTCGTCGCGATCGGCATGAAGCAGGGCGTCTCGACGATTCCATGAGGAAGGGTAAGACGGCCTCGGCGGGATTTTCCGTTGGTTGAGAGAAGTTCGAACATATTCGTTTTCAAGCAGCTCAACATACCTCACAGCTGCAATGTATCTTGAGTTGCTCAACATACATTGCAGCTGTGAGGTATGTTGAGCGATTTACTAGTTCAGATTCAACTCCTCCAGCATCTTCCTCTGCTCCTTCGACAGCTTCGTCGGCGTCACGACCTGGACGATGAACACGTGGTCGCCTCGGCCGTTGCCTGCCGGGACTCCCTTTCCGCGGACGCGGATCTCGGTTCCCGACTGCGTGCCCGGCTCAATTTCCAATTTCCATTTTCCATCGATAATTTCCGTTTCGATGCTCGCCCCGAGCGCGGCCTGCGTGAAGCCGAGGTTGAGCGACGAGTAGATCGTCGATCCCTCGCGCTCGAAGCGCGTGTCGTTCTTCACGTGGAGGCGGACGAACAGGTCGCCGGTTTGTCCTCCACGGATTGCCTCGCCGCCGCCGCGGACGCGCAGCGTGTTGCCGTTCTCGACGCCGGACGGGATGTGAACCGTGAGCGTCTTCTTTCCGCGGACGATTCCGTCGCCGTGGCACGCCTTGCAGTTCGTCGACGGAACCTTTCCTTCGCCGCGGCACGTCCCGCACGCGACCTTGGACTGGAACGTTCCGAGGATCGTTCGCTGCTGGACGACTTTGACGCCCCTGCCGCCGCAGTCGTCGCAATCCTTCATCTTCGTCCCAGGCTCGGCGCCCTTGCCGTCGCATTTCTCGCACGCGTCGAACTTGGACAGGTGTAATTCCTTGTCGACGCCAAAGATCGAATCCTTAAACGTAAGCTCGGCATCAACCTGGATGTCATTCCCTCTCGGCGCGGCGTGGCGGCCTGCTCCGCCACCGAACATGCTCCCAAACATTTCTCCCAAATCCTCAAACCCGCCGCCCTGGAACCCGGAGAAATCGAACCCTCCGAACCCCTGGCCGCCACCGAATCCCTGTCCGCCGCCCGGGCTCCCGTCGAACGCCGCCGACCCGAACTGGTCGTATTTCTTGCGCTTCTCCGCGTCGCCAACCACCTGATACGCCTCATTGATCTCCTTGAACTTCGCCTCGTCTCCCGTCGGCTTGTCCGGATGATACTGGTGCGCCAGCTTCCGAAACGCAGCCTTAATCTCGTCCTGCGAGGCGGATTTCGATACTCCGAGCAAATTGTAGAAATCTTTGGCCATGTAATTTTATCTTGTCTGTTGAAATTTCCTTGTGTCTTGTGTTCTTGAATTTTGTCTCTTTCGACCTAGTGTCCTCCCCCGCCGCGGTGAATCGACAGCATCAGGAGCTCGATCATCAGGCCGACGAACAGGACCACGATCACCAGTGTCGCGAGGTGCCACTGCGCGATTCCGTACATCGAGTGGACCGACTTCGAACACGAAGACGGGGGCGGGATCATCCCGCCCGCCGTCTTCACGCATCCTTCCTGAGATTCCGCGAACGCGACGATCTGCTCGTCAAACGACCGCGCCACGTGCGTCTGAGTCATATTTATTTCTCGTCAGCCTTCGCATCAATCGGCTCGTCTTTTTTTTCAGTCCCTTCAGCCTTCTCAGCCCCCTCAGCCTTTTTTTCCTCGTACATCTTCGCCCCAACCTTCTGCGCCGCGTCCGACAGCGTGTCCGCGGCCTTCTTGATGGCCTCGTGGTCATCGCCGTCCTTCACGGCCTTGAGCGCCGCGATCTTTTCCTCGATGTCCTTCTTCTCCTCGTCGGTCACCTTGTCGCCGGCGTCCTTCATCATCTTCTCGGCGGTATAAATCATGTTGTCCGCCAGGTTGCGATGCTCGATCATTTCCTTTTTCTTCTTGTCCTCGTCGGCATGCTCCTCGGCGTCGCGCTTCATGCGCTCGATCTCGTCCTTGGACAAACCGGTCGACGCGGTGATCGTGATCTGCTGGCTCTTGCCGGTACCCTTGTCCGTCGCGGAGACGTTGAGGATCCCGTTCGCGTCGATGTCGAACTTCACCTCCACCTGAGGAACGCCGCGAGGCGCCATCGGGATTCCGGAGAGGGTGAAGTGTCCGAGCGGCTTGTTGTCCGCGGCCATCTCACGCTCGCCCTGGAGGACGACGATCTCGACGGACGACTGGTTGTCCGCGGCCGTCGAGAAGACCATTGCCTTCGACGTCGGGATCGTGGTGTTGCGCTCGATCAGCTTCGTCGACACGCCTCCCATCGTCTCGATGCCGAGCGACAGCGGGGTCACGTCGAGCAGGAGAACGTCCTTCACCTCGCCCTGCAGCACGCCGCCCTGGACCGCCGCGCCGACCGCGACCACCTCGTCCGGGTTCACCGTGATGTTCGGCTTCTTGCCAAAGAAATCCTCCACGGCCTTCTGGACCATCGGCATGCGCGTCATCCCGCCCACCATCACGATCTCGTTGATGTCGCCCTTCGCCATCTTCGCGTCCTCAAGCGCCTTCTTCACCGGACCGAGCGTCTTTTCCACGAGCGGGCGGACAAGCTCTTCCAGTTTCGATCGCGACAGCGAGAGCGACAAATGCTTCGGGCCGTTGGCGTCCGACGTGATGAACGGCTGGTTCACCTCCGTCTGCTGGGCCGTCGACAGCTCGATCTTCGCGCGCTCGGCGGCATCCTTGATACGCTGCAGCGCGAGCGGGTCCTTGCCGAGGTCGATCCCCTCCGCCTTGCGGAACTCGTCCACGATCCAGTCGATAATGCAGCGGTCGAAGTCATCGCCGCCAAGGTGCGTGTCGCCATTCGTCGACTTCACCTCGACCGTGTCGGCCGAGACGTCGAGCACGGAAACGTCGAACGTTCCGCCTCCAAGGTCATAAACCATCACCTGCTCGCCCTTCTTCTTGTCGAAACCGTACGCAAGCGCAGCAGCCGTCGGCTCGTTGATGATGCGAAGGACCTCGAGTCCCGCGATCTCACCAGCAACCTTCGTCGCGGCGCGCTGGGCATCGTCGAAGTACGCCGGAACCGTAATGACGGCCTGCGTGATCTTCTCCCCAAGCTTCTCCTCCGCGTCCGCCTTCAGCTTTCCAAGGATCATCGCGGAAATCTCCTCCGGCGTATACTCCTTGTCGGCCATCTTGATGGCGACCCCGTCGCCCTTCTTCACGATCTTGTACGGCATCGTCTTCATGTCGCGCTGCACCTCCGCGTCATCAAACCGGCGACCAATCAAACGCTTAATCGAGAACAGCGTGCTCTCCGCGTTCGTGACGGCCTGCCGCTTCGCCGGGGCTCCAACGAGCCGCTCGCCCGTCTTCGTCACCGCCACCATCGACGGCGTCGTGCGCGCCCCTTCGCGATTTTCCAAAACCTTCGGCTGTCCACCTTCGATGATGGACATGCACGAGTTCGTCGTTCCAAGGTCGATTCCAAGAATCTTTGCCATAAAGAGTGATTGAGTGATGAAGTGATTGAGTCGTTGAGTTACGACGCTTGCACGATGACCTTTGCGGGACGGATTACCTTTGAGCCGAGCTTCCATCCTCGCGCAACGACCTCGACGATCGCGTTCGCGGCGACCTTCTCGTCGGCCCGCTCACCGACCGCGTCGTGCAGGTTCGCGTCGAACGGGTCGCCGACTTCGCCGAATGGTTCCACTCCCATCTGGAGGAGGACCTCGTCGAGCTGGGTTTGGACGAACAGGATTCCCATCAGCCAGTTCTTAAGCTTCGCGTCGATCCCTTCCGGGACGAACTTCACCGCCGTGTCGAAGTTGTCGATCACCGGGATGATCCGGCTCGCCGCGTCGGCCGTTGCCGCCGCGCGCATCTCGACGCGCTCGCGTCCCTGTTCCTTCTTCAGGTTGTCGTAATCCGCAAGGGCGCGCTTCCAGCCCGCAAGATACTCGGCTGCCTTGTCCTCGACAGGTGTCTCGACAGTCGGCTCGACCGTCACGTCTTGTTCGTCGCTCATAGTGAATCGTCTAGAATTTCTTGAATGTCCGTAACGAGTCCGAGGTTCCTTCCATAGTCCATCCGCATGGGGCCGATCAATCCGAGGATGCCAATCTGTCCGTTTGGCAGCCGGCACTTCACCATCACCGCGCTCATGTCCTTGCCGAACGGGTTCTCGCTTCCGATGAGAACCTGCGGCTCGCTTGTCATGCGGTCGAACACCTCGCCCACCAGCTGGTCGAAGCGGTCGAGCATCCGGGAAAGCTCCTGGACGACGACGATGTCGCTGAAGTCAGGCTTGCCCACGAGGTTGGCGACGCCGGAGTAATAGCTGTTGCGCGGATCGACGGCCACGATGGCCATCTCGCCCGACAGCTCCATGAGCGTCCGGGCCAGGTCGCGCATGTCGGGCTCTCCGGCTCCGGTCGAGCGGCCGTCCGCGACCGACTTGCGAAGCTGGTCGCTTGCGGCGTGTCCAGGCTCTGCGGACACGAAGTTCTGGAGATAGTAGACGTATGCCCTCTCGGTGGGTATCCGTCCGGCCGACGTGTGCGGCTGGACGATGAATCCCGCGTCCTCGAGCGCGGCCATCTCGCTGCGGATGGTGGCGGGCGACACGTTGCTCCCCGACAGCTCCGCGACGAGACGCGACCCGACCGGCTGCGCCGACCGGATGTACTCGTCCACGATCGCCTTCAGAATGGCCTCTTGCCGTGGTTCCAGACGCATAAAATCAAAATTAGCACTCTCATTGTACGAGTGCTAATTCATCGTGTCAAGCCTAAGAAAAACGGGGTGCACGCTATCGGTCCAAAGCCAGTTTCTGCCAGGATACTCTTCGCGTTTTCTTTTCTGACAGCAACTCGCGCAGCTTCTCTCCCCCGAGCACCGTCGGGATAATCACGAACGTGGCGCCGGCCGCGTAGCACTTTTCCGCCTCGTCCTTGGTTCGGGCGGAGACAACGGCGGTCCCTGCGAACCCCTCGCCGCGAAGATAACCGAGAATCTCGAGCGAAACGCTCACGTCCGGAATGGTCGACACGATGAACTTCGCGCGCTCGACCCCGATCTCCTCGAGAAAACTGTCGTCGCCCGCGTCGCCGTAAATGGCCGGGATGCCGACCGCGGTCAGATCGCGAATCACGATCGGATCGAAGTCAACCACCGCGAACGGCTGGCGCAATTCCTCAAGGGCGGAGAGGGCTGCCGTGCCGATGTCGTGCAGGCCGAAGAGATACGTCTTTACCTCGGGATGGACGACCTTGTGCTCGCGCGAAAGCGATCGTGCCGGCTCCATGAATCGGAACACCGGGCGAAGAATGTCGTAGATGGCCGCGTTATGCTGGATGACGAGCGAGGAGGTCGCGATCGTCACAAGTCCGACCGTCGTCGCAAGCGTGAGAATCGACGGGTCGATATGGCCGAGCGCGATTCCCGCCGCGATCACGATGAACGAGAACTCGGAGATCTGCGCGGCCGTGGTCCCGGAGAGGAAGCCGGTGCGCGGATGGTAGCCGAGCGCGCGCATCACGAGCATGGCGAGGATCGGGTTGCCGATGAGGACGTAGAGCGAAAAGACGATCGTCGGGACGAGGAGCGAACCGACGGACGAGACGTTCAGGTGCGTCCCGAGAACGACGAAGAAAATCAACAGGAAAAAATCACGAAGCGACCGGATGCGCGCGCCGATCTCGCGCTCAAATACCGTACCGGACAGCGTGATGCCCGCGATGAGCGCGCCCATCTCCACGCCGAAGCCGAACCAGACGAGCAGGCCCGCGATGAGGAAGCACCAGGCGACGGAAAAGACGAACAGCAGTTCCTGCGACTTGGCGGCGAACGCCACGAGGCGCGGGACGACGTACGCGGACACGACCATCAGGACGGGGACGAGGAACGCGATCTTGATGAGCGTCTGCGCGACGATGTCCGGCAGGCTCGCGCCGCTTCCAATCGCGCCGAGGCCGAGCAGGATGAACATGGCGATGAAGTCCTGCACGAGTAGGAACCCCACACTGATACGGCCGTACAGCGTGTCGAGCTCGTCCTTGTCGGAGAGCAGCTTCACGATCACGATCGTGCTTGAGAACGAGAACGCCACGGCCACGTACAGCGCCGTCACCGTTTCAAGCCCGACCATCCGTCCGATCACGAACCCAATCACCGACGTCACCAACACCTGCCCCACGCCCGTCGCAAGCGCGATCCCTCCCACGTCCTTCATCCTCCGCCAGTTCAGCCCGAGCCCGACGGTAAACAAAAGGAACGCGACGCCGATCTTCGACAGTGCCTCGAACGTCTCCGGATTCCGCGTCAGCGCGAACACGCTCGGCCCCACGAGAATCCCCGTGACGATATACGCGATCACGAGCGGAAGCCGCAAACGCGAAACGACCATCGCGAGCGATGCCGCGATGATGACGACGGTCCCGATCTCAAAAAACAATTCCTGCAGGAGCATGAGGGCATTATAGCACAGAGTCGCTGAGTCCTTGAGTCGTTGAGTCCTTGAGTGTAGGATACTTCCATATGTTCACAGGAATCGTAAACGGACTCGGAACGGTCGTCACCGGTCACGCAAAGCCCGGCCTTGCGACGTTTGTCGTCGAGATGCCGTCGGGCTTCACGGACGGACTGTCGACCGGCGCGTCGGTGGCGATCGACGGGGTTTGTCTGACCGCGGTCGGGATCGAGCGCGATCGCGTCACGTTCGACGCGATGGGAGAAACGCTTCGTCTGACGACGATCGGGCAAATCGTCGAAGGATCGCGCGTCAACGTCGAACGCTCGTTCCGCGCGGGCGATGAGATCGGCGGGCACGTCGTCAGCGGACACGTGACCGGAATGGGCGAGATCGTCTCGGTCGAGACCCCGGAGAACAACCACGTCATCACGATCCGCGTCCCGTCGGAATGGATGAAGTACATCCTGTCGAAGGGGTTCGTCGGCGTCGACGGCTGCTCGCTCACGGTCGTGGACGCAAACCGCGACGCGTCGACGTTCCGCGTCTGGCTCATCCCCGAGACGCTCAGACTAACAACGTTCGGCTTCAAGAAGGCCGGCGACCACGTCAACATCGAGATCGACTCGCGAACGCAAGCGATCGTCGACACCGTCACGGAAGTCCTGCGCCTGCAAGCAAACGATCCCGCCAAATTACTCAACAACCCAACGACATAATCGATTTATTCTAATTCCGTACATCCGTAGTTCCGTACATCCCCAGATCCGTAATCCGATACTAAAAAAAATCCGTATGAGAAATATCGCCATCGTCCTCGGCTCGTTCCACACGAAGGAAGTCTCGGAAATGCTCGACGAGGCCAAGAAGACCGCGGCCGAGCTCGGGCTCAATATCGTCGAGCTCGTGTGGGTCCCTGGATCCATCGAGAAGCCGCTCGCGCTCAAGCGCCTGCTGATGCGCAGCGACATCCACGGCTGCGTGGCGCTCGGCATCATCGAGCGCGGCGCCACCAAGCACGGCCTCGTGATGGGCGAGGTGGTGTACGACGCCATCATCCGCCTGATGCTCGAGTTCATGAAGCCCATCGGCCTCGGCATCCTCGGGCCGGAAATCGACCCGGACCAGATCGAGCCGCGATTGCGCCCGTATGCTCGCGCCGCGGTGGAGGCGACGGCAAAGATGATAGTCGCTTGATCAATCTGAGCAGGCATGATATTCTCTCGCCGTGAGCAAATCTCACGGCACCGCGGCCCCATCGTCTAGCGGCTAGGACGGCTCCCTCTCACGGAGCAAACCCGGGTTCGATTCCCGGTGAGGTCACCAACAATTTCCGAAGGAAATTGTTCCCAAAATACACAGTACCCCCACCCACACAATTTCTTCGTAAATTGTTGAGTATGGAGTAGTGTGTATTTTGTATTTTGACATGGAATTAACTTTTTATGTTTGACTTTGAGAAGTTGGAGGTTTACCAAAAAGCCAAGTCGCTGAACAAGATGGTCCAGCAACTCATCCGGTCGAACCGGACGATCGACTCCTACCTCCGCGACCAGCTGCGGCGGGCATCCATCAGCATGGTCATCAACATCGCGGAAGGCAGCGGGAAGTTTTCGCTCGGAGACAAGCGCAACTTTTATACGATCTCGCGGGGATCGGTCTACGAGTGTGTCTCGCTGTTCGAACTCCTCCTCGACGATGCGTCGATTGATCAAGAGACGTTTCAGAGATTCTATGTGGAGTTTGAGACGGTATCGAAGATGCTGTTCGGGTTGATTCAGAGCCAGCGGTGATGGTCGAATTCATGGTCGACAAACAAAAATCCCCACGCAATTGCGTGGGGATTTTTGCGTTCATCCATTGACAAAATGGCAATTTTATGATATTCTCTTCTGACGATTTTCGATGAAACGCCGCCATTCCGGCGCGTACAAGTCGACGAAGGAGATCGCGCATGATCTATCTAATGACTGTGCTACTGTCCGCTTGTTTCGACGCTCAGGGTGCGCCCACCGACGAGCAGAAGTTTCTGGACTGGTGCAACAGCATCTACGACCAGAACGTGAGCTGCCCCGGCTACGGCAAGACGGTCGTTCCCGCGGACGTGCTCGCCAAGCAGGAGCAGAGCCATCTGGACTGGTGCGAAAGCATCGGCAACCGGAACCGTGGATGCTCGGGATTCGCGAAGACACGGCTCGATCCGGACGTCCTGGCCCAGGAGAAGGCCGAGGACCTGGCCTGGTGCGCGAGCATCTACGACCAGAACCCGGTCTGTCCCGGCTACGGAACCACCGTGGTGCCTCCGGAAGTGCTCGCCCGCCAGGAAGCCAAGCACGCCGCCTGGTGCG
>Ga0194060_10003112_pt1 | contig 11764 bp, 7 predicted proteins | sample SepL225m_MetaG_FD_163427 | JGI IMG/M metagenome (GOLD analysis project Ga0194060, IMG submission 163427) | Anoxic zone freshwater microbial communities from boreal shield lake in IISD Experimental Lakes Area, Ontario, Canada - Sep2016-L222-5m | ecosystem: Environmental > Aquatic > Freshwater >... | reverse complement strand
CCCAGAAACGCGGTGCCAGTATGCGCTGCACCGGGTCCACCGCCATCATCTCCATGACGCTGATCTGCTCACCCGCCTTCATGAGACCGATCTCGGCCGTCAGCGAAGTGCCGGCGCGTCCGGCGAACAGCAGCGCCGTCACCACCGGGCCGAGTTCGCGCACCAAAGTCAGTGTCACCAGCAAGCCCAGAGCGGACGAGGAACCATAGCGCTGCAAGGTGTAGTAGCCCTGCAGCCCAAACACAAAACCGACAAAGAGGCCCGATACGGCAATGATGGCCAGCGAGTAATTGCCCAGAAAATGGATCTGGTCGCGGATCAGGCCAAAGCGTTTCAGGCTCGCGCCCAGCGTGCCCAAGAGGCGGACAAACAGACGGGCACCCTGGCCCAGACTGGCCAGCTGTGAGCGGACTGCAAACCCGACGTCACGCGGCTTGTACCAACTCATGCTGCAACTCCCAAACCAAAATCGGCCTCGACGTCAATGCCGGGGTAATGGAAGCGCACCGGGCCATCGGACAAGGCGTTGACATACTGATAGACCAGCGGGTCGGTGCTGTGAAGCACCTCCTGCGGCGTGCCCTGAGTGGCCAGCTTGCCATTGGCCAGGATGATCACATGGTCCGCAATTGCCAACGTCTGCTCCAGCTCATGCGAAACAAAAATACTGGTCAACCCCATCGAGTCGTTGAGCTCTCGAATCAGGCGGGCCGAGGTACCGGTCGAGATCGGATCCAGTCCGGAAAACGGCTCGTCGTACATGACCAGGTCCGGGTCCAGCGCAATGGCACGCGCCAGCGCTATGCGCCTAGCCATGCCGCCCGAAACTTCACTGGGCATCAGATCTCGCGCACCGCGCAAGCCGACAGCGTTGAGTTTCATCAGAACAATGTCGCGAATCAGGGCTTCAGGCAGGTCGGTATGTTCGCGCAGTGGGAACGCAACATTGTCAAAGACGCAGAGGTCTGCAAACAAAGCGCCAAACTGGAACAGCATGCCCATGCGACGCCGGGCCGCGTAGAGCTGCTGCTGCGTCATGACAGTGACGTCCTGCCCGTCAAACAGCATTTCACCTGCCTGCGCCTTGTTCTGTCCGCCGATCAGGCGCAGGATCGTGGTCTTGCCACCGCCCGAAGCGCCCATGAGTGCAGTAACTTTGCCGCGCGGCACCGACAAGGAAACGTCGTCCAGAATCACGCGCTCACCGTACCCGAAGGTCAGGTGACGCATTTCTACAAGGGATTCTGATGCAGCGGCGGCCATGGTGAGAAAAAATACCGGGCTGACCCGGCACCCCGGATCATACGGGATTACCCGGGTTCACACCTTAATGCTGACCCTAAACCCTCAGCGTGGCAGGCTGCTGGTTCCCATCAGGAATTCATCAACTGCACGCGCTGCTTGCCGGCCTTCGCGGATGGCCCAGACCACCAGACTCTGGCCGCGCCGGATGTCGCCGGCGGCAAAGACCTTGGCCACATTGGTGGCATAGCCCCCGATCAAATCGGTGCTGGCCTTGGCGTTGCCGCGCGCATCCTGTTGAACGCCGAAGGACGCCAACACCGAGGCAACCGGGCTGACGAAGCCCATGGCTAACAGAACCAGATCAGCCTTGAGCAACTGCTCGCTTCCCGCCAGCTCGACCATCTTGCCGTCTTTCCATTCGACACGCACGGTCTTGAGGCCCGTGAGTTTGCCCTTCTCGCCAATAAATTCCTTGGTCGAAATCGCGAACTCACGCTGACAACCCTCGTCATGACTGGAACTGGTGCGCAACTTCAGTGGCCAGTAAGGCCAGGTCATGGGTCGGTTTTCTTCCACCGGCGGTTGTGGCATCAATTCGAACTGTGTGACGCTGGCGGCGCCGTGCCGGTTGCTGGTACCAACACAGTCGGAACCCGTATCGCCACCCCCAATGACGATGACGTGCTTGCCGTCCGCGCGCAACTGACCTTTGAGTTTGTCGCCGGCGTTGACCTTGTTTTGTTGCGGCAGAAATTCCATGGCGAAGTGAACGCCGTCGAGTTCACGACCTGGCACCGCCAAGTCACGCGACTGCTCGGCACCACCGGTCAGCACGACTGCGTCAAAGTCCTTTTGCAGTTGCTCAGGACTGATGCTTTCCTTGGCCCAGTTCGTGACCTTGCTGCCCTTGGGCAGCGTGCCAACCAGCACGCCGGTGCGGAAAGTCACGCCTTCCTTTTGCATCTGCTCGACGCGGCGGTCGATGTGCGACTTCTCCATCTTGAAATCAGGAATGCCGTAACGCAGCAGACCGCCAACGCGGTCGTTCTTTTCAAACACAGTGACCTCGTGACCAACACGCGCGAGTTGCTGGGCTGCTGCCATGCCAGCCGGGCCAGAGCCAACCACCGCCACGCGTCTGCCACTCTTGTGTAGCGGCAACTGCGGCTGGACCCAGCCTTCGCTCCAAGCGCGATCGATGATGGCGTGCTCGATCGATTTGATGCCCACCGCCTCATCACTCACATTGAGGGTGCAAGCGGCCTCGCAGGGCGCCGGGCAGATGCGTCCGGTGAACTCCGGAAAGTTGTTGGTGCTGTGCAATACCGCAATCGCATTCTTCCAGTCGCCGCGGTAAACGAGGTCGTTGAAGTCGGGAATGATGTTATTGACCGGGCAGCCGTTGTTGCAAAACGGCGTGCCGCAATCCATGCAGCGCGCCGCTTGCAGTTTCGCCTGCGACTCATTCAGACCAACTACAAATTCCCGGTAATGTTTGAGGCGTTCGGCCGCCGGTCGGTAGCCCTCTTCGATGCGCTCAAACTCCATGAAGCCAGTGACTTTTCCCATGATTCCTGTCCTTTTAGTCTTTTGCTGATTAGACCGGCCCGGTCAGCCCGGAGCCGGTGCGCGCTTATTTGGCCAGCGTTGCCTCTTTTTGAGTAGCGTCCTGCACCCGGCTGCTCAAGGCCTGCGCTTGTTTGCGGGCATGAATTTCACCCAGGGCGCGCTTGTATTCCAGCGGGAAGACCTTGACAAACTTGAGGCGCGAGGCCTCCCAGTTGTCAAGCAATTCGCGGGCACGCTTGCTGCCGGTCCAGCGGTTGTGCTCCTCCAGCAGTTTGCGCAGTTGCACTTCGTCGCTCTGCCCACGGTGCCACAGTCCGACGTCCAGCGCCTCCTGCTGCTGGACCGCTGTCAGCACCTTTTCAAGCGTCACCATGGTGGTGTTACAGCGCCGGGCAAACTGGCCGTCTTCGTCATAGACGTAGGCGACGCCACCGCTCATGCCGGCGGCAAAGTTGCGTCCGGTCTTGCCCAGGACCGCTACGGTGCCGCCCGTCATGTACTCGCAGCCATGATCGCCGATCCCTTCCACCACGGTGGTCGCACCCGACAGCCGAACCGCAAAGCGCTCGCCACCGACACCGCTGAAGAAGGACTCACCACTGGTGGCGCCAAACATCACGGTGTTGCCAACGATGGTGTTGCGAATCGCCTCGCCGCGAAAATCGATACTGGGGCGTACCACGATGCGCCCACCCGAGAGGCCCTTGCCGGTGTAGTCGTTGGCGTCACCAATCAGGTACAGGGTAATGCCTTTGGTCAAAAAGGCGCCAAAGGATTGCCCGCCTGTGCCTTCAAGCTGAATGCGGATCGTGTCATCCGGCAGGCCTTCCGGGTGTACCTTGGTGACCGCTCCCGAGAGCATGGCGCCAACAGATCGATTGACGTTGCGCGCGACTTCCATGAACTGCACTTTTTCACCTTTGTCGATGGCAGCACGGCTCTTTTCGATTAGTACGTTGTCAAGTGCCTTGTCCAGACCATGGTCCTGCTCCAGCGTCTGGAAACGCGGCACGTCGGCGGGCACCGGAGCCATGGCAAACAGGCGGCTGAAATCCAGGCCGCTGGCTTTCCAGTGTGCAATGCCGCGGCGCGTGTCGAGCAGGTCGGCACGCCCGATCATGTCGTCAAACTTGCGGATACCCAACTGGGCCATGATGTGGCGCACTTCTTCGGCAATGAAGAAGAAGTAGTTCACCACATGCTCGGGCTTGCCCGAAAACTTCTTGCGCAAGACCGGGTCCTGCGTGGCCACACCCACCGGGCAGGTGTTGAGATGGCATTTGCGCATCATGATGCAGCCCTCAACCACCAGCGGCGCGGTGGCAAAACCAAACTCGTCTGCACCGAGCAGCGCGCCAATGACGACGTCGCGGCCGGTCTTCATCTGGCCGTCGACCTGAACCCGGATGCGGCTGCGCAGACGGTTGAGTACCAGCGTCTGCTGGGTTTCCGCCAACCCGATTTCCCACGGGCTGCCGGCGTGCTTGATGGACGACCAGGGCGAGGCACCGGTGCCGCCATCGTGCCCGGCAATCACCACGTGGTCACTCTTGCATTTGGCAACACCTGCCGCAACGGTGCCGACGCCAATTTCACTGACCAGCTTGACGCTGATGCTCGAATGCGGTGCCACGTTCTTGAGGTCGTGAATGAGTTGCGCCAGATCCTCGATCGAGTAGATGTCATGGTGCGGTGGTGGCGAAATCAGGCCAACGCCTGGCACCGAGTGACGCAGACGCCCGATGTAGTCTGACACCTTGCCACCGGGCAACTGACCTCCTTCGCCGGGCTTGGCACCCTGCGCCATCTTGATCTGAATCTGATCGGCGCTGCTCAGGTATTCGGCCGTTACGCCAAAGCGACCTGACGCCACCTGCTTGATGCGCGAACGCAGCGAGTCACCCGCCTGCAGCGGCAGATCGACCTCGACCACGTCGGCGCCGATCACGCTCTTGAGCGTGTCGCCCAGCTTGATCGGGATTCCCTTGAGTTCGTTGCGGTAACGCGCCGGGTCCTCGCCGCCCTCGCCGGTGTTGCTCTTGCCGCCGATGCGGTTCATGGCGACGGCCAGCGTGGCATGGGCTTCGGTTGAAATCGAACCCAGCGACATGGCGCCGGTGGCAAAACGTTTGACGATTTCCTTGGCTGATTCAACTTCTTCCAACGCTATCGCCTTGGTCGGATCGAGTTTGAACTCAAACAGACCGCGCAGCGTCATGTGACGCTTGCCCTGGTCATTGATAAGTTGCGCGTATTCCTTGTAGGTATTCCAGTTGTTGGCGCGGGTTGAATGCTGCAGTTTGGCGATTGCGTCCGGGCTCCACATGTGCTCTTCGCCACGGGCGCGCCAAGCGTATTCACCGCCGGCATCAAGCATGGTTTCAAGAACCGGATCGGCGCTGAACGCCGCCTTGTGCATGCGGATCCCCTCCTCGGCGATTTCGAAGACGCCAATGCCCTGAACTCGGCTCGGGGTGCCGGTGAAGTATTTGTTGACGGTATCCGTGCTCAAACCGATGGCTTCGAACAGTTGGGCGCCGCAATAACTCATGTAGGTCGAGACGCCCATCTTGGACATGATCTTGGACAGGCCCTTGCCAATCGCCTTGACGTAGTTGTAGATCGCCTTGTCAGTCGATAAATCGCTTGGCAGATCCTTGTGCATGCCGGCCAGGGTTTCCATTGCCAGATAGGGGTGCACAGCTTCGGCGCCATAGCCGGCGAGCACGGCGAAATGATGAACTTCACGGGCGGTGCCGGTTTCAACCACCAGACCCGCGGTCGTACGCAAACCAATACCCACCAGGTGCTGATGGATAGCGGACAGTGCCAGCAGCGCGGGAATCGCCACTTGCGTGGCACTGATGCCGCGATCGCTGACGATCAGAATATTGTGGCCGCCCTTGATCGCATCGACCGCCTCAGCACAGAGCGACGCCAATTTCGCCTCCACGCCCTCGTGACCCCAGTTCAAGGGGTAGGTGATGTCCAGCGTATAGCTGCGGAACTTGCCCTGCGTGTGCTTTTCGATATCGCGCAACTTGGCCATGTCGGCAAAGCCCAGGATCGGTTGGCTCACTTCCAGGCGCATCGGCGGGTTGACCTGGTTGATGTCGAGCAGATTGGGCTTGGGGCCAATAAAGGACACCAGCGACATCACGATCGCTTCGCGGATCGGGTCGATCGGCGGATTCGTCACCTGGGCGAACAACTGCTTGAAGTAGTTGTAGAGCGGCTTGTTGCGGTCCGACAGCACCGCCAGCGGGCTGTCATTGCCCATCGAACCCAGCGCTTCTTCACCCGCCGTCGCCATGGGCGCAATCAGAAACTTGATGTCTTCCTGCGTGAAGCCGAAGGCTTGCTGTCGATCGAGCAGGGTGCCCACGCTCTCGGAAGCCGAGGCCGGTTCACCGCCACCGACGACGTCATCAAGGCGAATGCGCAGGTTTTCGATCCACTGCTTGTAGGGCTTGCTGTTGGCCAACCGGGCCTTGAGTTCGTCGTCATCAACCATGCAGCCCTGCTCCAGATCAATCAGGAACATCTTGCCTGGCTGCAGGCGCCATTTGCGCACAATCTTGTTCTCCGGCACCGGCAGCACACCCGACTCGGAGGCCATGATGACCAGGTCGTCGTCTGTGATGCAGTAGCGCGAAGGCCGCAGGCCATTGCGGTCCAGCGTGGCACCGATCTGGCGCCCATCCGTGAAAACGATCGAGGCCGGGCCGTCCCAGGGTTCGAGCATGGCGGCGTGGTATTCGTAGAAAGCCTTGCGGCGCTCGTCCATGGTGGTGTGCTGCTCCCAGGGCTCGGGAATCATCATCATCATGGCCTGGCTGATCGGGTAGCCGGCCATGGTCAGGAGTTCAAGGCAGTTGTCAAAAGTGGCGGTGTCGGACTGGCCCGGAAAAGTGATCGGATAGAGCTTTTGCAGATCGGCGCCCAGCACCGGCGATGACATCACGCCCTCACGCGCCTTCATCCAGTTGTAGTTGCCCTTGACGGTATTGATCTCGCCGTTGTGCGCAACATAGCGGTAAGGGTGCGCCAGCGGCCACTCGGGGAACGTGTTGGTTGAGAAGCGCTGGTGCACCAGACCGAGGGCCGAGACGCAGCGCAGGTCTTCCAGATCGCGGTAGTAAGTACCAACCTGATCGGCCAGCAACAAGCCCTTGTAGATGACCGTGCGGCTCGACATGCTGGGCACGTAATACTCTTTGCTGTGCTTGAGCTTGAGCGCCTGAATGTTGGCGCTGGCGGTCTTGCGGATGACGTAGAGCTTGCGTTCAAGCGCATCCTGCACGATAACGTCATTGCCGCGGCCAATGAAGACCTGGCGTATGACCGGCTCTTTGGCACGGACGGTGGGCGACATCGGCATCTCGTGGTTCACCGGCACATCGCGCCAACCCAGCAGCACCTGGCGCTCGAGCTTGATGGCCCGCTCCATCTCCTGCTCGCAAGCCAGACGCGAAGCGTGTTCCTTGGGCAGAAAGATCATGCCCACGCCGTACTCACCGGGTGGCGGCAGGGTCACGCCTTGCGCTGCCATTTCTTCGCGGTACAGCGCGTCGGGCAACTGGATCAGAATGCCGGCGCCGTCGCCCATCAGTTTGTCAGCGCCAACGGCACCCCGATGGTCCAGATTTTCAAGAATCTTGAGCGCATTCTGGACAATGTCATGCGACTTGACGCCCTTGATGTGGGCCACAAAGCCGACGCCGCACGCGTCATGCTCATGGTCGGAAGAATACAAACCGTTGTTCTGGAGATATTCGATCTCGGCAGCCGTCATCATGGCGCGCTCCTAAAAATGTCAGAGGGAAGGAGAATACCGCAATGCAACAAAAGTGCCAAGCAGAATAATTGGGGTCAGATTCCAATTATTTCTTGACTCTTGCAATCAACAAATAATTGGGGACACGTTAAAAATAGGCACCAAACAGCCTGTTTCATCATTCAAATCAGGGATGCCGCTACTTTTTGGGGGCAGACACCGGTCTTCCGGCGCTGCGCTTGCTGACCCGACGTTCGGTTCTTTTTTGCAGATCCGCCACAAAATCAGGCTCCCCAAGTGCCCAGCCGCGCAAAACCGACCCGGTCAAGGCGGTCTGATGCACGGGACTGATTCCTGACTGCACCAATTCGGCGTAAGCGGCTTCACGGGCAAACGGTGTATTGCCAAGCTCCCACATCAGCGCATGCGGCGTGATCAGTTTGTCGGTGCGCAAACCGGTGTAGTGACCGTAGCTGGACCACGGATAGTCGCCCGGCGCCACCACCAAGCCCGCACGCAGCGGGTTGAGATCGATGTAGGCCATGCAGGCCAATAGGTAGCGTTCGGACTGGATCAATGCCGACTTGTAGCGGCCCTCCCACAAGGTGCCGCTGCGCTGCTGAGCATCGTTAAAGTAGCGCACGTAACGCCGCCCCACCGCTTGCATCATCTGCGGCAATCCGTCGTGCGTCTGCGGCGTGACCAGCAGATGGAAGTGGTTGCTCATCAGCACGTAGGCATGGACGGCAACACCAAACTTGCGGGCATTCTCATCCAGCAATTCAAGCAGGGTCTGGTAATCAGCAGCTGATGCAAAAATGGCCTGCCGGTTATTGCCACGCTGAATCACGTGGTGCGCGAAACCCGGCAAGGTGAGACGAGGAAGCCGTGCCATGAAACTAGTCCGACGCCAGCCCCGACTCATTCAATGGAAAACGCGTCTGCAACAGGGCGTCAAGGCCAAACTCCTTCAGCAGGGCGCGCAGGCGCTCGGCCGCGCTGCGCTTTTTTTGCCCGGTGTAGCGGGCCATGATGAGTTCGTTCTTCATGCTGTGCTCCCAGCCCACCAATTCGGTTACCGTGACCTGGTAACCCGAGGCCTCAAGATACAGGCAGCGCAAAACATTGGTGATCTGGCTGCCGATCTCGCGCGTGTGCAGCGGATGGCGCCAGAGTTCGGCCAAAGGTGTGCGCGACAGGGACAGCGCCTTGTGCTCACTCAAACGCCGTGCCACTTCCGCTTGGCAGCAGGGCACCAGCACCATCAGTTTGGCGTGCTTGTGCAGACCGAAGGCGATCGCATCATCGGTGGCGGTATCGCAAGCATGCAGCGCCGTAACCACATCGATGCGCTCGGGCATTTCATCCGCTTCGGCGGATTCGGCAACGGTCAGATTTAAAAACGACATGCGCGCAAAGCCCAGCCGCGCTGCCAGATCCCGCGATTTCTGCACCAATTCATTGCGGGTCTCGATACCGTAGATGTGCCCGTTCGGCCGCGCCTTGAAAAACAGGTCATACAAAATGAAACCGAGATACGATTTGCCGGCGCCATGGTCCGCCAGCGTGATGCCGGCGTCAGTCTGGCCCGGCAAGTCCAGCAGCATTTTCTCGATGAACTGATACAGGTGGTAGACCTGCTTGAGTTTGCGGCGCGAATCCTGATTCAGCCGGCCATCGGGCGTCAGGATATGCAGTTCCTTGAGCAGTTCAATCGACTGGCCCGGCCGGATTTCGGGTGCTGCAACGCCGCTTGCCGGACCGGCAGTGCGCGCAGCCGTGCCGACCGGATGCGGGAGCTTTTTGTTCTTCATGGTACGGTCCGCCCGACCTTCAATGCAGCCCAGCCTTCGGGGCCGAGTTGCTCCAGGGTCTGCATGTTCTTCTCGAATATCGATTCAGCCTCCGGAAAAGCCGCCACAGCGCGGTCCACGCTCTCTTCACGCAGCAGATGCAGCGTCGGATAGGGCGAGCGATTGGTGAAGTTGGTGATGTCGTCCTCGCGCGTGCCGGCAAACTGAAACAACGGGTGCAGGGCGGCAATCTGCAGCACACCGTCAAGTTCCAGGTCGGCCAGAGCCTGATCGGCTTGTTCCAGAAAATCGTTGAAGTCGAGAAAGTCAGCCAGACAGTCCGGCGCCATCAGCAGCGTGGTGTCACGCTGTGCGGCGTCCAGCGCCAGCAGCGCTTGCAGTTCACGCACCAGATCGTCGAGCAGTTCTGCCGGGCCGAGGGCGGCGCTCACCGCGTAGTGAACCTGCCCCTTGACCTGCACGCTCTTCGCAAACGGACACAGGTTCAGGCCGATCACAGCGCGATCGACCCAAGCGCGCGTGTCGTCAATCACCATTTGCGTCTTTTGATCCATGTTGCGGGCCCGCCTAAATGAAACCGATGGCGTGATTCGCCGAAAATTTGCCAGCACTCAAACGCTCGTGCTCGCGTGCGGCAAAGCGGTCGGTCATGCCGGCAATGTAATCGGCGACCACACGGGCCGCCGCCCGGTCCGGGTCTGGCGCAGCGCGCGCTGCCTGCGAGCGCGCCAGAAAACCACCCTGCATCTCCTGCGGACTGGCGCGGTAGATGTCGAACAGGGAACGCACCACCTGCTGCGCCCGACCGGTCGTATCAAGCACCCGGGGATGACGGTAAAGCTGGTGCAGCAAGAACTGTTTCAGGCACTGCGACTTGGCACGCATGTCGGCGCCAAACTGCAGCATCGGCGGCAGTTGGCGAACGTCGTCAACGCTGTCGGGTGCTGCGGTTTGCAAGGCAGCGCTGCTGGCCTGGATGACGTCATAAACCTGGGCACTGAGCATGCGGCGAATGGTTTCGTAGAGCAGGCGCCGGTCTTGCGTCTGAGCCTGCAAGTGCGGGTAGTCGGCCACCACCTCGGCGCGGCAATCTTCAAACAGAGCGACATCGCTCAGCTGCTCCAGCGTAATCAGGCCGGAGCGCACGCCGTCGTCGATATCGTGCGCGTTGTAGGCAATCTCGTCGGCCAGGTTGCACAACTGCGCTTCCAGGCTGGGCTGGGCCGGCGTCAGAAAGCGCTGGCCGACACCACCGGGCTCGCGGACTTCGAGTTGCTGCGCGTGCAGGCGTGAGCAGTGCTTGAGAATGCCTTCACGCGTTTCGAAACACAGGTTCAGGCCGTCGAACTGCGGGTAGCGCTCCTCCAGCCGATCAACAACACGCAAGCTTTGCAGGTTGTGTTCGAAACCACCGAAGGCAGACATGCAGTCGTTAAGCGCATCCTGACCGGCGTGACCAAACGGCGTGTGCCCGAGGTCGTGCGCCAGCGCAATCGCCTCCACCAGGTCTTCATTGAGCGCGAGCGAGCGTGCAATGGAACGCCCCAGTTGCGCCACCTCCAGCGAATGCGTCAAGCGGGTGCGAAACAGATCGCCTTCGTGATTCAGGAAAACCTGTGTCTTGTAAACCAGGCGCCGAAACGCGCTGCTGTGCACGATGCGATCACGGTCGCGCTGGAACTCGGTGCGCGTGGGTGCAGGCGCCTGGGCAAAGCGCCGGCCACGCGAGTCGGCCGGGTCACATGCGTAGGCAGCAAGCATCGATCACCTCACGCACCAGCGCATCCGGTGCGCCGCGCAGGCTGGCACGCGCCGGCCCGTCGATCACGACAAAGCGGATGTCACCCCCGAGCGATTTTTTGTCCAGTCGCATCAGTTCAAGGTAGCGCCCGGCGTTGTCGGAGGGGTCCAGCACAGGCCCCGTTACTGGCAGTCCGGCAATTTGAATCAGGGCTTTCAATCGATGCACAAAGGCCGCGTCCACCAAGCCCAGGCGCTGCGAGAGGCAGGCCGCCATCACCATACCGCAACCGACGGCTTCACCATGCAGCCACTGGCCATAACCGAGACCCGCCTCGATCGCGTGGCCAAAGGTATGGCCAAAATTGAGGATGGCGCGCAAGCCCGATTCACGTTCATCCTGCGCCACCACAAAAGCCTTGATTTCACAGCTACGCTTGACTGCGTGCGCCAGCGCCGCCGGATCGCGCGCCAGCAGGGCATCCATATTGCCTTCAATCCAGTCAAAGAAATCCATGTCGGCAATCGGCCCGTACTTGATCACTTCGGCCAAGCCGGCACTGAGTTCACGTGGCGGCAGGGTCTTGAGCGTGGCAAGGTCGCATACCACCAGCAGCGG
>Ga0194060_10003111_pt1 | contig 11765 bp, 13 predicted proteins | sample SepL225m_MetaG_FD_163427 | JGI IMG/M metagenome (GOLD analysis project Ga0194060, IMG submission 163427) | Anoxic zone freshwater microbial communities from boreal shield lake in IISD Experimental Lakes Area, Ontario, Canada - Sep2016-L222-5m | ecosystem: Environmental > Aquatic > Freshwater >... | reverse complement strand
ATGTAATAAAAAAAAGCGAATCAAATTTTTGATTCGCTTTTTTGTTGAATGAAAGTATTTTTATTCCTTCACAATTTTATGAGCAACTCCATTAATCATCATAAAATAAATTCCGGGTTTTAAATTTGTTGCATCAATAGTTATTTCGGTCGAATGAGTTTCGGGAATTGAAATGCTTATTTCTTTGCCCGTAAAATCAAATAACTTCACGCTGTTGATGGTTTCATTATTTTTTGTTTGGATATGAATTTTGCCTGAAGATGGATTTGGGAACAAATTAATTTTGGTGTTTAGTGAAGTTGAAGCTTCATTTATTCCTGTTTGTACATAATTACCATTACTATCCATTTTAATAACATAGAGATGATAACCTGCTGAATCAAATGTTATGCTTCTACCAGAACCTATTATGTATCCAGTGTTAGTTACACAAACAGACTTTAGCAATCCAAAAGAAAGCGGTTTTTGCCAAATAAGATTTAAACTAGAATCCAGTTTCATTATATCATTATTCGTGATAATAAAACCATTTTCAATCGTTGGAGTAATTGCAAACGTCCAACTAAAGGAATCCTTCGGGATAATCTTATAATTTAATAAATTTCCCAAAAGGTCAATATTTGCTACCATAGAAAAAGTAAAAGTTGAAGTAGGAGGAATAGCATCTAAAACTAAAGCAATACTTTTACCATCATGAGATAGACACGCATTAAAATAAGTATATATTTTTCCTAAACTTATTTTATTAATCCACCTTACATTAAATGAAGTGTCAGTTTCTACTAAGAATATTGTATCTTTTGTTAACACCAGTTGCAAATAGGAAGTATCATTTTTTTCAAAAAGTTTAACAATATCAACATTTCGATATACTGATGAATTAAATCCTGTAATTTCAACATTCTTTAAAATAGTACCACTATCATCAATTTCTATTGAATAACCTTTGTCAATAATTCCTGGATATCTAATTAAACCATTAACTATATATGTGTTTTTGTTTTTTCTTTTAGTAATTGAAAATGGTATTGATTCTTTAGTGCCGCTATATAATTTGGACCAAACTAAATGACCATTTATTTTGCTAAACTTTGCTACTCTTATATTTCCAGCTGCTTGTTGAAATCCAGCATAACCTATTACCAAAAAATCTCCATTGCTTGTTTCAACTACATCAATTGCATCATCTCCTTCACTTGGGGATCCATAATGTGTTGTCCATTGCGTATTACCGCACGAGTCAGTTTTTACAACACACATATCTTCGTCTTGTCCATTTTGTGTTCCCGGGTTTAATGTATCATAAGCAGCACCTGTTACTGTTATAAAACCACCATCAGTTGTTGCAATTGTTTTAGTAGTCCAAGATATATAAAAATAATATTTGTAAAAATTATTGAAAGTACATTGAGCAAATGCCAGTGAAGTTATTGAAGTGAGTAAAAACAAAATGAATAATCGTTTCATTAATTCTATTTGTAATATTGTTTTACTAAGGTAATAAATTATAATGAGAGACGAGATTTTTTCTCAACTCGTCTTTTTATAATTGATAACTGCCCAACCGTTTAATACAACTCCCATAATAAAGACAATTAAAATGTGGTATTGTATATCGGCAAAGGCACTTCCTTTTAATACCACCATTCGCATCACTTCAATAAAATAACTTATCGGAATTAATCGTGTAATCCACAGGGCCCAATCGGGCATACTATCAATGGGAGTAAACAATCCGCCCATTAAGTTAAAAATCATTACAAAGAAAAATGTAAGTGATTGTGCCTGTTGTTGTGTTTCGGCATAGGTTGAAATAAGCAATCCAAAACCTAAAATGGTAAACAAATAAATACCCAAAAAAAGATAAAGCAAACCAACATTACCAAGAGGAATAATGCCATAAACCAAACGTGCAATAATCATCCCGATGGTAAAAATAATCATCCCGATGATCCAAAATGGAATGAGCTTGCCAAGTAAGAAATGATATTTTTTTAATGGTGTAACATTTATTTGCTCAATGGTTCCAATCTCTTTTTCTTTAACAATATTGAGTGCAGTCATGTTTCCTCCAAGCAATGTGATGAGCATCACTAAAATTCCGGGAACCATAAAAATATAATACGTTAAGTTTGGATTGTACCAGTTTGATGAAGCTACTTCAATAGTTGGCAACGGATTTATTGCAGTTGGTTGCATCCATTGCAAACGTATATCGTTGTTGTAATCCATAATGATGCGATTGAGATAGCCAGAGCCAACAAGCGCCTTTGTTCCATTGATGGCATTTACAGCGATGTAAAATTTTTGTTTGCTTTCGCGAATCAGATTGCGTTCAAACCCTTCAGGAATTTCGAGAACAATATCTGCTTTATCTTTTTCAATGAGTTTATAGGCTTCGTTATACGACTGATTGAGTCCGCTTAATTTGAAGTATCCAGAGGAAAGCACTTTAGCAATAAATTTTTGCGAGTACGATGAATGGTCGTGATCAACGATGGCTATGTTAATATTTTTGATGGTGAAATTTGCAGCTTGAGGAAGCAGCAATAGTTGAACGATGGGCACAATAAACATCATTCGCAAAATCATTTTATCGCGAAAAATCTGACGAAATTCTTTTTGCAAAACAAACCAGAGTATCCTCATGCCAATCGGGTTTTAAATTTTCGTAAACTCACTGTTAACAAGAAAATGGTCATTCCTAAAAGTACAAGTGTTTCTTTCCAGATGTATGAAAATCCTAGTCCTTTTAGCATCACTGCTTTCACAATAATGTAATACCATTTTGCAGGCACAATGTTCGACATAACCTGTAAAGGCAATGGCATATTTTCTATCGGAAACATATAACCGCCTAAAATAATAGTAGGCAACATCATGCCCAACATGCTTACCGACATGGCTGCTTGCTGTGTTGTGGTGATGGTAGAAATAAATAGTCCGAGCGACAATGCAGTGATGATAAAAAGTGTACTCACGCCAAAAAGCAAAAGCAAACTTCCTTTTATTGGAAGTGCTAAAACAAAAACACTCAGCAATAAAATAATGCAAAGATTGAGCAACGATATAAAAAGGTAGGGAACCATTTTTGCGATGATAACCAACAATGGTTTGAATGGCGAAACGAGCAAAATTTCCATCGTTCCCATTTCTTTTTCTTTAACGATTGAAATGGATGTCATCATCACACAAATTAAAAGTAAGACCATTGCCATTACACCCGGAACAAAGTTGGGAGCACCTTTTAAATCGGGGTTGTAAAGCATTCGCAATTCGGGAATTATTTGCATCGGAACTTTATTGGTATTCCAAATTTCCTGCTGATAATCGCTAATAATCGAGTTTACATAATTGGTTAAAGTAGTTGCCGTATTTGGGTCGGAAGCATCGGCAATAACTTGTACTTGTGCTTTATTTAAATGCATCAAATCATCATTAAAATGATTCGGAAAGATGATGGCGAGTTTTATTTTTCCACTACGAAAAGCTGCTCCAATTTCTTCGTTGTTGTAAATATTTTTTTCGATATTGAAAAATGAACTGGCTTCAATTTTTTGAATGATGCGTTGTGTTGCAATGTCTTTTGAGAAATCAGCAATCACGATTTTCGAATTTTTAATTTCATTTGTTAATGCAAAACCAAACAAAATAATTTGTGCAATGGGCATTCCAAAAAGCAAGAGCAACGTCTTCCTATCGCGAAACACGTGGTAAAATTCTTTCTTGATGAAATTGATTAGTTGACGCATTTTTTTAATTGAAAATTGAAAGTTGAGAATTTTATTTAATGGAGAATTGAAAGTTGAGAATTGAAAATTATTTAATGACTTTCATTTTCAATTAGCATATTCTCATTTTCCACTTTCCATTCTACATTTTCAATTCATTTATAGTCTGTTTAAATTTATTTTAGTACTCTTCACAATACTTGCTAGAAGTCTTATCAATTCTTCACATTCTTGCTTTATAGTTTCAAATTCATTTTCTAGAATATACTCACTATCTTTTAAAAGCATTAACCAATAAGATGATTCATTAGCTTCTTTCAAAGCAATATTCATCTTATTCAAAAAGTCAGGTTTTGATTGAGCATGCTCTGCCTCTTTTATTAATGCTCCAATAGATGTTCCACTTCGCAATAATTGTTTTGATAATACGAACTCTTTCTTTTCTGATATTAGAAATTTATACAATTTGATTATACTTAATGCAAATTTGTAAGATTTTTCTGCGACAGGATTATGTTTTGTTTCCATATTTTTATATTAATTGAAAATTGAGAGTTGAAAATTGAAAATTATTTGTCGCTTCCATATAATTTATTTAGATATTTAATTCAAAGAAACAACTAATCAATAGTATAATACCTAATATAGTAAAACCTATTAATCCATAATATTCATCTTTCAAATCATCTAAATCCTTAAAAAAAAGACCATACTCTTTATCGTAGATGAATTGTAATGAGTCGCCAATATTTATCAATGCACAGTCTTCTTTCGATAAATTCACAATGTGATTTTCACTTTTATACTCGATCACGCAATAATTTTGTCTCTTTAGATTGCCACAATTTTTATCAATAACTTGTAAAGTATATCTTACATTTTGTTTTAAAACTTCTTTTTTATGATAAACTCTATGGGTAATAAACAAGGTTATAACACAAGAAAATAAAGTTACTCCAATTACATATCCCCAAAATATTTTCGTTCTAAGTTTTAGTCTCATTTTTCAGTTTCCATTAGTTCATTTTCAACTTTCACTTTTCCATTTTCAATTATCCGAGCGCTTCGCACTCCTCGCCAGTTTATAAAAAACTTCGTCCATTGTTTTTACTTCAAATCGTTCTTTCAGTTCTCGTGGAGTTCCAATTGCATCCATTCGTCCATCAACCATTATCGAAATGCGATTGCAATATTCCGCTTCATCCAGATAATGAGTAGTTACAAAAACAGTGATGCCTTTGTCGGCTGTTTGGTAAATCATATCCCAAAACTGTTTGCGAGTTGCAGGGTCAACACCACCGGTTGGTTCATCCAAAAACACAACTTTGGGTTCGTGCAATATTGCAACTGATAATGCAAGCTTTTGTTTCCATCCAAGAGGAATATCACGAACGAGTTTTTTTATTTCGTTCTGCATCCCAAGTTGAGTGATTACCAAATCACTTTTTTCTTTAATTTCTTTATCTGTCAAACCATAAATGCCGGCATAAAATTTTATATTTTCGATAACTGTTAAATCTTCGTACAACGAAAATCGCTGACTCATATAACCGATATTTTTTTTGATGAGCTCCGGATGCTTAAACACATCAATTCCGGCAACAGTTGCTTTGCCAGATGTAGGAGTTGAAAGACCAGAAAGCATGCGCATGGCAGTTGTTTTACCTGCGCCATTTGCACCAAGAAACCCAAAAATTTCCCCTTTGTAAACTTCAAAAGTTATCCCATCAACAGCAATAAAATCACCGAAGCGTTTTGTAAGATTTTCTGTTTTAATGACTGTTTCCATTTTTTTATTAAGTGAAAATTGAAAGTGGAAAATTATTTGTTGTCTATCGTTTTCAACTTTCCATTAATATTTCATTTTCAACTTTCAACTCTTCATTTTCAATTTGTGTTTAATTTTCAATTAAGCGAATAAAGCAATCTTCTATATTTGGTTTTGTATGATGCATTTCAATTCCAGCATTTCCTTTTTGCGCTAAAAAATACAACATGTTTTTTTCGTTAGATTCATTTTCTGTTTTAAATGATAGATGCAAAAACTCGCCAGAAGCATAGCATTGAAGCGTATCTTCGTAAGCACGCAAATCGTTTAATAATTTATGTACGTTGTTTGATTTGATGGCATACAATTTTTCGGGATAAGCATTCAGCACATTTTCAGGCGTATCAATCGTAAGCATTTTACCCGATTGAATTAATCCAATTCGATCACACAATGTTGCTTCATCCATGTATGCAGTTGATACCAGAATAGTTATTTTTTGTTCTTGCAAACGTTTGAGCATTTCCCAAAATTCTCTGCGCGAAACAGCATCAACACCTGTAGTTGGTTCATCCAAAAAAAGTACTTCAGGTTTATGTACCAATGCACAACAAAGTGCTAATTTCTGTTTCATTCCACCTGATAGTTTTCCTGATCTCCTGTTTTTAAAAGGTTCGATCTGAACATAAATATCTTTGATGAGATCATAATTTTCTTCAACGGTTGTTCCAAAAATCGTAGCAAAAAAATTCAAGTTTTCTTCAACGGTTAAATCTTGGTACAACGAAAATTTTCCGGGCATGTATCCCACAATTCCTCTCACCGATTTGTAATCTTTTACCACATCAAAATTGCACACTTCGGCATTTCCTTTATCGGGCAACAGCAAAGTGGTAAGTACTCTAAATATGCTTGTTTTACCGGCTCCATCAGGCCCAATCAAACCAAATAATTCACCTTCATTAACCGAAAATGAAATGTCATCAACAGCTAATGTTGTTCCTTTATTATAGGTTTTTGTAATATGATTGAGAACAATTGATGGCATGAATTTCTATTTAGAATTTAACTTCTCCGTACATACCAATTTTTAAGAACCCATCATTAACTATGCGAACTTTAATCGCATAAACCAAATCAGCACGTTCTTCTTTAGTTTGCACAGTTTTGGGAGTAAACTCCGATTTATCTGAAATCCAAAAAACCAATCCCGAATATGCTTTCATCTTTTGCGAACCATCATCAACTTGAACTGTCATTTTTTGTCCGAGTTTTAATTTCGAAAGTTGAGTGCCTGTAACAAATGCTCTCAAAATAATGGTATCGAGTTCGGCAATTTTATACAATGCTTTTCCTGGTGCAGTAATTTCAAATTGTTGTGCATATTTGGTTAACACTGTACCGTGAACGGGGTTGATAACTCTGCACTTGCGAAGTTGGTCGTTAAGCTGTGCAATTTGTTTTTCGAGAGGTGGAACATTTCTGCTAACAGTTTGTGAATTGATATCAAGCGTTGAAGTTTGTGCTTCAATTTGTCTTTTTATTACATCAATTTGTGTATTCGCATCGTCCAATTGTTTTTGTGGAGCAGCATCTGCTTTTACCAAATTTTTTAGTCGTTGCTGATTTAATTCGGCTTGCTTTAATTGTTCTTGCAATGCAGCAATCTGAACAGGAATATCAGGTTTCTGTCCGAGTATTGCATCTATCTGTGCTTCGATTTGTTTTTTGCGTAAATACAATTGTGTTGTATCAATTATTCCGATGGGTTGATTCGCACTTAAAACCTGACCTTCTTCTACGTTAAATTGTAAAAGTGTTCCGGCAGCTTCAGTAGATATAATGGTTTCAACCGACTCGAATGCACCCGTTGCATCAAAATCATTTTTGTTTTTGGTACAACTCACAACAATAAATGTTGTTAAGAGAATGATAATTGTGTATTTCATTTGATGATGATTTTTATTTTATTAATTCAAAATTTCGCAATGATATCCTTTTGACTTTGTTGCTTCAATAATTTGCTCAGGCAAAATGATATTTCCCTCTACCCGTAATATTTTATCGGGATCGGACAAGTCAAAATTTATTTTCAATTTTGGAAATGTTTTGCTCAAGCTCGATTGAAGCATTTTGCTTTGCATTTTCTTTTGAACATTTGTTTTGAAAACCTCAACCATTTTTTTTTATTTCACTTTAATAATAGCTTGAATCCATTTTGGAATCATTGCTTTTCGTTGTAACATTAATTTGTTAAACTCATCTTGTTTTATTCCGCCAATTTCTTTTAATCCCGGACTCATAATAAAAGGAAAAACAATCATCCCGGCTAAATTCATCATTATATGCATTGGATGAATAGGTGTTATTTTCCCGGCTTTAACATATGACTGAAATTGCTTAAAGAAATAGGATTTTAGCAGAACCTTTTTAATATCAATTTTAGAAATCAGTTCTTTTGGATTCGTTCTTAACTCACTTAAAATAAATATTGGAATGTCGGGATTCTCTATTAACAAATCGATATAATTGTTTACAAGGATTTCAATTTTATTTTCTAATGAAGAAGTTTCATCATTAAATGCACTCGACATCGATTGAAAAAAGCCTTGTAAGCTTTCGAGCATAATAATATTGAATAAATTTTCCTTGCTTCTGAAATAGTAATTTAACAAAGCCAGGTTAATTCCTGATTCTTCAGATATGTCTCTGGTGCGAGTTGCCGCAAAGCCTTTTTTATGGAAAACAATACGTGCAGCATTTTTTATTTTCTCTTCAGTAGAGAAATCATTTTTGCTTTTTATACTTTTAGTTGACATTTATTTATACACGAATGCTGCTGCAAATATGTTTATATAAATTGATTTAAACAAACAATTTAATCATTTGATTAAAAATGAATAATTTGCCCATCGCTTTATTATAATATTTTTGTTTTATCGCTTTGGCAATTTGATTATCCTTGTAATATGAGAAATTTAGTCGTCCTCTCTATCTTATTCACTTTTTCGTTACAAGCACAGGAAAGTGATTCGGTTATTATTCGTAAGTTTTTTAATGAAGAATTAACGAAAGGGAAATCTTATGGTTTGTTAGATCATTTGGCAAACAATATTGGTGGTCGTTTAAGTGGTTCACCACAAGCAGCACAAGCAGTTGATTGGGGTAAACGCACGATGGATTTTTTAGGATTTGATAAAGTGTGGTTACAAGAAGTGATGGTTCCACATTGGGTAAGAGGAGACAAAGAACAGGCAAAAATAATTTCATCAAAAGAGAAAACAGAAGTTAGAATTTGTGCCTTAGGAAATTCAATCGGAACAGGATCAAAAGGAATTACAGCCAATGTTATTGAAGTGAAGAGTTTTAAAGAACTGGAGATTTTAGGCAAGAAAAAAATAGAAGGAAAGATTGTTTTTTTTAACAGAGCACTCGACCCTACAAATATTGGAACTGGATCAGCTTATGGTGGAGCTGTTGACCAACGGGGCAGTGGAGTCGTTGAAGCTGCAAAGTATGGAGCTATTGGTGTTGTAGTTCGCTCGATGACTTTAACAATGGATGACCATCCACATACCGGTGGAACATGGTACAAAGATTCGATTACAAAAATTCCGGCATGTGCAATTAGCACGATTGGTGCAACTAAGTTGAGTGAAAGCATTAAACTCGATCCCGAAACTAAATTTTATTTTAAGCAAACATGTGAAATGTTGCCTGATGAAAAATCATATAATGTAATTGGCGAAATAAGAGGTTCACAATATCCTGAAGAAATAATTGTGGTAGGCGGACATCTAGATTGCTGGGATATTTGTGATGGTGCCAGTGATGATGGAACAGGAATAGTTCAGAGTATTGAAGCGTTAAGATTATTTAAAGTTTTAGGAATTCGACCAAAACGTACTATTCGTGCCGTGCTTTATATGAACGAAGAAAATGGTGCACGTGGTGGTGAAAAATATGCAGAAGTTGCAGCTACCCTTCACGAAAATCATATAGCAGCTATCGAAAGTGATGGTGGTGGATTTACACCTCGTTCGTTTGGAGTTGATAATGAAAATGCAATTGCCAAAATGCAACCTTGGGTTGAGTTACTCAAGCAATATGGAATCATGGAAATTAAAAAAGGTTGGGGTGGTGTAGATATTGGTCCGCTTAAAAAAAGTGGTTCAGTGATGATTGGCTACACTTGCGATTCGCAAAGATATTTTGATTATCATCACTCAGAAATTGATACGTTTGATAAGGTAAATAAACGGGAACTCGAATTAGGTACCGGTTGCATTGCTTCGCTTTTGTGGCTGATAAGCGAGTACGGTTTGTAAAAAACTAATAACCCGTTGGGGAGTAAATTTTACTTAACTTTTTGGGAGTGTTGTGAAAAGTATATTCTAATCCTGAATAGAAAAATATTTTATTCCATTCGAAAACATTTTCACTTTCGTGAAGTTCAATGTTTAATCCGAATTGTAAAGTAAATGCCAGATGATCGGAAATAGCAATTTTATCAGTAATTACAGGTTGTATGAATAATTTAGGTGGTGCATAAACATTATACCAAACAATATTATTTCGAACAATTACTCCTTCTTCATAATTATTAAAATCAATATACTGACATCTGGCAGTGAGAGAAACAGCATTTAGTTGATCAGTAATTGCAATGGTGTGCTGCATAAAAGCAGTATTAAAACTTCCTCTACCATTTACTGAATAAGTTAGTGAATTTAAATTAGACAGAATATTGAACATACTTGCTGGAATAGAAAAAAAACCTTGTATCAAATATTTGGTCATTTCTTCTGTAGCTCTGGAGTAGTTAGAGTTTAGCACTCCTCTGCTGATACCTGCATATGTTTCATAATGAAATGAATCAAGAAAATTGACAAAATATCCTATTCCTGCCTCAGCTTGATAATTGTATTTCCTATCGTATTGTTCACTATTTTCAAATGTTGATGAGCCATTAAGCATAACCGAAAAATGTTTGCCAGGTGCATATGCAGAATTAACACCCCAACCTTCTCTTCCTAAATTTGCTTCAATTTTTCCATCACCTTTATTTTCAAGCATTGGTACAAAAACCGATTTTTGCACGTATAGATTTTTGCACGAAAATAGGCAACTCAAAAATACGCTTGCGAGTAAGTAGATTTTAAATTTCATCAATACCGAAGGTAAAAATAAATTACGAATAAAAATGTACAGCATCAATAAATCAGTAAACTAAAACGATACATTTGCATCGTGAATCACAGTACAAAAATTATTATTGGAAATATTACCAATCTTTCGGATGCTCGTTATGCAGCGGCAGCTGGAGCCGATTACATTTCGTTTTGCTTCGATACTTTTAGTCCAAATTACATACCCCCGGTAAAGGCTAAAGAAATGATTGATTGGGTAAGCGGAATAAAAATTATTGCATCTTTTGGTAACCAATCAAAAGAAGAAATTGAAACCATCGTTTCATTAATTAATATCGATGAAATTGAAGTAGAAAAAGAATTTTTACGGGATGATTTTTCAGAGATAGATATTCCTATAATCAAAAAAATAAATCTACACGAAACGGATGTAACAAAGGTTAAAAATTTGTTAGAAATGTATAAAGAAAAAGTGAATGCTTTTCATTTATATACTTCATCTACTTTCGATAAAAGTATTTATGAAAACCTATTAAAAGAGCTTTGTTTATCGGTAAATATTATTTGGGAATTGGATGTGAATGAAAATAATATCGCATCTATTATTACCGATTATAAACCATATGCAATTCAACTCACAGGTAGTGATGAAGAAAAAACCGGCTACAAAGATTTTGAAGAAATGGATAAAATAGTAGAAAAAATTCTTGCAGAAAGGGTTTAGATATTTATACTTTCTTAATCACTTCCATCAATTTGTCAATTTCATCTTTTGTGTTGTAAATATGTGTTGAAACACGCAATGAATTCAATCCGTTTTCGGCAACACTTCTAATTCTTACTTTCACATCAGTACACATCGTGTAAAATTTTGTATACTCAATTCCTTTCACTCTAAAACCATTCACAGCGCAACGTGAACGTTCTTCGGTAGGAGTTATCAATTCAATTTTGTCGCCAAATTCGAGCAATCTTTTTTGCGTGTAACCGCCAAGCATACTAATTCGGTCATGAATATTTTGTAATCCAATATTTTCAATAAAATCAATTGCAGCATCCACACCTTTATACAAGCCACTATTTTGGGTGCCTCCGTAGTAACGATGTGCACTATTG
>Ga0194060_10003109_pt1 | contig 11766 bp, 7 predicted proteins | sample SepL225m_MetaG_FD_163427 | JGI IMG/M metagenome (GOLD analysis project Ga0194060, IMG submission 163427) | Anoxic zone freshwater microbial communities from boreal shield lake in IISD Experimental Lakes Area, Ontario, Canada - Sep2016-L222-5m | ecosystem: Environmental > Aquatic > Freshwater >... | reverse complement strand
AGAAGACCCAAAATTCTTATGAGTGAAATACAACTCAGGCTGCCTGACGGTTCTGTAAAAAAGTATGCTGCTGGCATCACCGGTCATGAAGTTGCCGAAAAAATCGGCTCTCGCCTTGCAAAGGATGCGCTCGCCCTTAAACTGAACGGCAAGCTGCAGGATCTAAACACCCCTGTTGAACAAAATTCCTCGGTAGAGATCATTACCTTTGACGCCCAAGAAGGACGCACTGTGTACTGGCACAGTACGTCGCATCTTTTGGCGCATGCGGTGAAGCTGCTTTTCCCGCAGATAAAACTTGCCATCGGGCCAGCGATCGAAGAGGGTTTTTATTACGACTTCGATTTTGAACGGCCTTTTACGCCTGAAGACCTTCTGAAGATCGAAAAAAAAATGGCCGAACTGGTCAAGGCTGCAACGCCGATCAAAAGGAAAACACTTTCACGGGACGAGGCAGTATCGTTCTTTCAAAACAGATCGGAAGCCTACAAGGTCGAGCTTATTTGTGAGCTCCCTGAAGGCGACGTGATCTCGATCTATGAGCAAGGAGATTTTGCGGACCTCTGCCTCGGGCCGCATGTCTCTTCAACAGCGAAGATCAAGGCTTTCAAACTTTTGTCGGTGGCTGGCGCTTACTGGCGCGGCAGCGAAAAAAATAAGATGCTGCAGCGGATCTACGGCATTTCCTTTCCAGCCAGAGATGCGCTCGACGCATATGTAACGCGGCTGGAAGAGATCAAACGGCGCGATCACCGCAAACTTGGCAAGGACCTGGATCTGTTCTCTCTGTCCGATGAAGTGGGCGGCGGCCTGGTCCTGTGGCATCCCCGGGGTGCGCTGATCAGAAAGACCATCGAGGACTTTTGGCGTGACGAACACCAGCGGAACGGTTACGATTTCGTCTATTCACCCCATGTGGGCCGCGCAAATCTGTGGGAGACGTCAGGACATCTCGGGTTTTACCGGGAGAATATGTATTCCTCCATGGATGTGGAAGGGCAGGAATACTACGTAAAGCCCATGAACTGCCCGTTCCACATTATGATCTACAAGAACAAGCTCCGTTCGTATCGGGACCTGCCGCTTCGTTTTGCGGAGCTCGGTACGGTGTACCGCTTCGAACGCTCCGGCGTGCTGCACGGCCTGTTGCGCGTGCGCGGTTTTACGCAGGACGATGCGCATATCTTTGTGGCGCCGGAAGAGATGGAGCATGAGGTCATCCGGGTCATTGATTTTGTCGTGAAGATGCTCAAGACCTTCGGGTTCGAGGATTTCAAGGCGTATATCGCTACGCGGCCTGAAAAGTCGGTGGGTGAGCAGGTGCAGTGGGATCAGGCCACTCAGGCGCTCAAAATCGCGGCGGAACGGGTGAATCTGGCGGTTGAACTCGACGAAGGCGGCGGCGCTTTTTACGGGCCCAAGATTGATATCAAGATCAAGGACGCCCTGGGCAGGTTGTGGCAGTGCTCTACCGTGCAGTTTGATTTTAATCTGCCGGAGCGCTTTGATATGAACTATATCGGCGATGATAACCAGGCGCACCGGCCCTATGTGATCCATCGGGCGCTTCTTGGCTCGCTCGAACGGTTTTTTGGCATGCTGATCGAGCATTATGCCGGGGCGTTCCCTGCCTGGCTTGCGCCGGTCCAGGCGAAAGTGATGTGCATCACGGACAAGCAGTTTGATTATGCCAAGGGCGTTCGTGATGCATTGCTTGCCGCCGGGCTGAGGGTGGAGCTTGATTCGCGTTCTGAAAAGATCGGCTTCAAGATCCGTGAAGCAGCCATGGAAAAGGTTCCCTACATTCTGGTGGTCGGGGAAAAAGAAGTTGAGCAAAACGCCGTTGCAGTGCGGGAGCGCGGTGGCAAGGACCTTGGTGTCATGCCGTTGAACGAACTTATTGAGATGATCCGGGAAAAGATAAAGAATAAGAGCAACTGAAATTGTGAGGGGGTGATTACGTATCAGTAAAATTACAACAAGAATCAATTACGGGATCAGGGTGAAGGAAGTTCGAGTCATTTCATCCGATGGCGAACAGCTCGGGGTCCTGCAGGTGCGGGATGCCATCAAGAAAGCCGAAGACCTGGGGCTGGATCTGGTGGAAGTGGCGCCGACGGCGAATCCTCCAGTTTGCCGTATCATGGATTTCGGGAAGTATAAATATGAGATGGCCAAGAAGGCCGCCGAATCCAGGAAGCACCAGACCGTCATCGTCGTTAAAGAGATAAAGTTAAGGCCGAGGACGGACGATCACGATGTGGAGTTCAAGTCAAATAACATCAAGCGCTTCCTCTCGGAGGGCAACAAGGTAAAGGTGACAGTCATGTTCCGCGGGCGGGAAATGGCCCATACCTCCCATGGCAGAGTGCTGCTCGACCGCATCTTGAAAGGGCTGGAGGCGGAGGCAGTGGTTGAGCAGACGGCGCGCATGGAAGGCAGGAACATGACGCTGATGCTCGGGCCCAAGGCAAAGGTGTAGGAGCTGCGAGAGCGGCCGGGCCGTTTTTACGCATATGACAACTACGCAGGGATGCAGTATTCTCTGTCAATTATAAAGAGGCCGGTGGTGAGCATCACCGCACGGATGTCGGAAAGGGAGAATCATGGCAAAGCAAAAAATGAAAACGAACCGCAGCGCCGCCAAACGGATGAAGGTAACGGGCACGGGCAAAATAAATAGAAGCCAGGCCGGGAAACGGCATTTGCTCACCTCAAAAGGGCCGTCGCGCAAAGGCAGCCTGAAAAAAAGCGTCCTGGTGGCGCCGGAAAATATGAAGAATGTAAGGCGGATGCTGCCCTACGGTTAACGCCAGGGATTTGCACAACGATGAGGCGCTCATGAGGCCGCATCAATAAAATCGTGAATCACGCACCGTGTGTTCTGATTCAAGGAGGGAGAATAAAATGCCGAGAGCAAAAGGCGGCCCCAAAACGCGGGCCAGAAGAAAAAGAGTGCTCAACCTGGCTGAAGGCTACTGGGGCGCAAAGTCCAAGCTGTACCGCTCCGCTACAGAAGCCGTTGACCGGGCGCTCAAGTACGCCTACAGAGACCGGAAAGCCCGCAAAAGGGATTTCCGCAGGCTCTGGATTGCGCGCATCAATGCTGCCGCAAGGCTGAACGGCCTGTCCTACAGCAGGTTCATCAACGGTCTTACCAAGTCGGGAGTTGTCCTGGACAGGAAGATCCTTGCGGACCTCGCCGTGACAGATCCTGCCAGCTTTACCAAGCTGGTGGACTCCGTAAAAGCCGCATAGAGAAGCAGAAGACAATACCTTATCTCGTTACTACGCACACCGGCCCCGGATGCTCTTCGGGGCCTTTTTTTATTGACTTATCAGTTCAATTCGGTTAAAAACAACGGAATATTATGCAGATACGCGGCCGTTCATGTATCGCGGCCTTCACGGCGTTCACCATCTCGCTGTTGTTTGCCGCAGAATCATACCCGTCCTATAACACCGAGGCCGGGCGCAAGTATGCTGTCGCCTCCCAGCGCCTGGCTGACCTGAAAAAATCCCCCAAACAGAATAAATACCGTTCCTACTGGATCGATTGCGTCCGGGCCTTTGAGCTGATCGAAAAGAAATATCCCAAAAGCCCGAGCGCTGGTGACGCCTGCATGGAACGGGCGGAATTATACTTTGATCTATACAAGTTCAGCAAATATTCGCGCGACCTGAATTCCTCTCTTCAAACATTCAGCAGTTGCCAGTCATCCTTTCCCCGGCATGAGAAAGCGGCTGAAGCGCTTTTCCGTTCAATGGAACTATCCCTCGATTATAAAAAGGACCGCAGCGGAGCGCTTAAGGTTTATGAACGGCTTGCGCAGGCCTATGCGGACAGTCCGTGGACCGTCAAGGCAAAGGCAAGGATCCGCCCGCCCGCTCCGGCCAGGAAGGCTGAAACCGAGATCAAGCCCATCCCCGTGCCGCGCCTTGCTTCTTCTCCCGGCGCGAAAAGAACCGCTTCTCCCGGTGCGAAAGCCGCTGTTTCTCCTGGCGCGAAAAGAACCGCGAGTATCGTTAAAAGCATCAGGCACTGGTCCGGAGGAAACTATACACGCATTGTCATTGACCAAACTAAATACAGTAAATTCCAGGCAACGGAGCTCAAGCAACCTGACCACCGGCTTGTCTTCGACATCCTGAACGCCCGCGTTGATGATGCCCTGAACAAAGATCCGATGCCGGTGAACGACGGGATCCTCAAACAGGTGCGTGCCAGCCAATACACTCCTGATACGGTCCGGATCGTTCTTGATCTGGCGAGCCTCAAGACCTACGCGGCCTTTCCGCTTCACGAACCAGAACGCCTTGTTATCGACGTGACCGGTGAGGCAGGTGCTGAGGGAGAAGCGCGGCCTTTGGTTTCGCATGCGTCGGCAACCGAACAAACCGCAAGTGCGCAGACCGCAAGTGTTCAGACCGTGAGTGCGCAGACCGCAAGTGTTCAGACCGTGAGTGCACGGACCGTAAGTGCACAGACCGTGAGTGCACAGACAACCACGCAATCGATAAAATTGGAACCTGTTGCTGAAGCTAAACCAGTGCGCCCGGGCCATAGCGCTGCCGTCACGCACATGACCGCTACGGCCCAAAAACCGGCAGCGAATGGCAATGACGGCGAAAGGCTGTCCCTTTCGCGCCAACTCGGGCTCAAGGTCAGGACCATCGCCATTGACGCGGGCCACGGCGGGCATGATCCGGGGGCCATCAGCAAAAAAGGCCTTCAGGAAAAGACCATTACCCTTGACATTGCAAAAAGGCTCGCTGTTTTGGTGAAGGAACGGCTGGGGTGCAACGTGGTCATGACCCGTGATAAGGACGTGTTCATTCCGCTGGAAGAGCGGCCCTTTATCGCCAAGTCCAGGCGCGCCGATCTGTTCGTTTCCATTCACGTGAATGCGAACCGGAAGCGAAAGGCAAAAGGGATCGAGACTTATATCCAGAGCCTCAGGGCGTCGGACCGAGAAGCCATGGTAACGGCCGCGCGAGAGAACGCCATGTCCACAAAAAATATGAGCGAACTTAAATCTGAACTGGACAGGATCTTCGCTGATCTGGCAAAGGACGACAAACTTGAGGAATCGCTCCAGCTCGCCCACGCGGTCCAGACATCGCTCGTGGACACGATGAAACCGGTCCAGACGCATGTCGTGAACCTCGGCGTCAAGCGGGCCTTCTTCTATGTGCTGATCAATACGGAGATGCCGAGCATTCTGGCGGAGGTGGGTTTCATCAGCAACCCTGATGAGGAAAAACTTCTTCGGAAGGAGTCGTACCGGCAAAGTATCGCTGAGGCGCTGTACCTCGGTGTAAAAAATTACGTTGCCGAACGCTCACCGCAAATGATGGGAATTTGAGTCGATCTGAACCCTGTTTCCTGAACCCCGAACCCTGCCCCCTGAACCCTGCCTCTAACCCTTCACCCCGCTATTGGCTATCAAGAACGCTTCGATATACTGATCGATATCGCCGTCCATGACTGCGGTCACGTTTCCGGATTCGACACCGGTGCGGTGGTCTTTCACCATCTGGTAGGGTTGGAACACATAGGACCGGATCTGGCTTCCCCAGGCAATGTCCTTTTTCTCGCTCATGAGCTTTTCTACTTTATCGTCCTGCTCCTTTTTCCGCACCTCATAGAGCCGCGAGCGGAGCACTTTCATCGCCACGTTCTTGTTCTTGAGCTGGGACCGTTCGTTCTGGCACTGGACCACGATGTTGGTCGGCAAATGAGTGATGCGCACGGCCGAGTCGGTTTTGTTCACGTGCTGGCCGCCGGCGCTCGATGCGCGGTAGGTGTCGATGCGCAGCTCTTTTTCATCGATGGTGATGTCCACATCCTCCTCGACCTCGGGATACACATGGACTGAAGCGAATGAGGTGTGCCGGCGTTTGTTGGCGTCAAAAGGAGAGATGCGGACGAGGCGATGTACGCCTGCCTCTGCCTTGGTCCTGCCGTAGGCGTAATCACCGGAGACGGTGAAGGTTACGGATTTGATGCCGGCTTCTTCGCCGTTCTGGTAGTCGAGGATCTCGGACTTGTAGCCGCGTTTCTCGGCCCAGCGCAGGTACATGCGCAGCAGCATCTCTCCCCAGTCCTGTGCCTCGGTGCCGCCCGCGCCCGGATGGATCGAGACAATAGCGTTTGAATTATCGCGTTCGCCCGATAGCAGGGCGGCCACTTCAGAGGCGCCGATGTCCTTCCGCATTCCCGCGATCTCGCGCTCGAGTTCAGCGAGCAGGCCCTGGCCTCCGTCTTCGGACACAAGTTCGGCCATGGCTTCAAGATCGCTCAGGCGACGGCTGAGCGTTCCCCAGTCCCTGAGCGCCCGGTCGATCGCGGACTTTTCCTTTAGAACGATGTTTGCTTTGTCAGCGTTGTTCCAAAAACCGGAGGTTTCGGTGAGGCGGATGAGTTCAGCGAGCCGTGCTTCCTTGGCAGGGGTGTCAAAGATGCCTCCGCAGGGTTTCAAGCCTGCTGTTGATTTTACTCAGTTCCTGTTTTGCGTCTTCTAAAAGCATACTGTTCTCCCGTGCTGTTAAAAACTGGCGGATTATACCATAGGGTCCGTGAACATGCAAAGTCAATTTCGATTTTTGAATTCAGAATTGACCCAGCCCCATGCCCCAAAATGAATAATATTCTGCTATGCTTATCACTATATCTAAATCATTTTCACACTATGGAAGGAGGACAGCATTATGAAGAAAAGAGTATTAGCAGCAGTTGCACTTATTGTTGCGGCAGGGCTGGTCCTGATGTTCAGCGGTTCCCCGGCCGGAGCGAAAGGCAAAGTGGTTGCGCCGGCAAAAACAGCAGGGGAAAAAGACGCGGACGTCAAGGCGTGCTACGATTGTCATGACCCGATCAAAACACTTCACACCATGGGTAAACACGTAAAGGTTAATTGCGTTAATTGCCATTCCGGCATTGCGGCGCACCTGAACGCCCCGGGCCCCGACACCAGGCCGGCAACGAATACTTCCTGGGAGGCGTGCGGCAAGTGCCACAAGGATCAATTTGACAGCTTCATGCAGGTGGCAAAAAATCGCCCGGCCCGGGACGAAAAATCCCAGCTCACGAACCGCGCGCCAAACCCTTTCTGGGACAAACTGATGGCCGGCCATGGATTCACCAAGGAGCATAACCTGACCAGAAGCCACGTGAACATGCTTGTTGACCAGTTCGTGGTCGACCGTGCTTTCGGCGGCAGATTCCAGCCCACGAACGGCTGGATGTATGTGAATGAGAAGGGCAGGGTCTGGGACATCCTGACCGATACCCATCTTGAAACAAAAGAGCATAAGGTCTTCCTTACCCAGGGTGCGGCTGCCGCAAACCCGGTCTGCCTGCAGTGTAAAACCCAGGACCATATCCTGAAGTGGTCCTACCTTGGCGACAAGGTCGAAGGCAAGACGGGCTGGGACCGGACTTCGAACGTAGTGGAAGTTGCCAAGGACGTGAATCACGCGCTGAACTGCTTTATCTGCCATGACCCTCATGCGGCAAAGCCGCGCATTGTGCGCGACGCACTGATCGCGGCGCTGACCCGGCCGGAGGCGGATACGCTCTGGCACAAGGACACAAAGCACACCAATTTCACCGTCATCGACATGGGCCTGCGCGGTTTCACGCGCAAGATAGCGATCCTCGAAAAATATGACAGCCGGCTTCAGTGCGGCCAGTGCCATGTTGAATACAATTGCAACGACGGATACGATCCGCGGAACCCCGATACCTCCAAAAAGACCGTGGGCTACAACAGCCCGCTCACGAACCATTTCCCCTACAAAGATGTGTTCGGCCTCTATGACCATTACAAGAATCAGGTAAACTTCCTTGACTTCAAGCACGCGCTGACCGGCGGCCTGCTCTGGAAAGCACAGCATCCGGAAGCCGAAGCCTTCTACAACTCTAAGCACGCCCGGGCTGGTGCGGGCTGCGATACCTGCCACTCGCCTAAAATGAAGAACAAGCAGGGCAAGGTATTTACGTCGCACTTCCCCGTTACTCCCAAAGTCCAGATCAAGGAAACCTGCCTGACCGCCAAATGCCATCCGAAGTGGAGCGAGCAGGAAGCGGTGTATGCCATCGATTCGGTCAAGGCCCATAGCAGGGGCAAGATGCGCAAAGCCGAGTTCCGCATTTCCGCACTGATCGACAAGATCGTGGCTGCGAAGGCTGCCGGTGTTGATCCCGAGGCCATCAAGAAGGCTCAGGACCAGCACCTGAAGGCGCATGTGCTGTGGGAATTCTGGACCGCTGAGAACTCCGACGGCTTCCACAACCCGGACATGGCGAAAGAGTCTTTGCTGAGATCTGCGCAAGCGGCTTTTGACGGCATCAAGATCATCGACGACGCAATGGCATCAAGGACAGCGGCAACTGTGCCGCCGCCTCCGCCTCCGGCAGCAAAGTAGCCGGATACTCTGTTTATGCGAGGCAGATGCTCCCGGTAGTGTTGTGGTTTCGGTGTTAAGAATTAATCACGAGTGGTGATCCCCGGCCTGGAAAGAAGGCCGGGGATTTATTTTGTTGGAACATAGATCACAGATTTCCTGCAAATTATCTCTGCTGTCTCTTGTGCCCGATGCATTCAGAATGTTACTCCATTACACCGCAGGATAAACTTACAATTCCCTGTAGCTTGCTGCAGGGTCAAAAACAGATTCCTCCTCCTCGATGGGGGAGGTTAGGTGGGGTGACGGCCGTCAGTGCACGGGGGTGGAAATGCCGGCTTGACAGGCGGTGTGCATGTAGGTAATGTTAATCCTTGGATAAATGTCCGCAACCTGCAATGGGGGCATAATTACGGACGGCCGCCGGCAGCCTTGCCAGGATGATAGCGGCGGAAAAGTGATGTGGAAACGAGGATGGAGAATGAGGCCACGGTTAAAAGAAGCGGGGACACTTAAAAGAGAGAAGGTCAGCAATCATCTGTATGAAAGCATCATGGACGGAATTACCTCCGGCGTCTGGGTGGCTGACAAAAATAACGTCATCTATTACGCGAATAAGGCGATGGAGATGATCGCCGGGGTGACCCAGCAGAAGCTTATCGGATCACGGGTCTTCCCAAACAAATCAGGACACGGCTCGGGGGAGTTCAGGCCCCATTTCGATGAGGCGCAAGAGACGCTGCAGCCCGTGTATTATTCCGGAGTCTCCATCCGCACGTCGGCGGGAAAGCAGACCTACCAGTCGGGATGGCTGATCCCGAATATCAAAGACGGGTCTTACGACGGGATGATCTGCACGGTTGAGGATATCACGAATGAGAAACAGACAAAGAAGGCGCTGAAGGAAAGCGAGGCCAAATACCGGGCCCTGGTTGAAAGCGTCAGCAGTATCATTCTGCGGCTGGACGGGAAGGGGATCATCACCTTCATGAATCCATTTGCGCACAGGTTTTTCGGATATAGCGAGCAGGAGATCATCGGAAAACATATCGTGGGCACCATTATGCCGGAAACTGACAGCGCCAGGCACTCCGTGGAATCCATGCTGCAAAACATCGGGATAGATCCGGAGCACTATGCAAGCGCAGAATTTGAGAATGTCCTGAAGAACGGCGAGCCGGCGTGGATATCCTGGTCGAACAAAGCGCTCTTTGATGATTCCGGAACCATGACCGAGGTCTTCTGTGCCGGCAACGACGTGACCTTGCAGAAACGCCATGAAGAGCTCGTGGAAAGGTGGAGCGGTGACCTGGAGGACCGGGTAAAGATCAGCACTGTGCGGCTCAGCATGGCGAACGAGGAGCTGCAACGGGAGATCGTCGAGCGCAAATGGATGGAGGAGAGCCTGCGGAGATCGGAAGAGAAGTACCGGCTCGTCGTCGAGTATGCGAACGAAGGCATCCTGATCATTCAGGACAATTACTCCCGGTATGTAAACCCGAAAGCGGCAAAGATCCTTGGCCATTCGCTGGGACAATTGACCACACTGCCTTTCATTGATTTCATTCATCCCGACGACAGGGAGATGGTGATGGAGCGGTATCTGAAGAGGATCAAGGGGGACAGCGTGCCCCACTATTATTCCTGCCGGATCCTGGATGGTGAAGGGAACACCAAATGGCTGGAGATCAACTCGGTCCTGATCACCTGGATGGGCAGGCCTGCGACGCTCACGTTCTTCAATAATATCACGGAGCGGAAAAAAGCCGAAGAGCGGCTGCGGCTGATCGAATCGGCGATCCAGCAGGCGGGAGATTCGGTTGTCATCACGACGGCAAACCCCGGCCGCACTTCATCGCGCGTCGTCTTTGTCAATCCGGCTTTTACCAAGATGACGGGGTACACGGCGGAGGAAGTGACCGACAAGCTGTCCCTGCTCCAGGGTTCGCTTGCCGACAGCACGCAGTGGAGAAAAATGGAGGCAGGCACATCTCAAAGTAAAATATTTTATCTTGAGACGGTGGCCACCCGGAAAGATGCATCCCAGTTCAATATGGAGTGGCAGATCACCCCCCTGCGGGATGAACGGGGAAAGGTCACGCATTTTGTATCGGTCCAGCGGGACATTACCGAACGAAAAAAGACCGAGGAACAGTTTCACTCCTACCAGGAGCAACTGCGGCTCCTGACTTCGGAACTGCTGCTCGCCGAGGAGCGGGAGCGGCGGCGGATCGCCATGGACCTTCATGACAACATCGGGCAGATGCTCGCTTTGACCAGGATCAAGCTCGGGATGCTCCGGAACACGCTTTCCGGGAACGGCCACGCAGAGGCGATTAATGTAATTGTTGAAATGATCGACCAGTCGATCGGCTACACAAAATCATTATCCTTCGAGTTGAGCCCACCGCTCTTGTACGATATCGGCATTGAAGCGACGATCGAATGGCTTGCGGAGCAGATGCAGAAGCAGCATTATATCCTTTTCTACTGTGAAAATGACGGCAGCCCCAAGCCGTTGAAGAGGGACGTCAGCATTCTTCTCTTCCAGGCCGTGAGGGAGCTGTTCATGAACGTTGTAAAGCATTCTCAGGCGCATCAGGTGAATGTGGGCATCAGCCGAGAAGCCGACGCTATAAAGATCGTCGTTGAGGATGACGGAATCGGATTCGACGCGGCAAAGGTTGACGCGGACATGACCTTCGGGTTCTTCAGCATACGGGAACGCCTGAAGTACCTTGGAGGGTCTCTCTCGATCGATACCGGGCCCGGCCGGGGTACGCGGGTCACGGTGACCTCTCCTTTGGACCGGACGGAAACTGTGGAGGGAGTCAAGCCATGAAGATAAAGGTCCTTCTCGCAGACGATCACGCCATGATGCGCGGCGGCCTTCGCATGCTGCTCGAACAGAATACGGAAATCTCCGTGATCGGTGAAGCCGAGGACGGCAGGGAAGCGGTCCATCTCGTAAAGAAACTGTCGCCGGACGTGATCGTCATGGACATTGCCATGCCCGGCATGAACGGCATCGAAGCCACCCGGCAGATCATCGCGGATGATCCCGGCGTCAGGATCATTGCGCTTTCCATGCATTCCGACCGGCAGTTTGTGTCCGAGATGCTGAAAGCGGGGGCAAAGGCCTATCTCCTGAAGCAGTGCGCGGTCGACGAACTGATCATCGCGATCAAAACGGTGTTGAAGAACCAGACCTATATCAGCCCCTGCATCTCCGGCGTGGTCGTGGACCAATTCGTGCGCGCCGCCTCGAAATCAGAGCCGAACGTTTTCTCCCGCCTGACCGACCGGGAGCGGGAGGTGCTTCAGCTCATGGCAGAAGGAAACTCCTCCAAGGTGATC
>Ga0194060_10003107_pt1 | contig 11768 bp, 11 predicted proteins | sample SepL225m_MetaG_FD_163427 | JGI IMG/M metagenome (GOLD analysis project Ga0194060, IMG submission 163427) | Anoxic zone freshwater microbial communities from boreal shield lake in IISD Experimental Lakes Area, Ontario, Canada - Sep2016-L222-5m | ecosystem: Environmental > Aquatic > Freshwater >... | reverse complement strand
CCTCATGTTTTTCATGGCTGAAGCTAGATAAGCATCAGCTCTGCCTGAGCTTGTTTTAGCGGTTTTCATAGATGGTTTCTTCATAGGCTAGAAGCCTACTCCAGACACAATCTAGTTTACAGTCCCACGAATACGCTCCGTACACTTTTCATCTACTTAAAAACACCTCACTGTTTTCTTTTTTTAATCAGAACCGATTTTTCCGCCAAAAAAAATTCACACGTGTCGTCCATTTCGTCATTACTAAAAAATACACTTCAAGATCCCTCGGCTTCGGGATGACGACACCACTTATCCACATGAGTGACTGTCCCTTTAGTGACAGTCACTAAAGGGACAGTCACTCACAAAAATAGCCGCACCCGAAAACGGGGCGGCTTTCAAACATCACAACCAAACATCAGAACGGCAGCGGGCGGTCTTGCGTGTAGACCATGCCGCGTTCCATCGCGATTTGCGCCTTCTGCAGCTCCATGCCGATGTCGACCGCGTGACCGATATCGGAAATCAAGCCTAGCTGGCCGAGTTTGCGTTGCAGGAATCGCGCCGACTTGCCGGAAAGCCCGTAGATCACGGCGCCGTCCGGACCCATGAGCGTCATCTTGATCGCGCCGTCTTCGACCGTAATCACGAAGTTCCCACGCGGATCGGCATCGTCGGCGCTGAAAACCAGGCTCGGGTCGCGCGACCAAAAAGCGCAATCAACCAGCCGACGCGCATTCTCCCAATCATTCTCGTAGATGTGCGCGGACTCCGAAGTGATTTTCAGGGCACCGAGCGCAAAGCCAAGCTCCGTCGCAATCTCTTTCTGCAGACGACGAAGAGCATAGGCATTCGCGATCGCGCCCTTAAAAATATCATGCGAACGGAAAATCGCGAGCAGGTGCAGCGTGCCTCCCGACTGCAGACACTGAATCTGGGTCAGACACGGCGGCTCGCTCGAATCCTTGTCGGTTGCCGGCACGAAAGTGGTGACGGCGGCGCGACGCGAATCCGGCGAAGAACGCAGGCTCCGGAGAATCACGTCTTCGATCATGTTGTACTTGACACCGCCAATCTCGTAAGCCATCAGGCGATTGCCGTAGGTATATTTCACGCCCACGGGAGCTTCGGGCACGAAATTTGTGTGAAAGTACTCTTCGAGCATTTCCTTGGCGGCTCCGGTCACAGCACACAAATTATCCGGCCAGTCGGTCGGAAGCAGCACCGAGTCCGGATCTTCGCCTTGAATCACCCAGGTCGCGCTCACGAGCTCCTTCTGCTGCGCGCCGTATTGCGTGCCCTTCACGGTGCCGTAGGCCATGATGCGCGAAACGAGCTTTTTCCAGGCATCGATGATGCCGGTTCCGCGCGTCAAAAAGCCGACCTCTTCCGAAGGATACTTCTCCGGATTTTTCTGCGGAGGCGTCGGAAAATCAACCGGCTCCATGTACGGCGGCTTCGGGGTCGCATCGATTTTCTCGACCGCTTCTTCAAGCGACGAGGCGCTCACATCGATGAGTTCGACGTTTTCAATAATCACGCGCACCACTTCCGGCGCGATTCCCGGTTCGAGTTTGAAACTCGTGCCCGGAATCACGCGATCATCCCCAACCCCATTCTTCCAAAGAGCGCGCAGCACGTCGGTACCCATGACGCCGTACTTGGTCTGCGAAAGCGTGCCGAATCCCCAAAGGTACAACCGGCGCAAGCTCGGCTTTCGCGCGAGATTGCGCAAAATCACGTTGACGCCATGGCGGCTGTAGAGTGTGCCGACGATGGCCGCGATTTCATCGAGCTTCGGCGCGCGCTTCACGGCGGCTTCGGCTTCATTCCAAACAGTACAAAACCCAACCGTGTCACCTTTTCCGAGGTGAACCTTGAACTTGCCGAATTCGTAAAGCTCATCGCTCTTGAACATGGGCTTCTCCGAGTCAAAGCTAGGCGAAACGCCTAACCAATCGAAACTTTAACACCTCGGCTGGAAAAGTCTTCCACAGGCTGTGCGTAAAAGTCTGTTGAATGTCCCGTGAGTCTGATAAAGTCAGTGTCGAAAATGATATCCCTAAGCTCTAACCTCTAATCTCTCCCCATTACCCTCGCCCCCTATGATCCTCTCCGACGTCGATATTCGCAAGTATTTGGAATCCGGAAAAATTTCGATCTCCCCTTTTGAAGATAAGCATATTCAACCAGCTTCGATTGATTTGCGCCTCGATAAGAAATTTTTGATTTTCGATATTACGAATCACACTGTGATTGACGTGAAAAAGCCGGTCGATGACTTAATGACCAAAGTTGAAATTGACGAAGAGCGACCGTTTATTTTGCATCCCGGCGAATTCGCGCTCGGCACGACTTATGAAATGGTCGGTGTCGGAAACGATGTCGTCGGACGTCTTGAAGGCAAGAGCTCGCTCGGGCGACTCGGAATTATCATTCACGCAACCGCCGGATATCTTGATCCCGGAAACAAACTTAAATTAACTTTGGAGCTTTCGAATATCGGCCGCTTGCCGGTCAAACTTTATTACAAAATGAAAATCGCGCAGATGTCTTTTTCGCCACTTTCTTCGGAATGCTCGAAGCCATATGGTTCCGACGGCCTGAATTCAAAATATTATGGCGCGACTGAACCGCAGGCTTCGATGATGTGGAAGAACTTCACTCCGCCGACCACTCAGCCATAACATCAAAACAAGAGCTTAGAGGTTAGTGATATCTCTAAACTCTAACCTCTAAGCTCTCACCCCTATGGACCTACGCATTACTCGACTTGACCCGACACTTGAGCTCCCGGCCTACAAAACTCCCGGCGCCGTGGCTTTTGATTTACCGGTTCGCGAAAAAACCGAAATTTTGCCGAAGCAAATCGTACTCGTGCCGACCGGTTTGGTCGTCGCGATTCCGGATGGTCACATGCTCATGATCACTTCGCGCTCTTCTACCCCAATCAAAAAGGGGCTCATGATCGCGAATGGCGTTGGCACCATCGACCGTGATTATTGCGGGCCAAACGATGAAGTTAAAATTCAGGTTTATAACTTTACCGATTCCCCGGTCACGCTAGAAAAAGGCGACCGCATCGCACAGGCGCTCATTTTCAAGGTTGAACGCGTGAATTTAGTCGAAGGTGCAGTAACCACGGACCAAAGTCGCGGTGGTTTTGGAACCACCGGGAAATAAGGAGCAAGCCTATGTTCTTTGTGATCGAAGGACCCGACGGAACCGGCAAAACAAAACAGTCGGAACAGCTCGTGGCGCGACTCGAACGCGAGGGGCGCAGCGTTTTTTCGATTAGCTTCCCGCGGTACGAAACCCCGACCGGCATGCGCGTTCGTGAATATCTGAATGGCAAGTTCGGCACGATTGAAGAGGTTGGTGCAAAAGAAGGTTCGCGTTTCTACGCCGATGACCGCAAAGCTGCGGCCGACGAGATTCGCGCTGCGCTCGAAGCCGGCAAAGTCGTGGTTGCGAACCGCTACGTGGCCTCGAATTCGGCGCATCAGGGATCAAAAATCCACGATGCTGCCGAGCGCCGAGCCTTCTTCGCCTGGAATGACGACTTGGAATATCGCGAAAACAGCATTCCGGTGCCAACCGCGTATTTCATTCTCTCGCTTCCCTACGAAGTCGCCATGAAGCGCGTCGATATCCGCGGAAACGCGAAAGACATGCACGAACTCGACCCGGATCATCTGCGTCGCGCCCACGATGTCTACATGGAACTCGCGGAGCTTTTCCCGGAACGTTTCCGCGTCGTAGACTGCATGAACGGAGCCGAGGAACTCACAATCGAACAGGTTCACGAACGCGTCTGGACACAAGTCCTCGCCCACCTGCGGTAACCCCGCAGGTTTTTTGATATAATGCGGGGAAAGGCCGTAGGTGTCAGGCCGTAGGGCGTAGTGTTGTCACTAAGACATCAACTACGGCCTGCGGCCTACGCCCTAAACCCTAACCACATATGCTGATTTCGTCTGTCCAAATACTCAGGCGGTCTTATGACCAACTCATCAGGAACTACAAATTGTTTCTTCGACCGATTATTTGGATGTTGATTCCGGCATTCCTACATGCAATCGCAAAAAGCATTCCGGGAACTCCGGAAATTCTCGTAGGTCTTCTGAATATCGTGAACTGGATAGTCGGTTTTTGGACTTTCGTGATGATTGTCGACACGAGCTGGATGCTTCACGAAGGCAAAGCACCATCAAAAACACTAATCGATTCGGTTTCCTGGGGCACGGCCGGACGCGTCTTTGATTGCTTCCTAGTGTCCGTTCTTTATGCAATCGCCTGTTTAGGTGGAGGCTTGCTCCTCATCGTGCCGGGAATCGCTTGCGCCAACTGGTTCGGTTTCGCACCGCTCGCTATGCTCATCGAAGGCGCTCATGGCACCGGAGCACTCAAGCGCTCAAAAGATCTGGTCGATGGACGATTCTGGCACATTTTGTGGCGCGGAATCGTAATTATCGCCCTGCCACTATTTATTTTCTTCGCCTTCTTATTTGCCCTCGGCCTCGTTCTAGCGATCCTCACCTCAGCTCTTAATCTTGCAATGCCGCCGCGCATATTGCTCAATCTTTTCAGTATCATCGTTACAGCTCCGTTTGCCACTTATTTATACATAGCAAACGTAATTTTCTTCGCCGAAGCACGCAAAGCCCGATAGTATTATAAAGCCCGCAGTATCCTTGCGGGTTTTTTGATATAATGCGGGGATAGAGATTAGAGGTTAGAGATTAGGGATATCTCTAAGCTCTAACCTCTAAGCCCTAAGCTCTAACCCCATTCATATGCTTCCTTCCGGACTTCGCATCATTGAACAGGCGACCGATTTATACACTAAGAATTTCAAAGCCTTCCGAGAACCGCTCACCTGGATAATGGTTCCGATGATTCTGATCACTCTTCTTCCGATTATCCCCGGAGCCACGAGCGGTACCGAGCTCCTTTTGAAACTGATTTACTTGGTGATCTTGCTCTGCACCTCAGTTGTGATTACCGATATCAGCTGGGCGCTTCATGAAGGCAGAGTGCCCCCTGCTTCACTCACAAGCTCACTCTCCTGGGGTTCGCTTGGCCGAATCGTTGATTTCTCGCTCATGAGCCTGCTCTACGGACTCATCATCGTCGGCGGAACGATTCTCGTCATTGTCCCGGGAATTCTTTTTGGCGTCTGGTTCTATTTCAGCCCGCTCGCCACACTTCTTGACGGCTCACATGGCACCGGCGCGCTCAAGCGTTCAAAAGAATTGGTTTCCGGAAGATTTTGGGCGATTGCCTGGAGAATGCTCGTAATTAATTTTATTCCCTGGATGGTGATCAGCTTGATTTCCGGCGTGATCGTAGTGCTGATCGCTCTTGCAGCCGGAGCCTTTGATTCGCTCACCACTAACACCCTGATTCCGTGGTGGCTATCGCTCCCGGGCGTTATTATCTCTACACTCGCGATTCCGTTTTTCTTCATCGCCAAAACAATATTCTTCGCTGAAGCCCGAAAACCACGGTAACAGCCGTGTCATTACGGCAAAAGCCGTAGTCCTCGACTAAAAAGCTGTCGTCCTGAGCCAAAAAGTTGTCATCCCGAAGCCGAGGGATCTTACACATCCGTCGAATTGCAATTCGGCGGATGTTTCGTTATGCTTTGTTGTAAATATATACGAATTATGAAGCTTGAAACGATTATCGGACTCGAAATCCACACCCAACTAAAAACCAAGAGCAAAATGTTCTGTTCCTGCGCCCGCGTAGCCGAAACAGCACCGGCAAATTCAAGCATTTGCCCTATTTGCATGGGCCATCCAGGTACCCTGCCGGTTCCGAACATGGAAGCGGTGCGCCTCGGCATGAAAGCAGCGCTTGCCATGAAGGGCAATATATACGAACAAACTAAATTTGATCGCAAGAATTATTTTTATCCGGACTTGCCGAAGGGATATCAAATCTCACAATACGATAAACCGCTTTCACAGGGCGGTGAACTGGTTGTGGAGGTGCCGGACAATTCTATCGCGTCGCGCAAAGTTATTCGCGTTGAATTCGAGCGACTGCATCTGGAAGAAGACGCCGCCAAAAACACGCACGGTACGAGCGGCGAATCTTTTGTTGATTTCAACCGCGGCGGCACCCCGCTCGCCGAAATCGTGACGCGCCCGGATATGCGTTCCCCTGAAGAAGCCCGCGCTTTTTTACAAGAACTGCGCCGCATTTTGCGCGAGCTGGATATTTCCGACGCCGATATGGAGAAAGGCAATCTGCGCTGCGATGCCAACGTTTCGATGCGCCCGATTGATGAAAATGGCGTGCCGATTTCACTAACACTGCACCCGAAAACCGAAGTCAAAAATATCAATTCGTTCCGCTCGCTTGAACGCGCGATTTATTTTGAAATCGATCGTCAGAGCGAACTTTGGGCCACAAATACTCCCCCAGCACAATCTTCAACCCGCGGCTGGAATGATGAAAAAGGCATCACTGAATTGCAGCGCGTGAAGGAAGGCGCCGCCGATTATCGATATTTTCCGGAGCCGGATATTCCACCGCTTGACTTGACTTCAATGCTCGCTTCGGTCAAGCGTCACGTCGTTGAATTGCCGGCCGAAAAACGCGCCCGCTTTATGGCGGAATATTTTGTCTCTGAAGCCGATGCGCGAATTATCACTGACAGCAAAGAGCTCTCAAATTATTTCGAACAAGTCGTTTCTGAGACCAATGAATGGCTCGACCGCCCTTTTGATTCCCGAGCCTCAAAACTCGTAACCGGCTGGATGCTTTCAAAACTCGCCGGACTCATGAAAGTTAAAGGCGTTGACTGGGCTACTCTGAAAATCACAGCTGAGAACTTTGCTGAGTTCGTGAAAATCATCGACCACGAAGAAACCACCGGCGCGAATGCGCTGAAGATTTTGGAAATCATGCTTGAAAATGGCGAAGATCCATCGCAGATTATGGAAGAGCGCGGACTTGGGCGAGTTTCGGACGAAGCTATGATTCAAAAATTAGTTGAAATGGTTATTGAATCGAACCCGAAACAGGCGGCTGAATTCCGCGCTGGCAAGGAACCTATCTTGAAATTCTTGATCGGGATGGTTATGAAAGCTTCGGAAGGGAAAGCTGATCCTGTCATTACGGAAAAACTCATGCGGGCCACTCTCGGGAAATAACGCGAGCACTGATTTGGCTGTCTGCGCGGCGGATTAATTGGGGGCGCATAATCCGGCGCGCAGACAGACCAATATCGCTCGCTTGGGTCTTACCTTATAACCGCTATCTTCCCCACCTCTGTTGTCATCCCGAAGCCGAGGGATCTTGAAAGGGAGTATCAAAAAAAACCTAGCTTACTCGCTAGGGTTTTTTGTCGTATTTCTTAATGACCGCAAGTGCCTTTCTCCAATCATCATCACTTAATACCGGACGATCAAGGCCCTCTTCGATGAGAGGAATAAGATTCTTTAAAGGCACGATTCTCACAAGTGCATCATGAATTTCTATGCTTTCACGCGAAAAAACTAATATCGAATTTACCCACCGAATCGGGATTCCTTCTTTAACGAGCAGGTCTTTTACTATCGCCGCTTGAGCACGAAGTTCGCCGATCTTTCGCTTGAGCTTATTGCTATATCCAAGAAGGCTCGACGCCTCCCACTCCTTCGTCTCGATTAGCCAAATCCCAGTCCTACCCACTACAAGATGATCAATATCCGATTTAACCATTCCTTCTAAAATAACCCTATTCAAATATTTGAATTTATCTTCATCTAGCCAACCTAACACAGCATCGACTTTGATTTCACCAATAATTCCCTTCACGTGGCCCAGAACTTCTTCGAGCCAACGTCTAAAAAGACTACGTCCCAAATACAGCATCAGAGGCAGAACAATCACTAGCACAAGATAAGACCCTATACCTAGCAAAACGCCACATATAGCCCCATTTACCGCTGCAAACTCTAGCGCCCACCAACCACGATCCCAAACCTCATTCAAAGAATAATTCTTTTTCATGATAAGAATTATAACATCCGCCAGTTGAGCCATTTATAAAAAACGCCGTCTAAACACGATTCTATGCTCGGAATCGCTACTTAACTAAATTTTATTCCCAAGTCGGCTCGCCTTTTGTGATTTTGAAAAATCTTTCTTTGTGCGTGATGGCGCCGGTTGATGCAAACTCCAAATCCACCGCCATGCCGCGGGTTGTTGGCTTTGAAAAATCCTGATCGAAAACAAAATTCCCGAGTGAATAAAAGATCGGCTTCGTTTTGTAAACGCCGATATCCTGAATCACGTGCGGATGCATACCGACGACCGCATCGGCGCCATTATCAATCAATAGCTTCGCGAAAGTTTCCTGCGAAATTGCGTGTTTCGTTTTGTATTCGTTTCCCCAATGTACAATTACCAGAACAATATCTGCTGAAGCCCGCGCTTCTTTCATAGTCGCTTTCACATCCTTGTTCGGTAGCGCACCAAAAGTCGTGTTGAATCCAACGAGCGCGACTTTTTTATTTCCAGCCGTGACCGTATACCAGGAAGCTCGCTCCGCCGAAGCCGCGGTGCCGAAAAAATATACTTCGTTATCTTCCAAAGTTTTTTGTGTATCCGTAAAACCCTTTTTTCCCATGTCGAGAATATGGTTGTTCGCGAGCGACACCGCGTCGATGCCAAGCCACTTGAGTTCCGACGCGAGTAGCGGATCAAATCTAAAAGCTATCGTTTTTGAAGTTTTGATTCTTTTCGCGGCAAAATTTCCTTCCAGATTAGCGATAACCAAATCGCTCGTTTCGAACTTAGCGCCATCACGAAAAGCGGTGAACATTTTTTCGAACCCGGTTTTTTTGATTTGCGCGGCAACTCCGCGGTCAAGCATCATATCTCCAAGCACCGTAATTTTCACCGACTCCGACAAAGGGGACAGTCCCCTTAAGGCCCTAAGGGGACTGTCCCCTTTTGCAAAAACGTTATAACCAAGCCAAAGCGATGCTATCACTAGAGTCAATGCCAGTACAGATTTCATATTACTTTTCATACTTATCCACAGGGGCTGTTTTACCGGTAAAAATCTTCCGTAAAAAGACCTTTTGGCGCTTGGCGTAAGCAATCGTATTGCTCACGATCTTTGCTTTCATTTCCGCTTCGGTAATCTTTTTGTTGATGTGCGCAAATGCTTCCGGATAGCCGATGCTGCTCATCGACGGCAATTCCGGATTATATTTTGAGATCAATTCCCTCGCCTCTTCCACCAAACCATCTTCGACCATTTTATCCACGCGCTTTGTGATTCGTTCGCGCAATCCATCCATGCTCGGATCAAGCCAGATTATCTCTGCATCATACTTCGGTTCACCTTTCCGGCCCAGCTCGGTAAAAGATTTGCCGGTTTTTAAAACCACTTCGAGTGCCCGAACCACGCGACGTTTATTGCTGCGCTGAATCACGCCCGAAGTCGCCGGATCGAGTGAATCGAGTTCAGCGAGCAAGTCCGGGAGCGGTCGCGTTTCAAGCTTGGCGCGAAGCATTGGATCCGGCGGCACATTCGGCATTTCCAGGTTCTCAAGCAAAGCACGAAGATATAAACCGGTTCCACCAACCAAAATTGGTAGCTTTCCGCGCAAAAGAATATCGGCGATTGCACGTTCGGCGGCATCGCGCCAAATCGACATCGAAAAATCTTCATCCGGGTTTACCAAATCAAAACAATGATGCGCGATTTCAGAAGAAACCTCTTTCCCGGTCGCAATATTCATCCCGCGATAAACCTGACGCGAGTCGGCATTCACAATCTCACCGTTTCGTTCCCGCGCCAACTTCAAAGCCAGAGCGGTTTTTCCGCTCGACGTTGGACCGCTGATGACGAGAATTTTCGGGAGCATAATTTTCATCTATAAAAAACTGCAAGCTCAAAGAACTAGCTCGCAGTGACCGTATCTGGCATTCCGACGAAACTCTGCGTTCGCCCCAAGAAAATGCAAGCGAAAGCCAGCTATTGTCGCCCCGTGGTTCGCCTCGATGTCTTCGCATGCCTGCACCACCAGACGAAGCCGATTGTCAGGATCCCCGCGTATCGAGATCACGCGACATTCGATTTCATCCTGGCCGTGCCTCGATCTTTCAAAGACTGAAGCGTCGAAGGCACCGGTCACAAAATTGCCCAGGCGGTTCATTGAATCGAAGCGCCAGCCGGCATTAAGCGACCGCATTCGGCAAAGGACAACGTAGCAGCGCGGCCCGAGAATCTCGTGCGAGACTCGAATCTCATGGCCGGAAGCACAGATCATCGTCGGAAAAACCCAGCAAAGAGCAGACAAAACGGCACCAGCCTGTTTCTCGTTATCGGAGACAAAATCCGACTTCATGAACCCTCCGCTTGTTTGACTCATTCTACACGATTTTAGCACTCGGTCAAGATAAGCACATGAGCCCGCTCCAGTCCGACGCAATATGATATAATTAAAGCAAATTCATTTGGCAATAAGCAATAAACTATGAACACAAGTAACATTCAAACAGAGGCCGACAAAAAACGCCGCGCAGAAGGCGTATCTCAATACGAAAAAGGTCCCGATGAAAGGTCGGAGGCTGCTCGCGAAGGTGATAAGTTGTATGCGGAAACGTACAAGAATCTTTTTGAGGCCTTCACCGCTAGGGGAAAAATAGAAGAAAATAACGGTGGCGAAATGCCTGATTTTGAGGCGCTCGTCGGCAAGTTGAAAGATGCAAACAAAGAAGTTCGCGCACAAATTCTTAAGCATTCAAAAGCCTTTAAAGAAAGTTTGCTTGATTGGAATAGAAAAATATTAGATCAGAAAGGATCGCGCAGCGGCGCAGCACTCGATAAATATCAAAAAGAATTGGATGAACTGGGTCTTGAGACGAAATCCGAAAGGTCAATGATGGCGACCGAGGCAATCATCGAAGCGCTTGAGGGAAACAAAACGCCTAAAGAAGTCCCGGCGGCCATCGACTTCGGTACGCCAATCGAAGCCAAAAAAGCTGCTCCGGCGGCCATTGATTTTGGCCCAGCCGTAGAAACCAGAAAGGCTGCTCCGGCCGCTATTGATTATGGTCCGGCTCAGGAAGCGCGAACGACGGCACCAGCACCAGTTGAACTACCGCCTCTCGCCGCCAAAGCACAACACGAGGAAACCATAATGGTTGAACCTGAACTGGAACTCAACCAAGACACTAAGGATTGGTTAGCCGGAAAGCCTACAGTTGAGGACCCGACGGTAACAATCAGTCGGCCGGAAAAAACTCCGGAAGAAATCAACTTCGGTTTGCCTGAATTTTCAAAACCCGGCGATGCTGCAAAACTTGATGCCTGGACTGCTGATTTGGATGCGTCCCCGGAAACAACTCCCGAAATGAGCAAAGAGCAGAAAATTGACTGGCTCCTAAAGGAACGCGCAAGACATCAAAGAAATCTCGCTTCTTCAATCGAAGAAAACGATATAGCATCGGTCGAAGAGGATGCCGAGGAGCTAACCCGAAACAAAAAGGAGCTAAAAGCTCTCGGTTATCAGTTCCCGAAACGCGAAGAAACAGACGAGGAAATAGACGAGCGAGCTGCCGAGATTCAAGGCCGTGATGCTCCAAAAAACACAGATTCAGAAGCAAGAATTGATGAAATCCTGGCTGCTTCCCTCCCTGAAAAGCCGAAAGAAGTGGGCGCAAAAATGAGCCCGGCGGAACTCGAAGAACTTGATCGAAAATATCAGGCTCTTGGCCGAAGCGCGCTCGAAACCAGCGAACTTTCCACAAATGAGGACGATTTAGCTGCACTT
>Ga0194060_10003106_pt1 | contig 11768 bp, 10 predicted proteins | sample SepL225m_MetaG_FD_163427 | JGI IMG/M metagenome (GOLD analysis project Ga0194060, IMG submission 163427) | Anoxic zone freshwater microbial communities from boreal shield lake in IISD Experimental Lakes Area, Ontario, Canada - Sep2016-L222-5m | ecosystem: Environmental > Aquatic > Freshwater >... | reverse complement strand
CGCCATCGTGGTCCCGGCGGGCAGGCAGAGCGAGGACAACAGGACGAGCGCGGCCGGGAACGAAAGTGCCGGATAGGAGCGCGCGAGATGAGCGCGCGCAGGGCGCCTGATGAATCGGAGCATCGCCAGGCTACCGGTTCAGCTTGCGGATGCGTTCTGACGGCGTGATGATGTCGGTGAGGCGGATGCCGAACTTGTCGTTCACCACCACCACCTCGCCCTGGGCGATCAGGCAGCCGTTCACCAGCACGTTCATCGGCTCGCCGGCGAGGCCATCGAGTTCCACCACCGATCCCTGCGCGAGCTGCAGCAGGTTCTTGATCGCGATCTTGGTCCGCCCCAGCTGGACTTCGAGGCTGACCGGTATGTCGAGGATCATGTCGAGGTCGGTGTGCTGCGGGGCAACGGTGCCGCTCGAGGTGAATTGCTCGAATACCTGGGACGGCGGTACGTTGGCGGGTGCATTGGCGGGCGCCGCCGCGGGTGCTGCCCCTGCCTGCTCCTGCATTGCCGCGCCCCAGTCGTCGGCGCTGATTTGTTCCTGTTCCGCGGTTTCCGCCATGATTATCTCCGTTTCATTCGCCGGCCGAGTTGTGCAGCATCTTGTCGACCTTGAGCGCGTACTGGCCGTTGAACAGCCCGTAGCGGCATTCCATCACCGGTACCCCGTCGACTGCTGCGGTGATGGCCTCCGGGATGGCCAGCGGGATGACGTCGCCAGGCTTCATCTGCATGATCTTACCCAGGGTTGTCTCCGCCTGCCCCAGGGTGGCGACGAGTTCAACCTCGGCAATCTGCACCTGCTGCGACAGCAGTCGCAGCCAGCGCTTGTCCACCTCGAGCCGGTCGCCCTGCATGCTGCTGTAGAGCAGATCGCGTATCGGCTCGATCATGGAGTAGGGCAGGCAGATGTGGAATTCTCCGGAAGTCGAACCGAACTCGATGTTGTAGGTCGTCACGACCACCACCTCGTTCGGCGTGACGATGTTTGCGAACTGCGTGTTCATTTCCGCGCGCAGGTATTCGAACTTCACTTCGTACACCGGCTTCCATGCTTTCTCGTATTCCTCGAACACCACCCCCAGCAGGCGCTGGATGATGCGCTGCTCGGTCTGGGTGAAGTCGCGACCTTCGATGCGCACGTGGAAGCGGCCGTCGCCTCCAAACAGATTGTCGACCACCAGAAACACGAGATTGGGATCGAAGATGAACAGCGACGTGCCCCGCAGCGGCTTGACCTGTACCAGGTTCAAGTTGGTCGGGACCACCAGATTGCGAATGAATTCGGTGTATTTGACAATGCGGATCGGACCGACAGAAATCTCCGCCGTGCGGCGCATGAAATTGAACAGGCCGATGCGCAACTGGCGGGCGAAGCGCTCGTTGATGATTTCGAGCGTCGGCATGCGCCCGCGAACGATGCGCTCCTGCGTCGCCAGATTGTAGGGGCGAACTTCCCTGGGGTCGACCGGTGCCTCGGCCTCGTCGCCACCCTCGTTCGCGCCTTTGAGCAGCGCGTCGATCTCGTCCTGCGAAAGGAAATCCTTGCTCATCGCGATTACTGGATTACGAACGAAGTGAATAACACGCTGGCAATGCCTCCGGCGGGAACGCTCGCGCCGAGCGCCTGCGCCGTTTCCTGCTGGATTTCGGCCACGAGCGCTTGCTTGCCTTCGAGCGTATTGATCTGGCTCGGCTTCTTGCTCGACAACAGCAGCAAGATGCGATTGCGTATGTCCGGCATGTTCAGTTTGATCGCGTCGCTGTAGGCGGCATCCGTGATCTTCAGGGTCAGTCCAACCTGCAGATACTGGGCGCCGTCCTCTTGCTGCAGATTGACGGTGAAGGGCTCCAGCGGCACAAACGTAGCCGGTTTCGACGATGTGGCCTTGCCGGCCTTGGCAGGCGCGGCCTTGGCTGCCTTGGGTTGTTCTTCGTCCTGCGGATGCTGGTTGCCGAGAAAATACCAGGCTGCGCCGCCGCCGGCTATGAGCGGCAACGGCAGGACCAAGAGCAATTTCTTTAGCAGGCTTTTCTTTTTCTTGGCCGGGGCGGCAGCGCCTTCGGCTTCTTCATCCGCCTCGGGCTTGGCTTTCGGGTCGGATTTAGCCTTCGGGGCCTGCTTCGCTTCCTTGGGAGTGCTCGTTGCCATGAGTCGCCTGTGCCATACGGGTATGGATGAATTATTGACTATGAAAGCGCCGCTCGCCGGGCGAAACAGACAGGTGAATTCCCCTCAGCTTGCTCTTTTGCGCGGGCTTTTGATACCGGCTTCAGGCAAAGATGTCGACCAGTCCGCGCAGCGCGCGCGGCACCTGCGTTAAGCGGAACACGCCGTCCAGTTCGGCTCGCGCCGCATCGCGCGGCATGTGGGCGCGGCCATCCTGCTGTGCCTGCCCGGGAAACGATTCGGCACCGACGCTGGTGTTGCCGAGCGTGATGCCGCCTTCGGCCAGCATTTCACGCAGGCGCGGCATGGCGGATTCGATCGCATCGCGCACCGATGCGTGCTGGGACACGAACTGGGCGCTAGCCTGATCGTTGCTGATGGTGAGCGTAACCTGCAGCGGTCCGAGCTCCGGCGGGTTGAGATGCAGTTCGGCGACCTGCAATTGCTGGCTGGCCATCCAAACCATTTTTTCGCCCAGTCCCCGATCCCATCCCGGCGCTGCCAGATGCGCCGCAATCGCTGCGGTCGCTGCGTGCGCGCTCTGGTTAGGCGCGGCGGCGCCGATATTTATTCCGGCCGGCAGGGTTACTTCGGCCGGGTGGTCCCGGGCGATCCTGGGGGCGGCCGCAGGTTCGACATCGAGCGCGGCGCGACCGGCCGGCAGGAATTTGCCGGCAGCGGCAGATTCTGCCCAGGTCTTTTCCGGGGAAGGCGCAGGCCCATCCTGCTTCCAGTCCACCGGTGCCGACGGCTGGTCAGTTCGGCTGGATTCCGCGCTCGTCGGCACGGCCGATCTGGCGTGTGTCCCGCGCGAATTTCCCGTATTGGCGAGTACCGGGCTTGCAGACATCGCAGTCGGTCCGACTGCGGTTTGAGGCAGTTGAACCGGCACCAGTCCCAATGCTGCTTTCGGCGGCGCAGCCGATGCTGCGGCAGTTGCAGACTCGAGCAGGCCCGCGAGTGCGGCTTCGCCTGCGGCCGGCAAGGACCGCGCGTCGACCGCTGTGGCGGGCAGCGGGATGATGCCCCCTGGAAGGGCTGCAAGCGTGGCGCTATCGATGCTGGCGGGGTCGGGGCCTTGGTCGCGGCCATCCTTGCCGTGGCCTTGATCCGCCGGCGTCGCGCCATCGCGCGCATCCGCACCTTTTGCCGCCGGCGCTTGGTTCTGGAGCGAGTTCGTTTCCCGCGTCAGTTCCTGCTGGAACAGACCGTCAGCCTCCTGGTTTTGCCTGGCGTCGTTCTGCGTATCGGCAGATCGCGCCGGCGTGCTCGGGGCCGGCCTTGCGGAGGCGGAAACGGGTACCGCAGAGAGTTCAATCACGATGCGTCCTTGGTCTTGATGGGTGTGGGGTGTTTGATGGATACGCCGCAATAGATGCAAGCTGCGTGCCAGGAACAAGGCCCTGGGGGAGACGCGTTGACAATGAACCACCGGTCCGGGGCAAGGTGCCTGCAGCTGGGACCAGAGTGAGGGAATCCCCCCGAGCCCATGGCCATTCCGGCATTGCCGAAACGGCCATTCAACCTGCGAGCATCTGCCGGCCGAGAAAACCGCGAAGCGCGAATTCGTCCTGGTCTTTTTGTTCCTGCCTTGCCTCGCGCTTGATCTCGGTGGATCGGTGACGCTGGTACAGGGTATCGAAGGACTTGACCTGGCGCTGCTCGGCGTGCCACTCCTGCTGGCCGGCTTTGACTCGATGCTTGGACTGCGCCACCGCGTCGCGCTGTTGCACGATGGCGGCATCGATTTTGTCGATGAACTGGCGGAAATTGCGCCAGTCCACACAGTTCATCCCCGCCTTTGCCACTTCCGCCAGGTGCGCGGTGTACTCGCTGCGATAATCGAGCAGCAATTGGAGCCGCTGCTCCATTTCGCGGTCCTGGCCGTTGATTGCGCATAGCCGCGCCGCTGCCGCATCGCTGTTGACCAGCGCCAGGTCGAGCAGGGTTTGCAAGGGAAAGGGTTTGGACATTGCTTTCTCCTTTTCTGTTATTGATTGGTTAACGGCAGATTCGTCGATTCCAACAGGGCGGAAAGTTGGCTGATGCTGCCGGCGTACGGCTGGCATTCGCGCATCCCCTGTTGCAGGAAAGTTTCCATCCGCGGATGTATGGCGATCGCCTGGTCGAGCACCGGATCGTTGCCGGCGTTATAGGCGCCGACGCTGATCAGGTCGCGGCTGCGCTGATAGCGGGTATAGAGGAACCTGAAGCGGCGGACCAGTTCGAGCTGCTGCGGCGGGATGATATTGGGCAGTACCCGGCTCACCGAGGCTTCGACGTCGACCGCCGGGTAGTGTCCCTGGTCGGCGAGCGCCCGCGACAGCACGATGTGACCGTCGAGGATCGCGCGCACGCTGTCGGCGATCGGGTCCTGCAGGTCGTCGCCTTCCACCAGCACGGTGTAGAACGCGGTGATCGAACCGACCCCGTCGCGGCCGTTGCCGGCGCGCTCGACCAGTTGCGGCAGCTTCGCGAACACCGATGGCGGATAGCCTTTGGTCACGGGCGGCTCGCCGATGGCGAGCGCGATTTCACGCTGCGCCATGGCAAAGCGCGTGAGCGAATCCATGATCAGCAGGACGTGTTTCCCCTGCTCGCGAAAATGTTCGGCGATGGTGGTGGCATAGGCGGCGCCTTTGAGGCGCATCAGCGGGCTGGTGTCCGCCGGCGTCGCGACCACCACCGAACGCGCGAGGCCCTCTGCGCCGAGGATGTCCTCGATGAACTCTTTAACCTCGCGTCCGCGCTCGCCGATCAGGCCGACCACGATCACATCGGCGCTGGTGTAGCGCGCCATCATGCCGAGCAGCACGCTCTTGCCGATGCCGCTGCCGGCGAACAGGCCCATGCGCTGTCCGCGCCCCACCGTGAGCAGGGCGTTGATCGAGCGCACGCCCACGTCCAGCGGCTGCGTGATCGGCAGGCGCTCGAGCGGGTTGAACGGGCGGTTCTGCAGGGACGCGGTGTGTTCTGCGATCACCGGGCCGAGGCGGTCCAGCGGCCGCCCGGTGCCGTCGAGCACCCGTCCGAGCAGGCCGTTTCCTACCGGAATATGCCGGCCGCGATCGGCGCCGCGCCGCCTCGGAGCCTTGGTGGAACGGCTCGCCGGCCGCGGCTGCGCCATCTCGACCGGTACGACCTTGGCGCCGGGGACCAGTCCGTAGACCTCGTTCGCGGGCATCAAAAACAATTTGTCGCCGGAGAAGCCCACGACTTCGGCGTCGACCGTATTGCCGTTAGGCAGCAGCACGGTGCACTCGCTGCCGACCGCGAGACGCAGCCCGGTGGCCTCCATCACCAGCCCGGCCACCCGCGTCAGACGGCCGCTCACAAGCACAGGGTTGGTTTGCTCCGCCAGGTCGCGGCAATCGCGCAGGAAGTCGTGCCAGCGTCCGCCCAAGGGCATCACCGCATCTTTACTCGATCCAGCCATGATCCTCACCCAGGGCGGAGACGACGCGCCGCCAGCGGCTCTCAAGGGTGGCGTCGATCTCGCAATCCGGCGTGTCCAGGCGGCAGCCGCCGCGCGCCATCTTCGGGTCCTCGAGCATGTGCCAGCCGGAATGGTTGATCGCGTCGCCCATGCGCGTGCGCACCAGCGCCGCGTCGTCCGGGTGCAGGGTCAGGCGCGCGTGCTTGTGCGCGTGCGGCAGCTGGCCCAGTACCTCGTTCACGATCGCGAGTATCAGTTCCGGATGCACCTTGAGCGATTCGCGCAGTATCTGTTTGCTGATCGCAAGGGAGAGCCCGAGCAGCTCGTCGGCAAGGCGCTGGTTGAATTGCGCCGATTCCAGGCTAAACGCGCTGACGAGTTCCTGCAGGCGCGCCGCCTGCTGCGCCGCCAGTGCGCCGCCTTCGCGAAAGCCGGCTGCGAATCCCTCCTGCTGCGCCTGCTGCTGTATTTGCTCGAGCTGCTCCACGCTTGGCAGCTGCGCCGAGCCGTTGACGCGGCGCGGGCCGTCGAAGGAATCGAGTTCCCAGCGCTGGTAGGCGCTCAGCTTTTCCTTGGGGATGACTGCTTCGGGATTGGAACTCATCACGCTGCCAGAGGGTAACTTCCCTCACACACCCAGAGTCGGCATTGGTCTCGGCAATTCCGAAGCAGCCGGTTAGACAAAATTGTCCTCCGCCCCGGCGCCGAGCGCGATCTGGCCCTCGTCGGCGAGGCGGCGCACGATCTTGAGAATTTCCTTCTGCTCGGCCTCGACCTCGGATACGCGCACCGGGCCTTTCGCTTCCAGATCGTCGCGCAGCATCTCGGCGGCGCGCTGCGACATGTTCTTGAACACTTTCTCGCGCAGTTCTTCGGATGCGCCTTTCAGGGCGACGATCAGCGATTCTGACTGGATTTCGCGCAGCAGCAGCTGGATGCCGCGATCGTCGATGTCCATGATGTTCTCGAACACGAACATCTCGTCCAGGATTTTCTGCGCCAGTTCGGCGTCGTACTCCTTGACGCTTTCCATGATCGTGCCTTCGGTGGCTGCGGGCATGAAATTGAGTATCTCCGCCGCGGTGCGGATCCCGCCCATCGGGCTTTTCTTCAGATTGTTGTTGCCCGAAAGCAGCTTGCTCAGCACGTCGTTCAGTTCGCGCAGCGCGTTCGGCTGGATGCCGTCCAGGGTCGCCACGCGCAGCAGCACGTCGTTGCGCAGGCGTTCGGTGAACTGGCCGATGATTTCGCTCGCCTGGTCGCGATCCAGGTGCACCAGGATGGTGGCGATGATCTGCGGATGCTCGTTCTTGATCAATTCGGCCACCGTCGGCGCATCCATCCATTTCAGGCCTTCGATACCGCTGGTGTCGCCGCCCTGCAGGATGCGGTCGATGATGTGGCCGGCTTTGTCCGAACCCAGGGCGTTGGTGAGCACGCTGCGGATGTATTCGTTCGAGTTGCCGCCGAGGGAAGACTTTTCCTCGGCCTTGCTGCGGAAATCGCCGATCACGCTCGCGATCTTCTCGCGCGTGACGTTCTTCAGGTTCGCCATCGCCACGCCGAGTTTCTGCACTTCGCGCGGGCCGAGGTGCTTGAACACTTCGCTCGCGCCGTCCTCGCCCAGCGAGAGCAGCAAAATAGCGCTTTTCTGGATGCCTTCGTCATTCATCGCCGGTTACCCAGTCCTTTACCACGTTGGCGACGATCTGCGGCTCCTGGCGCGCCATCTGCTTCACCGCGTTGAGATCCTCCTCGAAGCCCGCCCGGCGCTGCCCGGTGGCGGCGGCCTGCGCTTCAGCAGGCTCGAGTACCGCGACCGGAGGCCGCTCGCTCAATTTGGTGAGCAGCGGTTTCAGCACGCCCAGCACCAGGAACAGCGCGATTGCGGCGATCAGCACGTTCCTGCCGACGTCCTTGGCGGTGGCGATGGTCTCCGGCTGCTTCCACAGCGGCACTTCGGCTGCGGGCTCGACTTCCGGCAGCGAGAACGCGCTGTTGGTCACGTTGAGCGAGTCGCCCCGGTCCTTGTTGTATCCCATCACTTCCTTGACCAGGGCGTTGATCTGCTCCAGTTCGGCCGCTTCCAGCGGCTTGGTCGTGACCTTGCCTTCGGCATCGGTCTGCTTGCGGTGATTGACGACCACGGCGACCGACAGGCGTTTGATAGTGCCCACCGGCTGGCGCGTATGCCGAATGGTCTTGTCCACTTCGTAATTGACGGTGGAATCGCGCCGGCCGCCGGAGGCGAGGCCGGGCTGATTCGCCGGTGCAGCGGCGCCGCCCTGGGCGGTCGTGGTGGCAGAGGCGGTCGCAGGCGCAGGCGCGCCGCTGATCGGGGCCGTCGCATTTGGCGCAGGCTGGTTGCTCAGAGCCCCCGGCACACCGGAAGCCGGCGCATTCGTGCCGCCGCCGGTGGATTCGCTCAATTGCTGGCTGCGCATTGCGCTCGGCGTCGGCGTCGACTGGTTCGGGGTATAGATCTCGGCAACGTTCTCGGACTGGGTGAAGTCCATGTCCGCGGTCACCTGCGCGAGGACGTTGCCCTGGCCGGATATGGGGGTAATGATGGCCTCGATGCGCTTGACGAAGCTTTGCTCGACTTCGTGCAGGTATTTGAGCTGTCCGGGGGCGAGCCCCAGTTCGCTCCCGACCTGAGTGGTCAGCAGGTTGCCGTTCTGGTCGATGATGTTCACGTTCTTCACCGGCAGATCCGGAATGCTGCTCGAAACCAAATGGACGATCGCGCTCACCTGGGTTGCGTCCAGGACGCGTCCGGGGTGGAGGTTGAGCAGCACCGATGCGCTTGGCTTTTGCTGCTCGCGCACGAACACCGATGGCTTGGAAATGGCCAGATGCACGCGCGCGCTCTGCACCGCGGCGAGGGCCTGGATCGAGCGCGCCAGTTCGCCCTCCAGGGCGCGCTGGTAATTCACCTGCTCCTGAAACTGGCTGGTGCCGAGCTTCTGCGATTCCATCAGTTCGAAACCCACCAGGCCGCCCTTGGGCAGGCCCTGTCCGGCGAGGCGCAAGCGCATTTCGTGCACCTGGGCGGCTGGCACCAGCAGCGCGCCGCCGCCGTCGGTGAACTTGTAGGGCACGTTCATCTGCTGCAGCGAGGTGATGATCGCGCCGCCGTCGCGGTCCGACAGGTTGGTGTACAGCACACGGTAATCGGAGCTTTGCCCCCACATCCATGCACCGGCGACCAGGGCCAGGATCGCGGCGACGCCTATCATCAGGCCGAATGTTTGCTGGTTTACAAACATGCCTAAAAGCGGCAGGCGGGCCGCGCCCGATGATGCTGATCCTACAGCCATGGCGTCTTGCTCCTGCGGCGATTCGCGCCGGCCGCTGACACGTAATTTGTTTTCATGCTGGATGCGTAATCCTGTTTTGCACTGGTGCTGGATGTGTAGCGATTATGGCCAAGGCAACGCCGGACAAAGGCGCAAGAAGAGGGTGTTTCCTGCCCTTTATCCCGGGCCTTGAGGGCTCGGGCCAGTGCTAGTCTGTGATCCGTAGCGAATAAGCCCCGGCCCGCGTCCCGGAAGGGGTCGCAAAGAAGCGAGGAAAAATGCATCAAATCAGCGGAATGGACCCGAAGCAGCTGGAGCACGCATTTCAGGTATTCAACCATGCGTCGTCCGAGCTTTGCACCGCTTACGACGAGTTGCGCCAGCAGGCGCAGACCCTGTCGGAGGAACTGGCCATCGCCAATGGCGAACTGCGGCGCCAGCTCGCCGAAAAGGCCGCGCTGTCGCAGCGCTTTGCGCTGCTGATCGAAGCCCTGCCAGGCGGCGTGGTGATGCTGGACGAGGCCGGCGATGTGATGGAAGCCAATCCGACCGCGCAGCGGATGCTGGGCGAGCCGATGACGGGCGCGTCCTGGGACAGCCTGTTGCGGGAGCGTCTGCGCCAGACCGAAGTGGCGAGCGAGTGGATGCGCGCACCGGCTGGCGGCGAGAGCGCCCTGCGCCTGTCCATTTCCAGCCGCGCCCTGCCTCCGGGGGCGGGGAAGGTGCTGCTGCTGCAGGATGTCACCCAGGCGCATGCGCAGCGCGAGACGGCGCAACGCAGCCAGCGGCTGGCCGCGATGGGAGAGATGGCGGCGAGGCTGGCGCATCGCCTGCGCACGCCGCTTGCAACTGCGCTCCTGTATGCCGCGCAACTGGGACAGGCGGCGCTGGCGGCGCCGGCGCGCGAGCGCTTCGCCGGCAAGACCGTGGACCGATTGCGCCATCTGGAGCGCCTGATCGAGGACATGCTGTTGTTCGTGCGCGGCGCCAAGGTCGGATCGGAGCAGGTGGGAATTGCCGAGCTTTTACGCGAGGTGCAGCAGACGATAGAACCGCATGCGCAGGCATGCGGAATGTGCGTAGAGCTGCGCGACGACAGCGCCGGGTGCACTGTCCGCGGCGATCGCCAGGCGTTGGTCAGCGCGCTGTTGAGCCTGCTGGAGAACGCGGTGCAGGCCTGCAAAGAAGGCGGGCGCATACGCATTTCGGCGGGCACCGCCGGCGGCCAGGTGTTGTTTCGCGTCACCGACACCGGAGCCGGCATTCCGCCGGCGGCGCAGGCGCACCTGTTCGAGCCGTTTTTCACCACGCGCAGCGGCGGCACCGGCTTGGGCCTGGCCATTGTGCGGGCGGTGGCCGAAGCCCATGGCGGCAAGGTGGCTGCAAGTTCGGTCCCCGGCAGCGGCAGCGAATTCGTGGTGTGGCTGCCGCTCGCGGCCGAAACCCGGCAGGCGCCGGAAATCGGGCAAACCTCCGACAATTCTTTGCTAGTGAGCTGCGCATGACGATGCTGCCCCTGCTGATCGTTGAAGACGACCGCGACTTGCGCGATGCGCTGTGCATCACGCTGGAACTGGCGGGCTACCTCGTGACGCCTGCAGCCGATGGCAGCGAGGCGCTGGCGGCGATGCAGCGCCACCCGGTGGGACTGGTGATCAGCGACATCCAGATGCAGCCCATGGACGGCATCGGTCTGCTGCGCGAAATCAGGCAGCACTTTCCCGAAGTGCCGGTGGTGCTGATGACCGCCTACGGCGACATCGAAAACGCCGTTGCGGCGATGCGCGCCGGCGCGAGCGACTACCTGGCGAAGCCGTTCGAACCGGCGAGCCTGCTGCAGCTGGTGGAGCGCTATCGGCGGCGCGACGTCCAGCCCGACGACGCAGGGGTGATCGCCGCGGATTCGAAAAGCGTTGCGCTGCTGGCGATGGCGCAGCGTGTGGCCGGTGCGGCGACCACGGTGCTGCTCACGGGCGAGAGCGGCTGCGGCAAGGAAGTGCTGGCGCGCTACATCCACCGGCATTCGACCCGTGCCGACCGGCCTTTTGTGGCCATCAACTGCGCTGCGATTCCGGACAATTTGCTCGAAGCCACGCTGTTCGGCCATGAGCGGGGCGCCTTTACCGGAGCGAATCAGGCGCAGCCCGGAAAATTCGAGCAGGCCCAGGACGGCACGCTGCTGCTCGATGAAATTGCGGAGCTGCCGCTGCCGCTGCAGGCCAAGCTGCTGCGGGTGCTGCAGGAGCGCGAGGTGGAGCGCGTGGGGGGGAAAAAAGCGATCGCGCTCGACATCCGCGTCATTGCCACCACCAATCGCGACCTGCGCGCCGGCGTCGCCGCGGGCACTTTCCGCGCCGACCTGTTCTACCGCCTGAACGTGATTCCGCTGCACATCGCGCCGCTGCGCGAGCGTCCCGCCGATATCGTGCCGCTGGCGCGCAGCTTCGTCGCGCGCCATGCAAAGGCGCAGGGCCGGCCGCTGGTGCGGCTCTCCGCGGCTGCCGAAGAGCGCCTGCTGGCGCATGCCTGGGCCGGCAATGTGCGCGAGCTGGAAAACGTGCTGCAGCGGGCGGTAATCCTCAGCGCGGAGGAATTGATCGCGGCCGAGCAGCTGGATTTGGCCGAGGCGCCGGTGTCGGCTTCTGCGCCAAAGCCGGAACTTGCGGCCAGCAGCGCGGCGCCGCCGGGTGAGGCGGTCGCTCCGGGAGCGCAGATGGACATGAAGGCGCTGGAGCGGGCGCACATCCTGGAGACGTTGCTCGCGGTGGACGGCTCGCGCAAGCTGGCGGTGCAGCGGCTGGGGATCAGCGAGCGCACCTTGCGCTACAAGCTGCAGCAATATCGCCTCGAGGGCGAACTGCAG
>Ga0194060_10003105_pt1 | contig 11769 bp, 9 predicted proteins | sample SepL225m_MetaG_FD_163427 | JGI IMG/M metagenome (GOLD analysis project Ga0194060, IMG submission 163427) | Anoxic zone freshwater microbial communities from boreal shield lake in IISD Experimental Lakes Area, Ontario, Canada - Sep2016-L222-5m | ecosystem: Environmental > Aquatic > Freshwater >... | reverse complement strand
GTGAAGATCCCATCGAACTGGCCGAAGCTAAAACCAAGATGCACCGTTTCCATCCCCCGCTGGATATCGTGGATGGTGCCGCCCGGATCGTGGATCCCATCATCGACGGCTTCAACACCGGCACCCACGTCTGGGGAAAATTCCTGAAAGACTACCAGCCGACGGACTGGTAACTATTGCCTTTCAAAATAGCCAATGCTAAACAGCTTGAGCATGAGCAAAGCAGCCACGCTAAAGGATGTCGCCACGGCCGCCGAAGTCGATCCTTCGACGGCCTCTTTTGTTATCAACGGCAAAGGGGACAAACTCCGAATCAAGCGTGACACCCAAGCACGCATTCTCGCCGCCGCGCGCCAGTTGGGTTACCATTCGCCACTTCGTGGCATTTCAGATGGAAAATCTCAGATTGGAAATACGACGCCGGAAAACCGGCAAATCGGCCTTGTGCTCGCTTCCACCAGTCCAGTCGAAACCCTTGCCTTAATCCCCGGCTTGGAGCCGACGCTCTCCGCTTCGGGTTATCAGTTGGTCGTCATCACCCTTCCCGCCGATCCGGCTGCGGCCGGGGAGCGGGTGTTAAAACATGGGCTTGCCGGACTCATCTGCTGTCGTACCGTCTATTCAGCCGTGTCAGCGTTGGTTTCCGGGGCATGTCCAACAATCGTATTATGGGAAGGCGCTGGGAAGGCAATCTTGAATTCAGTGAGGTCGCCACAGGCGGAGGCGACCGTGGCGCACAGTGAGCAGTCGGCAGTGAGCAGTCCACAACCTCCGGCACAACCCGCAACCATCGTGACACCAAAGCCGATAACGGTTCCACCCATTGCGGCGCCAAAACCGATAGCCGTTGCGACACCGAAACCGGAAATCGTGGAACCAACATCCACACCAAGTCCAGCCCCGGTGCTGGCTCCTGTCACAGCGCCAAGGCCGGTCAGCGTGGTGATTACACCCGCGCCGCTTGAACTCACGCCTATCACCGTGGTGGACAGTGCCGCCGACACGGCGGCTACTACAGAAGAGCACACCGCACCGGTGGCGGCAGAAGAGGAGCGCGCAGCACCTGTAGTAACCGGCGTGTCGCCGGTAGAATCTAGTGATCAGGTATATTCCGAAGAGCGCATCACCCCTGTAGTAGCGGAACCACCCCCCACAACGCCGGAGCCAGCGCCTTCTCAAGAAACCGGGCCCGGCCCGGTCATTGCCCCCGCCCCTGTTCCAGTGTTGGAACCGAGTTCGGCCATTGCCGATCCTGAACCGGAGGCGTCACCATTGACACCAGAATTGCCTACTATCCCGGTAACGGAGCCCCCGACACCGGCAGCAGTTCCTGAACCCGATCCAACCCCCATTCCAACACTGGTGCCGGAGCCGGTGATAGAGCCTACAATCGAAGTGCCAGCATCAGAAGTTGAACCAGCCCCTGTGTTGCCTACCCCGGAGCCTGTTGCCGTTACCGAACCGGAACCCGTTCCCGTAGCACCGACACCTGAACCTGTCGTGAATATTCAACCGGTGACTCCGCCAATACCGGAGCCTGTGCCACACGCGGAACCTCAACCAGTGACGACAGCGCCACCACCCGTAGCACCGGAACCGACCCCAGAGGAAATTGCACCGCCACCTGCGTCACCCGAGCCTGAGATACCACCAACCGAGCCTCTCGCGACACCCCCTGACTCAAACAGCAACAGCGATCCATCATCACCTGAAGCAGAATCACAAACCACACCAGCAGTCGATACAAGGGAGCTATAATCCCTCGAAACACCAATGCTCAACAGCTTGAGCATAACGAAGCATGGGCGCCTTAATTTTTTGTGGACGTCAGAGAAACGCTGGCTGCCGATAGTCATTTGTGCCTAAAAAAGTTCAGGAGCCAAACCGGCTGCACCGATTCTGGCTCCTGGATTCTGACTTCTGAATTCTGCCGTTACTACTTCCGCTTTACCGACTTGATCAGGACGGTGGTAGCCGGGACATCTCCCATGCCGTTTTTCGTGGTCGTCCTGACGGCGGCAATCTTATCCACCACATCCATGCCGGCCGTTACTTTGGCGAACACGGCATACCCGAAATCACGGGCGCCATTGTTGAGGAAGTCGTTATTCGCCACATTGATAAAGAACTGCGAGGTGGCACTGTCCACAACCGACGTACGCGCCATGGCCAGGGTTCCGCGATCATTCTTGAGTCCATTTGTCGCCTCATTTTTGATCGGCGCCTTGGTGGGTTTCTGATTCATCGCGGCTTCAAATCCACCCCCTTGGATCATGAAATTGGGAATCACCCGGTGAAAAATCGTGTTGTCATAATATTTCGCATCCACATACGCCAGGAAGTTGCTGGCCGAAATAGGCGCCTTGTCGCCAAACAATTCGATTTCAATATTTCCCTCAGAGGTCTCCATCACCACGGTTGTATTCGCTGAAACAGTCGTCGCCATTGTTGTTCTCCTGCAGCCGCTCGCACAAATCACGAGCCCTATTGTTATTAATACCATCGCTGTTATTTTCATACCCGCCTCCTTCAAAACGCTGATCATCCTATTATAGCCCATGTCCCCGGTCAATATCGCCGCTATACCCACTTGTGTTTCGGGTATTTCCGCTGAAGTTCTTTCTTCGCCTTCGGATAACCCTCGCGCCAGAAGGTCGTCAAATCCGAGGTGACTTGCACGGGACGGTAATTCGGGGCGAGCACCTGGATCGTCACTAACTGGCGCCCCATCGCCATGCGGATACTCCCCTCAACCCCGTAAAGATCCTGGATCCTGGCCGCTATCGTCGGGGGATTGCTCTCAGAATAAACGACTTTAACTTTCCGTCCACCCGGAAGATCCAATCGCTCGGGCACATGTTTGTCGAGCAGCGACTGTTTCCGGCCATCCAGCCAACTTTTCACCACCGGAAAAACGGGGCGCTCTTTCACTTCCTTCACACTAAACGCGCCCTTGCAAATCTCTTCTACCATCAAACGTCGATCTTCCGCACCGATCTCAGGCAGTTCAAGTTCCGGGCACCACTTCCTTAGCAGGCTCACCCGCAGCAACCACTGATCCACCTCGTCGGTCCAATGTTTCAGCGCGCAACGACCCGCTTGCACTTCATCCGCCAGAAGACTGGCGGCTTCGCCCTCCTCCGGGTTTCCGCCACGCTTCATTTCCAGCACAAGGTCGTGGTAAAAGCGCCCACGCTCGGCTATGACCCGCCGGGAATCGTCAAAGCGCACCCGTGACTCCTCGCGAACGGAACCTGGAAACAACTCTTCCAACCATTCGGGTTCAATCGCCGTGACTAAGGAGAGCAGTACATCCATATCGCCTTTGGCGCCCACGGGCGCGGGCTTTTTTGAAAACCCGCTTTCAACCTCACGCACTTCCGCCGCCACCACAAAGGCGCTTTTCCGCACCACACTGGCCCGTTCCAAAACGCCACGACGGCCATGCACAATCTCACAGCGCAGGGTTCCGCCATCCAGACGACGCGCCACCTGGTCGGCAAATCCGGCCAACACACAGCGCCGGACAGCATCATCGGCCAATATCTCGGGCTCCAGGGACAGTCCCTGCCCCTCCGCTATCCGGCAAAACATCTCATAGAGTCGTCCAGCCTGACGCGCCACCCCGGCATGAATCCCCAAGCCCCGGCAGTACTCGACATTGTAATCATGCGCCTCCGCTTCACTCCAGGCCCGCATGAGGAGAAAGAAATCGGACAGTACCTCGTCGCCCAAACGCCGGTCACGCTGTTCCTCAACATGGGAGTCGGCGCGTTTGATCAAAAGCCCGCGTTCCTGCGTCATGGCCGCGATCAAGGCTACACTCCGGACACGCCCCACCCTCTCCGCTGCCAGCAGCATCCGGGCATACCGGGGATGCAGCGGAAAGGCCAGCATACCCCGGCCCACCTCGGTGATGTCACCCGTCTTCTCATCAGCGGCGCCAAGATCACGCAGCAAAGTCTCAGCCCGCGTCAGGGTTCGAATCTCGGGCGGCTCGAACCAGGGAAAGATTTTGCCATCCGGGCAGCCCGACGCCTTCAGCATCAGCAAGGTCTCGGCCAGATCAACACGCCGGATTTCAGGGATTTCACGGGGAGGCCGCTCACTGTGTTCACGTTCCGTCCAAAGCCTCACACAAACCCCGGGCGCCATGCGTCCGGCGCGGCCGGCTCGTTGATCCGCTGACGCCTGACTGATTTTTTCTATCCACAGCGTATCGATGCCTCGATAGGGATCAAAGCGCGCCACACGGGCCAACCCGCCATCCACCACCAGCCGTACCCCTTCAATGGTCAGCGAGGTTTCCGCCACATTGGTGGAGACAATAATTTTCCGGCGATCCCCGGGCGCCACGGCGGCATCCTGGTCACGCGGCGCGAGTTCGCCGTGCAAAGGACAAATTGCACACCCCCGGGTTTCCGGCCTCGCATTCAAGGCCTGAATGGTTCGGTGAATTTCATAGGATCCCGGCATAAAGACCAGAATATCTCCAGCCCGTTCCTGGACCAGCAACCGCGCGGTTTCTGATGCGGCCGTCTCCCAGACCGGAATCCTCGTACTGTCAACCGGCTTGGGAAGGTATTCGATCCGAACCGGGTACATGCGCCCTTCGGACCGCAAAACGGTGCAGGGAGTGAGAAACTGCTCCAGGGCGGTTTTATCCAGGGTTGCCGACATGACAATCAGCCGCAGATCCGGACGCAGGGTCTTCTGTAACTGGAGGGCACGCGCCAGGGTGATATCGCCGAATAAATGCCGCTCGTGGAATTCGTCAAATATGATCGCCCCCACGCCGGAGAGTTCAGGATCACTCACCAGGCGCCTCAGCAAAATCCCCTCGGTTACAAAGACGATCCGGGATTCGGTACTGATCCTGTTTTCAAAGCGAACCTGATACCCCACCTCCCGCCCTATCGCCGATTGACGCTCCGAGGCAACCCGTGTAGCCAATAACCTGGCTGCCAGCCGTCGAGGCTGAAGGATAACGATCTGCTGTCCCGCAGGAACTAGCCCGCGATCCAGCAACATCTGCGGAATCTGAGTGGACTTCCCGGATCCGGTGGGAGCTTGAATGATGAGCCGGGTGTTGTCCCCGGCGCAAGCCCGTACCAGCGCGGGTTCAATCTCAAAAATGGGCAGGCCATTCATCCTAAACTTGAATCAAAACCATCACCATTCCGCCCGACATCCCTTCATCAATCCTCAGCGCTTGCCGCTGTTAAACTCCACCAGTGCATGCCAATCGATGGAGCCGTCCTTATTGCAATACACCTCGATGAATTCCCCGGTGAAACGGTTCACCGCTTTGCTCCATTCCTCTTCAAACCTTTGCCTGTGAATTTCCGGACGTCCCTTCATGGCATCAATGATCTTCATGTAAAAATCATTATCCCCGGTAAGGCGACTCCAAAATTCCTGACCAGCCAATTCTTGAAACACCCATTTCCCTGCCTCTGTCTTGGTTTTCTTGTTTCCATAGCAATAACCAACCAATGCTTCAAAATGCTTTTGCAATTTCAGCAGGCGCTTTTGCAATACCTGAAAATCCTGATCTTGTCGTCGTTTACTTTGGGCATTAAAAACAGATGGCCCCGATTTGACTGCAATGGCTGTATAGGAATCAGATGTTTCAATCGCGACGTCCACACCTTCCGACGGTGATGAAACTCCTCCTGAAACAGCTTTGGCCAAAGGCTCAAAGAAAGCGTCGCCAAATATCCCTTCATCCGAGGAAGACATGTATGCCGTCAGGAGTTGTTCAACAATTTCAGCCGCAGTCTGTGTTCCAACTGCCCGAAAAAGGTAAGGATTTTTGCGCTTTAAAGTATCTTTCAATTTCAAGCCGCTCAGCTTCCCTATCCGTCGGCCGTAGAAATCGTCGAGACACTTGCAAATAAGTTTCTCTAGGGCAATTTTTGTCATAGGGTCTTCTCCAGGTTCTTCAAATAGTTGAATATCGTCGTCCCGATCACATATCCGAGTCCAACAGGGACAGCGTTGCCAATCTGGCGATACCTGTCCACGATGCTTCCCTCAAAAATCCAGTTGTCAGGAAATTGCTGAACCCGAGCGTATTCCTTCACCGACAATGACCGTAATTCGGTGGGATGACACAAGCATGTGCTTTTTTGGATAGGACTGGTTGGAACGGTTGGACTCGGCTTGGAAAACGACAATCTCCGAAAGAAACCCACACGTCCTCCCGTTGATCCATATGCGCCACCCAGCGCTTCTTCCTGCATCTCAGGGGGGAGCGAACGCCAGTTTTCCCCCTCCCGCAAAAGGGATAGGTATTTGGCTCGGTTCTTCGAGAATGGAATGAACTCCGGGTTGGGATCCACAAGCCCATCCAGCGCATCCCCCAACGTCCGCCACTTGCGTTGGAAAAGGCCCTCTATGGGGCCATACGCCCCAACCGGCATCGGCACCTGAAGTCCATCCCTGCTGCCAATAAACACCACTCGTTCTCGTTTTTGAGGTGTCCCGTAATTAGCGGCATTAACAAGTTGTGCTGTCACGGTATACCCCATTTCAGCAAACTTAGTGTTCAACAGTGCCAACACGGAGCCCTTTCCTTCGAAGTCAACCTTATCGTCGCGCTCGCTAAGGGGAACATGGTCAATGGCGGCGGATAAAATACCCCGGACATTCTCCATGACGAAAAAAGGAGGCCGGATCTCGTTAACCACTTTTAGGAAATCGAACATGACTTGCCCGCGCGGGTCATTGAACGCCTGGCGCTTCCCGGCTGTGCTAAAAGACGGACACGGCGGGCCACCCACAATCAAGGCAACGTCTTTCCCTTCTAATCCAAATTTCTCCAGCAGAGCACTACCCTGATTCCAATGACGGATATCATCCTCTATCACGGGGATGTCGGGGCGGTTCCGTCTAATCGTCTGGCAGGCACGTTTGTCCATCTCCAAACACCCGACACATTCAAATCCAGCGGACTCCAACCCCAGATCAAGCCCCATAGCACCGCTAAAAAGCGAAATAAACTTGGGGGCTCCAGAAGGATGCCCATATTCGCCCCACCCTTCCTTGACATGGGCCTTTTTTGCCACGCCTTTTGAGTTCGGCTTTGCTTTAGGCAACTTTCCTAATAAATGTAGTTTATTTTTATGCATCGCTTTCATCATCAGGTCAGGAATCGATCAGGACATCCCCTTCGCGCAAAAGGATCGGCGTCATGGTAATGCCCAACTCCTCTTCAAAGCGGCGGACGAGCCGGAGTTCACGGTCCGCGATCAACGAGATGGCGCACCCTTTGGCCCCGGCCCGTGCCGTTCGGCCAACCCGGTGCAGATACGCCATGCTTTCGGCGGGGACGTCGAAATTGAAAATATGCGTGACCCCCTTGATGTCCAATCCCCGGGCCGCCACATCCGAGGCGATCAAAACGTTGACGCGATCACCGCGAAAATCATCCATCGCCTTCTTACGCTCGACCTTGGTGAAGGCCCCGTGCAAATCGGCCACCTTGATCTTGTGATGCAGCAGTTTGGAGGCAATGACCTCGGCATTCTCGTTGCGATGGACAAACACCAGTGAGCGCTCAGGCTTCAGGGCGCGGATCAGTTTCCGAAGCCAGTCCGGCTTGTCCCGTTCTTCGCAAACCAGGTAAAGGTGCTCGATATCGCTGTTCACCCGGCCCGCGCCAGCCCGCACCATGACCAGGCCCGGCGCCATGGTGTTGGCCTCATTTGTCGCCGCTGTCTGCTCGGTTGCCGACACAAAAACGAGTTGCCGGTTCGGGGGTGTGGATCGAACGATCTCACGGATCGATGTCAGACTCTCCGCACCCAAAAGCCGGTCGGCCTCGTCAATCACAACACTCCGCACCAGACCGGTTTTCACCTTGCCCAACCCGATCAACTCACGAATCCGGCCGGGCGAACCGATGACCACCTGCGGTTTTTTCTTAAGTTTGTCAATCTGCCGTTGCATCAACGTGCCCCCGATTAGGAGCACGCAGCGAATCGGCAAACCGGCATTTACGGCCAATGCACAGGCCTGGCGCTGAATTTGAATGGCCAGTTCGTGCGTCGGCACGACAATGATCATCTGGGTCGCCGCCAACATGGGATCCAGTCGCTGATACAGCGGCAGGAGATACGCCAGCGTCTTGCCGGTTCCGGTTTCGGAGTTGAGATAGGCGCTTTTACCGGCCAGAAGCACCGGCATGGCGGCCGACTGAATGGGCATCGGTTCGCTGATTTTCTCGGTGGTCAATGCCGTCACCAAAGACGGCAGCAGTCCCAATTCAGTGAATGTCATATTATTTTTGTCAGCCCTTCTGGGGAGGGGCTTCGGGTTTTGCCGCAGGAGTGCTGGCGGTTGGCTTTCCACCGGCGACTTTGCCGAGGAACTCGGGCAGATCCAACCCGACCTGTTTGGCTAACTCGTGCATCGGCGGAAGGGCGCCCATGATCTTTTTGCCCAAACCGCCAAGTCCACCCCCATCTCCACTACCACCGTCCCAAACGATGATCTTCTCGATCGGCAGGGTCTGAATGGCCTTGGCCTGGATGTTCCCGATCTCGACCATCTTTTCAACCAGCAGCAGAGCGGTGGCCACCTGCGGATCACCGGCGGCTTGAACCAGGTTCCGATACCCGGTCGCCTTGCCATCCAGAACCGCCTGCGTACCTTTTCCTTCAGCCGTCATCTTGGCAATGGTGGCCTCGGCCTGACCCTGGGCAATGCGGATCGCCTGCTCCTTCGTGGCGTCGGCGGCAATCAAAACACGTTTCTTCTCGGCCTCGGCGGGCACAACGACCTCGGCGTTCAGGCGCGAGGTTTCACGCAGAGCGCGGGCATCCTCGGCCTTTTTCTGGGCATTCTCCTGGGCAACCCGAATGGCGCCATCCGCTTCCTTCGCGGCGGTTTCACCGCGGTTGCGGGACTCTTCCTCGACCACCTTCTGGTTCGCGCGATAGCCGGCCTTCTGGGCATTCGCGACCGTTTCAGACTGAACCGCTTCCGCGTCCAAGCGGGCGACCTGCTGGCGCTTGTTCTTGATCGCGTTCGCTTCACCGATTTCAGCGTCGGCATTCGCCGCCGCCACCGAGACGCGCTGGTCGCGCTGACGCTCGGCCACACCGGTCTGCCCCATCTTCTCCTGCTCGGCCACATCGATATTGGCCTGATTGATGGCTTCCGCCGCCGCTTTGCGTCCGATAGCCTTGATGTAGCCGGACTCATCGTCAAGGTCGCGGATGTTGACGTTGATGACCGCCAGTCCGATTTTCTCCAACTCGACCGCCACCGCCTCATTCACTTTCCCCATGAAGGCCTGCCGGTCGCGATTAATGTCCTCGATCTTCATCGTGGCGATGACGGCGCGCATCTGTCCAATGATAATGTCCTGCGCCTGGGTCTGGATTTGCTGGGTGGTAAGCCCCAACAGACGCACTGCGGCGTTTTCCATGATCCCGGGCTGATTGGAAATGGCGGCCGTCACGGTGGTCGGCACCGTCACGCGGATATTCTCCTGCGACAGGGCATTCGTCAGGTCAATCGGCACGCAAAAGGGGTCGAGATCCAGGTAGTCATAGGCTTGGAATAGCGGCAATACAAAGGCCGCGCCGCCATGAATACATTTCGCCGCGCCACTGTTGGTCTTGCCATAGATCACCAGTATCTTGTTCGACGGACACCGCTTGTACCGGCGGACAAACGTCATGAGGAGAATCAGAACCAGAACGCCCAGCAGCACCCCGAGGGCAATTCCAACCACCCCGGTGTCAGGTTGTTCGGTGACGGCGGCAACGATGGGTAAACCAAATAAACTACTCATGACTTCTGATCCTTTCTTTCCCTGGATGACTCATCCAATTCAACTTCGACCATATTGGGTCCCAACACTCTGAGAATACGAACTGCGGCGCCTGCCTTGAGCGCGCCGCCACCGGCGGTACGGGCTTTCAAATGGGTCATGACGCCGCTGCACAGCCCGCGGATCTCGCCGGTGCCGCCGGCGGGAATATCAAGATGAACGGTTCCGGGGGCGTTCACCGTGGTGGATATCCGGACATTGCCCGTCTCGGTCATACGGCGCAACAGGTAAAGGATCCAGGACACGATAAGCATGGCCGCCACCCCCCAAAGGAGTGCATAGGTCATCGCCAGCGTCACCGGAACCTTGAGGCTCATGTATAGCGCACCGGCCCAGGCGAAAAGCGTGAAAAAGGCGAGGATCGAGCGAAGGCTCATGAGTTTGAAAATCGCCACGGTGTCCTGCGCATCACCGGGCGTCTGGTGTTCCCAACTGGGCTCGGCATGGGTATCCAAAGAGACATCCCCGCCCCCCAGGCCAACGATGGTGGCAATCAACTGCCAGAGGAAAAACACGCTGAAAAAGGCAGCGGCAATGAAGAACCACTGATTCAAAGGCGCCAAACCGCCCCACCAGACATTCAGATTTTCCATGGCTGCTCCTTAGTACTCGATGCCCAACCCAAACCTTCCCACAATCGGTCTTATATAATCCTTTTCACCCCTCCAGCCAAGCAATGATTCGCCTGTAAGCCGTATTGACTCTCACCGGCGGGACGGATAGCATGCGCGGCACCATGAAATTTAATCCAGTCCTCTTCCTGTTGGCCATGGCGGCAGCCCTGATATCGGGGGCCTGCGCCGTCACCGCCGCCCCTCTCTCCCGGTCACAGATTCCCGCCGATTCCAAGTGGGTGATGCATCTGGACATGAACCAGTTTGCCTCTTCGCAAACCTGCCGGCTCCTTTCCAGTGGTCAGGGCGACGCCAAACGATTCCAGAACATGCTCAACCACTATCGCAATTTACTCGGCGTGGATCCGCTCAAGGATATCGCTTCCCTGACCCTGTTCGGAAATGAGGTCTCGGGGAATCGGGGTGTCGCCTTGATCAGCGGCTCGCTCAATTCCAAGCAAATCACCAGTCAATTCAGCACGTATTCGCAATACACCACGAAAAAGAACGGGCGATTGACTCTACAAACCTGGGTGGACAAAGGAAGCGGCAAGCCGCTGTGGGCCAGCTTTTACAGTTCACGCCAGTTGATCCTGGCCTCCGATGAGTTCTCCCTGGTGAATGCCGCGTGGGTGCTGGACGGCGACAGACCCAATCTGGCCGCCAGCAAAAATGCCACCCTGCCCTTCCCCGCCACTCAACCGGGAAGTTTCTTCACCGCCGTCACCAAAGGCTATTCGGGTTCCAACCCCACCCAGGCCATGATCCTGAGAAGCACGGAAAGCGCCAACCTTCAACTTGCCGAGAATTCCGGAATCGTGGATGGGGCCATCCTCCTGAACGCCGACTCGCCTGAAACGGCTGTCCAGATTCAGCAGATCCTGAACGGGCTGATGGTCTCCGCTAGTTTTACCGACGCCGGCAGCCCCTTGGCAAAACTCGCTGAGCTGAGCACCCTTTCACGAAATGGCAATACGATGAGCCTCAAGATTCATTGTCCGGCGGGCGAAGCCGCCAGCCTTGTCGGCTCACTGCTGACCCAGTAAGAATTGGGAACAGAAATTCAGGACCTAAGAAACAAAAACGAAATGGAACCGAAGAAATCATTGATTCTGGAAGACCCCCGGTTACCTTTGGCGGCGGAGCGCACGTTTCTGGCCTGGATCCGGACCGGCCTTGCGCTGATGGGCTTTGGTTTTGTGGTAGCCCGGTTTGGATTATTCCTGAGGGAATGGGCCGCGACACAGAATATCCAACCCCATTCACACAGCGTTTCGTTGTGGCTGGGAATCGCGCTGGTGGGACTCGGGG
>Ga0194060_10003104_pt1 | contig 11770 bp, 5 predicted proteins | sample SepL225m_MetaG_FD_163427 | JGI IMG/M metagenome (GOLD analysis project Ga0194060, IMG submission 163427) | Anoxic zone freshwater microbial communities from boreal shield lake in IISD Experimental Lakes Area, Ontario, Canada - Sep2016-L222-5m | ecosystem: Environmental > Aquatic > Freshwater >... | reverse complement strand
GCCCTCACCCCCCAGCCCCCTCTCCCTGAACGGGAGAGGGGGAGCCGAGCGCATCCTGATGAAGAAACTCCCCTCTCCCCGTGAGGGAGAGGGGCAGGGGGTGAGGGGGCCGGAGTTGACTTTGCTCATGCCCTGACGGTAGGAGCGAGTCTCTTGCCACGGTTATCGTAACAGGGTACAATTCGAAGCCAAGCGAGACACCTTCTTAAATCAGCGTATCCCTACGTTTCGATCTGTACGGATGCTCACATCAGGCGATGGGGTCGTGTCATAGTGTCGCCTTGGGCAGCAACAGCACCACTTTATGGAAGAGATCCTGATCATCGACGATAGCGAACAAATCTGCGAGCTTCTCGCAAACTATGTGCTGCCTGAGCTTGGCTATCGTCCGATCGTTGCAAATACGGGGCGTCAGGGGCTACAGCGCCTTCGTGATCGCCTGCCTGACATGATCTTGCTCGACCTCCAACTCCCCGATATCTCTGGTCTCGATCTCCTGCGCCTTATTGCTCAGGAGGGCTACGATGTACCGGTCATCCTGATGACCGCCCACGGTTCGGAGAACATCGCGGTTGAGGCGTTCCGCCTCGGCGCACGGAACTACCTAATTAAGCCATTCTCTGACACCGAGGCCCGTGCGGTGATCGATCAAGCCCTGCGCGAACGGCGCTTGCGTCGCGATAAAGAGCGGCTTACGGCCTCGCTCCAACAGCGTGTTCAGGAACTCACGGTACTTTCGCGCATCGGCAAGTCGGTTACGGGCTTGATGGAGCAGGAACAGTTGCTTGAGCGTATCGTCGAGGCCGGTGTTTATATTACTCAGGCCGAAGAGGGCTTCCTGCTGCTCCGCGATAACCAACACGATGAACTGTACCTGCGGGCAGCCAAGAACCTCGGCGAGCAGCGTGCCCAGAGTCTGCGCATGCCAATCCACGACACACTGGCCGGCCAAGTGGTGCGTACCGGTAAGCCTATCCGTACCGATAAAACTCGCAACGGGGTGGCCTTAAAGGTGAAGACCGGGTTCCTGGTGCGGGCGCTCTTGCAGGTGCCCCTGGTTGTGGGCGACCAGGTGGTGGGCGTGCTCGCAGTGGATAATCAACAGTCCGACCGGATCTTCACTGAGAATGACCAGTATTTGCTGGCCACATTGGCCGATTACGCCGCAATCGCGATCGAGAATGCTCGGCTCTACGAGCAGGTGCGAGTGAGCGAGCGACGCTACAAAGATCTCTTCGCTAACGCCTACGATATGATCTTTATGCTCGACCGTGAATTGCGAATCACGAGCATGAATAAGGTTGGTACGCAGATCACTGGTTATCCAGTACATGATCTGATCGGCCAGCCGATCTGGTCGCTTTGCGCCCCCGACTCGTGGGTCGAGGCCCAGGTTCACCTGCGCACCCTGCTCGACGGCCAGGGTGTGCCGCCCTTCGAGCTTGAACTGGCGCACCATAACCAGGAACCGATCTACCTAGAGGTGAGTGCTCACGTGATGCAGAATGGTAATGGTAAGCCCGCTGGGCTTCACTGCATCGCTCGCAACCTCACTGATCGCCGTCGCCTAGAGCAGCAACTCATCCAGTCGGAGAAACTCTCGGCAATTGGCCAGTTGGTTGCTGGTGTGGCCCACGAACTGAATAATCCGCTCACCAGTGTCAGCGGTTACGCTCAGCTCACCCTGCGAAATACGCACCTCTCCGATGATACTCGCCAAGATATTGAGCAGATCCACACCCAGGCCGAGCGAGCCGCCAGGATCGTCCAGAACCTGCTGATCTTTGCCCGCGAACACACGCCCGAACGTTCGGCGGTGCTCATCAATGAGGTGCTGCGTAGCGCCCTTTCGCTTCAGGCGTATCAACTACGCGTCGATAATATTAGTGTACACTTCGATCTTGACCCAGATCTCGCGCCGACGGTGGCGGATCCACATCAGCTCCAGCAGGTCTTCTTGAACCTGATCACTAATGCGCGCCACGCGATGGTAGAGCGCGGCGGGCGCGGCACGCTCACCCTGCGCACGCGGGTGGTGCCGACGAGTCATGAGGATGAGCTTGGCGGGAAGATGATCCGGGTTGAGGTGGGCGATACGGGCGTGGGCATCCCTGAGCGTAATCTGCACAAGATATTCAATCCATTTTTTACGACGAAGCCGATAGGGCAGGGTACCGGCCTCGGGCTTTCGATCTGCTTCGGCATCATCAAGGAGCATGAAGGCCAGATCCGGGCCGAGAGTCAGATGGGGGTAGGCACACGCATTCTTGTTGAACTACCCGTACGCGAGCTCCCCGCCGCTAAGCTCGTGTCGCCCGCCCCACCGCCCTCCCCGATCCGCGAGGCAGAGCCGTCGCTCAATATTCTTGTCGTAGACGACGAGGAGCCAGTGATCCGGTTGATCTCGCGCCTCTTGCACGATCTCGGCCACCGTTCGACGGTGACGATGAGTGGTGAGGCTGGCCTCGCCGCCTCTAGCCGTGAACCCTTCGATATGGTGCTTACCGATGTCCGTATGCCTGGTATGAGCGGATTTGAGCTTCTGTCCGCCATCCGCGAACGTGACCCCGACATGGCCGAGCGGGTGATCTTCATCACCGGCGATACACTGAGTACGGACACCCTTGAACAACTGGAGCGGAGCGGGAGCATCTATCTGTCAAAGCCTTTCTCAATCGATCAACTTGAGTCGGCCATCAGAGAACTGCTGAAGCGGCGTTCTATCAGTTCCAATAATCGGTGAGTGAATCTGTGGTATGCTCGTTGTAGGCCACTAGGCAATGGGAAGTGCGCCGTTCGGGTGTGCGCCGCGTCCTTTTATACGATGTCCCATAGTACGATTGGAAGGATGCTGTGGACAGACATACCGCGCAGGCAATCGCTGTCATTGCCGAAGACGGAGTCTCTGGCGCGGTTGAGATCGCCGAAAAGGGCGCTGAGGTGCTGATATATCAGGCACAGGCGGATCAGAGCGGCAATCTGTCTCATCTGTACCAAGGGTTGCTTGAGGTGGGCTGGGCGCTCATCCATTCTCGCCCAACAATGGCACCGATGGTAAACTTGGTGAACATCCTGCTCTGGAAGATCGATGCTGCCGAAAGCTTCGCCCAGGGCCAACGGGTGGTCGTCGATGCGGCGAACGAGTTCAAGTGGCGCTTGCATGTCCACGAGGCGGCAATCGCCGAGACGGCCTTACGGTTGATTACCGATGATGTACAGATTGTGACGAATGGCCGCAGCACGACGGTACGTGCGGTGCTACGTTACGCCCAACGGGCCGGCCGACGTTTCCGTGTGATCTGTGCCGAGGGCCGCCCTGCCTGTGAGGGTCGCACAATGGCCAGTGAACTGGCCGCCAGTAGCATCCCAACAACCCTGGTGATCGATGCTCTGGCCGTGGTGCTGGCTGGCCAATCTCAGCTTGTCCTGGTCGGGGCCGATCATCTGAGCGCCCACGGGCTGATAAACAAGGTGGGTACCTATGGCATGGTACTCTCGGCACGGGCGTCCAACGTGCCTGCCTATGCGCTCTGTAGCTCCGAGAAATTCCTGCCACCTGGCTTCCCTCAGCCGGAGCAGACCCGCTGGCCTGCATGTCAGGTCTGGCCTGATGTACCGGCGAACATTCAGGTATCAAACGTCTACTTAGACTCGACGCCGCTGAACGCCCTCGCCGGGATCGTCACCGAGCAGGGGGTGCAGCCCACCGTCGGCATCGAGGCGTGGCTCGCCGCCACCAAGCTTAACCCGGCCCTGCGCATGTAGGGGCGAGATCCGCTAACCGTAGAGCAACCCTATCCCCGTTGTGAAAATAAGAGCGCAGCAGCACGGCGCTGTTGCGCTCTTACCTACTCACCCGCCGGTAGATCGCCAGGGTCTCGCGGGCAGCGCGATCCCAGGAGAATCGCGCCGCTTGGGCTGGCCCGCGCCGCGCCAGCGCACTTCGCGCAGCGTCATCTGCCCAGAGATCCGCGATGGCCGTCGCCCAGGCCGCTACATCGCGTGGTGGTATGAGCAGCGCCGCCGCGCCCGCAATCTCGGGCAGGCTACTGGTGTCCGCTACAAGGGCCGGTGCCCCACAGGCCAGGGCTTCGAGTACCGGCAGACCAAATCCCTCGTAGAGCGAGGGGTTGAGGTAGAGCCGACATGCGCTGTAGAGCCAGGTCATGTGGTCGGGCTGGGGCCAGCCCAGGAAGTCCAGATGATCCGCGAGGCGCAGTTCGCGGATCAGGTCGAAGACTGGCCCGTCGAGCCAACCGCGCACCCCGGCGATAGCGAGGCGGTAGCCGACCTGCGGGCGGCGGTCGATACAAACCCGCAGGGCGCGCAGCAGGGTTTCCAGGTTCTTACGTGGTTCGATTGTGCTAACGAAGAGGGCGAAACCCCCCGCCCGCAGCGGTCGCCCGTTGATAGTGCGCTGCTCGCCTGCGCCCACCGCGACGGGGTGGAAGGAGGGTGCCGCCGCCTCGTAGACAACATCAATTCGCTCGGGTGGCAGGTCGAGCAACTCGACGATGTCGGCGCGGGTGGACTCGGAGACGGCGATCACCGCCTGGGCGGCGTGGGCCGAGGCGCGCACCTGGCCGTAGTAGCGTCGGGCGTCGGCGTCGAGGATCTCGGGGAAGCGCAGGAAGGCCAGGTCGTGGATCGTCACCACGGCGGGGCATGGGCGCAGCCGTGGGGCCACAAAGTCAGGGCAGTGCAACAGATCAAGCCGCTGGGGCAGGAGTTCGACAGGCAGGGCCAGGGGTTCAAAGCGATTGTGGGGCGGCGTGAAGAGTAGCGCCTGCCCAACATTTCGGGCGACGGTCATTGGCTGGGGCTGGCGGCGGTGCTGGAGGGCGATCAGCACATCGTCGCCGATCAGTGGTGCCATCGCCGCGAGCAGCAGCCGGGTGTACTGGGCGATCCCGCCCTGGCGGTAGGCGTTCAGCCGTGCGTCGATGCCGATTCGCATGCGAATACTTGCATTGGTGGGAACAGGGGAGACGAAGTCTCCCCTAAAAACCCGCCCTAGTCAATCGAGACTTCCAGCCCATCGTAGGCAAACGCAACGCCGGGGGGAAGCTGCGCACCGGCGGCGGCGTGGTCGAAGGCGTGGGTCATATGCACAAGGAAGGCCCGGCGTGGGCGGAGATCCGTGATCACGTCAAGCGCCTCGCTAAGCGAAAAGTGGGTTGGGTGTGGTTTGTAGCGTAGGGCGTTGAGAACCAGCACATCCAGGCCCCGCAGTTGATCTGCCGACTCGGGCGGGATGTGACTGGCATCGGTGACATAGCCGAGGTTGCCGATACGGTAGGCGGTGATTGGCCATGTACCGTGCGTGATCGTGAGCGGGATGATCGCTGTGGGGCCGATCTGAAAGGGCGTGGTGATCGGTCGCAGCTCAATACTGGGGCGGGTTGAGCCAACCGAGCTTTCGGTAAAGGCGTAGGAAAAGCGCTCGCGTACATCGGCGAGGGTGCGCGGACTGCCGAAGATCGGCACACTGCCGCTGTGGTCGCAGAGTGGCCGTAGGTCGTCGATCCCGGCGACGTGATCGAAGTGCGAGTGGGTGAGGATCACCCCGTCGACGTGACGAAGGTCAGCGTGGAGGGCCTGAGCGCGAAAATCGGGGCCGGCGTCGATCAGGATCGTCTGGCCCGCGTCACGCAGCAACGCCGAGGTACGCATACGACGGTTGCGTGGGTCGTCCGAGGTACAGACCGCACAGCCGCAGCCAATGACGGGGACGCCCATGGAGGTGCCGGTTCCAAGAAAACGTAGCTGCATACCATTGCCACACAGACCTAAGAGAGACACTGATACGATTATAGCACAATCGGTCTATCCGTGGCAGATGAAACGAGGCATCTGTTGCACACAGCGTGCATACAGATCCTATGATACGTCGTCGTAGCAGAACGAGTTTTAAGAATAAATAAACTGTTAGAGAGTTATAATACAGAGGCTCTTGATCCTGCCCTCATACTCCTCTATACTCTATGCATGTCGCTGCGACATGCTCATCGCTGCGACCTCTCTCTGGGCGCACTCTTCTGGCTCGGCCAGCCAGCCTCGCATGTCGAGAGAGAACTCCAATGCGGAAGTCACTGTGGGGGCTGCGGACACAGCTCCGCTATCAGATAATCGGACCCTTTCTGTTCCTCACCGTTCTTGTGGCGGTGGTAGGTTCAGTTGTGGTTTTTTATCAGATGACCAGCTCGTTGGAGGATCGCTTCAAAGGCCAGCTTGCCACGACGACGCGCATGTCCAATGAAGCACTCCTGAGCCAGGAGCAGGCCAATCTGCAGTTCCTACGTGAAGTCATCTTCGCTCAGCGCAATCAGGAAACGGGTGCGCCTGGGGTGGCCGAAGCCTTCGTCACAAAAGACATCCAGGGGCTCAAAAAAGCCCTCAACCCCTTCTTCCTCATCAGTCTCAACCGCAGCGGAGTGAACCTGGATCGCCTGATCGCGTTTGATCACAATGGACAGACGATCAGCGACTTTGAGCGGGGGTCGGACAACTCGAACAAAGAATACACTACCCACACACCTTTCGACATTTCGAAGGCGTGGTTCACCCAGCGCGTCCTCAACAGCCGCCCAGTCGATAGCCGAGGCGATAAGTACGCGGGCCTGATTCGGTTTAAGGGAACTAATGTCGAGACCGACACGCTCTACTTTGCGACGATTGCCCCAGTGCGCAACGGCAATGATGTGGTTGGCGGCATGATCGCCGCAGTCCGGGTTGATAGCTTGCTAAACACACTGGTGTTGCGCTCCCAGGCCACCGGGGTGACACTCTATGACCAGTCGGGCAAACTCCTGGCCTCAACTTTCAGTAGTACCAGCGACGGCGATCCGCCGGCGATGGGCGCGGTGTTGCTCAACACGTTTAATGCAAACGCCGGCGATATCAGCATCTTTGACACGCAAACGCTCAAGAGTCACAAATACGAGTTCGCCTACATCCCCCTCTCGATCCGTGGCACCTCGGTAGGAATCCTCGCTCCCGCCCTCTCGCGTGACTACATGGCTTCAACTGGGGCCAATATGCTCTGGCCCATGACGCTGCTGTTAGTGGTGCTGGTTGGCATCCTCTTTGGCGTTGGTGTCATCACTGCCCATCGCATTACGGTGCCATTGGCCGTACTGGCTACCACGGCTGAGGAAATCACCGCCGGTAATCGGACCCGCCGCGTACGCATCTCATCGAACAATGAGATCGGTAAACTGGCCGATAGCTTCAACATGATGACGGACTCCCTGACGGATCTCTATGGTCAGGTGCAGAGTGAGTTCACACAGCGCGCCGCAATCGTCGAGAGCATCGCCGACGGGATCGTCGTCTGTGATATTGAGAATCGGATTATCCTGATCAACCCAGCCATGCGCCAGTTCCTTAACCTCAGCGCTGCGGATTCGCCGCCCGCTTATTTTGACGACATCCCCTTGGAGAAACTGACCGATGGTGTACCCGGATTCGGCAGCCAGCGGGCCAGCGACCTGTTCAACTTGGGCGAACGGATCGTCCGTGCGACGGCGAAACCGATGACGACACCCGATGGCCAAAACTTCGGCTCTGTCTGTGTGCTACAGGATATGACCGCCGAGGTGGCGATGGATCGAGCCAAGACGAACTTTATCGGCACGATCTCTCACGAGTTGCGCACGCCGCTTACGGTGATTCGCGGCAACTCCGATCTGCTGATGCGCGGGTTGGCCGGTCCCTTGGACGATGACCAGAAGGTTTTCGTCGATTCTATTCGCCAGCACGCGACGAATATGACCAGCCTGATCAGCAATGTGATCGTCATTGCAAGTCTGGACTCGGGCTCGCTCTCTACCGATTTTGAGGCGGTTGATCTCATGCGTCCGGTCGATGATGCAACCTGGCCGCTCCAGGGCATGATCAAGGCGAAGGGGCTCAGCCTGAAGATCGATGTGCCGAAAGACCTTCCGCAGGTGCTGGTCGACTTTGATCAGGCGCGCATGATTGTGCATCAACTCCTCGACAACGCCCGGCGCTACACCAGCGAGGGTGGGATCGCGGTGCGCGCCACCGCCCTCCCCGAGCATGTCCTGGTTGAGGTTGAGGATACGGGCAGGGGCATCTCGCCCGAGATGCACGAGCAGGTGTTCCTGCGGTTTATCCGTGGCGATGGGGCGAGTGAGGGGATCAACTCGTCTGAGCGAGGCATCGGCCTTGGCCTAGCCATTTGTAAGCAGTTGGTCGAGCGACAGGGTGGCTCGATCTGGGTGAAGAGTGCGCCGGGACAGGGCAGCACATTCTGTTTCACGCTACGTTACGCTAATGCGACACCGAACACTGAAAAATCTACGTCTCTCCTGGCCACAGCTGCAGCTGCCTGAGCGTCGACGCAATGATCCGCGTCCACTGTTCTTGCTGGTTGTGCTAGCCATGCTGATCTCATTTCTTTTGATCAGCTGTGTTGCGCGCTCCGCGCTCTACCTCGTTGAGCCGCGTATGGAGATGTATAGTGGCGACGTGTCTGCCAAAGGGCGTGCAGACTATAGCTTCTGGATGAGTGGTGATGCCCCGAGTCTTCCCGCCCCTCCGCCTATTGTCGCTGTGCCCCCCGAGGAGATGACAAATGGCCCCGCCGCAAACGCGGGGCCGGGCGAGAGTCAGCCTGTGGTGGACATCCCCGCTCCAAGAGAGGAGCCGACCGCAACGGCGAGCCCCTCACCTACGCCTAGCCCCTCACCTACGCCGACCACGGTCGCGACGGCTCGCCCTGCGTCTACGCTTACGCCTACGTCAACCACTGCCCACGTGCCGGTCACGGGTATTCAGACGCCTAGCCCGACGCTGACCCCGCTCATTAGCTTCTCAAGCCCCACCGCAACCCCGATCAACAATCCAGGCGGCCCGACCGCCACGGTCGTTACGAGTACGCCGACACAGGCGGCTACGCATACATCGACGGTGACGCCGACGCGCACGACATCGCCGACGGTCACGAGTACGTCGATGAATGTATCGACGCCGACCAGGACAGCCACGGCGACGGGCACGGTCACGGCGACCCCGACGGCGACCCCAGAGCTGACACTGGCCTTCGCGTCGTCTGCTATCACGGTGAGTGAGCAGATGGGCGCGGTGGCGGCGGTGGTCAATGTGTCGATCCAGCCCGCCGGTGCCATACGAACAACCACGGTGAGCGTGAGCTATGCCACGAGCGATGGCAGCGCGAGAGCCGGTCAGGACTACGTGGCGACGCGGGGCACGCTGACGTTCCCGCCCGGCACGAACACGCGGTCGATCACGATCACGGTTCTCTCTGACACGATCAAGGAGCTCGACGAGACGGCCTTTATCACACTTAGTTCTGCCACTGGCGCGACGATCCGTGGCACGAACAGGGCGACCCTAACGATTGTTGATGCGAGCGTGCCGCCGGTAGTGAGCCTGATTGCCGACGCCAGTTCGGTGAGTGAGAGCGTGGGGCGCACCGCCCTGTGGGTCGTGCTGAACCAACCCAGCGCCTACGACGTGACGGTGCCCTACACCATCGGGGGCAGCGCAACTGCGGGGAGCGATTATAGCGGCCTGAGCAGCGGCACGGTGATCATCCCGGCCGGCATCCAGAAGATCCGTATGCCCTTCACGATCATCAATGATGCGATTGCGGAGAATCTTGAGACGCTTACTGCCACCCTTGGCTCGCCGACCAATGCATCCAGCGGTGCATCGGCCAGCATGACTATTGTTGATGATGACACCGCCGGGGTGAACGTCACAAACCGTGGCAGCAGCACCACCAGCGAGGCCGGGGGCAGCGTCACCTTTAGCGTGTCGCTGAACAGCCAGCCAACGGCCAATGTCATTATTCCGCTTAGCAGCAGTGACACGACTGAGGGCGCGGTCAGTCCGCCGAGCCTGACGTTCACTGCCACGAACTGGAATGTGCCACAGACCGTCACCGTCACCGGCGTGGATGATGCCGTGGCAGACGGCGACATTTCCTATACGGTGCTGCTCACGGCAGCCGTTAGCACGGATCCCTTCTACAACAGTAACTTCGCGCAGCCGGTAGGTCCGCTGACGAATATCGACAACGACACCGCCGGGGTAAACGTGGTGGCCAGCGGTGGCAGCACCAGCGAGGCCGGGGGCAGCGTTACCTTTAGCGTGTCGCTGAACAGCGAGCCGACGGCCAATGTGGCGATCCTGCTCACGAACAGTGATACGACCGAGGGCACGGTCAGTTCAGGGAGCCTGGCATTCACCGCTGCGGACTGGAGTACGCCGCAGATCGTCACCGTTACCGGCATGGATGATTTTATCGTTGACGGGGACATCACGTACACCGTCACTATCAACACGGCCCGCAGTAGCGATCCGCTTTACAGTAGCACATTCACCAAGACGGTCAGCCTGATCAATATTGATAATGACACCGCCGGAGTGAAGGTCTCGGCCCCTAGCAGCAGCAGCACCAGCGAGGCCGGGGGCAGCACCAGCTTTGGCGTGTCGCTGAGCAGCCAGCCAGCGGCCACCGTGACCATCCCGCTGACGAACAGCGATACGTCCGAGGGCGCGGTCAGTCTCGCGAGCCTGACCTTCGACGCGACAAATTGGAATGTGCCGCAGATCGTCACCGTCACCGGCGTGGATGATGCTGTGGATGATGGGGATATTGCGTATACCGTCACCGTGGGCGCGGCCAGCAGCAGCGACCCGCTCTACAACAACACGGTTGCACAGACCATCAACCTGACCAATATTGACAACGACACCGCTGGGATTACCGCTGGCCCCTTCAGCGGAGCGGTGACGGAGGGCGGGGCGACCGCAGCCATGGGCGTGAGGCTGAAGAGCCAGCCCACGGCTGATGTGATCATTACGGCGAGTGCCGACGCCAAGCTATATGTGGACGGACTGGCCAGCGAGGTGCTGACGATCACCCCGGCGACGTGGAACACAGCCCGCACCGTTACCATCTCGGCGGTCGATGATCTGATCGCCGAGGGTACGCATAGCGGTCGTGTCACCTTCAGCGTGACCAGCGCCGACCCGCTCTATTCCCCGCTAAGCATCGCGCCCTACACGGCGACGATCACCGACAATGATGTGCCGCCGGATCTGGCGATCACAGCGCAGAGCGGCACCACCACCAACGAGAACCTTGCCAGCATCACCTTCACGGTTGCGCTGACCCGGCAGCCCCTGGCGAACGTCACGGTGCCGGTGGTGAGCAGCGACACGACCGAGGGCACCGTGAGTGTGTCCAGCCTGACCTTCACCCCAGCGAACTGGAATACAGGGCAGACCGTCACTGTCACCGGCGTAGACGACCTGATCGCCGATGGCGATGTGGACTACGACGTAGTCGTCGGCCCAACGAGTAGCACCTCGCTGGTGTACAACGGCGTCGGCCTCAAGACGATCCCGCTAACCAATATCGACAATGACAGCGTCGGGGTGATCGTGACGCACGCCACGCCGGTCTTGAGCGTGACAGAGGCAGGGCAGACCGCCACGTATACGGTGGTACTGGGCAGCCAGCCCACCGCCAACGTGACCATCGCAGTCAGCGCCGACGCCCAGTTGCGCGTGGGCACCCCCGCCACGTCAGGGCAGACCCTGACGTTCACGACGGGGAACTGGAATGTGCGGCAGACCGTCACGGTCTCCGCGTTCAACGACGCGATAGCCGAGGTCAGCCCGGATTTCCGCCTGGTCACGCAGAGCGCGACGAGTGCAGACACGAAGTACAACGGGATTACCATCGCCAGTGTGGGCGCGAACATCACGGATA
>Ga0194060_10003103_pt1 | contig 11772 bp, 12 predicted proteins | sample SepL225m_MetaG_FD_163427 | JGI IMG/M metagenome (GOLD analysis project Ga0194060, IMG submission 163427) | Anoxic zone freshwater microbial communities from boreal shield lake in IISD Experimental Lakes Area, Ontario, Canada - Sep2016-L222-5m | ecosystem: Environmental > Aquatic > Freshwater >... | reverse complement strand
ACAAAGAGGGGCCCGGGATGACTGGTGCCGGGATGACAGGTGGTAAAGAGACGGTGACGGCCTAAGCCTTGACCGCGTATTTCCCCAGTTCGGATTTAGCGATGGAGTTGCGGTGCACTTCGTCCGGGCCGTCGGCAAAGCGCAGGGTGCGCGCGTTGACGTAGCTGTAGGCCAGTGGAAAGTCATCGCACATGCCGCCGCCGCCATGCGCTTGCATGGCCCAATCAATGACCTGGCAGGCCATGCTGGGGGCTACGACCTTGATCATGGCGATCTCGTTCTTGGCAAACTTGTTGCCTCCCATGTCCATCATCCAGGCCGCTTTGAGTGTGAGCAGGCGCGCCATGTCGATCTTGCAACGGGCTTCGGCGATGCGCTCCTGCGTCACGGTTTGTGCGGCGATTGGTTTGCCGAAGGCAACGCGCTGTGAGGCGCGCTTGCACATCAGTTCCAGTGCCCGCTCGGCCAGGCCGATCAGGCGCATGCAATGGTGAATGCGTCCCGGGCCAAGGCGGCCTTGTGCAATCTCGAAGCCGCGGCCTTCGCCGAGCAGGATATTGCTGACCGGCACGCGGACGTTTTCAAACAAGACCTCCATGTGGCCGTGCGGTGCGTCGTCGTAACCCATTACATTGAGCGCGCGCACAACAGTGATGCCGGGCGTATTGGCCGGCACGATGACCATGCTTTGCTGTGAATGGCGCGGTGCATCGGGGTTGGTCTTGCCCATGGTGATGTAGACGGCGCAGCGTGGGTCGCCGGCGCCGGATGTCCACCACTTGCGCCCGTTGATGACATAGTCGTCGCCCTGGCGCTCGATGCGGGTCTGAATGTTGGTGGCGTCGCTGGAGGCGACTTCGGGTTCGGTCATGGCGAAGGAGGACCGTATCTTGCCTTCGAGCAGGGGCTTGAGCCAACGCGCCTTGTTTTCGGCGGAGCCGTAGCGGGCAATGGTTTCCATATTGCCGGTGTCTGGGGCCGAGCAGTTGAAGACTTCGCTCGACCACATGACGCGGCCCATGATTTCGGCCAACGGGGCGTACTCTTGATTGGTCAGGCCGGCGCCGTCGTAGCCGGAAGCAGCCGCACTGTCAACCGGGAGGAACAGATTCCACAGGCCCGCAGCCTGTGCCTTGGGCTTGAGGGATTCGATGGTTTGCAGCGGTGTCCAGCGCTTTCCGGCTGCTGTGTTGGCAGCAATCTCGGCGTGGTAAGCACCTTCTGAGGGGTAGATGTGGTCGTCCATAAAAGCCAGCAATCTGCTTTGGAGTTCTTTTGTTTTGGGGGAATAGTCAAAGTCCATGGGGTCTCCGTTGGGTGTCAGTTGAATGGGGTGAAGGATGGGTGAGTTGGCGTCAGGATTTTTGGGCGAATTTCCAGGCCAGTTCGGCCAGTGGCCGGGCGCCAGCGGCGGAAGTCACGGCCTGGGCGCTGGCGGCAGTGCCGGTCTCAACGCGTTTGGCGATGCCTTGCAAAATGGCAGCGACGCGAAACAGGTTGTAGGCCAGGTAGAAGTTCCAGTCGGCCTTGAGTTCTCCAGGCTGGACCAGGCCGGTGCGCGAGCAATACAGGCGGATGTATTCTTCTTCAGACGGAATGCCCAGGCTGGCGACGTCAAGCCCACCAATGCCGCGGAATGAGCCGGGGGGAATGTGCCAGGCCATGCAGTGGTAGCTGAAGTCGGCCATCGGGTGCCCCAGGGTTGACAGTTCCCAGTCCAGCACCGCTATCACGCGTGGCTCGGTCGGGTGGAACATCAGGTTGTCAAGGCGGTAGTCGCCATGCACGATGCTGACCATGTGCTCGGCGCGCGCCATGGCCGGAATGTGCTGAGGCAACCACTCCATGAGTTGTTCCATCTCACGAATCGGCTGTGACATTGCGCCGGCGCCATCAGCCGAGGCGAGGTATTGGCGGCCCCAGCGCCCGATCTGGCGCTCGAAATAGTTGCCTGGCTTGCCATAGTTGGCCAGCCCACGTTCGGCGAATTTAACGCAGTGCAGCGCCGCAATGACACGGTTCATTTCGTTGTAGATGGCGCCGCGCTCGGAGACCGACATGCCGGGAAGGGTCTGGTCCCACAGGACGCGGCCGGGCATGAACTCCATGATGTAGAAGGCGCGCCCGATGACGGTTTCGTCTTCGCACAGGCAGTACATGCGAGGCACCGGCACGTCGGTGCCGTGCAGGCCGCTCATGACGGCAAATTCGCGCTCTACCGCGTGCGCTGAAGGTAACAGTTTGGCCACCGGGCCGGGCTTGGCGCGCATGACATAGCTTTGCCCCGGCGTGCTGAGTTTGTAGGTTGGATTGGATTGCCCGCCCTTGAAGGACTCAACCGTCAAGGGGCCGGCATAACCAGGCAGGTGTTGTTCGAGCCATGCCGACAGGGCGGCGACATCAAAGGCCTGTGTGCTGGAAACCGGTCGGGTGCCTACGAAGTGGTCAAAGTCGGTCATGGTGTTATGTGCGGGTGGCAGTTTCAGATGTCGGCTTCAATGATGCGCATCAGGGCTTCGCGTTTGCGAATGACCAAGCCACCGGGCTCGATCCGGATGACGTCGTCGCGCTCCATCGATTTGAGCTCCTGGTTGACGCGCTGGCGCGAGGCGCCCAGCAGCTGTGCGAGTTCCTCTTGCGCCAACTGCAGACCGATGCGTACTTCGGTCCCATCGCTGAGCGACGGCACACCGTAAGAGCGAACCAGGTGCAGCAACTGCTTGGCCAGACGGGCCCGTAGCGGCAGCGTGTTGAGGTCTTCCACCAAGCCGTACAACTGGCGGATGCGCCGGGCATGCAGACGCAGCAGTGCTTCGTAGAGTTCGGCGTGCAGTGCCAGGATTTTCTTGAAGTCGGCTTTGGCCACACACAGGGCCGTGGTGTCGCCATGCGCGTAGGCATCGTGGGTTCGCCGTTCGCCGTCGAAGAAGGAGACGTCGCCAAACCAGATGCCGGGCTCGACATAAGTCAGAGTGATCTGCTTGCCTGAGATGGAGGTGGAGCTCACCCGCACCGCGCCACGGGCACAGGCAATCCACTCTTCCGGTGGCTCGCCACGGGCAGTGATCAGTTCGCCGTCTTTGTAACGTTTGACGTAGGCGCATCGCAGGATATCGTGCCGCAGTGAGGGTGATAGGGATGAAAACCAGCGACCGGAGTTGATCGCCTCGCGTTCTTCGATGGTAAGAATAGGATCAATCATGGGCTGTCCTGTGGGTGACTGAAAACATTTTTATTGTCGCGCCGGCGACGTAGCGCTGGCGCCCGTTCGGTTGCTTGCGGGTCTGTGATGCCGCAGCTTGCTTACGCTTCTTCGTGCATCAGGCTCAGGCCGATGGCGCCACGCCGGCGCAGCCAGGGGCTGGGACGATAGCGGGGGTCGCCATAAACGGTTTGCATGTTGAAGAGTACTTCCAGCACGTTGGTGGGGCCGTAAAGATTGCCCATCGCCAGCGGGCCCAGTGGGTAGCCCAGCCCCAGCGTGACGGCGGTTTCGAGGTCCGTGGGTGAACAGATGCCTTGCTGACAGATGTCGCTGGCAATGTTGACGATGGTGGCCACCACGCGCTGGCTGACAAAGCCAGCGCTGTCGCGGATCACGCTGACGGCCTTGCCGTCGCGCGCCATCAGGGCGTGGGCAGCGCGCCGCATATCGATGCGCGTGGCAGGGTTGGTGGCCAGTACGCGGCGCTTGCTGGTGGCATCGTCCATCAGCATGTCGATGCCGATGGTGCGGGCCGGGTCGAGCCTTTCGACCACAGCGACGGTGCTGATGTCAAAACCCAGTGGTGCGACAAAGCTCAGCGCTTGCGGCGAGGGCGAGGCGCCAGTTTCAATCCGGGCGCCAAGATTCTTCAGCAGCAGCAGCAGTTCGGAGCGGCGTGCCGCGCGCGGCGAGACCCAGACCGGCGGCATCTCGTCACACTGCGGCGCTGGCGGTTCGGCGCTGACTTGCTGCATGCCATCGACATAGCGGTAGAAGCCTTCGCCAACTTTTTTGCCAACGACACCGGCGGCCAGGCGCTGCGCCGTGATGACGCTGGGTCGGTAGCGGGGTTCTTCGTAGTACTGGTGATAAATCGATTCCATTACCGGATGGGAGACGTCGAGTGCAGTCAGGTCCATCAACTCGAAGGGACCAAGCTTGAAGCCGATTTGGTCCTTCAGAATGCGGTCGATGGTTGCGAAATCGGCGACGCCTTCGCTGACGATTCGCAGAGCCTCGGTGCCATAGCCACGCCCGGCGTGATTGACGATGAAGCCCGGGCTGTCCTGCGCCAGCACCGGGGTATGCCCCATTTGCTTTGCGTAGTCGGTAAGGGCGGCGCAGACGCTCGGGCTGGTCTTGAGGCCGGCGATGACCTCCACCACTTTCATCAAGGGCACCGGGTTGAAAAAGTGGTAGCCGGCAAACTGCGAGGGTCTTTGCAGTTGCGCCGCAATCGCGGTGACCGACAAGGATGAGGTGTTGGTGACCAACAGCGCCGTCGGGCGAACAATGTTTTCGAGTTCAATGAAGAGTCGGGTCTTGATGTCGAGCCGCTCAACGATGGCCTCGATGACAAGGTCGCAGTCTGCCAAATCAACCAGTGCAGCGCTGCACAGCAGGCGTGATTTGTAGAGGGCGGTTTGCGCCGCATCGAGCCGGCCCTTCTCACAAAGTTTGTCCCACTGCAAAAACACAGCGGCCTGCGCTTTGCGCGCGGTGTCGGCTTGCATGTCGAACAAGCGAACGGTGCTGCCAGCCTGCGCTGCAATCTGGGCGATGCCGCGACCCATGGCGCCGGCACCGACGACGCCGAGTGTTGAGAATATTGGTTTCATGCGGGCAATTATGACGCGATGCACCAAGGGTAATACGCTTGATGGAGGCCGTGCCACAATGCGCCTGATTCCCACATCGGCGAATTGCCGGGGTGTTGTTCAATCTACCATTTACAAATTGCCATGACGATCAAACTTTGCGGTTTTGCAGCCAGCAACTACTACAACAAGCTCAAGCTTCAGTTGCTGGAAAAAGGTGCTGCTTTCGATGAGGAACTGGTTTGGACCGGCACCTCAGAGGCGGTGCTCCTAGACCGTTCCCCACTGGGGAAGGTGCCGTTTCTGGACACGCCACAGGGCCCGATTTCAGAGTCGATGGCCTGCGCGGAATACATCGAGGCGGCCTGCCCCGGCACCAGCCTGCTGCCGCAAGACCCCTTTGCAGCGGCCAAGGTACGCGAGTTGATTTTGTACAGTGAACTGCATCTTGAACTGGTGGCACGGCAACTTTATCCGGAAGCTTTTTTTGGCGGAAAAGTCAGCCAGGAGGTGAAGGACAGAACGCACAAATTGTTGCAAAAGGGTGTATCCAGTTTCGCTCGCTTGGCCAAGTTTTCGCCGTTTATCGCAGGCGAGCAATTTACGCTGGCCGACTGCGCTGCCATTGTTCACCTGCCATTGGTGAGCAGCGCCAGCAAATTGATTTATGGCGAGGATGTACTGGCAGCTTTGCCGGTAAAGGATTACTTGCGCCTGATGAGCGAGCGTGCGACTGTCAAAACGGTCAACGCAGACCGCAAGGTCAACACCGAACTCATGCTGGCGGCGCGTGCCGCAAAAAAATAAACGACACTGCTTTCAGCGCCGGACTTGCAGGGCGCCCGGGTTGACGATGTTGGTTGGCGTGCCCTTGATGAAGTTGACGACATTGTCAAAGGCAGCACCAAAGTACATTTCATAACTGTTCTGCTCGACATAACCAATGTGCGGCGTGCAGATGCAGTTCTCAATGCGCAGCAAGGCTTGCCCCTGCAATATGGGTTCGGTCTCAAATACATCGACTGCGGCCATGCCGGGTCGGCCCCGGTTCAATCCACTGATCAGGGCTTCTGGCTCAATCAGTTCGGCGCGTGAGGTGTTGACCAGTAGCGCAGTGGGTTTCATGCGTGCCAGATCTTCCAGCCGCACCAGGCCCCGGGTTTCATCGACAAGCCGAAGGTGCAGCGTGAGCACGTCGCATTGGGCAAAAAATTCTTCCTGAGTGCTGGCCGAACTGAAGCCGTCAAGAACGGCTCGCTCGCGTGAGGCAGTGCGGCCCCAGATCAGCACTTCCATGCCAAAAGCCTTGCCATAGCCTGCGACCAACTGACCAATTTTTCCATAACCCCAGATGCCCAGCGTCTTGCCCTTGAGTACTGTTCCGATACCAAAATTCGGCGGCATCGAGCCAGCCTTGAAGCCTGATTGTTGCCAGGCGCCGTGCTTGAGATTGCCGATGTACTGCGGCAGTCGACGTGCAGCTGCCAGGATAAGGGCCCAGGTTAATTCAGCTGGCGCCACGGGTGAGCCGGTTCCCTCAGCCACGGCGATGCCGTGCTCGGTGCAGGCGCCGACGTCAATGTGCGAACCAACCCGGCCGGTCTGGACCACCAGCTTAAGTTTGGGTAGTTTTTCAATGAGCTGGCGCGGCATGTGGGTGCGCTCGCGGTTGAGCACAATCACGTCGGCGTCCTTCAGGCGCACGGATAACTGGCCCAGGCCCTTGACCGTGTTGGTGTAAACCTTGGCTTGATAGGGCTCCAATTTGGCGGCGCATTCGAGTTTTCGAACCGCATCCTGGTAATCGTCAAGAATCACAATATTCATACCGTGCGATTGTGCCTCGGCATTGAGCCTGCCGGGCAAGACCGCGACAAGGAAAGATGTCAGTGCAAGCTGGCTTCCCGCGCTGCCAGGCGATCGAGTTCGGCACAAACATCGGCCATCCGGCCTGAAATTCTCAGGCGTCCGACTTGAGCCGGCGCTTGGTCCGCCTCCAGAATGCGCACGATTCGCAGCGGCCTGCCAATTGAGGTGACCGACAAATGTTGCTGATCGCTCCCTGCCAATCGCGTTTTGCATGTTCTCGAAGGTGCGGCGGACAAGGCGCTATGCCAAGCCCTGCCCGAGGGCGCGCAATGCGAGCTTGCGTTTGGCATGAGCCAGCGCCAGAAGCCTTGCAGCGGTGTTAATACGACGGAAACAGCAATTAACGCGGTGCTCATGGGTGTGTCTTTCAGTCAGCAGTCGAGATTTGTGGCGGTGTTTACATCAACATCGTGTTGCGGATCAAGCCGACCGCCAAACCTTCAATTTCAAATGGTTCGCCGGGCTCGACCACAATGGTTTGGTAGTCGGGGTTTTCAGGGTGCAGTTCAATCAGGTTCTTGTTGCGCCGAAATCGTTTGACCGTGACCTCATCGCCCAGGCGCGCCACCACAATCTGGCCGTTCTTGGCGTCTTTGGTCGCCTGCACGGCCAGCAGATCGCCGTCCATGATGCCGGCGTCGCGCATGGACATACCGCGCACTTTGAGCAGGTAGTCGGGCTTGCGCTGGAACAGGCTGCTTTCGAGGTAATAGGTCTGGTCGATGTGCTCTTGCGCGAGAATGGGGGATCCGGCTGCGACCCGTCCGATCAGGGGCAAAGCTAACTGTGCCAGACTGGGCAGCTGAAAAGAGTATTGCTTGTTGCGTGATTCGTTGATGGAGCGCAGGGCTTCGCTCCGGAGCCGAATGCCGCGCGATGTGCCGCTGACCAGTTCGATCACGCCTTTGCGCGCCAGCGCTTGCAGGTGCTCTTCGGCCGCATTGGCGGATTTGAAGCCCAATTCGGTGGCGATCTCGGCGCGCGTCGGCGGCGCACCGGTGCGCGCGATCGCGCTTTGAATCAGGTCCAGAATCTGTTGCTGGCGGGCTGTGAGTTTGGGGCTTTCAAGCATGGCGACTCCTTGGAAGTGGCTGGGTCTTGCTGTGGGTCTGTACACACTGTTTCGATATCCAGTAACTGTATTTTTAACCAGTTTTTGAAAGTTTGCAAGTGACAACTGAAACTATTTTTGAAAAGCTTGTCGTTTTGGGCACTGGCGGCACGATTGCTGGTACCGCAGCCATCGCGTCCGACAACCTGGGCTACACCGCGGCGCAACTGGGCGTTGCGCAGTTGCTGGAGGCGATACCGGGTCTGCCCGACGTGCTTGGCGGTCGTGTGCTGCTGACCGAGCAGGTTGCTCAGATTGACAGCAAGGACATGAGCTATTCGGTCTGGCGGGCGCTGGCCCAGCGGGTCAGCTACCATTTGTCGCAGGTCGACGTCTGTGGGGTTGTCATCACCCATGGCACTGATACGCTGGAAGAAACCGCGTATTTCCTGCACGCGCTGCTGCCAGCGGCGCAACTGGCCGGCAAGCCCGTGGTTCTGACCTGTGCCATGCGTCCGGCCTCCAGCGCGGCGCCCGATGGCCCGCAGAACCTGCTGGACGCTTTGGCGGTTGCTGGCACAGCGGGTGCGTGCGGCGTGCTGGCGGTCTGTGCCGGCCGCGTCCACGGCGCGGTGGCGGTGCAAAAGGTCCATACCTACCGGCTCGACGCCTTTGACTCAGGTGAGACTGGCGCTGTGGCTTGCGTCGAGGAGGGCAGGGTTCGCATTCTTGGCGGCTGGCCCGGATCGACCCAGGGTACTGCACCTGGTGCGCTGGAGAAAGCGCTCAATGCAAGTCACTGGCCGCGTGTCGAGATTGTGTTGAACCATGCGGGAGCCGATGGTCTCATGGTGGATGCGCTGCTGGCCCAAGCTGGTGCAACGCTGGCCGGCGGGGCGTCGTCAATGGCAGATCCGGTGCGGGGCTTGGTGGTCGCCGCGACTGGCAACGGTACCGTGCATCAGGACCTCGAAGCCGCTTTGCTCAGGGCGCACGCGGCAGGGATCAAAGTGGTGTTGGCCAGCCGTTGTTGCAATGGTCGCGTTTTGCCGCGTGCGGGTGCGTTGTTTCCAGACTCACAAGGACTCTCACCCGTAAAGGCCAGAATCGCTTTGATGCTGGCTTTGATGCAGTGATCAGCCGGCCAGCGCTGCGAAGGCTCTGGCGGTTATTTCGTCGACGCCGCCGGTGCCGCTGATGGCGCGGTACTTGGGCGCTTGTGCCGGGTCAGCCTTGGCCCAACTGGCGTAGTACTCAACCAGCGGACGCGTCTGGGCGCTGTAGACATCGAGCCGCTTCTTGACGGTTTCTTCCTTGTCGTCTTCGCGTTGAATCAGCGCTTCACCGGTTACATCATCCACACCCGCGACCTTGGGGGGATTGAATTTGACGTGGTAGGTACGGCCTGAGGCAGCGTGCGAGCGCCGTCCGCTCATGCGTTCGATGATGGCGTCAAACGGCACATCGATTTCCAGCACATAGTCGAGCTTGACACCCGCCGCCTTCATGGCATCGGCCTGCGGAATAGTGCGCGGAAAGCCATCGAACAGAAAGCCTGAAGCGCAATCGGGCTGGGCGATGCGTTCCTTGACCAGATTGATGATCAAGTCGTCGCTGACGAGCGCGCCCGAGTCCATGATCTTCTTGGCCTGAAGACCCAGCGGCGTGCCGGCCTTGACGGCGGCGCGCAGCATGTCGCCGGTCGATATTTGCGGAATACTGTATTTCTGGCAGATGAAGGTGGCCTGTGTGCCTTTTCCGGCGCCGGGTGCGCCCAATAGAATGAGTTTCATTGATGTCCTTGAAGAGTACAAAAATCAGCCCGCATCGCGGCACCTGCCACACAGCAGAAGCCATGCCTGAATCCGCTCAAGAATAGCATGCTCAGACTGCCGCCTGGCTTACATCGGGGTCGAGTCACGCACCGAACAGACGACGCACCCGTTCCAGATCTTGCGGCGTATCGACACCTGGGCCGGGCGCGTGCGCGGTGACATGGACGGCAATGCGGTAACCATGCCAGAGCGCGCGTAACTGCTCCAGCGCTTCCGTGATCTCCAGCGGTGCCTGTGCCAGAGCCGGAAACTGCCGCAGAAAGCCGACCCGGTAGCCGTAAATGCCGATGTGGCGCAAGGGTGCCGGAGTCGGCAAGGTCTCAGGCCGATCGCGCCAGTGTGGGATTGGCGCGCGACTGAAGTAGAGCGCCATACCGTTGGCGTCGAGCACAACCTTCACCACATTGGGATTGCTGAAATCGGCCAGGTTGTCAATGGCGTGCGCCGCTGTGCTCATGCTGGCTTGCTTGTGCTCGGTGAGCAGACGGGCCACGCTGCCCACCAGCGCCGGGTCTATCAGCGGTTCATCGCCCTGGACGTTGATGACGATCTCGTCGTCGGCCAAACCGAGCAGCTGGCAGGCTTCAGCCAGACGGTCACTGCCGGAAGGGTGATCCGTGCGTGTCAACACGGTTTCAATGCCATGGTTCTGGCAGGCACTGACAATGGCGGGGCTGTCTGCAGCGACCACCACCCGGACCTTGTCCTGCGATGTCGTCAGCGTCATGACGCGCTGCGCTACCCGAACCACCATGGGCGCGCCGCCAATGTCAGCCAGTGGTTTGTTAGGCAGGCGGGTGGAGGCCAGGCGTGCCGGAATGAGAACGGTAAAAGTCAAAGGCCAAGTTCCTCGTCGCTGAGGGTTCTGGCTTCGCTCTCAAGCAGGATTGGAATGCCATCGCGCACCGGGTAGGCCAGGCGCGCGCTACGGGAGGTCAGCTCCTGCTTCTCGCGGTTGTATTCGATTGGCCCCTTGGTGACGGGGCAAACCAGTAGTTCAAGAAGTCGTGTGTCCATGGCCAGATGATAGCGTCGGCGCGAATCGTAATGTCAGCAGGGCCGCCAGCCGATCATCGACTTGCGTCAGAAAACCCGGCTCCAGCGTGACGAGCAGGGGGACGGCCAGTGCATCGCCCTGTCTGGGCCATAACTTGAGCGCATCTTTTTCCGTGCAAAGAACGGTGTAGGCCGCTTGATCCTGGGTTTCCCAGTGGGCGAAGTCATCGTGGTCGGGCAGGGCGATGGTCCGCTCCAGCGTCAGTCCTTGGGCCCTGAGCATGTTGAAAAAATCTTCCGGCTTGGCAATGGCCGCAACGGCCAGTCGCGGCTTTGCGTCGGCTTGTGCCAGGCGCGCCAGCGCAACTTGGCTGCCGTCGGCACGCACCGCATGTTGCGCCAGTGCGCGTGTTGCCCTGAAGCCGGCAAAAGCAGGTAGGGCGCCGGTGTGGAGCGCCCAGTCGGCTGCGCGGGGCCAGTGTTCGCGCAGCGGACCGGCCGGCAGCAAGAAACCGTTGCCAGTGCCCCGATCATCAAATACGCAGATTTCCAGATCACGTTGCAGGCCAAGGTGTTGCAGACCATCGTCGCTGACGATGACTTGGGTTTCGGGATGGGCCACCAGCAGTGCGCGTGCTGCATCGATCCGACGCGCGGCAACAAATACGGGGGCCTTGGTGGCACTCTGAATCAACGCCGGTTCATCTCCGACCTCAAAAGCAGTGCTGCTCGAAAGAACTTCCAAATTATCTCGAGACCCGCGCCCATGGCCACGCGAGATCACACCGACCTGAAGACCGCGGGTTTGCAGGTGTCGCACCAACGCGATGACGACCGGGGTTTTGCCCGACCCGCCAATGATCACGTTGCCAACCACGATCACAGGTACCCTGACGCCGCCTGTCTTAAACAGACCAATCCGGTACAGTCCGCGCCGCAGCGCCGAGAGTGCGCCAAAAAGCGCCGCGAGTGGCCAGAGCAACCAAGCCTGCAGGCCTCGGCTGGCCCAGCCCCTGATGAACCAGCGCTGCAACGCCGAACGCCGCTCTGCGCTGCTCATGCGTTACTTCGAGCCGGCCCGTGCTGACGACTGGGCCGCAAAAGTAATTTGTATGAGACCAACGCGTCGTGCCGCCTCCATGACCGTGACCACAGCCTGGTGTGTGGCGTTGGCGTCGGCGCTGATGATCACAACGGAGTCCTTACCCGCTTTGGCGC
>Ga0194060_10003102_pt1 | contig 11772 bp, 6 predicted proteins | sample SepL225m_MetaG_FD_163427 | JGI IMG/M metagenome (GOLD analysis project Ga0194060, IMG submission 163427) | Anoxic zone freshwater microbial communities from boreal shield lake in IISD Experimental Lakes Area, Ontario, Canada - Sep2016-L222-5m | ecosystem: Environmental > Aquatic > Freshwater >... | reverse complement strand
CGAACGGGCCGCGCCTCCCGCAATGGGTTTAATGAAGGGCGTTGCCATTGGCCTGCTGGCTATTTGCGTTATCGCGGGGGCGGTCATCATTTATCGCGGACCGGGGCCGACGCCCGTGCCCAAGGAAAAGGAGCGTTACCTTGGGGTCTGGGACAGCGGCACAGGCTTCCAGATCGAGCTTACCAGGGCCGGGGAGGCGAAAGTCACGCAGGCGAGGGACTCGAAAGTGGCCGCCTGCAACACCCCCGTTACACCCGGAGAAACCAAGGTCTTCAACGCGACGTTGCGAGGGGATGATTTCCTGGAATTGGTCAGTGGCGCCCTTGGCGAAACCAAGGCCTACCGCATTCAGCAACGGCCGCACAAAGACGGCAAACAGGTGAAGATGACCCTCAATGCCAGTGATCCCTACCAGGGGACCAACGGCTTGGTTTTGGTCAGGAGCGACCCAGCCCGTAAGTGAAACGTGAAACGTGAAACGTGAAGGAAAGGCGAAGGAGGGCCGGGCTCGTAAATCCTAAATCGAAAATCCTAAATCGTGTGTTCGCGCTCCCGCTGCTGCTTTTGGTCCTGGGCGGCCTCCCGGCATGCGCCGACTGGCCGGAGTATCGCGGCCCTCGGGGAGATGGCCATAACTCGACCCCCGGCGACACCAACCTCGTCGGGCTGCCATTGCACTGGAGCGAGACGAACAATGTCGCGTGGAAGACCGAGATTCCCCATACCGGGTGGTCCACGCCGGTCGTGCTGGGCGGCCAGGTCTGGCTGACCACCGCGCCGATGGATGGCCATGACTTTTACGCCATTTGCGTGGATGCCGGCACCGGCGCGATTCGCTTCAACGAGAAAGTGTTTCACTGCGATAACCCGGAGTCCCTCGGCGAAGCGGTGTCGATGAACTGCTATGCCACACCTTCGCCGGTCATCGAACCCGGGCGCGTCTATGTCCACTTCGGCAGCTATGGCACGGCTTGCCTCGACACCGGCACGGGCAAGGTGCTCTGGCAACGCACCGATCTGCCGTGCCGTCATTTCCGCGGCCCGGCTTCCTCCCTGGTCAACTTCGAGAACCTCCTGATCCTGACGATGGACGGCGTGGATTTCCAATATCACGTCGCCCTCGACAAGCGGACCGGCCAGACCGTCTGGAAGACCAATCGCACCGCAGCCTGGAATGATGAAACGAGCCCCGGCATCCCGATCATGGAAGGGGACCGGCGCAAATGCTTCAGCACGCCGTTTATCGCCACCGCTGCCGGCCAGCCGCTTATGCTGAGCGCCGGGGCCAAGGCCGCCTACGGTTACGACCCGCGCACCGGCCAGGAACTATGGAAGGTCCACTACGAAGATTTCTCCAGTGCCCCGCGCCCGATCTTCGACGGCACCCGGGCTTTCTTTATCACCGGCGGCAAGCTGGAAGAACTGTGGGCGGTGAAGACCGGCGGGCAAGGTGACGTCACTGACACGCACGTCGTCTGGAAGTCCCGGACCCACATCGGCAGATACGCCTCGCCGCTGCTGGTGGACGGGCTGCTCTATGTAACCGCAGACGAGAACTACTTCACCTGCTTCGAACCCGCCACCGGCCAGGTCGTCTGGTCGGATCGGGTTCCCGGCCGGGCGTCGGCTTCACCGGTCTATGCCGATGGCCGGATCTACCTTTGCAGCCAGCGGGGCACCACCACCGTCCTCAAGCCTGGCCGCACCTTTGAGATCCTGGCCACGAATACCCTCGCCAGCGGCTTCATGGCCTCTCCTGCCATTTCCGGCAAGTCGTTCTTCCTGAGGACCCGCACCCACCTCTACCGCATTGCGACTGCGGCGGTGAGCGCGCAGCATTAACGAAGAGCACACGAGGCCCTCCCGAATCGCCGCCAAGCGGTCGGTCATTTGTCAGCCGGCTGATCTGGAGCCGCCGGGCAGATAACATTTACATCCTAAACCCGAGATCCGAACGATGGCCGAACTCCTCCACCGCCTCGTGATGGAGATCTTCCTCGACGAGCCGCTTCGCCCCAGCCAGTGTGTTTACCACAAGGATGGCAACAAGCTCCACAATTGCCCCTGCAATCTTGCCATCCAGTCCTGCGCCTGCCACGCCTGGCACCACAAGCGCACCCGGCCCCTCATCGCCTACTGCCGCTTCTGACACGCACCACGCACCAGCCACCGCGTTTCACGTTTCACGCTTCACATCCCCCGTCCCATGCTTGAATTCGGCGCGCTCATCTGGGATTCTCCCGCCGAAATGGATACGACCGCTGAAACCACTTTGCCGGGCGCGGCCAACGGGCCGGGAACCGCGGCGGGCAACCGCGAGTCGTGGCCGCTGACCGGCTGGCTCGTCCCCTTGCTGCTGCTGCTGCTCTGGGGATACGCGGTTTACCGCATGGGGGCGCTCTGGCATGGCAACGAGCATTACCGCTACGGCTGGTTCGTGCCGCTGCTTTGCCTTGCCCTGCTCGGCGACCGGTGGAAATTCCGGCCCGCGCCAAAGCCCACCGCCCCCGGCAAAATCGAGTTGCTGCTCCTCGCCGTCTGCGGACTGGGGCTTTTCCTGGGCGCGCTGTCGCTGGAAGTCATCCCGAGCTGGCGTTTCGCGGGTTGGATCTTTGCCGGCGCAACGGTCGGCGCCACGATCCTGGGGCTCTTGTTCCTGGGCGGGAGCGGCTGGGCCCGGTATTTCGCGTTTCCGGTGCTCTTCTTCCTGGTGGCGGTGCCCTGGCCCTCGCGGCTGGAGATCCCGCTCATCGCCTGGCTCTCAAACTTAAACGCCGCCCTGAGCACCGAGCTGTCCGGTCTGCTGGGCTCGCCATGCATCCGGCACGGGACCACGATCGAAACCGGGGCGGGGGTGGTTGGCGTCGAGGACGCGTGCAGCGGCATTCGCTCGCTCCAGTCCACCGTCATGGTGGCCCTGTTCCTCGGCGAATTGTTCCGCTATAGTTGGATCCGGCGAACGGTCATGGTGCTGGCCGGTGTGGCGCTGGCGCTGGCCTGTAACATTGTGCGCACGACTTACCTGGTGCGGACGGCGGACCTGCACGGTCTCGCAGCGGTGAACCAGCGGCATGACGAGGCCGGTTTCGCCATTTTGGGCATGACCCTCGCCGGGCTCCTGGTGCTTGCCTGGGCGCTAGCACCACGGCGGAAACCTGCCGCCCGCAGCGCGCCGGCATCCCCCCCACAGCCGGTGGCGGCCCTCGCGCCCCTTCACGTTTCACGTTTCACGTTTCACGCTTCAGCGGCCCTCGCGGGGCTGGCAATGTGGGTGGGGGCGTTCGAATTCGGCATCGAACACTGGTTCGGCCCTGCGGAAAAGCAAGCCACGCTGGCAGTGCCCTGGACCTGCAGATTACCTTCCGAACAATCGAAGTTTGCCGAAAAGCCCATCCCGGACGGGGCGCACGGCATGTTGAAGTACGACGAAGGACAACGCGCGGAGTGGCAGGACGACACCGGCCGCCGCTGGGAGCTTTACTACCTGCGCTGGCTGCCCACCAACGACCGTTACCGGGCCACGGAAGCCTGCGAGCAGGCCCGGGGTCACGCACCCGAGATTTGCCTCAGCTATGCGGGCATGACTTTGCAGACGAACCTGGGAACCAGCATCCTGGACCTCCACGGTGTTTGTTTGCAGGTGACCACGGAGCGATTCCTTGACCGCGGGCGCAACTTCCATGTGCTGGCCGCCTACTGGGAGCCGCGGGCGACTGCCTTTGAGAAGGGGCCCGAGGGCAATCCATCCACAAGCCTCGGCTGGCGCCTGGCGATGCAGTGCCTCCGCAATCGCGAACGCGGGCGCTACGAGAAGCGCGTGATCAAGATCAGTGTGCCGGATATGCCCACGGATGATCAGGCCCAGAAAGCGCTGGAATCATGTCTGCGCCGGTTGATCATAAATGGCGAGCGCTCTTGAGCTTGAGTTTATGCCGGCTTGAGAGCCCGTCGAGCATCAGGGTGAGGACGGTGCAGGTCATACCCAGGTAGGGGACTCCGAGCGGTTTGCCTGTAATGGAGTCGTAATGCTCGCTGATGCCGTTCTTGAGGGCGTTGGCGATGGTCTTGTCGGCGATCTCCGCGGCGATTTGGCGGTAGCCGTGCTGGGCGAAGCCGCAGGCCACCTGGTAATTGGGGGCGGGCCAGACATCCCCGCGCCAATAGCTGTGCGGATCAAAGCGCGGGTCCTTGCGGTCCACGGTGGGGATCGGCAGCGGCGTTTGCCAATGCTCTGTCATGAAGGCCTTGGCCATCCGCCGAGTCATCGCCCGGGTGGGAATCTCTGCCATCAACGGCATCCAGCTACCGATGGTCGCCACGCGGACCTTCTCCAACGTATCCCGTTCCACCGCCAGAAAGGTTCCGCTCTGCTCGTCCCACATGTGCTTGCGAACGGCCGCGACGGATTTCTCGATTCGCTGCTGGCGACGTTTGGCCATTGCGGTGTCTCCCAGGACTCGCGCCAGGCGCACCAGGCTGCGCTCGGAACTGATCAGGTAGCCGGTGATCCCCGGCAGGCAGATGTCGCCATACCAATTGCCTTCGCCGGGGCCTTTGCGTGTCGGGTGCGGCGTGAGCTTAAGCGCATCGAGGTTCACCTCATTATCGAAGGTCTCATAACGGCCATGCTGAATGACCCCGCTATACGATCCGACGGCGACCAGGCCCACATTGGTCACGTCCCGTTCGCGCCAGTACCATTCATGGAACTTTTCCAGCGGCCCAAGGCTCTGCCGCAATAGCTCCTTGTCACCGTTGCGCTTATATACCCGCTCCAGCCCCCAGCCGAGAATGGGAATCTGGGAATAGGCCGGCATCTCGTTCCAGGTTTGGGTATTTCTGGGCTCGATCATGCAGGCAATCATGTCATGCGCATACTCGGGGCGCTTCGCGTTCCAACGTTCCTGGAAGTCCCAATAGTTCTGGAAGACTTCGCGGATGAGCTCTTGCTGGCCGGGCAGGATCGCTAGCAGGTCCACCACGAACATGGCGTCCCAGATCCACTGCCCATAAAAGGCATTGCCGGTGCCGGCCTGCACCCAGTGGTGTTTCAAGGTGCCCTCCGGGGGCTTGATCTTGCCCATGACACATTGGTTGAACACATCCTCAGCTAGGCGATTGAGCGCCGGGTCGTTGGATTCAAACAGCGCTTTGGTGGTGAAGGCGGGCGTTTCCGTTGCGGCCAGGCTGGTTGCAACCCACCGCGACAGCATCAACGAGCCGATGGCTCCCGCCAGGCTCCGGGTCATAAACTCTCTACGATTCATATCATTGTTTCTGTGCTGTGTTGGGTTCAATCCAGTTTCCATTCGAGAATGCCGCCCGAGACGTTGGGGCGCAGTTGCACTTCCAGGCGGAGGGCGGAGGTTGAGACGGGCTTGAATGTGACCTGGTTGTATCCATCGGGCTTGGTGGTGTAGTCCGAGGTGTTTTCGATGGGCCGCCAGGTTTCGCCGTCGCGGTAGAGGAGCCTCCAGGACTTGGGCAGGCGGCAGCCGCCGTGGTCGTCAAACCAATAAACCCGGACGGTGTTCAGCGTGGCGGGTTTGTCCAGGTCGTATTGTACCCACTCCAGTGTGCCCAGGTGCATCCACCACGTCATGCGCGGCAGGGACTGGTCGGCGGAGTTCCTGGGCACGATGCCGTCGTTCAGAGCTCCGACTGTGTCCTGGCCGTTGCAATGCGAGGCGCTGGGCTTGGCTTGACTGGCCACGGTAGGGAAGGGTAACGGGGTGGCCTTGTCGGGCTGGCACGGCATCCAAACCTGCATCTGGCCGGCGCCGCGATTGCACCATGCGTAATATGGAATAGCCGTCAGGGCCGCCGCTTCGGTGGCAACCGATCTGTCGGCACGGCGTAGTGACGCTTTGCCCGTGCCTCGCAGGACGGTGACGCCGCCGAGGAGGTCGGGGCGGAACTGCGGCTCGAACGCGGCGTCATCCGGAAGGGTGAGATGCATCACCTTGCCCTGGTGATCGGCGCCTTCAAAGCAATAGACGAGCGGGCCGCGTTCGAGCGCCATGCGCCCGGCGTCGTCGGTCACCCGCGCATCAGCCATCACGCGCCGCACTGGCATGGCGAGTTTCAGCGTCAGCACGTCGCCCTTCTTCCAGCGCCGGTTCACCGCCACATAACCCTTTTGGAGTTGGATCGGTTGCGGCTTGCCGTTGACGGTCAGGAATACCTCGGGCTGGAGGTTGTCCGCATAGCGGTAGAGGCTGGTGGGCACAGGCTGATTGCGGGCCCAACCGGGAATGCGCACCAGCACGGTGAATTTGGCCGACTTGTCAGGTGTCACGGTCAGCTTGACCGCGCCGTCCCACGGATAGCGGGTTTCCTGGGTGAGTTTCACGCGGGTGGCGGCGATGGACATATCGGCTGTGCCGCCGGCGAAGAGGTTGACGTAAAGTTGGTCGGCATGGGTGGCATATTGCAACCCGGGCACGGAAGGGAGGAACCGGCTTACGTTTACCGGGCAGCAGGCACAGCCAAACCACTCGCTGCGGACGTAACCACCGTTGGAAACCAGCGGGTTTTCGTAGAAGAAATGGTCGCCGGAAAGGGAGACTCCGGAGAGGAAGCCGTTATAGAGCGTGCGTTCGAGGACATCAATGTATTTGGCGTCGCCGTGGAGCAGGAACATGCGCTCGTTCCAGAGGCAATTCGCGACTGCGGCACACGTTTCGCAGTAGCCCTTGTTGGGCAATTCGTAGGCATTGCCAAAACCCTCCGACATGCCGACTCCGGAACCGATGCCTCCGTGGAGATAGAGTTTGCTGCCAATGGTGTCAGCCCAAACGGTATCCACCGCTTTGGTGTAGCCCGGGTCGCCGAGGATCGCGGCGATGTCCGTCATGCCGGAGAGCATGTAGCCGGTGCGCACCGCGTGCCCGACCGCCTGGGTCAGATTCGTGAGCGGCATTTCGTTGGAGTAGTATTGGTCCGACCAAGGCGACTTGACATTTGCCGGACGGCGGTAGTGCCCTCGGCAGTCCAACAGGAACTTAGCCAGATCAATATACTTACGCTCGCCGGTGGCGCGGCCAAGCTTGACTAGGGCGAGTTCTATTTCCTGATGGCCGGGGGAAATCTTGAGCTGATCGGGTCCCGGACCCCAGTCTTTATTGATCAGATCGGCCAGCCGGATGGCGACGTCCAGGAAGACCCGGTTGGTGGTGACTTGATAGTGGGCCACGGCGGCCTCGATCAAATGGCCGGCGCAGTATAATTCGTGGCTGTCGTCGCCCGTGACACCGCCCATTTCGTTGAGCCAGCGCACCGGGCTGGCGCGGCCGGGAGCCTTGTCCCCATGGATAATGCGCGAGGTGTAGAGATACCCGTCCGGCTGCTGGACCTGGGCGAAGAGCGCCGCCAGGCCGTCGAGGTATTTGCGCAAGGCGGGGTCGGGATCTGTGGCCAGGCAATAGGCCGCGCCTTCCACCACCTTATACAAGTCCGAATCTTCCCACGGCTCGCCCCGGAAGGAGCCGGCCTCCAGTTTGGCCGCGCGGCGGAAATTGGGGATGCGGGATTCCTCGCACTTTTTGAAACAGACCGGCACGGTGACCCTGCAATTGGTATCTATGCGCGGCTTCCAAAAGACATCGTTCAGGTGAACCTGGTTCAGCGGGACCGGGTTCACCGCGTAATTCTGATCGGCAGCGCAGGCGGACGGCAGCGAGGCGGCGCTGGAGAGCAGGGCGAGGCTTACTGCCAAGACCGCGGGATAGACGACACCAAGCCACCCCTCACCCCAACCCTCTCCCCGTCCGACGGGGCGAGGGAGGAGAACCCCGACGTCCTCCGCCAATTGGCAAGGCTCAGCATACTCCACCGACATCCGCTGCTTCCCCCTCTCCCCATCTGATGGGGAGAGGGCTGGGGTGAGGGGTCCCTCCGGCTGCTCGCCCGGGCAGACCAACCCCTCACCCCAACCCCTTCGGAAGGGGAGAGGGAGAAGCCTCGGCAGCTTTGGGTGTAGCGTATGCTGCGGACTCCTCAGTAGGCCAAGGCGGGCGGGCATAAAGAAGTTCATAGGGTGTTAGACACGGATTGCACGAATTGGCACGGATTGTTATCTGAGCAACACATTCACAATTGTCAGGGAGTGGGGTGGCAGATTGACCACCCCTTTGGTGAAGGTCAGTTTGGTCTTCTTCGGCACCACACGATTTGGGTTCTCAATGTCATTGTAGGCGTCGCGTGAATCGCCGGCGAGGACCATCGCCTGGTAGCCGCCTTGTAGCGGTCGGTCTTTCATTTTGACCGTGCAGGCCACTGCTTTTTCGGGGTGACGATTCACCAACGCTATCGCCCAGTGTTTGCCCGATTCGTTTACGGTGGCGATGGCATCCACCACAGGGATTGATTTCCCGTTGTGCGCGAGTGGGTCCGCTTCAACTTCCAGTTTGCCGACCCGGTTTTCCAGCTCGTTGGCGTACATCGCCAGGGCATGGAAATGCGTGCGCTTGACGATTCCCTGGGGATGCACGTAGAGGGGCCCGCGCGTATTCACGAGCGGGGCGATATTCGCCATGCCGACATCCTCCGCGTGACGCAGGCAGGCATTGAGGAACGAGGCGGAAAACAAGGCGTCCGCCATGGTGTATTGTGAAGCAATATCGTTCTTTTCCCGGGCGGCAACCAGCCGGATGATTTCGGGATTGTTATAGTCCTGGACGGCTTTGCGCGGGAAGCCCTCATGATGCCAGCTGCGAAGATTCCATTCGTCGAATGCGATCTTGATGCGTCCGCGATACCCGGAGTCCTCCAGCACGCCGATGTAGTTGGCAATGAGCTGCTCCGGGGATTCCGAGTGCATGATACAGGTCAGGTAATCGGGCATGTCATTCTTTCCCCAGAGCGGCAGCCAGTAGCTGTGGATGGAGATGTAGTCGAGGTATGGGCCGGCCAGTTTGAGCAAGGGCAGACTCCACTCTCTCGTGGGCAGCGCCGCGGCGGTCAGTTGTATGTGGGGATCTGCGGCCTTCATCGCTTTTGCTGCGGCAAGGACCAGCGGCGCCCACTGTTCGATGGGCTTGTAGCCGATCTCATGGGCGCCCCAGTTCTCGTTGCCGATGCTCCAGAGGTTTACGTTCTGCGGCCTGGGGTGGCCGTTGTCCTTGCGCATCTGCGCGTAGGCACCCTTGCTGGCATTGCAATACTCGACCCAGTCCTTCATTTCCTCGACCGTGCCGTTGCCAGCGTTGTTACAGATATAGGGCTGCCATCCCGTGAGCCGGCAGAGCGCGACAAACTCATCCGTGCCGAAGGTATTAGGCTCAATCACGCCCCAGGCCATGTCATCCGTCGGCCGGCGTTGCTTGCCGACCCCGGTTTCCCAGTGATAGCCGCTGGCGTAGCATCCCCCCGGCCAGCGGACCACCGGGCATCTTAATTCCTTCAAGGCCGCTATGACGTCCTTGCGAAAGCCCCTTTTGTCCGATAGCGGCGAACCGGGCTCGAAGACACCGCCGTAGATCTGGTGGCCGAAGTGTTCGAGGAAGCCACCGAAGATCATCGGGCTATAGGCTACGGAGCGAGCGCTGGTGTCAATCATGACGGCCGCCTGCGTGTCATTGGGCTGACGGTCGAGCTGTTCCAGGGAAATGTCGTCGTACCAGGCCTGCCCGGTTGATTGCCCCCAACCGCCGAAGAGACAGTTGATCTCAAGCTCGGCCGCCGCGGCTGATTGGAAGACGGTCGTTACCCGGGTCCAGTCCCGTGTGCCCAATACGGCAGCGGTTCTGGCCTCGGGCAGGTTCTGGATGTTTAGCAACGCGCCCACGGCACCTCGGACATCTTTGGTCTTGATCCATCCCGAGAGCCTGTAGAAGGCATCCCGTTTGACGGCCACCGTTGCCGTCCACGCGGCGTCGGCCCCTTTCTCGGAACCGATGGACACGCATTGCTTCCCGGTCCTTCCTGGCGCTACGACCTTCCATTGGGCATTCGTTTCTCCGCTCCAGGCCCGCGACTGCCACCCTTGAACGCCGCGTGAGGGCACGCGGCCTACACCCTTGACGCCCTCCCCCGCCTTTTCTTCGAACGAAGGATTGGGCAGAAGATTGGCGGATGGCCCGGAATCCTGCGCGAGTGGGGAAAAGCAGAAAGCAAAAAGAAGGCTAAAAACTAAAGTCTGAATGCTGAATTGCGGATAGGGCATGGGTTTGACGGGGACACCGGGTGAGGGTACCCGGCCTACAGGGGGGAATGATGAAGTATGAATTATGAATGATGAAGGGATGGGGACGCCGGGTAAGGGTACCCGGCCTACACGAAGCTGAACGCTGAATTGCGGATAGAACATGGGTTTGACTTCAGCCTTTAGCCTTTAGCCTTTAGCCTTTCTTCTGCTTTCTGCTTTCTCATTTTCTGCTTTTCCCCAGGGTCTCGGCGGCCAGGTCCCGGCCATTTACGTTCAGAACCTCGGGCTGCCAGGCCCGGCCGTTGACACGACGGAGGGCGATTTGCTTCTGGTTCAAATCCAGACCGGCTTCCAACTCGACCGCTCCGGATCTTGCTCGGACCTGCCAGACGCCGCTCTGTGTGGTTTCAGCCAACTCGACCTGCGCCGCGCGCTTGAGGAGCGCGGTGAACTCCGCCTCGGTTTCGCACCGGGCCGCCAGCAGGAGCAAGCCGCACCGCACGCTCGGCTCCGTCAGCTTGCGCGCCGGGCCGCGATAATGACAGACCGTCAGCCGCCCGGCGCCTTGCTCATTGCCGTCGAATTCCAGCTTCCACGACGGGGCTTGCCCGGCACAGCCATCGGCGGCGAACAAGCGGGCCGCTACGGCCGCCTTGCCTTCGCGCAGCCCCACTACTGCATCTGCGCGAGCGGCGAGAACAAAAGGCTGCGCGGCGTCCACCCGATTCGTGTTGAGCACCAGTTGATCCGCTCGCACTGGCAGAAGGACGTTGCTGGCGAGGTTGGTGAATTCGCCGTATTTGATGGCCGGCGACAGGTCAATCAGCGCCAGCAGGAAGCCTTCTTCCTGCACCGTCGCAAGCAAGTGCGGAAGGTGATGCGGCTTGCTGTGCCCGCCACGGTCGGTGGATCGCACCAAACCAAAGGGCGCATCCAACGCGTCCACCACGAAACTGATCAGCGGCAGCTTCTTGTTCGAAGCCAGCTCGGCGCAAATCCGCTTGTCCTGCGGTCCATAATAGGCGCTGGCGCTGCCGATGGAAAAATCCGGCGTCAGCCACACATAGCGATCCTGCCCCGGCGTCGGGCCGAACTTCGACCGCACGGTGCGCTCGGGTGAGTCCGCCAGCGCGAGGATGTCCGGCGGGGGGCGATAGCCGTTCATCCGCGCCGCCGTCCAGGTTCGCACCATGTCGCACAAGAACGTGTCGGCGGGCGGCGTCGGCCGCAGCCCGGCCAGGTAGTAGGCGTAATCCACGTTGGGGTCGCTGAACAGGAAGCTGTAATCCCGGCTCGACGGCCCCGTCATGGTCTGCCGGCCGACGAAGTAATTTGCCGCGAGGTCGGCCCAGTAGAAATCCAGCGCCGCTTTGAGTTTGGCCTTCAGCGCAGTGTCGCTCGTGAGGTTGTGCGCCAGTGCCAGGCAAGCGACCTGGATCGGCGTGTAGGTGGGGCTGTCGTATTCCCTCACGCCATTGGCCCGGGTGGCGGCCAGCCACGTCTCGAAGTTGGACTTGCCTTCCGCGATTGCCGCGGCATCGCCAATCGCTTGGCCGAGGAGCAGCAGGTTGACCAGCTTCATCAGGTAAATGTTCGAGTAACTTGCCGGCACTCGGTGGCGCCGG
>Ga0194060_10003101_pt1 | contig 11774 bp, 11 predicted proteins | sample SepL225m_MetaG_FD_163427 | JGI IMG/M metagenome (GOLD analysis project Ga0194060, IMG submission 163427) | Anoxic zone freshwater microbial communities from boreal shield lake in IISD Experimental Lakes Area, Ontario, Canada - Sep2016-L222-5m | ecosystem: Environmental > Aquatic > Freshwater >... | reverse complement strand
CCACCTAACAGCGCATCAATGCAAACTACCGTTCGGGTCACGGCACCCGACCCTTGGACAGCCGCTAACATGGTTCGAGGAATGTTTCCAACTATGACAAATCAGCCAATGGCACGGAAAATTCGCGACTTGTAGGGATACCTGTGCTGTGTTTCGTCACGAGTATGAGTGCTGGGGCGGTAGTTGGCAGGTTCGGGGCAAAATTCCATGAGCGGTGTCGCACCCGCAACTTAGCACCTTGCCCTGACGATGTTTTGTGAAGCTGCCTGTCGGCGGCAAATAGGCTTGTGGGGGAGTGTTGCATCGCTCCTCCACAATCCGGACCGATTACTTACTGGAACCGGACAACCCATTTAATCCCGACTGTTTTGTTAAGCTGTCTTGACGAAAAATCCCGGCATATCAACAATGTCCGGAACGGGAATACATATCCTGCTGTCAAGAACTGTACGCAATCAGCCGTTACTCAGGTGAGGCAAATAATGAACAACAATCTTCAGATCAACCGTGGCGTCTTTAGTCGGATCTATCGTTGGCCCGACGGTGTTTTCAGCGTCGCCTACCATACGCCGTCACGCTCGGCGACCATGCTGGAAGGTGATTCCGCCGAAGTCTGGTGGCGACTGTACGATGCCAATGGCGAGACCAGTTCGGCACTCGCCTACATGCTTGCAAACGGCGACTTTGATGGCGATCCACAGACTCAAGCACAAGAAACGCTCGATGAGTTTCGCGAAATGCTTGAAGAGGCCAACCTTGTTGTCGGCGCAGGCAACCGTCCCACAACATCATCGGCAACCACCTCCATAACCGAAACCATAAGTCCAGACCTGAATCCTGAACAAAGAATTGGTCAACTTATGGCCGATCGGCATATTCTGTACAGTTTGGTGCTGGAGACGACCTACCGTTGCAATGAAAAATGCGTTCATTGCTACCTGCCGGATATAACCGGCCACAAGGTTAAGGAGCTATCCCTAACTCAGATTGACAGTTTGCTGGGGGAATTCTCAGCCATGGGTGGTTTTTCATTGCTCCTCACCGGGGCGGAAGTCGGAGTCAGAAAGGACTTTAGCGAAATTCTTGCCCTGGCAAAAAAGTACCGCTTCATTACGTCCATCAACAGCAATCTGACAAAGTTTTCGGATGATCAAATCGACGCCATCATTGACCTGCATCCGAAGTCTGTTTCGTGCAGTATCTATTCTGCGCGCCCCGATTTGCACGATGCCATCACACAAATACCAGGCTCACTTTCACGTTCGATGGCCACCATCCGCCGGCTCACTGCTGCTGGCCTCCCGGTTGCACTGAAGGCGCCATTAATGACGAATACAGCCGCGCATTGGCGCGAAGTAGCGGCTTTGGCCGAAAACATGGGCTGCGGCTTTCAAATGGACCTCAGCATCACAGCCAAAAATGATGGCGGACTTTCACCGCTGGATCACCGCGTTCGGGATCCAGCGGTCCTCAAAGATGTCTTCACCTCCAGACATTTCAAGATAACGGTCATGGATGAACCCTTGCAAACCGGCCGGATGCCTGATCCTGAGAATATTTTGTGCGGCGCTGGCGCGACTGGCTTAACGATTTCACCAGACGGTGCAATTCGCCCTTGCATTGGTATCAGTGACCCGATAGGTCGCTATCCCGAAGACACCTTGGCCAGCATTTGGAACAACTCACCCTTCTTCGACCGCTGGACTGCGATGACGCTAAAAGATGTGCCCTGCGGTGAATGCGAAAACTTTCAGACCTGCAGTCGCTGCCCCGGAGCTTGGCACGCTGAACATGGCAATTACACTCGTCCCACAGATTACAACTGTTTTCTCGCTCGCGCCTGGTCTTCTGCATCCCGGGTCGAATCCATTCTTTGATGCAGTACTTTTTCGATTGGAAACCAAATGAAACTTCGTCTTGTAACTAAACAATATGGTTTGTGCGCATCATGTAATTGTTCAAAAAACAATACCGGTGCCTGTGGCATTAATTACAGAACCGGTAGTTAATCAGGACCACTGTTCGAGAAGGCGCTTGCGCCTTCTCATCTTTACCAACTCTTACGACCCATGTGAGGAATGCAGTGAACAGAGCGAGCATGTGTAGTTTTTCTACTGTTGGCCTCGTTGTCTTTTACTTTTAAGCGAATTTCAATGAGTGAAGCAGCACAAATTGCAATACTCGGCAGCGTAGTGTCTATCTTCATAGCATCCGGCGGATGGTTTCTAACATTATTACTGAATAGACGTAAAGAACTTCAGGCGCGACAGGCAAAGAGGATAGCAAGATTGGAACTCGAAGTACGCGCACGCATTGCTTTAGAAAAGGCCGCTTGCGAATGGTTAAGCGAGTTAACTGGTCGACCACTGAATTCATCTAAGTTGGAACTTCGCGAACGTACCCAAAAGCGATCTGGACTGCGACCAAAGCTCGCTAATGCTGACTTGCCAGATTAGGCAAACCTTAATAATATTTAAAGCATTGTGGTTCCACTATGGGTTCGTTGCTCTACATCTGCCAGAATGCGTTGGGCGATGTCATCACGTGTCTGCCCAGCATTTATTCCTTGCGGCGCTCCTGGGGATGTCGAATTGATGTGTGCGTCAACGCTGACTTGATAGAAGTCTTTTCAGCGGATCCAAATGTTGAGCGTGTTATATCGGCACCCAGCAGCTGGTTTGATACACGGACACCTGATGTTGACATAAGCGAAGTGAAATTGTTACCTGATTTCCGTGATCACTATGAAGTGGTCATTGATTCAATGAGCATACCAACGACGGCGCGCTTGATCGAACTCCTTCGGCCAACTTCGGCAGCGTGCATTGGTTTTGCAGAGTCACTGCATGTTTGTCAGCATCAGGTACCACTGGAAATATGGCGAACATGGTCAGATCAGCGCCGCACTGCCAGCGATTGTTTCGCTGACGTGGTGCGTGCCTGGCGTGACGACTACGTGAACACTGCTCCGATCCTTTATGTTAGCCACGCGGCGCGACGTTGGGCTGACCAGTGGCTTCACAAAGTCAATCCTGATGCTTTGCCGCTGGTTGCCATTAACCCAGGTGCTGGGAGCCCATTGAAGTGTTGGCCTTTGGAGCGTTACCTCGCCTTGGGCAGACTCATTTCAGATTTGGGTTATCGCCCCGTGTTCGTGTTTGGACCAAAAGAAGCGGTGATGGAGGCGGAAGCCAAATCGCAGATTTCCGAACTTGCTGCCCTGATCTATTCATCGCCAGATTCACGCATACAACAAGTGGCTGCGTTGCTGCAACGTTGTTCGCTCTGCGTCAGCAATGATTGCGCCGTGATGCACATTTCAGCGGCGGTAGGCACGCGCACGCTGGGGATTTTTGGTCCAACCAACAGCAAGATTTGGTTCCCCTATCAGCAACCCTGGAATCAAGTGCTTGAGCGAGATATTGTGTGTCGCAGCATATGCATACATGGCTGCCAGGAACAACCCTGTTTGAAGGATATTTCAATACACGACGTGTTTGAGCGCGCGTTGTTGATGTTGCCGAGAGGTACTAACGGATAGCTTGGATGCATGACTGAAGGAAGGTCAGCAATTGAAACCGATCATCCACATGGATTGTTCGAACGCCTTGAGCGTACCGCGTGAACAGTGACAACACCCTTTGGTCATCATCCACCGCGTGTGTAATACCGCTTGCAATGGCGTAGTGAATTTTGAGCCATAGATGCTTTTGATACCAGTCTAAGTCATGGTGGGGGCACAACACCTGCGCTTCACTCAGACTTGGAAGCAAGAAGATCGATGAATAGACAATTCCGTATGCGTCGATCTCAGCACGTGTTTGCGGCATTGCCTCCTGTGATCTGGACGAAACCACATGCACCTCACCAGCACATGCGCTCACGCGGTGGGAGATCTTGGAAAAAAAGACCGGGTCAGCCGTTATGGTGTCATCAATGTCAAGGTAAAGCTTCACAAGCAGATTCCGTGGGTCAAACTAGGAAGGGTCTAAAGTGTTCCAAGAGTATTGATTCTCGATACGTCATCATGTGTCGCATAGAGCTTTATTATTGCCACGTGGAGCCCACAAACTTTGGAGTTACTAGCATTGGAGTCAATGATGATGAGCGATACGGCATCTAGACATAGATTGTTTAACTTATTGATGAGTACGCCGGATGTCTCAGAATCCGAAATCGAGGAGCTCTTCAGTGACCTGAAGTTCGTCTTTGAAAATCCATTTGACGCCCTCATTAAGGAAGCTGTCACCAGCCGCGAATGCACCTATATCGAGTTCGCTGAACAGAAGGCTTGTTGATCAGATTGTTCGCTGTTGCGCGCGTGCCGTCACGCCGAGTATTTCGGGGAACAGTCTGTGGGGGAAAAATCATTCTTCATCCGGGGTTACCCTCTCCATGCGACAGGCCATTTCAATCCGTTTGGCGTTAAATACATCCCCAACCCCAAGAAAGCCCATCGCCTCTGGTGTGACATGGATTCGGTTGATGTATTGCCCATAACGCAGGCGCAAAATCTCGGCAACCCGCAGGAATTCCTCGACCCCTTCCCAAAGTGCCAATTGAATCCAAAGTAAACGTCCGCCATGACGTAGAGAGTTTGATACTTCGCCGTCCTTGTGTCTCACCAAGTGCCAGGTGAGAAAGTTTGGGCCTTTCTTCAGGTCCGGCAAATCCTTTGGTGACCGAAGTTTGTCTCGCTCAAACAGTTCCATCCTCTCTGGCGTACAAAGGACCGCTGCCCGCGTGCTTCGATCAAGCACATCCCAGTGCGCAACGATTTCATCCGTGGTCGCAGAGTAGTCCACTGCGAGTAGAAGTTGACTGCAACTTGGACACCTGAACTCTGTTCCCGTGTGCATCGTCGAATCATCCGGCTCCATTTCCTGAGCGTTCGCTTGACCCTCCCAATGGCACACGCTACAGGCCAACGTTGCATCCTCCCAGCGATCAAACCACCGAAATACGTGTTGCGGCTTCTCTGCGTTCGAATCGCCCCTGTATTGGTTCGCAGCGGATCGGGTCTTGTGCGCAACCCATTGGCGAAGTTCGGGAGGATAGTGAACTTTGACCTTGGGACCAAGCCCCAGCAACCACTCAGCCAACTCTGCTGTGAAGCGAATGGGCATGAGAAGCCGTGTCCGACCATTCTTGTCGTGACTGATCTTTTCACTGGCGACCAAAGGTGAATTGCACACGCGCTGCCACTCGTCCTCATCCAGCGAAATGGAGAGCCGAATCCAAAGTCCTATTGGTAATGGAAGGTCAATGGAGCCATGCAGGGCGCCAGATTCGATGTACGCATCGACATCAAATCGGCTCGGACCATCGAACTGATCCAGCGAAACGGTGGCTTTCTCGATGTCACGAAGCGCAATGTACTCCGGGTTCCGTTCGGATCGCCGTGAAAACACAAGCAGTAATTCTTTGTCCCGCTGTACGATTGCCAACGGATTTACTGCCAAGTCGACCGTTTGCAGGGTGTTGCTCGCTATCGCTGTCTTGTCAAAGAAGGATATGGCCAACTGTCTGTCTTCTAGTAGTGCTTGACGAACGACACGGGATGGTTCCAGGTTGATGCGCTTGCGAGCAACTCTTGGGACACCTGAGGAGATGATCCTGAATTTTCCGGTCCAGGGGCGTCCCCCTTTGGGCTTTTCCGTGAGCCTAGCTCTGGCTGCCGCAAAGTAGGATGCCAAACGGTCCATACTGACCTCCGGCAACAGATCGCTCATGTTGCGCTCGACCATGTGGAACGCCAACGCCTCCTCATCTGTCATTCCGGGTAGCCACATATTGATATTGGGTTGCCAATACCAGTAGTTCGTTCGGCCCTCGGTTTTCTGTTCGAGCGGAAACATCGTCTGCAAGAAAGCAAGATCGCGTTCAACCGTTCGCTTGGAAATGTCATCGTACTCAACTTCTGCGCGAAGGGCATTCCACAGCTCATCGGTGCTACGACGATTCCGTTTGTCAGGAATCAATCGAAGTAGTTTCCATTGCCGTTCAACTTGCATCATCCGTCCAAATGTATGTCAGCGCCTAAACAACTCGCCGAATCTGAATTCTGCGCACAACGCGTGCGAAACCGAAAAGACACCAGCTAGTTCACATCGCCACCATGCAACTAAATGCACGCAATCTTTCAGCAGTAAAGCGCAGTCACCTCGACATCCAATACTGGCAAAGGCTGACCAGCAAATGCCAGTAAAGTAGATGATATTCGGTCGCGCGACACGTCATGACGCATTCCGACGCCATACTTGTAAGTGCAACTTCAGACAAAAGGTCAACCGCGAGTGCGCCTCTGACGTTGCCTTCTTGCTCAAAGGAGCGAATTCATTTCACTTTAGGGCAGTTCCGCAACCTTGCAATGGAGTCACCATAATGCGCACGGGAATATCGATCGGACTGATATTGTTTGGTTCCCTCTCGCTTTCCTGCGCTTTTGCGCTGGACGCTGTCCCAGTGCGCAAAGTTGGTTCTTGCCCATCGGGATATTCAACCAGCGGGAATTACTGCTCACCCAGCAAGACGGCACACTTTGCCGTCGAGAAGACAGGAAGTTGTCCAAGCGGGTACTCGTCAAGCGGTGATTACTGCCTGGCAGGCGCGAATTCAAGATATGCAATACCAAAGACAGGTATCTGTCCAAGTGGGTTCTCCACCAGCGGGAGTTACTGCATAAGTTCCAAATAATTGCGTGGATAGGCACGCTGACCTGATCGTAAATTATTGCAATTTTCGGCCACGACCAACCATGCGGATTCCACAAGCCGACCAACAAAGTACCTAGCGAGATGCGAATTCCGAGCTTTGAGGCGTTGGAAAAGCAGTGCGCGTACGAAGGGGTGAGTAGTAGTTTCGCGCGTCGCATGCATCCGAATCCCAGACTTTTCAAGTACATGTGGTGGGTGTTCTGGCGTCAAAGCGCTTGTGATGGGCAAGACTTTCTTGTCGACAGGCATGCCCTTTGCACCTACGCCGCAATGCAGTTGATCGAAGACCTGACTAGCAAGGGAGAACAGCACTGGATTTACAACCGGCGAATCCCAAGAAGTGATTTTGGCAACTCTCCAATAAGTCCCACTATGTCGAAATGGAACGGAGTGAAATTCGCCCCGCCATGCTGCGACGACAGTGACCCAGAGTGGCAGGGCCACCGCTGATATCTTCTGTGAACGTGACTTCGGTAGCCACAAGACACTTCTGATCTCGTCACCATTTGCGACGTAGCCTGTCGCAAGTGAAATACACAATGGACCGTCGTCAACATGATCTGCGAGTACCCGATGTTTCACGAACGGAAGTTACAGCGTGCTGAAAGCGCAAACGATATCCCCCCACTTGATCGTGCAGTTGCCCAGGCCATCTGCAAGTTGGTCATTGCGCAAGATCGCATCCCTCTGGAATCGACGTTCTTCAGTCGCGCAGTTGCAGCATGTAGCGGCGCACTCGTTTGGCCGGAATCGGTGCTGCGTTACATGGAAAGTGAACAGCAAATGTGGTCGCCAGCAGACGCGAAGGAACCCTCGAAACCCAGCAGAAGAAGGGCTCTGAAGCACATCAAACTCCCTACTAGTCATGACGAAGCTGCATGGGTCAGCGCTTCAGCCTTGGTGGAACCTGACCGCCTATTGGCCGTACGCAGCGCTTGCTTCAGTTCGTTTTGCATGGACGCGCCAATGCGGCTATCGATGGCCCATGCCACCCTGGCCTGGTTGTCACAGGCTTCTGATCCAAGTACTTCCATTCCCATCTTGTGCAGCGCCACCTATATGGCGCATGCTTTTGGCATGGACGGGACTAGCACTGAGATTTTCAAATTCATGTGCCTCGTATCGCGGAGCGAAGGGCTTAAGCTGGTGCTAAACACACTGGAATGCCACTCAATGGGGGCCGGCGTTGACATTCTTACGCGTTGGGTAGGGACCGGTCAACGTGCTGATGTTGAGGGACTCTTTTCCTCCAATAGTGTGCTGGTGCAAACAGGTATGCACTGTGGATTCGATACCCAACCTACCGATCTCGAAGATGTGCTGCACATATGTAACCAACTGATACTGAGGCAACTTCAACGCGAACATGCCAGCGAAAGGGCGTTTCTTGACAGTTTCTTGAATGCTTCGCGTCCCCCAGCATTGACCACAAAAGATATCCCCCACCTGGCGGCTGCGCACGAAATGCACCACGCCTTGCTTTCAAATGCAGCCAAGGGTGAAATCCACGGTGTCAACTTTCTGCTGTACGGCGATCCCGGGACCGGGAAGACCGAATATGCGCGGTTGCTGGCACACGAAGCCGGAGTGAAACTCTACGAGATTGAATCTTGCTCCCCGTTAGGTGCAAGTGCAAAACCAGGGCAGCGCCTGGGCATGTTGATGATTACCCTACGCGCGCTGCAACATCATCCCAATACCGCGGTGTTGTTTGACGAGGCTGAGGATTTCTTTGAACCACCGACACGAGGCGATAACAGAGTATTCAACAACTTGAGCAAGGCATGGCTCAATCAGTTCCTGGAGAACACAGGTGCTCCTGTCATTTGGACCTCCAACTACATCGATCATATTGAGTCGTCCACCCTACGCAGGATCATGGTCTTGCACGAGATGCGTTCACCTCCTACAAATGTTCGCGCCAAGATCGCGCAAAAGCATTTCGGTCCACTCGGGCTTGATGCGGATGACATCCAGAACGTTGCGGCATTGCCTGGCTTAACACCTGCTCAAATTGAGATAACCGCCAAAGCGATTCAAATTGCGGGTCCCAAGGACCTGTCCCAGGCCAGAAGATGGACACAGCAACACCTCACCAATTCCAGAAAAGCCCTCGGGTTCTCTCAAAGTACCGGACTACGCAACAGCCCGGTTGCATTTGACCCACGATACCTCAACACGCACAATGGGCCATCGGTGGAAAAGCTGCTGCAACACCTAGAAGGCGATCCTGCCATCAGTCTGTGTTTGTACGGTGTTCCGGGGACCGGCAAGACCGAATTTGCGCGCTACATATCCGAGCAGCTTGGAAGAGACCTGGTCGTCAGAACAGCCAGTGATTTGCTCTCCAAGTGGTTAGGTGAAACTGAGCAACGGATTGCAGCTATGTTTGAATCCTGCTCCGAGAACCCACGGGACTGCATCCTGCTGCTGGATGAAGCCGACACCTTCCTGCGTACCCGGGAAGGTGCGAGAAATACCTGGGAAGTCGCCCACACCAATGAGTTTCTAGCACGGATGTCATTGTTTCCCGGCACATTCATCTGCACAACCAACCTATTTGGAGAACTCGATAGTGCTGTCTTGCGGAGATTTCAGTTCCGGATTCAGTTCGACGTGATGACAGACGATCAGGTTATCGACATGTTTGAAAGAACATTTGGACTGCACTCGCCAATTGGTGGCAAGCCTTTGAAAGGTCTGGTACCTGCTGATTTTGCAAACGTAAAGCGGCAGCTCAAGTTCATGGAAACTGATATGCAGGCACAGGGCATTCATGAGTTGTTGCGTGTTGAAGCGATGACACGCCAGGGGCAAATGTCAACGCATGCACCCATTGGGTTCTTTTGAAGGTGATCGTTAATCATTGAACGGAGGGACGCATCCGCTCTTCCCGCGAAAAATTCCTCGGAAGGAGTACAGGCGGACATCGAAGGTCCAGAAGTGTGTTCTTTAGTTTGGAAGTATTCAGTGAACAACTTGAACCAATGCATTTCAAGCATCGTCTCGCACATTGGCAGTCATTGCATCTACAAGGACAAGTCGTCTATTCAACTTGCTGAATTGGCGGAGGTGCGCATTTGCCGGGACGAACTTGAAATATCTCTCTCACCGATTCCTTCAGAGGGATTCCGAGATGGCGGCATGAGGAAGTTTCAAATTGGGGGCCGTCTTGAGGAACTCCGAATAGGAAGTGATCAGATATCCGCGTCATATGGGCTATGGCAGCTATTCACAGAATATGAGCTTGTCAAATACCTAGTTTCCTTTGCCGCCAGGACATCGGACCTCAACGCACTTCTGAGGGAAATGCGTATGACCACTTCAAAGAGCTTGCGCGAAAGAAGGAAGCCAAAAAATGGAGATTCGTCGAACGGTTTGTGGGATGCAGGCGAAGGATGGTAAACCATGATCATGGCCATTGAACACATCGATGCAATTGCCAGAAGAAAAGGGCGCGACGTCCTCTACGTCACGTTTTCCAATAGCCGAGCAAATGATCGTCGATCTGCACCGCGAAAACGCTTCGACTGGGAAAGATCTCGGATTCGAACAGAGTTGACTGAATGGCTAACTCGCCAGGGCATTGGTTGGTGCCCCTGTGCCGGCCTTGCGAATCTCAATTCATTGGAAGACTATCGTAGTGGGCTGTATGCTGATTTGCCGATAGACGTGGAATCTCATGAGTTCAATGCCTTTCAGCACTAAGCCGAGTTTCCCGACGGGACAGCGAGAAATTCCACGCTTAAGTTCCATATCTGTACATTTGCATATGCCCGGAGGAATTCGGCTCATGATGCTCCGGAATTCTGGGGACAATGGGCATCCACATTTTGAAAAGTTAACCAACCACAATTGATCCGAAGATAGCTATACCCTAGCCAACTCATCCGATGCAAAAGCCACCATGTCCGCAGTTACATCCCTCATCCTTGTAGGCAGTTCAAACCCTCACAATGGCGGCAATCGTGATTTCGCTCAGGTGACGCTAGAAGAAGGCGACAGACCAGCCTTGATTCTTCGCTGGACAAAGCTAAAGCGACCACGTGAGGAGCGCTTTCGCAGGTTCACGATGATTCCGACCCTGGAAAATCTCCTCGATGATGCCGTCCTCGTCATTGCATACGCTGTTTGCCGTGTTCCCAGCATTCTTGAGCTTGTGGATAGGTTGGATACCGGCGCAGCAATGCAGTCTGGTAGGGTTCACATGCATAAAGACTTTGCTTCGGATGACCGGTTTGCGCTCTATGCCGCCGTACAGCAATTGAAAGATTTCCCAAAAGTGACGTTTTGTCTTTTCAGCGGCACACATCTTGAGCATTCCATCTCACATCTGGACAATTACCTTATGGAGTGTGAAGTTACCCGGTCAATCTATGAACGCAGACGGCCCGCGTTTACCGACTTAAGCTAATGACGAGGCATTTATTGGTCTGCAACGACACGCCGTTGCGTTCTTCAGAAACGCCAGTAAGCCAAAAATTCCAAAGGAACCTGCAACGCTATGACGACGGTGCCGAGACTTTATAGGGGCTTTACTCAAGAGATTGCGCCAGAAGGCTTTCACGAGAAAATTCGGGAGGATCGCCGCCCGCGAAACTCGGGTGCTCATGTCGCATTTAATATCTGCTTTAACTTGTTCATCGAGCGTCAATTTGGTGTGCCGCTGGTTCGAAGACGGTCACTATTTGTCACGGGTGACATTACCCGAGCGGTAAGGTTCGCAAAGGATATGTCCGCTAAATGCATCGGAATCGTGGAACCTGTCGGACAATATCGGTTTCTATGCGCTCCGAAGATCATCGACTCGTTCGATTATGCAGATGACATCACGGATCGCTACACGCGGTGTTTTGCCGAGTGGCAGGTCGAACGGTGCAAACCACTACTGGAAGACCTAACGCTTACGCTGCCGAAGATGGAGGCATTCTTCCAGGACAATCCAGACGTTGACAAGGGTGGCTTTGCGAGGACCACGAAAGGACTGAGAACACGCATCTATGAGGTTTTGGAAAGTATGCAGTCTGCATCACACGGCTACACATACCAATACACGGA
>Ga0194060_10003097_pt1 | contig 11787 bp, 14 predicted proteins | sample SepL225m_MetaG_FD_163427 | JGI IMG/M metagenome (GOLD analysis project Ga0194060, IMG submission 163427) | Anoxic zone freshwater microbial communities from boreal shield lake in IISD Experimental Lakes Area, Ontario, Canada - Sep2016-L222-5m | ecosystem: Environmental > Aquatic > Freshwater >... | reverse complement strand
GGGCGGACATGGAAGATATTTCTCTGACGATTCATCCCCATCCGACCCTTTCAGAAACTTTCCCATTAGCGGCTGAAATGATTGAAGGGACGATTACGGATCTCTATATCAAGAAATAATCCGTCTCTTTTTTGCCTGATACGGCAACACGCTATGTTGAGGTCAACTGAAAATTGACCCTGGGTCAATTTTCACTCGGCGATAACAGGCTACCTGTCCTATGGCACCCGCCATGCCGATCTTCTGTTCGAGCTTCTCAATCAACGCTATGAAAAACAAAGCACCATCGTAACCACCAATCGGCCCTTCTCGGAATGGACCGAGGTGTTCCCCAATGCCGCATGCGTCACCTCGCTGGTCGATCGCCTGATGCATCACGCCGAGATCGTTGGAATCGAAGGGGACTCCTACCGTTTGCGCGAGGCCATGGAGCGTCAGGAGAAGCGAGGGAAAAAATCAACTAAAGCCAAGGGGGATACCCAAGCCAAGGGGGATACCCATGAAAAGCCTGAATGAAATGCGTCCGTGGGGCGATCCCTACCATGGCATCAGGCTTGAGGCGCTCTCCCCGGAGCAGGCCACCCATCTTCTGGAAGCGGTGGAAATCCTTCATGACTGGATTGCGGCAACCTATGGGGTGGCCATCCTCGAATATCTTGCTGAGGACCGGAGGACTGAATCGCTGGATGACGATGAAATAGACGAAGACTTCTGAAAGGCAAAATCAGGGGGGCATACTGCCCCCCTTTTTTTAAGTCCGGCGCTTAAACCGCGAATTTACGCGCTTTTACACCAGCGCTAACACACAGAAAAGGCTGCTTTTGGTCGGCAACACAAGTTCGACCCAAAGCAAACCTTGCAATCAATCCTGATCATTCACACGAATCAATAACCCTGAAACAAAAAATCCAGTGCATCCATAATCTGTACCCGCATATCTGCAAGCGAGGTCACTGGGGATTTCAGCACTCGCTTTGGGACGGCACCCATCTTTGGCGTTTCCAGAAGGAACTTTTGTCCTGAAATAGTCAGAACCGGGGTTAATCGTGTGGGCAACTGTACATTCGGGAAATCTTCGACGTTGCGTAACGGAACCACCATGCGGCTATCCAAACCATCAAGCAAGTCAGTCTGGACATCAATCAGATAGGGCGTGGTGCCTGCGTGTTTTCCGGGATTTTTATAGACATCAAAGCGCGCCATCAAAAGCTACTCCATTCATCCAGTGGCAAGCCTTCGGCTTCAACTGTTGCGTTGTAAGCGGCAATGAAATCGGCGTGTTCCTCACGCCAACGACGTGCCTGCTCGCGTTGCACAACCTCGCGCAAGTGGGCGTCACATACTTGGGAGATGTTGATATCCAGGGCTTTAGCGGCGGTGAGAACATCAGTGCTGAGGGTTAGGTTGGCCGCACGCTTGCCTGAAGCATTTGAACGGGTATGCGTAGCGTATTGATTTGAAGCCATTACATTCTCCATGCGCACATATGTATGCGCACATCATAGCCCGCATCGTAGGCAGAGTCTAATATCAACAGCTACGGCTCATGGCCGAGTGAACCGCCTCAGCTTCCGATTCGACCTCGGGCAAGACTTCGCCGGTGATGATCTGGATTGTGAGTACGGCCAGAAACTTTGATGGGGTTTTTAGACTCTCTCGCGGTCCAGCAAAATCAAGCCCTCCACAGTCTCGTATATTCGGTTAAAAAGGATGGAAGAACCCTGTTGCATGTAACTTGTTCTGCGCCTACAATGTTTCATGTAACTATACTTCGGATTCCCTCATGAGAACCACGCCCGTGAACGCCCGCGTTCAAAAACACCGCGACGCCCTCCGTATGGCAGGACTTCGCCCTATACAAATCTGGGTCCCCGATACACGACGTCCGGATTTCGCCGAAGAGTGCCGTCGCCAGTGCCTTCTTGTGGCTCTGGCTGATCAAGCCGATGCGGTCATGCAAACGTTCATGGATGAGGCGCTATCAGATCTGGATGGCTGGACAGAATGACCCGCGGCGACCTGGTGACCATCGCCATGCAAGGTGATTTTGGCAAACCCCGCCCAGCCTTGGTCATTCAAGCCAATGTCTTTAATGAACACGTGAGTGTGACTGTTCTACCCATTACCAGCACGCTGGTTGCCGCCCCCCTGTTGCGCGTTACGTTCAAACCCAGCGCAGAGAACGGGTTGCTAAAGCCATCACAGGTGATGGTGGACAAAACTATGACGATCAAACGCGACAAAGTCGGGGCTTCATTCGGGCGTATCGAAGCGGATGTGTTAGTCGAGGTTGAGAGATGCCTCGCTGTATTTCTTGGAATCGCAAAATAATGTCCGCCAGAGGGTCTATCGCGCTCACCATATAAAACAGAGCGTTAGGCGTAAATGTCTAGCCCTTTCTAGTGTCTTACGAGTCCATGGGGAGCATAAGCTTCATGTATGAGGGCATCGTCGGCATACGAACCGAATGCTTATAGCCGTGCACGACTTCCCACAACTCTGATGGCCCAGCCAGAAAGCTCCCCGTCTTGATCCGCGGTACCCAGACCCCCCGTTGTTGCTTGGGACTCTCCAGAAATACATAAACTGTGTTACCGACCCTCACCGAGCAGTTTTTTGCTGGATCTCCCAGTGCCCAAGACCCCGCATATCCGTTCACGAGGTTTGATCAGGCGGCCTTTTTTTCGATCTGATGCGGGGCCGGTATTGAGTGGATGTCATCGATGGGCAACCTGATGGTCACGGCTTCTCCTCTTTCAAGCCGCGTGAGGCATGAACCCTATAAAAGGCCAGTTGCGGGGTGCAGAGCACCCAAAGCCATGTATCCCTTTGTGGTCGCAAATTCAGACGATAACAGTCTTCGATCTGTGGATGCTGAGGGCTCGTAACTGTTCGCCGAAATCTGCACTTATCTATGAAAATATCAGCTTTTCTCCTGAACCTTCAGCCATTGAATGATGGCCTCGCGGACCATCTCGGAGACTTTTCGCCCTTGGGCCACAGCCTTCATCCGCTCGATGAGTTCGACAGGCAAGTAAATGCCGGTCCGCTTGCTTTCAGTCATTGTTATGTATAATGAGTGTCAATAAAGGCCCTATTGTATTGATGCCCGCAGCCGAAGTCGAACCCACGATGCTTCGCGTTCACAAGATCAAGCTGGATCCTAACCAGGAACAGGAAGTCTATTTCCGTAAGGCTTGTGGTGTGGCACGTCACGCCTATAACTGGGCCTTGGCGACATGGAAGCGTCAGTATGAGGCGGGTGAGAAGCCCAACGAGGCGAATCTAAGGAAGCAATACAACGCCATCAAGCCCGTCGAATTCCCGTGGGCATTAGAAGTCACCAAATGCGCCCCGCAGCAAGCCATCAAAAATGCTGGAACCGCCTACAAGAACTTCTTTGACCGCCTCAAGAAAGGCAAGAAAGGCCGGGATGTTGGCTATCCCACGTTCAAGAAGAAAGGACTTCGAGATTCCTTCCGAGCAGACAATGGTCCCGCGAGGAAAGGCGCAAATGCCGTGCCGACCGATGGCAAGAAGATCAAGCTCCCCATCATTGGTTGGATTCGTCTGCGCGAGGCGGTTCGTTTCTCTGGAACGATTCAATCCACCACCGTCAGCCTTATGGCTGATGGTTGGTACATCTCCGTGCTGGTCGAAACGCAGGACGTTCTTCAAGCCAAAAAAAACCATGGCGTGGTCGGCATCGACCTTGGCCTGAAGACATTGGCCACCCTCTCAACGGGCGAATGTGTAAAAGGCCCGAAAGCCCATCGTGCGTTAGGAAAACGCCTTCGTCGCCTTAACCAATCGCTGTCCAGAAAGACCCAAGGCAGCGCAAACTTTCGGAAAGCGAAAGCCAAACTTTCCAAGCTTCACAAAAGGATTGCTGATATTCGGCAGGATGCCGTCCATAAGCTCAGTCATCGCATAGCGACTGAATTCAGCGTCATCGGTATCGAAGACCTTCACGTTAGAGGAATGAGTCGCAATGGCAACCTCGCACGTTCGGTCGGTGATGCTGGTATGCGGATGTTCAGAACGCAGATTGAATACAAGACCTCAATGACCGGAGCGTTTGTGTATGTTCATCCGCGCTTCGCACCTAGCTCAAAAGTCTGCTCTGGATGTGGTCAGTTGCACGATATGCCGCTAGGCAAAGACACCTTGTCCTGTGATTGCGGATTGGTGATGGATCGAGACCTCAATGCGTCTTTGATCCTCGAATATGCCGCAAGCTCTGCGGTGTCAGCCTGTGGAGAGAATGGCTCTGGCGCTGCCTTGGCAGCGTGAAACCATCCTCGATGAAGCAGGAAGAAAATATCAGATTAGAGAGATTTAATCAGACATTTCAGAGCGGAAGCGTGACGCTACTCAATCTCACTGGACCACTCGAAAGGCCAGAAGGAATGGCAAGAGACCGTGCCGGCAACCTTTATGTGGCTTGCATGAACTCTGGAACGATCAAGCGTGTCGATTCGGCAGGTGGTGTAACAACGTTCGCCAGCGGTCTTGATAGCCCCGTTGGAATTACCTTTGACAAAAGCGGTAACCTCTATGTGGCCAACTACATTGAAAAAGGCTGGATTGCGGCCATTGCTCCGAGCGGCAAGGTATCTGCCCTGATCCCCCCGGAGGCGGGTCTGACCTTTCCAATAGGGGTCGTTATATCACCCGATAAGTCATTGCTGGTCAGTGTTGTCGGAACGGGGTCGATCGCCCGCGTGGACCCAAATCTTGGGATCGTTAAAAACGCATCATGGATTTCTGGTCTCAATGGCCCCAGAACCATGGCATTTGATGCCGCGCAACGTCTTTGCGTTGCCATCAGTGTAGATAACACCCTGAGGCGTTATTCCCTCCAGGGGGTACCTATTCCTCTCAATCTCCAAGGTGCTGGTCTGGTGAGACCCTTTGGTCTCGCCTTTGATGCCAAAGGGACGTCGGTTTTATCTCTGCCTTTGCAACCGGCTTACCTAATCCAGGCGGCATCGTCTTCAACGGGTGATTGATTGCGATGTGCTTATTGTTGGTGGCGGACCTTCGGGTTCTACTGCCGCAATGTGTCTCCTTAGAGAGGGCTTTGACGTTGCTCTCATGACTCGAAGACCCTCACATAGATTTTGGGCGGGAGAGAGTCTGCCGCCGGGTACAGGCGAACTTATAAATTCAATATTCGGAGAGGCCATTTTAGACGCCCCTCACCACGTCAAAGCCTATGGAACTCGATCATGTTGGGGCTCTGACGACTGGGTCGAGACTGATTTCTTGGCTAATCCACTGGGCCATGGCTTGATTCTAGATCGATCAGTCTTCGATCATGATATTAGGCAAGAGGTCCTAGCGGCTGGCGGCAGACTTATTCAAGATCAGAGTATCCGTTCGCTCAGAAGGCATTTATTGTCTTGGGACGTCACCACAACAAGCCGTGCCAAGATAAGGTGTCGATGGATAGTTGATGCAACGGGGAGAAGTGGGTCTGTCCTTCGGCGCCTCGGTATTAAACGCACCGCTCTCGACCAGCAAACTGCATTCATTGGAATCCTCGAGGGTCAGAAAGCGACCTATCAGGGCACATCGATAGAAGCGGTATCGGAAGGCTGGTGGTACTCGACACCCTTCCCTCACGGGAAGACAGTTGTCGCCTTGATAACGGACCGCGGATTGGTGAAAGCGTCGGGACCTAAGGAGGCGCTTTGGAGATCGAAACTAGAAGCGACGATCCATATCAAACGATCGCTCCAGTGCTATCAAAAGGATCTTATGGCAGGTTGGTATCCGGCTGAAACGAGTTATCGGTCTCATTTATTTGGTCTTGGCTAGGCAGCAACGGGAGATGCGGCCATTGCATTTGACCCATTGTCTTCCCAGGGAATATCAACGGCCATTTTGATGGGGGCAAGGCTTGGAAAAGCGCTCGCTGATGGCCTCCATGAGCAAGACCATGCTTCATTGGACGCTTGGCAGCGTGATTATTACCTTCTACTTCCTGAGCATGAAGCGCTGCGAGCTTATTATTGGCAGGCAGAATCTCGGTGTCCAGAGTATCCTTTTTGGAAAAGTCGAAGACCCTTTTAGGTCTTGGGGGATGCAGCCTCCAGAGGGGGTGGTCGCCTCCTAGAAAGCCCACCTCATCATCCTCTTGATAGGATACCTTTATGGTTGGGCCAGGGGGCTACTTTGAACAACAAGAGCATTCCTGGGAGCGTGACGGTAAAGCAGAGGTAAAAGAAATGCTCCCATCCCAAGGCTTCGAAGTGGAGGATCGGATAACCCAATACGTTAAGGTCACCGCCTTCGACCAGAAGTCCTGTTAATGCATTCGCAAGGGTCCTTGGGGTCGCTGCTAGGCTAGTAAAGAGGGCAAACTGGGTCGCGGCATAGGCAGGGTGGGTTGCATTGGCTGTAAAGGCTACGAAGGCGGCGGTTCCAAGCCCAATCCCAAAGGCCTCTGCGGCAATCACGGCAGCCAGCCCCCAAGGGGTATGCCCCTGCATCGATAGCCACGCAAAACCCAGAATCACCAGGGCTTGGGCGACGCCAAAGATCCACAGGGCCCGATGTGTGCCTAGGCGGATCATCCAAATCCCACCCAGGATCCCGCCGATGACATTCGGCCAAAGCCCTGCATTTTTGGCAATCATGCCAATTTCGGTCTTGGTGTAACCAAGATCCAGATAAAAAGGCGTTGCAAGGGCGGTGGCCATACTGTCCCCGAGCTTATAAAAGAACATAAACGCTAGAACGTAGAGTGCGTTTCGCCAGCCTTTGCGGCCAATAAACTCCTTAAAGGGTTCAATGAGTGCATTCCTAAGCGTGGTCGGTGCCTCCGGGGCGGTCGGTGGCTCCTTGACCAGAAGCGTCATCAAAAGCCCCGGCAGCATGAAAGAGGCGGTAATCAAGAAGACCCACGGCCAGGAGAGGTGATCTGCCAAGATGAGTGCCAGGGAGCCTGGTATGAGCCCTGAGATCTTGTACGCGTTGACATGCACCACGTTCCCCAGTCCCATCTCCTCTTCCTTAAGGAGCTCACGGCGAAAGGCATCAATGGCGATGTCTTGGGTGGCCGAGAAGAACGCGACGAAGACGGCCAGAAGGCTGATCAGCGCCAAATCGGTTTTGGGAGACAGCCATCCAAAAAGTGGCAGGGAGGCGATCAGCGCCAGTTGGCTCATGAGCATCCAGCTTCGCCGCCGGCCAAGGCCTAGGTTAAAACGGTCGCATAAAGGCGCCCAAGCAAATTTCCAGATATAAGGAAACTGCACTAAGGCCAGAAGGCCAATGGCTTTGAGATCGACCCCTGATTCTCGAAGCCATGCTGAGAGGAGGCTGATCAGAACAAAGAGGGGAAGGCCTGATGAGAAGCCGGTGACGATACAAAGGAGGATCCGGCGGTTGAGCCAGGATTCAGAAGGGGTAGTCATAATCAATCGTTAAAGGGGCATGATCTGAAAACCGCTCATCCTTATAGATTGAGGCGGCATGGAGGGCAGGGCTTAGCTTTGCGCTGATCACCTGGTAATCGATCCGCCAGCCCACGTTCTTGGCCCAGGCCTGGCCACGGTTCGACCACCATGTGTATTGATCAGGCAGGGGGCATAAGGCTCTAAAGGCATCCACCCAGCCCCTTTCCTCAAAAAGGGTGTCAAGGAACGCGCGCTCCTCCGGGAGAAACCCTGAATTCTTCTGGTTGCTTCGCCAGTTCTTAAGATCAATCGGCTGGTGGGCGATATTCCAGTCACCACAAAAGATATAGTCACGATCACTCTTGGCACACGCCTCAAGAAAAGGCCCAAAGCGATCCAGAAAGCTCATTTTAACGGCCTGACGTTCAGGGCTTGAAGAGCCTGAAGGAATATAGAGTGAAACGACACTTAAGCGGCCAAAGCGCGCTTCGATATAACGTCCTTCAGCGTCCATGTCAGGCCAGCCAAGCCCCCGAATGACTTCATCCGGGGGCTTCCTTGAAAAAAGGGCAACGCCACTGTAGCCGGGCTTTAAAGCGTCTAGATAAAAGGCATGAAAGCCCTCGGGCCGAAAGAGTTCATCCTTGAGTTGATGTTCCTGTGCCTTGGTTTCCTGAAGGCACACCACATCAGCCGCTTGGAGGGCCATCCAGTCGAAAAATCCCTTGCGGGCAGCCGAGCGAATGCCGTTCGCATTCAGAGAAATGATACGCATGAAATAGGGCTCATCATGAGAGGACGCGCGGGCGACCGCTGTGGGGTAAGGCTACAAACTGCCGGCTTGCCATTTGCTGTCTATTTAGGTAGAGTGACGGGTTTATTTTGGTCCGCACGTTTTGCAGGAAACCCCCTCATGAAGACGGAAACTCACCCCAATTACACCACCCTGACGGTCAACTGCAGCTGTGGCAATACCTTCGAGACGCGCTCGACACTCGGCAAGGATCTCCACGTCGAAGTCTGTGCGGCATGCCATCCATTCTATACAGGGAAGCAAAGACTCGTCGACACGGCAGGTCGCGTCGACAAGTTCCGTCGCCGTTACAGCCGCTAGTCTTTATCGTGAGGCTTTCACCCTGAGTGAGAGCCTGACTGTTGGGGCGATTTGAATAAAATCGCCCCCACCGATCTCACGTCCCCTGGCCTTAATGGCACCGGGTCGCTTGCTAAAATAGCGATTCCACTTCCTTCCCTGGTTTGACCTGCGGCTTGGGTCGTGGACGGCTATCGCTGTTCGGATCCTCTTTGCTGGGGCTTGCGCTGGTTTTGTTCTGAGAGGATCGTGATCCCTCCCGCTTGTCCTGCTTCTTGAGGGAGATATATTCATAGTCGGGTGTCGCCGATTTACTGCCGATTTTGACTCGGCGATAGTCTTGACTGGGTTCAGGTGCTGCGAACAGGGTGACCGGTTTGTCCTTCAAGGCTTCTTCCATGAACTCAATCCACATCGGCAATGCGAGATCGCCACCCATTTGGTTGTGGCCGAGGCTCTTGTAGACATCGTAGCCAAACCAAGTAATGGTCACTAATTCTGGGGTGTAGCCATTGAACCAGGCATCATAGGACTTGTTGGTGGTGCCTGTCTTGCCGGCGATGTCCGGTCGTTTCAAGGCAAGGGCCTTGCGCGCCGTTCCGAAGCGGACGACATCCTTCAGCATGGAGTTCATCATGAAATGAACCTCGGGCGTGAGCACCCGTCGAGCGGTGCCCTCGGTGGGTTCTGCGGCTGGATCACACTCAACACAGGCCGTCGGCGGTGTGGCTTGGTAGATCGTCTTGCCACTGTCGGTATCCACCCGTTCAATGAAGTAGGGGTTGATCCTGAAGCCGCCATTGGCAAATACCGAGTACATCTGAGCCATTCGAAGGGGGCTTGCAGATCCTGCGCCCAACGCGAGGGGAAGCACCTTCGGAAGCTCGTCCGGTTCAAAACCAAAGCTCAAGGCCAACTTAATGGCCTTGGTCACCCCGACTTTATGCAGGAGCTTGACGGCGACGATGTTGCGGGAATAGGTCAGGGCCGTCCTTAAGGGGGTAGGACCATAAAACCGGCGCGAGGCATTCATCGGTGTCCATTTGCCGAAGCTGACCGGGGCATCGACCACGATGGAGGAGGGCGTCATGCCTTCCATCAGCGCCGTCGAGTAGATGACGGGTTTGAAGCCTGAACCGGGTTGCCGTTTCGATTGGATGGCGCGATTAAATTTGTTGTAGTGGAAGTCATAGCCACCGGCGATGGCGATAACTTGGCCATCCTTGGGGAGGACGGACACCAGGGCGCCACCGACTTCAGGGATTTGGGTGAGTTTGAGGTGCCCATTGCTGTCACGAAGCCTTAGGACATCGCCTGGAGCTAAGGATTTCGTGTTTTCTCCCTTGATCCGCTGGTTATTGAGCGATTGATGGGCCCAGGCGAGATCTTGTGAGGATAAGGTCATGCGCTTTCCTTGCCCGAGGTAAACCTCGGCAGCCCCGCCTTTGACGCTGGTAATCAAGGCGGGGATCGTATCACCGAGCTTTCCTGGGACGGCTAATTGCCGATCCCAGGCCGTTTCATCAGCGTATTTTTTGAGATCGATATGCTCTTTAATCGCATGGAAGCGTCTTTTTTCATCAAAATGATGGAGATTGGAGCGCAGCGTCTTTTCGGCCAATAACTGGAGTCTAGGATCAATGGTGGTCTTGACCTGGTACCCGCTGGAATAGGCTTCTTCCCCATATTGCTCGAACATCTGGTTTCGAACAATCTCCGCAATATAGGGAAGGTCAAGGTCCATGTTGTGCGCATGCAGGAGCGCGGTATTGGGTTGCTCCATAGCTCGATGGTACGCTTCATCGGTAATGAAGTTACCTTCCCGCATGCGGCCGAGCACGTAGTTTCTCCGGGTCATCGAGCGATCCGGATTGATGATGGGGTTAAAGGTCGAGGGTGCCTTAGGGAGACCCGCAATCATGGCGGTTTCAGCCAGCGTTAATTCATCCAAGGTCTTGTTGTAATAGACTTTGGCCGCGGCCGTCACCCCGTAGGCATGATTGCCGAGGTAAATCTTATTGAGGTAAAGCTCAAGGATCCGTTCCTTAGGGAGTTCTGCTTCGATCTTGATCGCCAGAAGGATTTCGCGAATTTTGCGAAGAAAGGTTTTTTCGTTGCTCAGGAAAAAATTACGGGCGACCTGCATCGTAATGGTGCTCCCGCCTTGCCGTTTCTCACCGGTCATGACATAGGTCACCGAGGCTCTCAGGAGTCCCTGATAATCAAATCCTGGATGATCGTAAAAGCGATTGTCTTCTGCCGCTAGGAAGGCCTGCACCAAGGGTTTTGGAACATCTTTAAGTTCAACGGGATATCGAATCTTTTCACCAAACTCGCCGATCAGAAGGCCATCACGACTATAGATGCGCATCGGCGCTTGATAATGGATGTCATTGAGAGCATCCAGCGTGGGTAGCTGTGATTGAAGGTAGATGTAACAGCCGAACAGGATCAGGCCGATGGTCATCAGCCCTGCGAGGATGCCGACCATGAGATTGATCAGGGCCGATGAAAAGCCCGATGAACGGCGGCGTGATGGGCGGTTAGGGTTGGACACGATGGCTGGGGGAGGAGAAAACCTTATCGTCAGGGATTCCGTGCGGGTGAACTGATAGTCCTCACCGTGAGGCGCTCATGAGGCCCGTTTTACGTGCATCCAAAAGCCACCCAAGGTGGGGCGTACTATACACCAAGTGCTGTGACAGGATTTTTCACGGGAAAGAGCCAAAAGCTCCGGTAAGGAGGGGGGTTCCAGCGAATCTTTTCGTTCTGAAACCCCACTCGAATGGCCCCTTAATCGTCGCCGTACTCGGATGTGGGCGCTGGTGGGGTCGAGTCTGTCACGTTTAAGACAGGCTCCTGAGTGATCGAGGAGGTTTCAGCGTTCCCTGATTTCAAGGGGACGCGACGATCTCTCCGGCTTCGCGTCCTTCTTCTTGACGGGCGGCGAGGGCTGGCCCCGTCAGTCTCCTCTGTTGATCCCTGATCGATTGTTGCTTCTGAGGCCATCTCGATCAATGTCTTTACCTGTCCGCCATTGACGGCAGGTGCCAGCAGACTGGATTCAGGCCCAGACTCCGGTGCACTCCGAGGGCTTTCGGTCTCCCGTGTCTCCAGGCTTGATTCAGTCTCATCGCTGGCCGCCGGTTTACGGCTTCGTTGCCGTGGCGCCCGCTGCGGGCGGGCTGGTTCATCTTGGCTCTCCAGCGACTCCGGAACCGGCATCCTGTCTTCAGCCTCAAGCGTTGCTGCAACATGGATGGGTTCGATGACCTGGGTGGGCTCATC
>Ga0194060_10003096_pt1 | contig 11788 bp, 10 predicted proteins | sample SepL225m_MetaG_FD_163427 | JGI IMG/M metagenome (GOLD analysis project Ga0194060, IMG submission 163427) | Anoxic zone freshwater microbial communities from boreal shield lake in IISD Experimental Lakes Area, Ontario, Canada - Sep2016-L222-5m | ecosystem: Environmental > Aquatic > Freshwater >... | reverse complement strand
CGTCCTACCTGGTGGATTATGCAAGAGCTTGCCAAACGTATGGGCTTCGATTTGAAGTTTACCTCAGCAGAGTCCACTTGGGAAGATATGCGCAGAAGCGGAACCATCATGGGTGGTATTACTTACGAACGAATTCAGGAAATCGGTTTGCAATGGCCTTGTCCTACTATTTATCATCCCGGAACTCCTATTTTACATTTAAACGGTAAATTCACAAGAGGTAAAGGATTGTTTTCTCAAACTCATTATCGTCCGCAAGCGGAATTGCCGGATAAGGATTATCCATTTATACTTTCTACGGGAAGAAGATTGTGGCATTATCATACAGGAACACAAACACGCAATTCAATTGGATTGGAAAATATTTTCCCCGAAGAGTTACTCGAGATTAGCCCTGTGGATGCAAAACGAATGAACATTAAAACAGGCGATATGGTAAAAGCGAGCAGTCGCAGAGGTTCCATCACGTTGAAGGCATGGGTTACCGAGCGTTCTCCCGAAGGAGTAACTTGGTGTGCATTCCATTTCCGGGAAGCACACGCCAATGTACTTACCAACGATGCCTATGATAATGTTACCGAAACACCCGAATACAAAGCTTGTGCAATCAGCATTGAAAAGGTAAGTGATGGAGTGGAAGTAACTGTGGATAGAGGTTTCCGTCAAGCACGACCATAAAGAATATTTTAGAAAATAATTAATAGTTAATTTTATTAAACCATGAACTTTACAGACATCAACAAACTAATTGATTTTGCAATTGAGCAAGAAAATGCTGCTTATGCTTTCTATAAAGCCGCAGCTGAAAAGGTAACAAATCCGGGAGTAAAACAACTCTTCGAAGAGTTAGCACAAGACGAAAACGGGCATGCTAACTTGCTTGAAATGTATCGAAGAAACAAAGCTTTGGGTTCAATATTTAAAACACAGGTAATCGATTATAAAATTGCTGAAACACAAGATATGCCAGCCCTTTCTACTGATATGAAACCTGCGGAAGCAATAGCAATAGCTATGAAACGTGAGCAACAAGCAGCAGAATTATACCGCTCTCTTGCCAAAAATGCAAATGATGGTACCGAAAAGGAAGCTCTTGAAAACCTTGCCAACATGGAAATGGGCCACAAGCATAAATTAGAGAATGCTTTTGTGGACATAGGTTATCCCGAAGTGTTTTAATCACCTCCATCAACAAAAAAAGAAACGAATACTGAAGATTATTTCTTCGGTGCGTTTGCCATGGTAACAAGGTATTGAAGCAAAACTTCTTGTTTTTTGCTGTCAACAACTTCTTTTCCCATTTTTTGATTTAGCTTTTTCACCATGATTGGCACTATTGAATTCCAATTAGCCTCCGTGCGAGAGTTAGGCTTTTTCAAACCATGGCATTCAGCGCAATTCTGAGTGTAAAGGCTTTTGCCTTCATTCAATGCACTAAGAGTAAGACCTGAATATTTGCTCGCACCTCTGTCGGCATCGGCTTGGGTTACTTCAATAAGTTTAGGACTACAAGCGCTAATCAATAGCACTCCAATAACGATAATAGATTTTCTCATAGATATAGATTTATTTGGGCATGAAATTACAAATTTATTTCAAATTTGGTATGATTCCCATCTTGGGTGATTCAAACCAATGCAAGCGTGAAGCCTATTTATGTATAGCTAAACGGAAGATGCGGTAATAACTTCGGCTCCTCCTGAAGTCTTGCGGCTACTTTCTCAAGAATAGAAATTTTTAGTTCATCGTTCTCTCCTGTTAGTAATTCTCCCACATCGCGAAGCAGAGTGATAACAACATAAGCATTTTCGTCTTCCACTTTTCCGAAGATAACATTGGGGTCGTTCATTAACCATTGCATACTAGTAGCGACAAAGTCAGTGAAATTTAACGCTTGAGAGATGTCAAGGTTAGGGTCTCTTTTCGCAACGTCTTGAATCAAATCTTCTTTTGTTTTGAGCAATTTCATAAGATTTTCTTGGGTCATAGCGATGAGAAATTCGCGTTCTTCTGGAGTAAAACTAAGCGCTTTTTTTTCGTTTGTTGTCATATGATTCAGTTTTTGGGGTGCAAATATAAAGTATTAATTTATACGTAAACCTATTTAATAATATAGACGGTAGTGAGTAGTTAATTAATGTTATCAATGCGAATGATGAGGTTTTGATGCTACAATATTAAATACATTTACAACTTCAAATTTTATAGATTTTTTGTGAAACGCTTTCTTTTCCAAATTAATTTCATTCGCAACATGTTTGCAAAAGGCTTCATTGCTTTGCTATTACTTGTGATTTTCAATTATGCGATGAATGCGCAAGTGATGGAACACAAGCCAGTAGGGTCAATTACAGGAAAGATTATCGATTCGGTGTCGTTGTTGCCTGTTGAATATGCTTCTATCAGCTTGTTGAATCAAGCGGATGATAAAGTGGTGAATGGTACTACTACCAACGATAAGGGAGAGTTTACTATTGAAGAAGTTGCTATGGGAACTTACAAAATGCAGGTTTATTTTATTGGTTACAAGATGGGATTGAAGCAGAACATTGTGGTAAGTAAACCGGGCGAAGCCTTGCCGATTGGCGATTTCAAGCTGTCGACTACATTGAAGATGCTAAAGGAAATAACGGTGAGTTCGGAAAAGAGCTTGATTGAAAACAAGATTGACAAAATGGTGTACAATGCCGAGAAAGACGTTACTTCGCAGGGTGGTGTGGCTACTGATATGTTGAAAAAGATTCCGCAGGTGGCTGTGGATGCTGATGGAAATGTGGAACTACAAGGCAATTCGAACATTCGTTTCCTCATCAATGGAAAACCATCGACCTTATTCGGAAATAGTGTAGCCGATGTATTGCAAGCGATACCGGCCAATCAAATACAAAGTATAGAGGTGATAACAAGTCCTGGGGCCAAGTACGATGCAGAAGGCACAGGCGGCATCATCAACATCATCCTAAAGAAATCAACTGCGCAAGGATTCAATGGCAACCTTTCGCTATCGGCTGGAACGCGCTTAGAAAATGGTAGTTTCAACATCAATGCTCGTAAGGGTAAGTTTGGTGTGAATGCTTTTGTGAGCGGTAACACCTTGTTGCCGGCTACTACTATCAACGAAATGAACCGAACATCAACTGACAAAGCATTGATGCAAAACACGAGCTTGGTACAAACCGGTACATCGCAGTTTACACGCCTTAGTGAGCAAGCTGGAATGGGAATAGATTGGGAATTGAATTCGAAAAACAACATTACTGCCAACTTCAATTACATGTATTTTGCTTACAACAGCGATGGCAGCAACGATAGGCAAACACAAGTGAAGGATGCTGCGGGCAATGTGCTTTCGACATCGAACGACCAACTGAAATACATCACCAAAAACAATATGTATAATTATGATTGGGGTGCGAATTACAAGCGAACGTTCGAAAAAGAAGGGCAGGAATTGAGCCTTAATTATTCGTCATCAATAGGACATAGCTTTTCGGATTATCAGCAATCGGCTAAATACATTAGTCCCGACTCGGTATACTCAGGAACCAATGGGCATAACCCTTTTCAGAATAAAGAAACAACCATTGAGCTGAATTATACACATCCGTTATCGAAAGACTTTATCATCGAAACAGGTGCCAAAACAGTGATGAACACCATCACGAGCGATGCACAACTTTACTTTTTGCAACCGCCAACGAGTAATTATGTGTTGAATGATGCGCAATCGTTATCCTTGACCTATAACCGAAACATTTATGCGGGCTATCTTTCGGCAACTTTCAAACTCTTCAAATGGTTGGATGCCAAAGCTGGTTGCCGCTATGAGTATACGATGGCCGATGCTACGTATTCCAACTCGGGTACGCATACGTATTCGCCTTATGCCACTGGAGTGCCATCGTTGGTGCTATCGCATAATTTCGAGAAGAACCAATCGCTTAAAATAAGTTATTCGTACCGCATCCAACGACCCGACTATCGCGACTTGAATCCTTTTAAAAACACCAGCGACCCGAAGAATATAACCACTGGAAATGCCGATTTGAGGCCCGAAGTAACCGATAAGGTGGAATTGACCTATACCAAGTCGTTCGACAAGGGCATGAGCATCAATGTTGCCTTGTTTTACAGAGGAAATAAGGACGATATACAATCGTATGTAACGTATTATACCAACTATGCCATTAACGATTCGGTGTATCACAATGTGGCCGTAACTTCGCGCGAAAACGTTGGGCGCGAAGACAATTACGGATTGAACGTGTATGGCTCCATTCCTATTGTAGAGAAGCTGAATGTGCGTACCAACATATCGTGTTTCCAACGTTATATCTACAATGGAGGTCTTGCGGGGAGCAATGTGCAGGGGTTTAATTATCGCATCAATGCCAATGCATCGTACGAGGCAAGTTCAACCTTAATTATTGAGGCGTTTGCCAATTTCAATTCGCCAAGGGTGAATGTTCAGGGCAAGATGCCATCGTTTTCTACCTATAGTTTTGCTTTGCGCAAGCAATTTTTCAATAAAAAAGCGAGCCTAGCCTTAACAGCCAACAATCCTTTCACTAAATATGTGAACCAACGCACCGAGTTGGAGGGCGATAATTTTAGCCTTTACACACTCAGGGCGCTGCCTTACCGTTCGTTTGGAATCAATTTCACCTATAAATTTGGTAAAATGGAGTTCAAGAAGTCGCATGACGAGGAAGAAAATGCTCCGCAAGGAGGTGGTTAGTTCCCGTTTTTGCCTCCAAATGTTAAAATTTTCGGTTTTTTAGGTCAATTTTGATGTAATGAGTACACAAAAACAGTTTTTCATAGCTCATTACACGTGTAATGAGTACACAAAAACATCTTTTCATAGCTCATTACATGTGTAATGAGTACACAAAAACATCTTTTCATAGCTCATTACACGTGTAATGAGTACACAAAAACAGTTTTTCATAGCTCATTACATGTGTAATGAGTATACAAAAACATCTTTTCATAGCTCATTACACTACGAAGCGGTATTCAAAAACACTTTTTTAGGTAGCTCACGAGTGTAAAGAGCATACAAAAACAGTTTTTCATAGCTGTTTACACATGTAAACGGTATACAAAAACATCTTTTCATAGCTGTTTACACATGTAAACGGGATACAAAAACAGTTTTTCATAGCTGTTTACACATGTAAACGGGATACAAAAACAGTTTTTCATAGCTGTTTACACGTGTAAACGGTATACAAAAACATGTTTTCATAGCTGTTTACACATGTAAACGGGATACAAAAACAGTTTTTCATAGCTGTTTACACATGTAAACGGGATACAAAAACAGTTTTTCATAGCTGTTTACACATGTAAACGGTATACAAAAACATGTTTTCATAGCTGTTTACACTCCCAAAGGGTAAAAATTGAGGTTTTGGAAGGGCACTTTCGGCCGAAATCCAAAAACTCGACCTCAACCAACCAACGAAATAGGAGGGAGGGGGGCTTGGCAAAATGAGGATGGATAATTCGGATTTCCGCATCGCCACAATCAACAAATTCATATATTTGCTGCCCGAAAAAAACAAAAGGCAAATTATCAATTAGAGATGCAGTGATGCAATAAAAACAAGAACGCATCAAACATTAATTCTAAAATTCAAAAAATTCAATAATTCAAAAAATAATATGAGCGAAGGCAGACAAATAATTTTCTCGATGGTGAACGTGAGTCGCACGTTACCAGCCGGAAAAACAATATTAAAAGACATTTATCTATCGTTTTACTACGGTGCAAAGATTGGAATACTTGGTTTGAACGGCTCAGGAAAGTCGACTTTGTTAAAAATAATTGCTGGTGTAGAGAAAAACTATCAGGGCGACATCCACTTTTCGCCCGGATACAAGATAGGCATGTTGGAGCAAGAGCCACAACTAGACGAGAACAAAACCGTAATAGAAATAGTGCGCGAAGGAGCTCAAGAACATGTGAACATACTGAAAGAATACGATGAAGTGAACAACAAATTTGCTGAGGAAATGAGTGCCGAAGACATGGATAAGCTCATCAACCGTCAGGCTTATTTGCAAGATTTAATTGATCAGTTCGATTTGTGGAACCTCGACAACCGCTTGGAGCAAGCCATGGAAGCATTGCGTTGCCCCGAGAGTGATGCATCGGTAAAAAATCTTTCAGGAGGAGAGCGCAGACGTGTGGCACTTTGCCGATTGCTCATTCAAGAGCCCGAAATACTATTGCTCGATGAGCCTACCAACCACTTGGATGCAGAGAGTGTGGACTGGTTAGAACAACATTTGCAAAACTACAAAGGCACGGTGATAGCCGTAACCCACGATAGGTATTTCTTAGACAACGTTGCCGGCTGGATACTAGAGTTGGATAGAGGCGAAGGCATCCCTTGGAAAGGAAACTATTCCGAATGGTTGGATCAAAAACAAAAACGATTGGCCACCGAAGAAAAAACCGAAAGCAAACGTCAGAAAACATTGATGCGCGAGTTGGATTGGGTGCGTCAAGGAGCCAAAGGCCGCCAAAGCAAATCGAAAGCACGTTTGCAAAACTACGAGAAGATGTTGGGCGAAGACGCAAAAACGAAAGAAGAAAAGCTCGAGTTGTTTATTCCTAATGGTCCTCGCCTTGGAGCCGAAGTTATCGAAGCCATTGATGTTTCGAAAGCCTTCGGAGATAAATTATTGTACGAACACCTTAACTTTAAATTGCCACCAGCCGGCATCGTAGGTATCATTGGCCCTAACGGTGCGGGTAAAACCACTTTGTTCCGAATGATTATGAACGAAGAAACGCCCGATACAGGCGAGTTCAAAGTGGGTTCAACGGTTAAGATTGCTTATGTTGACCAAAGCCATACCGAAATAGACCCCGAAAAAACCATTTACGAAGTGCTTACAGGTGGTCACGAAAACATTGTCATTGGCGGGCAAACACTCAACTCGCGTGCTTATGTTTCGAAATTTAATTTCAATGGCAGCGACCAAGGAAAGAAATGCGGAATACTTTCGGGTGGAGAGCGAAACCGTTTGCACCTAGCATTAACATTGAAAAAAGAAGCCAACGTACTCTTGCTCGATGAGCCTACCAACGATTTGGATGTAAACACACTTCGTGCATTAGAAGAAGGTTTAGAAAACTATGCAGGCTGTGCAGTTATTATCTCCCACGACCGTTGGTTTTTAGACCGTGTGTGCACTCACATACTAGCATTCGAAGGCAATTCGCAAGTGTATTATTTCGAGGGAGGTTATTCCGAATACGAAGAAAATAAAAAGAAACGCCTCGGAAACGTGGAGCCAAAACGAGTGAGGTATAAAAAACTTACCGTTTAATAATCATTACATCTGAGTTGTTAGTTGATAAACATGTCCACCGTTGAGTAAAACAAAACAACATACACGTAGCGGAAAGCCAACATCTGCAGAGCAAGCAACTACCACCACAAACAATGGTTGGATAAAATGGGTGCTTGTTTTTGCAATTGCACTTGTTACGTTCATGGTGTTCTCACCTTCGCTTAAGTGCGATTTTGTTGGTAATTGGGACGACAACGAATACGTGAACGACAACCCACTCGTGGTGAGCAATCACCTAGCGGTGAAGGAAATATTCCATACTCCCGTTTCGCTCAACTATCATCCATTGACCATGCTCACGCTGGCCTACAATTACCAAAGCAGCAAGCTCAATCCATTGACCTATCACCAATGGAACCTATGGATTCATATTTTCAATACCTTACTTGTATTCTTTTTTGTGTATTTGCTCACCAAGCAAAACCTGCTGATGGCAGGCATTGTATCGCTTTTCTTTGGTATTCATCCCATGCACGTAGAATCGGTAACATGGATTAGCGAACGCAAGGATGTGCTCTATGTCTTCTTTTTCATCGCAGGATTAATCACCTATTTGAATTACCTCAAACAGAAAAAAATAATTTGGTACATCATTACTTTAGTATTGTTTATTCTTTCGTGCCTTTCAAAAGCAATGGCAGTGGTGTTTCCAATCGTCCTTATTCTTATTGATTATTATTTGCTCCACCAACCAAGTCTCAACACCGTATTTTCAAAACGAAACATCCTCACCAAAATTCCTTTCTTAATCATCTCACTTGTATTTGGTGGAGTGGCTTATTCCATTCAACAATCGGGCAATATTATGCAAGCCATGCATGTATTTACTTTCTTCGAACGCATTGTGTTTGCTGCATATGGCTCGCTCATGTACATTGTAAAAATGATAGTGCCTTTAAATCTATCCGCATTTTATGCTTATCCAATTTACAACAGTGCGCATTCCGTTCCATCCATCTATTACCTAGCACCGCTCCTGTTTATAGGAGTAAGTGCCATCATTTATTTTTTCTTTCGTAAGGAAAAAGCAGTGGTGTTCGGTTCACTTTTTTATTTGGTGAGTGTGGCGTTGGTGTTGCAGTTCATTTCGGTTGGTAATGCTATCATGGCCGACAGGTATAGTTACTTGTCGTACGTTGGGTTGTTGTTTGTAGTGGCTTTCATTGTTCATCATTCTTCACTAAAAACAAGCAAATTGCACAAGCTTTATTATCCGTTCTTACTCCTTCTTGGAATAGGAGCCATCAGCTTTAGCATTAAAACTTATGCACAAACAAAAATTTGGAACAATGCCGAAACCCTTTGGAGCAATGCCATTGCACTCGACCCGAATGGGTGTTATACCGGTTATGTCAACAGAGGTTATGTTTATGAAAAGCGTGGCGACAATGAACTAGCATTGGCAGACTTTTCAAAATCGCTAGAAATTAATTCAGGCACAGCCATGGCTTATCTCGATAGAGGTGCTGTGTATTCCAATCTCGGCAAGGATTCGCTAGCGCTGCTCGATTTCAATAAAGCCATCGAACTGAATCCTTCTAATCCAGAACAATATTATAATAGAGGCAGAACTTTGGTGAAATTCAAAAAAGATAGCTTGGCCATAATCGATTATAACAAAGCCATTGAAATTAATCCCAACTACTCTCTCGCTTATATGAATCGTGGAATAGTTTATTTCACGCGCAATCTCCTCGATTTAGCGCTAACTGATTACAACAAAGCCATAGAAACCAATCCTAATCTAGATATTCCATATTACAACCGTGGCATTATCTTTTACAATCGCACGCAATATGATTTAGCTTTGGCTGATTTCAGCAAAGCAATATCGCTTAATCCGAATGTACAACAGTATTGGCAGTACAGCGCCCTCACCGAAAGAGCGCTTGGCAAAACCACTGAAGCCGATGCTGATGATAAAAAAGCACAAGAGCTAGGAACACCAGCCCAATAGCCTTCTCCTTTTTCTTCATTGATTGAAATCATAGTAATCATCCAAGGATTCTATTTCCTTTGCATTCTTAATTATTCAAAACAGAACAAATCAAATGGACAAAAGAATTCATAGTTTTATTGACGAACAAAAAAATTTAACCTTTTGTACTTCTGTCAACAATCAACCGTATTGTGCAAATTGTTTTTATGCTTTTGTAGAAGAAGAAAAGTTGTTGGTATTCAAATCCGATAAAACCACTAAGCATATTTCTGATGCATTAATCAATGAAAAGGTAGCAGGTACCATCCTTCCTGACATTAGTAAAACAGGAACGTTGAGAGGAATTCAGTATGTAGGTAAGTTTATTTTACTCACTGACGATATGTTCGAGAAAGTGAAGAAACACTATTATAAAAAATTTCCATTTGCAACCATCGTTCCGGGAGAACTATGGGCATTGGAATTGTATTCAATAAAGATGACGGACAATACGCTTGGCTTTGGTAAAAAACTTCATTGGGAGCGATAATCAAAAACGATAAACTCAACCAACGATTGGTTAAATCAGAAATTAATAACCAATCTTGTAATTAGTATTGATATTGTTCAATACCGAGATAGCACTTTGTATGGCAAGGTAACTCGTCTTCGGATTCTTACTCGGGAAGTTTATTACTTCCACATTTAGTTCTCCAAATTTCCCTTTGCAATTGATTCGATGAGTATTGAACTTGGTGCTTGGGTCAGCAACTATTTCTATTTTCAGATTCACAAACTTAGAGGCAAGAAACAAACTCGCAGCAATGTTTATGTTCTTAGGAAAACCTTTGATAGCTTCTTTTAAAGCACCTTTAAAAATAGTTTTCTTAGTTTTTAATGCGAATAAATCAATTTTGTTCTCCACAATAAATGGTGAGCCTTCTAAAGACTCAGGAGATTTGGTGGTAGAAAGTGTAAGCGATTCGATATCTCCAGCAACAGCGGCAATAGCATCGAGCCCTGCAATAGCTCCTGAAGGAACATGCACCTCGCATCGTTTAATTTTATTGAGCAAATCAATGTTTTCAATCAATCCTCCAGTGCTCATCACCAGTAATTTCTTTTTCTTCTTGTCTATTGCTTTGTTCGAAAGTATTTGTTTCACCACCTCCTTATTCGCTGCTTCAATAATCAGGTCTGCTTCGGCAATTGCTTGCTCAATGCTACTTACTTTAACATTTAAGTAGAGTTTATTGATTAAGTCCTTGGTGTTTCGTTCATCAATATCGGTTATTGAATGAAGTGTAAATCCCTTTCTGTTTATCAAATAGGCTGCTATTTCGCCCCCTATGTTCCCGCAACCTATTAATGCAACTTTCATAAAATTTAAACTACTTCAAGCATTCTAACTATCGATTTTCTCGCTTTATTCATCATTTCTTCATCAAGTATGATTTGATGTTTGTTCTCTTGCAATGCCGTTAACACCGATTCAAGTGTTGTAGCTTTCATGTACGAACATAAATTACAGAAGGAAAGGAATTGTTTAGAAGGAACATCTTGCCTAAGTTTATCAGTCATTCCGCATTCTGTAACCACAATGAACTCTTCACTACCATCCATTTCAGCAAACTTAGCCATACCTCCAGTACTACAAACAAAATCTGCTACCTCAAGAATATCATCCTGACATTCAGGATGAGCAATAATCTTTGCTTTGGGGTGTTCTTTCTTAAATGAAATAAGATCCTCTTGTTTTAAATCTTGATGCACCGAACAGAATCCAGCCCATAAGTGTATTGTTTTATTCGAATGTTGCTGAACATAGTGTCCAAGGTTTTTATCTGGTAGGAAGATAATTTCTTCATTTGGTAATGAATTAACCACTTTCACTGCATTAGCAGATGTACAACAAATATCAGAAACTGCTTTAACATCTGCATTCGTGTTCACATAACTAACCACCGCAGCATTAGGGAACTTAGCTCTCAACTCAGCTACTTGTTTAGCCGTTACCATATCAGCAAGAGAACATCCAGCTTCAATGTTTGGTAAGATTACATTTTTAGTAGGACTTAATATCTTTGCTGTTTCTGCCATAAACTTCACTCCGCAAAACACGATAGTGTCGGCATTAGTTTGTGAAGCTTTTCTCGAAAGCTCTAATGAATCGCCAATAAAATCAGCTACTTCGTAAATTTCTGGACGTTGGTAATTGTGAACAAGTAAAATCGCATTTTTCTCTTTTTTAAGTTGATTTATTTGCTCAATAAGTTTTTTTGTATCACTCATTATTATGGTTATTAATATTTTTTATATAAAACGTTGACAAAATTAGAACTACAATCCGAGAGCGATTATGATTAAAATCATTTTATAAATATGACTATGGACATGTTTTTAAGCTATAAATCTGGGTTTCTTTGTATCTTATAAAAATAATGAGCAAATGACAAAATCTAACATCCATTCTTTTCACATTCCAGTAATGGGTCTGTG
>Ga0194060_10003095_pt1 | contig 11790 bp, 8 predicted proteins | sample SepL225m_MetaG_FD_163427 | JGI IMG/M metagenome (GOLD analysis project Ga0194060, IMG submission 163427) | Anoxic zone freshwater microbial communities from boreal shield lake in IISD Experimental Lakes Area, Ontario, Canada - Sep2016-L222-5m | ecosystem: Environmental > Aquatic > Freshwater >... | reverse complement strand
GAAAATATTTCGTTGGATGAACGCAGAAGTGTGCCAATTGAAGAAGCAAAAACGTTAGGAGCGATGATGTTGTTTGGCGAAAAATATGGAGAGAGTGTTCGTGTCATCACTTTCTCCGCCCGAACATCTGAAGGCGTTCAGTCGGACGGGGATGAAATATACTCTCGTGAGCTTTGCGGAGGTACACACGTAAAAGCAACCGGACAAATTGGTTTGTTTAAAATTACTTCGGAAGCTGCTGTGGCTGCGGGTGTTCGAAGAATTGAAGCGATTACTGCGGATGCGTCTGAGAAATATGTTGACGGTTTACAGTTCACAGTTGACAGTTTAAAAGAAATATTAAAGTCAAAGGATTTAGTAAAAAGTGTTGAGCAATTGGTTGAAGAAAAAAATGAGTTGTTGAAGAAATTAGAAATATTCGAAAACGAAAAAACAGTACAGGTAAAACAAACTCTTAAATCAAAAATCGTAAATCTAAAATCAATAAATACATTAATCGAATTGGTTGAAATATCATCCGCTGATCAATTAAAAAATCTATCGTTTCAACTTAAAAACGAAACTGAAAATTTATTTTGTGTGTTGGGTTGTGTGTTAAATAATAAACCATTTTTGAGTGTCATCATTTCCGAGAATTTAGTTACAGATAAGAAACTTGATGCCGGTAAAATTGTGAAGGAACTTGCTAAAGAAATTCAGGGTGGAGGCGGAGGACAAGCGTTTTACGCAACAGCAGGTGGAAACAAAGTGGATGGATTGAATGCAGCTTTGGAGAAAGCGAAAATGAATATTTAATAGTTTTATTCTTCAGGATTATCTTTTGTATAAATAAGCGGCAATCGCCAGTTTAAAAATTTTGCACCTACACGAATTAAAATAATTGCACCACCGGCAATAAAACTCGAAACATTGTGATTACTCGTTATCCATGCCGAAATAAAATAAATAATTCCACCTGCAATACTTGCAGATGCATAAATATCTTTTCTGAAAACATAAGGAATTTCGTTTAACAACACATCGCGCATAATGCCACCAAAGCAACCTGTAACAGTGCCAAGTGCAATACATACTATCGGGTGCAAATGAAACTGTAATCCTTTGGTAATGGCAACCAATGTAAAAACTGTCAGTCCGATGGTATCCATCCAGAAAATAATTTTACTATAGGCATGCAAATAATGATGAAAGAAAAGTGCAATAATGTATGTTGCCAAAATAGTGATGATGAGATTTAAATCTAAAATCCATTCAACTGGAAAGCTACCAATTAACACATCGCGAATGGTACCACCACCAACTGCTGTGATAAAAGTAATGATGAGCACTCCAAACACATCGAGGCGTTTTTGCATAGCCGAAACCGCTCCCGAAAATGCAAATGAAATAACACCTAATAATTCGATGATGAGAATGAGTTTCATGTGATGATTTTATATTTAATGTTTACTTTTTCTTTTGATTAATTCGGCTGTAAATTCTTTCATGGTTTCGTTTTCAGGGTCGGCCATTTTGTAAATAATGAGCGTTTTTTCGGCAACAGCCAAATCGTTTTGTTGCAACGAATTGTTTGAAATGGAATAGCATGCCAATGAAATAAAACCCAGCAAACGTTCAAACATTACATCCTTGTTTTTATTGCTGTTTAACGATTTTATTTCTTCGTTCCACCAACTTAGTTCTTTGGTTTGAAATGCATCAATATATTTTTGTTTGTACGATTGTTCTTCGTCAATTTTTTGTTGAGAGATGGTTGATTGCTTCGATTCGTAATTCTCAATTTTTCCTGTTTGCAAATAATAGAAAGCATCTTTAAAAACATCGGCAGTAGGAAACTCATGTTTACCTTTCCAATCAACCAAAAAATGTTTGTAAGGAACATTGATTAAACTTCTTTCGAAGATGACGAGGTCGGTATAATTCATGTCTTTTTTTCCGGCAAATCCAAATAAGTTGATTTGATGTGTGGGTTGAATTTGAACAGCTGCACCACAATAAATAATGGTTGACACATCATTGTTAAGCGAGCCATTCATCAATGCAACTTTTGCTCCGCCACTAAAACCACACAATGTTATTTTCGTTAAATCAACATTAAATCGGTTTTTGGTTTCTTCAATTAAATTATACGCAATGTTTTTTGTCGACTTTGCATCCAAGCCATTTTTAGAGCTGTTTGAACTGATGAGTATGAAATTATTTTTCTCAGCCAGGTCTTTATACAAATTAAGCGGAATGGTTCCTTTGCTGTGAGGATCGAAAAAAATAATTACTGGAAATTTTATCGAGTCGGAATAATTTTTTGGAAGATATAAAGCAAACTTTTGTGAAGTGTCGCTTCTTAAATTTACCGATGCAATTACTTCACCTTTATTAAAATGATCGGTTGGGTAAATGATTTTTTGCTCAACAATAGCAGTGCTTGTAGCTGTTTCAGTTTTATTTGCTTTTGGATAATTGGTACACGAAATACTGATAAGCGCTACTAAAAAAAGTAAACTGTTTTTCATTTATTTTCTTCGTTTTCTTGTTCTTGGATTTTAAGTTTTTTAGGATCGCGAGTTCCATCGTAAATAGAGTAACAATGATATTTACATTCGAGAGCACCGTTCATCAACTGCAATTTTTTTGAAGCTTGTAAGCCAATTTTTTTCAATGCAGGAATGTTTGATGATATGATCCACACATTGTAACCTTTAAAATCTTTTTTAAGTTTATCGCCAATGGTTTTATAAAATGCGCCAATCTCTTCAATGGGTAAACGCTCGCCATACGGTGGATTAAGAATGCTTATTCCTCCTTCTGCCGGTGGTTTTTGTTCTTCAAATCGTATGTTGTTCAGTTTAATTTCATCCTGAAGATTTGCACGTTTGATATTTTCGCGGGCAATATCAATTACTTTAAAAACTGAATCACCTCCAATAATTGTGGCTTCACTTTTTTTAATTTTTGCAATGGCTTCATCTTTCACTTTTTTCCATAAAGCAGCATCAAAGTTTTTCCACGATTCGAAACCGAATTTCTTGCGATGCATGTTTGGCGGAATATTTTTTGCAATCATTGCAGCTTCAATCACCAATGTTCCGCTTCCGCACATTGGGTCGAAATAAACGCCTTTGCCATCCCATCCGGTAAGTAAAATCATACCTGCAGCAGTTACTTCATTTATCGGAGCAAGTGTCATCTCGCCTCTAAATCCTCTTCTGTGAAGCGATTCACCCGAACTGTCGATTGATAATGTGCAATCATCTTTATTGATGTGAATATTGATTCGCAAATCAGGATTGTCTACATCAACATTTGGGCGCCTACCGTATTTATCTCTAAACTGATCAACAATTGCATCTTTGGTTTTGAGTCCGATGTATTGAGAATGATTAAAGTATTCTGATTTTAAAATTCCGTCAACAGCAAGCGTGCCATCCACATCCATGTATTCATTCCAGTCAATTCTCCTCACTTCTTCGTACAAATCAATGTCGTTTTTAGCCTTAAATTTTGCAATGGGTATCAAAACTTTTAAACCTGTTCGCAAACAATAATTTGCTTTATACATTATTTCTTTGTTGCCCTCAAAACTCACAGCACGATTGTGTGTTTCAACGTTTGTTGCACCTAAATCGGTAAGTTCTTTTGCAAGTATTTCTTCGAGACCAAACTGAGTTTTGGTCACCATGTTATATATTTCAGATGTATAGATTGTCAAAATATTTTTTCTTCAAAAGTATGCTGTAAATTGGTATTTTTGAGAACCTAATCAAAATACGATGAAGAATTTATCTTTATTACTCATTGCAATTGCTTTTCTATTTTTGCAATGCTCAAAGTCAGCAACCGATCAGCCAACTCCAACACCTGTTGTTCCAGTAGCAACCGAAAAAATTATCGAAATAAAAACCAGTTTTGGAAATATGTACATGTGGCTGTATAAAGAGACACCAAAGCACAGGGCAAATTTTCTTGCATTGGCCGATACCAATTATTTCGACAATACTACATTCCATCGAATTGTTTCCAATTTTGTTATTCAGGGTGGTGATCCAAATTCAAAAGATGCTAATACTGCTAATGACGGGCAGGGCGGACCGCCATGGACAGTTACCGCAGAGATCGATTCGAGCAAATTTAAACATGTTTATGGAGCAGTTGGTGCAGCCCGAATGCCAAATTCTGTGAATCCATTGAGAGCTTCAAACGGTTCACAATTTTATATTGTACTTCCTACAGCAGGAACACCAAATCTTGATGGAGAATATACCGTGTTTGGGCAAATAATTAAGGGAATGGATGTTGCAGCAACTATCGTTAAACAACCAAATAATCCTTCTAATAACAGGCCATATACAGATATTAAGATGGATGTGAATGTGTTAAATAAAACTTTACAGCAAATAAAAGACGAGTATAATTTTGTGCCATAAATTATATTCGCGCCATGAATATAATATTAATCGGATCAGGAGGCAGAGAACATGCATTTGCATATAAATTATCGCAAAGTAATTTATGCGATAAACTTTTTATTATAGGTGGAAATCCAGGCACAGCTCAATATGGCACCAATGTTCCGATTAACATAAATGATTTTTCGATTGCAGGTAAATTTTGTTTGGATAATGAAATTGATTTGGTGATTGTTGGACCGGAAGAACCATTGGTAAAAGGCATTCGTGATTTTTTCAATGCCGATTCTAAACTTAAATCAATTGGTTTTATTGGTCCTGATAAAATAGGAGCACAACTAGAAGGAAGCAAAGATTTTAGCAAAGCCTTCATGCAAAAGTTTAATATTCCTACAGCAAAATACCGAACATTTACTTTCGACAATATTCATGAGGGTGTTGACTATGTTCAGGCACATTCGTTGCCGGTTGTTTTAAAAGCAGATGGTTTGGCTGCAGGCAAAGGTGTATTGATATGCGAGTCGAATGATGAAGCAGTGAATGAATTGGAGCAAATGATTCGTGAAAAGAAATTTGGTGATGCGAGTGCAAAAGTTGTTGTCGAAGAATTTCTGAAAGGAATTGAACTTTCTGTTTTTGTATTGAGTGATGGAAATAATTACAAAATTCTTCCATCAGCAAAAGATTACAAGCGAATAGGAGAGGGCGACAAGGGTTTGAATACAGGAGGCATGGGTGCTGTTTCTCCGGTGCCGTTTGCCGATGATGCATTCTTAAAAAAAGTGGAAGACCGAATTATTATTCCAACAATAAACGGATTGAAAAGTGAAGACATCAATTATGTAGGTTTTATTTTTATTGGTTTGATGAAAGTTGGTGACGATCCGTTTGTGATTGAATACAATTGTCGTATGGGAGATCCCGAAACGGAAGTTGTTTTGCCGCTTATCAAATCAGATTTTGCCGAAATGATGAAAGCATGTGCTGAAGGAAAACTGAATGAATACAAATTAGAAATTGACGAAAGAACAGCAGCTACTGTGATGCTCGTTTCGGCAGGATATCCGGGCGATTACGAGAAAGGTAAAAAAATGACAGGGTTAAATTTGTGCGAAAATTCATTACTTTTTCATGCAGGAACAAAACTGAATGAAGATGATATTTTGGTTACCAATGGTGGCCGTGTGATGGCCATTACTTCGTTCGGAAACAATATCGGTGAAGCCGTTTCTCAATCGCTAAAAAATGCCGATAAAATTCAGTTTGAAGGAAAATATTTCAGACGTGATATAGGGTACGAATTTGTAAACTAATACAGCAAATTATTCAAACACTTTTTCAATCAAAGCTTTTTGTTCACGTTCGTGTGCATGGTGCGAACCCGTTGCCGGACTAGCACTTTCAGGTCGTGCAATTATTTTTAAGGAAACGTTTTTTACTTTGCGAAGCAAATAACTCCAAGCTCCCATGTTTTCAGGTTCTTCTTGTACCCAAATCCATTCAGTTGCTGATTTGTATTTTGAAACAAGTTGCTCAAATTGTTTTTCTGGAAAAGGATAAAGCTGTTCAAGACGAATGATTGCAACATCATTTAGCCTCACCCCAGCCCTCTCCGAAGGAGAGAGAGTGGCTGCGCCAAGACGTTCTTTCTCTGCAATTAATTCATAATATAATTTACCAGAACAAAGCACAACACGTTTTACATCTTTTGCATTTGCTGTTTCATCGTCAATAATTTCTTTGAATTTTCCTGTGGCCAATTCATCTAAATTAGAAATACATTTTTGATGACGCAACAAACTTTTTGGTGTAAATACAACCAATGGTTTACGGAAATCTCTTTTCAATTGTCGTCTTAATACATGAAAGAAATTAGCTGGTGATGTGCAATTTACTATCTGCATATTATTACCTGCACAAAGTTGTAAAAACCTTTCAATCCTGGCGCTCGAGTGTTCTGCTCCTTGTCCTTCATAACCATGTGGAAGCAATAAAACAATGCCATTCATTTGTTTCCATTTGTCTTCGGCACTACTCAAATATTGATCAATAATAACTTGTGCTCCGTTTGTAAAATCGCCAAACTGAGCTTCCCAAATTACAAGCGTATCTGGAGATGATAATGCATAACCGTATTCAAATCCTAGAACAGCATATTCGCTTAACAAACTATTTACAATGTAAAATGGTGCTTGCGATTTACTGATACTATTCAGTGGAATAAAATGCTCTTCACTGTCTTCAACAGGTATTACAGCATGGCGGTGAGAAAATGTTCCTCGTTCTACATCTTGTCCCGAAAACCAAGTCGGAAAGCCTTCATCAACCAAGGTGCCATAAGCTAGCAATTCGGCCATTGCCCAGTTTATTTTTTCTCCGTTTTCAATCATCGCTTTGCGATCTGAAAACAATTTTATCGTTTTATCAAAAAACTTTTTATCCTTTGGTAAAGATGAAATAGTTAATCCAATTTCAGTTAAACGTTTTCTTTCAACTCCCGTTTCAGAAGAATAATCGAAATCATTATTTTGTGCACTGCGAAGTTGATTCCAGTCACTTAAATTATCGGTAATTGTTGTGGCTGAAAGTTTTGTTACCTGCTTAGATGTTTCCAGATCTTTTTGCAATAGCAACTTAAATTCACTTTCCATTTCTTTCACAAGATTTGCTTCTATCTCGCCTTGTGACAGTAATTTGTTGCTGTATATTTCTCTGAGGTTAGGATGAGATGAAATGGCTTTATAAAGTAATGGTTGCGTAAATCGTGGTTCATCGCCTTCGTTATGTCCAAATTTTCTATATCCAAGCATATCGATAAATACATCGCGATGAAATTTTTGACGGAATTCTAATGCCAATTCAATGGTGTAAACCAATGCTTCTACATCATCGGCATTCACATGAAACACTGGTGAGAGCGTAACTTTTGCCACATCAGTACAATATGTTGATGAGCGTGCATCAAGGTAATTGGTAGTGAAACCAATTTGGTTATTGATGATAAAATGAATTGTGCCTCCGGTTTTAAAACCGCGTAATTGTGACATTTGTGTCACTTCATAAACAATACCCTGACCGGCAATTGCAGCATCACCATGAATAAGAACAGGAACAATTTTATTTTCATCTCCGCCATGAATGTTATCAATTTTTGAACGCACCATTCCTTGTACTATCGGATCAACAGTTTCGAGATGAGACGGATTTGGAGCAACGCTTAATTGAACGTGTTTCCCTTTTGTGGTTATATGCTCCCCTGAAAAGCCTAAATGGTATTTTACATCTCCTGCAAAAGTTTGGTCTTCATATTCCAGTCCTTCAAATTCTGTAAATATTTCTTCGTATGATTTCCCAATAATATTTGCCAATACATTTAATCTACCCCGATGCGACATCCCGATTACAATCTCATCAATGCCTGTTTCAGAACCCGATTCAATAAGCGCATCCAATGCCGGAATAAGGCCTTCGCATCCTTCAATAGAAAATCTTTTTTGTCCGAAAAATTTGGTATGAATAAAATTTTCGAAGGCTACTGCTTCATTTATTTTTTTTAGAATGCGTTTCTTTTCGTCTATTAAAAAAGTTTTGCCATTGCGAGTGCTTTCCATTTTCTGCTCCAGCCACTCAACAACTTCAGGTGTTCTTATATATTTATACTCGGCACCAACACTTGAACAATATGTTGCTTCAAGATGCTCAATAATATCTTTAAGTTTTGCATTTCCAATTCCTATCAATGAACCTGAATGAAATACAGTTTCGAGATCACTATCACTTAAGCCAAAATTTTCAATAGCAAGAGTTGGTGAATATTTTCTGCGTTCGCGAACAGGATTTGTTTTTGTAAATAGATGTCCGCGGTTGCGATAACCATTGATGAGATTGATAACTTTAAACTCATTATCAATTGTGTTATTGGGTGAAATTCCCTGTTCATTTATATTTTGTAAATGCCCAAATTCAACCCCTTCAAAAAATATTCTCCAGTTGTCATCAACCGAGTCGGGATCTTTAGTGTATTGAAGGTAAAGAGAATTAATTCTATTGTTTTCCTCCTCATCGAGGATGTTCCTATTTTTCATTTCTTGTAATAATCAACATAAACAAAGGTAGAATTGTTTGTGATGCTGTTATTATTTATTTGTGATGAAACATTCATCCTGTTTTTCATATAAAATGAGATAAAATAAAAAATCCCCGATGTGATTTACATCAGGGATTTTCTGTTAAAATATTTCTAAAAATTATTTTGCCAATTTAACTTTTAGGTTTGCATCCAATGCATCTAAAAAGTCTTGTGTGTTTAAATAATGTTCGCCAAGCTTAACTTTATTTCCATGTACACAAATTGCTAAGTCTTTAGTCATTTTGCCGCTTTCAACGGTTTCAACACAAACTTGCTCAAGGGCATGACAGAAATTAATCAACTCTTGGTTGCCATCTAATTTCCCACGGAATTCCAAACCACGTGTCCAAGCAAAAATACTTGCAATTGGATTTGTTGATGTTGGTTTTCCTGCTTGATGATCGCGATAGTGACGAGTAACTGTTCCGTGAGCTGCTTCTGCTTCCATGGTTTTTCCATCAGGAGTAACCAAAACAGAGGTCATCAAACCTAACGAACCAAATCCTTGTGCAACGGTATCACTTTGAACATCTCCGTCATAATTTTTACAAGCCCAAACAAAATTTCCATTCCATTTCAATGCACTTGCAACCATGTCGTCAATCAAACGATGTTCGTAAGTAATTCCTGCTGCTTCGTATTTTGCTTTAAAATCTGATTGGTAAATTTCTTCAAAAATATCTTTAAAACGTCCATCATATTTTTTCAGGATAGTATTTTTTGTTGAAAGATATAAAGGCCATTTTTTCTGTAATGCTGTATTGAAACAGGAGTGTGCAAATCCACGAATCGACTCGTCAGTATTGTACATCGTGAGCGCAACGCCATCACCTTTAAAATTAAAAACTTCAAAAGATTGTGGTGCGCTTCCATCTTCGGGAGTAAACGAAACGTTTAATTTCCCTTTTCCTTTTGTAACAAAATCGGTAGCGCGATATTGATCTCCGAAAGCGTGACGACCGATGCAAATAGGAGCTGTCCAGTTTGGCACCAAGCGAGGAACATTTTTACAAACAATTGGCTCACGAAAAACAGTTCCATCCAAAATATTACGGATTGTACCATTTGGCGATTTCCACATTTGTTTCAGGTTAAACTCTGTTACACGTGCTTCATCTGGTGTGATGGTGGCACATTTAATACCTACGTTATATTTTTTTATTGCTTCGGCAGCATCAATCGTTACCTGATCGTTTGTTTGATCACGGTATTCCATTCCAAGGTCATAATATTTAATATCTACTTCGAGGTAAGGAAGAATCAATTTATCTTTAATGAATTTCCAGATTATTCTGGTCATTTCGTCTCCGTCAAGTTCTACAACCGGATTTGCTACTTTTATTTTATTCATTTTGCTTTCTATTTAATGGGCGCAATAATACTCATAAAAAACAAAAAAAGCCGATGACAAAAATCATCGGCTTTTTAAAATTATTTTAATATTAGAGCTTGATAAATCGAGTTGGTTTTTCATCGGCAGCTTTTAAGAAATAAATACCTCTTTCCAAGCCTGAAATATCGATGTTTTTATTAGATGCATCAAGTGTTCCGTTCCATACCATTTCACCTTTTGTGTTGTAAATTTCACAAGGTAAAATCTCATTGGAATTACCAAGATTTGATAAGGTAATTTCGGTAGCAACAGGATTTGGGCTAATGGTAATTCGTTGCAGGGTAGGTTTGAAATCAACAAAAGTTAAATCTGAGTAATCTGTTTTTCCATCAATATCTGTTTGTTTAATGCGATAATAAAATTTGTTTGATGATGTGGTTTTTATCCCATCATTCACAAAATCGTTAAATGAGTAATTTGAAATGGATGACGTGTTTCCAACTGCTTTTACAGTTCCCAACGAGCTAAAGTTTTTGCCATCGTTGCTGCGTTCCACATCAAAATGGTCATTGTTCGATTCACTGGCAGTCGACCAATTTATCGAAACCAAATTGTCTTTTTGCGTAGACTTTACACTAAGCCATTTTACTGGCAAAGCATTAAAGGTAAATGTTTTTGCAAATACTTCATCTCCCGAACTTGAGTTATCGTTATCGACAGCATTTAGTACAACATAAAACTTAACAGAACCTTGATTGGTTGAAGGCGAATGCCAGTTGAAACTCCATGATGCTGCACCTGCAGTAGTTACATAACCAGATGAAGTGTGGTTAATGTACTGTCGTCCGCCAGATGTTTGTGTTTGTGAATTGATGGCATCGGTTACGATAATCGAACCAACAGATGCTGAACTAGATGTAGCTGATGCAGGTAATACACAAACCTGAAATCCAAATCGTGGAATGCCGGCATAACTTGCACTGATGGTTATTGTATAAGTTGTGTTTAGTGCATACGAACTAGCTGGCATATTGCTACTAAGTGTAATCGCATTCCAAACAGTTCCTGACGTAACAAGACTGTAACTTCCATGGCAATCGGTACAATTCGACTCGCCTGGAGCGTTAGTCTTTCCGGCTGGAGGGCCTGAGGAATTAGTAAATACGTTTGAGGTAATTAATAGAAACGACAGAACAAGGATCAGTGATCCTGCTTTTTTTGATTTTTTCATGGTATTAGGGTTTTGGCTAAATCAAATATATAAAAAACTAAACAATAATTGTAAAGGTTTGTTTTTTATATAATTCTTGAATAGCCACTGAAGCTACTACACAACCAAATACAGCAGGCATATAACTGATAGTTCCTACAGCCGATTTTTTATTACGGGCATCCATTAATCGGATTTGAAATTCTTTGCTGGGTTGCTCAGGTGAGAAAACCACCTTCAATCCTTTTTCGATGCCAAGCTTATGTAAATATTTGCGAACATATCGAGCCAAATGACAATTGTAACTTTCAGAAATGTCGGCTACTTGAACTTGTGTTGGGTCTACCTTTGAGCCGGCACCCATCGAACTCACAATCGGAATTTTTCGGTCGATGCAAGCTTTAATAAAAAAAACTTTAGGAGAAAGCGTATCAATGCAATCAATTGCATAATCAAAATTTCCGTTGTCGAGTACCTCATGTGTTAAATCGTCTCTGAAATATTTTGAAATAATAGTGAGGTCTAAATCCGGATTGATATCCAATAATCGCTCAGCAAGAATGTCTGTTTTAAGTTTACCATCACTGCTAATTAATGCAGGAAGCTGTCGGTTGCGATTGGTTTCTTCAACTGTATCGGCATCAACAATGGTCATTTTTCCTACTCCACTTCTTGCAATCATTTCGGCAGCAATGGCACCAACTCCGCCTAATCC
>Ga0194060_10003094_pt1 | contig 11791 bp, 14 predicted proteins | sample SepL225m_MetaG_FD_163427 | JGI IMG/M metagenome (GOLD analysis project Ga0194060, IMG submission 163427) | Anoxic zone freshwater microbial communities from boreal shield lake in IISD Experimental Lakes Area, Ontario, Canada - Sep2016-L222-5m | ecosystem: Environmental > Aquatic > Freshwater >... | reverse complement strand
ATAGGGCTATGCACTTGACTCCAGTGACCACAACCTGTTGGATAGTGAGCTATGTCCGATTATCCTCAGACGGTGCTGGAACTGCGGGACCAGTTGGCGGACGAGCAAGCCTGCCGCGAGTATCTGGCCAAGCTTCGTTGGCCCACCGGTTTTCGTTGTCCAGCGTGCCAAGGCCAAGACTATTGGATGACGGATCGTGCATTACGTCACTGCCGAAACTGTGGTCGCCAGACTTCGGTCACTGCGGGAACTTTGTTTGCGGACACACATCTGCCTTTGCGGTTATGGTTCGAAGCGATCTGGCAGGTGACCAGCCAGAAGTATGGAGCGAGCGCTCTGGGGATGCAGCGGGTCTTGGGACTGGGCAGTTACCGCACCGCTTGGACTTGGTTGCACAAACTGCGGCGAGCGATGGTTCGCCCAGGCCGGGATCGGCTTCAGGGAGTCGTCGAGGTGGATGAGATCTTCATCGGCGGGCCCAGACCCGGCAAACGCGGCCGTGGGGCGGCGGGCAAAGTTCTGGTGCTGATTGCAGCCCAGCAAGCCGCCAAAGGAATCGGCCGCATCCGGTTGGCTCGAATAGCGGACGCTTCGGCCCAGAGTTTGGAGGCGGCCGTCATCGCAGCTATTGAACCTGGCAGCCAGGTGCGGACGGACGATTGGGCGGGATACCGTGGTCTGGAACAATTGGGCTACGGCCATCCAATCGCGCGCTTCACGCAGGAGGTGGGCGACAATCTGTTGCCTTTGGCCAACCGCATCGCGGCGCTTTTGAAACGCTGGCTGCTCGGCACACACCAAGGCGCGGTCCAGCCGAGCTACCTGGATTACTACCTGGACGAGTACACGTTTCGGTTCAACCGCCGCACGTCGGGCACACGCGGATTGTTGTTCTATCGGTTGGTGCAACAAGCGGTGGATTTGGCACCGGTGCCCGGAAAGGACATCGTTGCGGGACGGATCACAGTAACCACTACGGATTGATATCACTTGAGTCATGTGCATAGCCCTATTATGTAATTCACACGCTATACCTGGGGGCCAATGTGCGGTTGGAGTGATTTTCTAAAACCCGGATACGCAGATGGAGCAATGATCCAAAACGGACCAAACCGAACGGAATATGGAAGAGGATGGCTCAGCTTGGCTGCCATTTCAGCCATCAAGGTGCTGAATGATTACGGGAAGAACCAACCCTGAATAGCCACGCCTATTTCGCCATTCTTGTTGAACTCGCTCGGGGTCTGACGAGATTTCGGCTTTGGACCAGGGTGAGCATAATTGCAAAATGCACGATGCAAGGGCCGCGCCTGTGCAATCTGCAATTGATTTACATCTGGCAGCGTTGGCAAATACCACCCCAGAAAGCCAGAACTAGCTTGGATTGAGAAGGTTAGAAATTTGGAGGTCAAGTTGGCCCTCCGTTAGCTAGAGAAACGAAAGAAGAAGTTACATATGACAGCTATCCACTCATACGAGCGCCTTTTCAGATGAGCCAGGCCAGCCTCAAAATGCGGCATCTCGCCAAGCGTCTCAGTGTCTTTGAGTGCAGGGCAGGAACAGCTTCGGAGGCAAAAGTCCCGCCGGCCTTTGAGGTCTTTGAAAAGCTCCGCGCGTATCTGGGCACATTCACGGGAAGCAAAGGTATTTGCGAGCTCGTCTCGTGTGCGCTCCCGCGTGCTCGGGCGGAAATTCCCTGGCTGGGCGCAGTGCATGTGAAAGCAGATGGGGCTTTGGAAGGTTTGGAGGAACTTGGCGCGAAACACAACCGGGACGAACTATTCGAGGGAGGAATTGTCATGGTCGCCCAGTTGCTCGGATTACTGGTGGCCTTCATCGGCCAAAGTCTAACCTTGCGCTTCTTGCGCGAGGTCTGGCCGGAAGTCCCACTCGACGATTTGGCGATCAGCGGAGGAGACGAAAATGAAAACACAGAATAATGCAGCTAGGCTCAGCCGAAAGTCGTGAGCAACCCAGCCAGAGTCACCATCCGTAAACTGCCGACCGATGTGCGCGGGCTCGACGACATCATGGGCGGCGGTATCCCGGAATTCTCTTTTAACATCATCGCCGGCATGCCTGGCTGCGGCAAAACCACTCTCGCGCACCAGATCGTTTTCGCCAATGCCACGCCGAAGCAGCCTGCGCTCTATTTCACCGTCCTCGGTGAACCAGCCCTCAAAATGCTGCGCTATCAGCAACAGTATTCATTCTTCGACGAAGCCAAGTTGGGCCAGGCCATCCGTTTTTCTAACCTGGGCGACCTGCTGCTGGAGAAGGATTTGAACGCGGTGCTGGAGGAAATTATCCGGCAAGTGACGGCGGCCAAACCGAAGATCGTGGTCGTGGATTCCTTTCGCACCGCAGTGCGCAAAGCGTTTAGTGGCACGAGCGAAGTGGAGATGCAATCGTTCATCCAGCGGCTCTCCCAGTTTCTGACCAGTTGGCAAGCCACGACGTTTCTGGTCGGCGAATATGCTGTGGAAGAGATCCGCGACAATCCGGTGTTCACCTTCGTGGATGGCATCTTCTGGCTCTCGCAGGTGGCGGAGAGAAACTCCGTGGTGCGGAAATTGCAGATCATGAAACTGCGCGGGCAGGCCTCGGTGCCGGGATTGCACACCATTCGCATTAGCGACAGCGGGGTGCAAGCGTTCTCGCGCACGCTGGGATTGAACAGGAGCAAAACGAAAACCATGCGCCCCCGGCGTCTTTCCTGCGGCATTGCCGAGTTGGACAAGATGTTGGGCGGGGGGATTCTCGAAGGCGACAGTTGCCTGGTGGCGGGGCCTTCAGGGACGGGCAAATCGGCCTTGGCCACGCAGTTTATCGCAGAAGGCCTGCGCCATGGCGAACCGGGAATTGTGGTGATCTTCGAAGAGCGCCCGCACGGATACCTGCAGCGGGCCGCCAGTTTCGGACTGAATCTAAGAACAGCGCAAGAAGAGGGAACCCTCGAAACTCTTTACCTTCGTCCTCTCGACCTTTCGGTGGATGAAACGATGCAAGAGATTCTGGATGCCATCACTAGGGTCGGCGCAAAACGCCTGGTGATCGATTCGCTGGTCGGTTTTGAGATGGCGCTGGCGCCCGGTTTCCGCGCCGATTTTCGCGAGTCCCTCTACCGAATGATCGGGGCGTTGACCGGAGCCGGGGTCACGATTCTCAGCACGGTCGAAATCGAGGATTCATTTACCTCGCTGCAGTTTAGTCACTACGCGATTTCGTTTCTGACCGATGACATTATCCGGCTTCGCTATGTGGAGATCGATGGCCAGCTTAGGAAGGTGATGGTTGTCGTTAAAATGCGCGGCGGCAATCACAGCAAGGACATCCGCGAATATGTCATTACGAACAAAGGTGTGGTAATCATCCATCCGCGGCGCACGGACTACACCGGGTTGACCACAGGAATCCCCCAGCAAACCGGCCCGCGCAAGACGCAGGAAGACGAAGCTGCCCCGGAAGCGAAGGCGACGACGTAGAGGAGAATATGGGGGCCAAACCAACTCCGGGCACAGGCCCCTCCCTGCCCGACAAGCCGAGTCTCGGCTTCGGCGTCGCCGAGCGAGCGCCCCTGCCGATGGCCACGGCCGAGGCAGCCACGAATCAGGTGAGCGAGACCGCACAGTTCCACGAAAACATGCTCGCGATGAACGAGGCGTTGATGGTCGGCTCGGTGCGCCAGCATGAACTCACCGAAGCCGCCAATTTGGGGAATGCGCGGCTGCAAGCCGAAATCATCGAGCGTACACAGGCCGAAGCCGCTCTCCGCGTCGCCAGGCTGGATCTGGCCCAGGCCAACGCGGAATTGGAGCAAAAGGTCCGCGACCGCACCGCCAAACTCCAGGAGACGGTTGCCGAACTGGAGCATTTCTCCTACACGATCACCCACGACATGCGCGCCCCCCTTCGTGCTATGTACACCCTCGGTGGCATACTCATGGAAGAATGCTCCGAGTGCGTCCATCCCACCCGCCAGGAATACATCCGACACGTCGTGGACGCCGCCGATCGGATGGACAGGCTCATCACCGACGCCCTCCAGTACAGCGGAGTGGTGCGCGAGCACCATGAGTCGGAGCCCGTGGACGCCGACGCCCTCCTGCGGGGCATGCTGGAGTCTTATCCCGAGTTCCAGCAGCCTCGCGCGAACATCCACATTGATACCCGCCTCCCTGTTGTGCTCGGCAACCAGGCCGGACTGACTCAGTGCTTCTCCAACCTGCTCACAAATGCCGTGAAATTCGTCCACCCCGGCCAAATCCCCGAAGTTCGCGTCTGGGCCGAATCCGTCCAAGGCCCATCCACCCTCCGCAGTGCTGCTACGGAGGACGGGAAGTCCAAAGTCCAAAGTCAGCAGACTGAAGAAGGCGCCATCGGGCACGCAACACGTAACCCGGAACACGAGTCCGCTCCGTGTGCTCTCAACCCTCAACCCCCAACCCTCAGCCCTTTAGTCCGCCTCTGGTTCGAGGACAAAGGCATCGGCATCGAAAAGCAATACCACGACAAGATCTGGCAGATGTTCCAACAGCTTAACAAGGCCTACGAAGGGACCGGCATCGGTCTGGCTTTGGTCCGCAAGGTGGTGGACCGCATGGGCGGCAACGTCGGCGTCGAGTCCGAACCCGGCTACGGCAGCCGCTTCTGGATCGAACTGAAGCCGGCCAACGGCCAGCCCCACCCCAATCCCTCACCCCAGACCGCCCACAATGATTAACCAGCCCGCAATGCTCTATGTTGAAGACGAAAAGAGCGACGTGCTTCTTCTTCGCGTTGCCTTCGCGCGTGCTGGCCTGACAAATCCAGTCCACATTGCGGTGGACGGCGCCGAGGCCATCGATTACCTATCTGGCCACGCCCCCTTCGCCGACCGCAGCCAGCATCCTCTCCCCGCGCTCGTCCTCCTCGACCTGAACCTCCCCAAGAAATCCGGTTTCGATGTATTGAGCTGGATTCGCCAGCAACCTCAGTTCGCTTCCCTGCCCGTCGTGATCTACACCTCCTCGGTGGGCCTGATAGACAAGGACACAGCTCAGCTCCTTGGGGCCACTGACTACTTCGTCAAACGCACCGGCGTAAGCCATATTGCAGAACTGGCGCGGAGCCTGGCCGAGCGCTGGTTGACACCCGCAGTGCTCGCGTAGATGAACGCTTATCAAGCGTTCGGCTGTCGCGCACGGTGAGCGCGTTTGCAGAATGCACGGTGCATCGGCGCTGCTCGTGCAGTTTGCACTGACTCTACCTCTCTCAACACTCACCCAAGGCGACACCACAGCACTCTAACCATCCTGGATTGAATAGGTTAGAACGCCCGGGTCAGCTTGGCCCTCCACTAGCTAGAGGAGAAAGACGACATGACGGAAACAAGTATATCAACGTTATGAAACCGAATCATATTCGGCCCTTGAAAGGAAATTTATGTTAGGAACTGTCTTAGTTGTTCTGCTCGTTCTGATGTTAGTTGGCGCGCTCCCTACCTGGCCGCACAGCCGGAATTGGGGGTATGGTCCGACCGGCGGATTGGGTGTGGTTCTGGCCATCCTGGTCGTCCTGCTGCTGCTGGGCAGGATTTGATATGGACACCCGCATGATTGCCAGGGACCTGGCCGGAGAAGCCCCGTACAGCCTGAGCGACCGCATCGCGAGATTTGCGATGGCCATTAATGCCTATTCCGTGCAGAACGTGTCCAAATCCTATTGGAAACAGGCAAAACGAGAATTGGCGAGTGAATCGGACACGGACCCGAACGAGTTAGTGCTTGAATCAGCGCCCGACTCCGAACGCTGGCACCCGGTGCCCGGCTCAACCGGACACCATGTGCCCGTCGCACGCAATGGATTTCGAGCCGGGGGATCCCTCACCTTGCGGGAACACTTTTGCCGTCACGTTGACGGCGATTCACAAACGAAAAACACAACAAAGTATTATGAACACACTAGAAATCAAGGGCGACTGGAACATCACCAAGGGCAAGCTGAAACAGAAGTGGGCCAAGCTCACGGATGACGATCTCCAATGGGCCGAGGGCAAGCACGATGAGCTGTTGGGCCGCATTCAGAAGCGCACCGGCGAAACCCGCGAAGCGGTCGAAAAGGCCGTCAAGGAAGCCTCGTCCTGCTGCTGCAAGTAAGCCGCCAACCGCGCGGGCGAGCTGGGGAAGTGAGTCAAAGTCCAGCGCCCGTGCGGGAAGTTGGAGGCCCGGGGCGGGAGCAACGCCGACCGTGACATTCTCCCGATCGCTAGCAGCCTCCGGGGCTGCGGCGGTGCAGCCGTGAAGAGCCGGGGCGGTCCATTGAGGTGCGATTGGAAACCTGGAAACAACGGCCGCTGGCGTATCGTCTGGGCCATGCCTAGGCTTGGGCCTCAGCACGCTGCTTTGAGTCGCGCAGGACCACGGAAATGACGCTTAGGTGAACACGATGAACAAACGCGAAACCAATCCAACGGCAGCTCCCGTCGCGAACGACTGGGACTCACGCAGCCACGTCCGGACGCTCGTGCTGATGGGGACGACTGCCGTCGGAATCTATCTCTGTTACCGGCTGGCCCTGCCCTTCCTGGCAGCGTTTGCCTGGGCCCTGGCACTGGCAGTGTTGTTTGGTCCGTTCCACCGGTGGTTTGCGTCAAAGATGAAACACCCCAACCTGGCGGCCATAGTCTCGGTTCTGATAGTCGGCCTTGTCGTGGTCGTTCCCGTGGCGTTCGTGGGGCAACAACTCATCCAGGAAGCCGCGAAAGGCGCGGAACTCATCAAGACGAAGGTCGAGTCCGGCGAGTGGCGGCGCGCGCTCGAGGCCCAGCCGCGCCTGGCGCCGCTCGCTGATTGGATCGAGCGGCAGATTGACGTGACGGGAGCGACCAAGACTCTCGCCAACTGGCTGACCACCACCGGCCCGTCGTTCGTCAAGGGTTCGGTGGTGCAGGTGATTGGACTTCTCCTGACCTTCTATCTGCTTTTCTTTTTCTTGCGGGACCGTCGTGCGGCGCTTCAATTGCTACGGTCTCTGTCGCCCCTATCGCAAGCAGAAATGGACCGGGTGTTTGGCCGGGTAGGCGATACCATTTACGCCACGGTCTATGGAACGCTGGTCGTCTCCGCTGTGCAGGGACTGTTGGGCGGACTGATGTTCTGGTGGTTGGGCCTGCCGGCGCCATTGCTCTGGGGAGTGGTGATGGCTTTGCTGGCGGTGGTGCCCGTGCTGGGCGCCTTTGTCGTTTGGATTCCGGCGGCCCTCTTTCTGGCGGTGGAAGGCAGTTGGGCAAAAGCTCTCATCCTCACCGTTTGGGGCGCGGCGGTCGTCGGCACCATCGACAATGTGCTTCGTCCCATCCTCGTGGGGAAACGGCTGAAACTCCATACCATCCTCGCCTTTATTTCTGTGGTTGGGGGCCTGCTTCTGTTTGGCCCGGCCGGTCTTATTCTGGGGCCCGTGGCCCTCACGGTCACCATAGTGCTTCTGGAAATCTGGCGCAGTCGAACAGTGGCTGACGCCGCGGTGCGCGCGGAGGCAGAGGAGTTGTCCCGATCTGGAAGTGAGCGCGGCCCGGAGTTTCTTGAGCCGGCTATTCCTTTGCCTCGCCAGCCGGAACCCTATCAGGTTGTACCTGGAAAGGCGGTTCGCCGGGAGCGATCCTGTGCAGCGCACTAACGGTGAAGAACTGCCATAGGCTGTCGCTACGGAGGGTCTTGGCCTACGTGGGTCTTTGCTTTGGTGCGGTTGTGCTTGCCGTCGCGGTGTTTATCCTCATGTTTGGCGGTATGATTCTCAACGGCTATGGCAAAGGGAAGTTGGAGCGGGCGTTTGCCAGAGCCCAGCCAGGGTGCGCTTTGCACATCGGCAAACTCGATTACTCGGCAGGCGCCGGCCTCCTCGTCGCTGAAGCGGTCACACTGAGAGCACCCACCATGACCCTCAAGGTTGACCGGATTTCGCTTACGGGCGCTCGTTGGGCACGGTTTCTCATGGGGACCACCGCTCTGGCTGATGTCCTCGCCAAGGCCAGTCTCGAGGCGGCGAATCTCGATGTGGAATTCCCCCAGGCGCACTATGGGATCCGTTGCGCGCGAGTGCGGGCCTCGGTGCCGGATTCGGAACTGGTCGCCAAGGAGACCGAACTGCGGCCGTTGGCCGGAGACGAAGCATTCTTCGCAGCGCATGATTTTCGGACGCCGCGGTTTCAAGCAGTCGTGCCTGAGTGCAGAGTGCTGGGCCTGGCGTATGGCGAACTGCTCCAGGGAACGTCATACCGGGCCCGGTCGGTTCATTTTTCCCGCCCATCCCTTGATACATTGATCAATCGCGACAAGCCGCCGAAGCCGTTCGTGAAGAGTCCGCTCATGGTGCATGAGGCGCTGGCCTCCATCCGGCAACCGCTCCGGATCGATAGCCTCAGCATCACCAACGGCCACCTCAGATACTGCGAGCGGCTGGCCGTTGGGGCCGACCCCGCCGTGCTGACGTTTGGGGCAGTGAGCCTGTCCGTCGAAGGTATAGCGAACCGGGGCGAACCGACCTCCTCCATTCAACTCCGGGGGCAGGGCGACCTCATGGATGCTGGAACGATGAGGGTGCTGATGACGATTCCGGTCACTTCACCGGATTTCTCACTCCATTACTCCGGTTCGCTCGGCGCGATGGACTTGACCCGCCTTAATGCGTTTCTGGAGATTGCGGAACACACCCGGATTAAGTCCGGCAGCGCGCAAGAGGCCGCGTTCGAAATCGATGTGAGCGCCGGCCAGGCTCGTGGCCGTCTACGCGCGATCTACAAGGATTTTGAGATCGCTCTGCTCGACAAGCAAACCGGCTCCGCAAAGGGAATCAACAACCGCGTCACGTCGTTCTTTACGAATGTGTGGAAGATCAGGAATTCCAACGCTCCGGACGCATCGGGGTCGATGAAGGAGGGGGAGGTAAGCTACACGAGCAGACCGGAGGACGAGTTTCAACAATTTGCGTGGTTCGCCCTGCGGACCGGCGTCTTGGATATCATCAGCCATTGACAGCGCGATCATCGCGAACTTACGGGCTTGCGGGGTGGAGGTTGCCGCTAGTGAAATCTTGCACCTTGCACTGCCCCCCATTGCATTTTGCATATCCGCAAGGACAACATCAGACTTCAGAAGGCTTGTACCGGCTCACCACGGCCCTTCCCTTGCTCTATCAGCTTTGCCCCGCAGGTGATTATTGGCGGGGCACTTATAGCGTCTTTAGAGGTGACGAGTTCGCACTGGTTGTGCGCAGCCGGCCGGCGCGGACCTGCGTGGCACGTGCGAAGCTTAGGAATGTCTCATATGAAAAACAAAATGATGAATCGAATGGCTCTAGTTTGCGTTGCGACGTCCGCCTTGACGTTGTCAGTTCTGCTCGTCGGGTGCGACCGTGAGGTTTCCAACACCAAGAACAGCAGCGTCAGCAGCGACGGCACTGTTAAATCGACGGAGAAGACGGTTACCCAGTCAAAGGATGGCACCGTGACCAAGACAGAAGAGTCCAAAAAGACCACCCCTCCCGACAAGCCCTAGATGAATACAAAAACCATCATTGCCGTCCTGCTGGTCGGTTTAGGCATCGTAGTGCTCGCTTATTCGGGCATCAACTTCACGACTCCGGGAAAACCGGTGAACTTCCTTGGAATTCACATTGAGACCACAGACTCGCACTTCATCCCGCCAGCGGTCGGAGCGCTCGCGCTGGTCGGCGGGATCGTGTTGCTGCTGGGGAATCCCAAGCGGGCCACCTGAGAAGGGCCGAAGCTGCTATGAAACACAATCATAACTACGATAACGCCCGCAACGCCGGTCCCGAACTCGTGCCCGTTTGCTTTGAATTCACGCATCCGACGGCCACCACTGTTTGCGTCGCGGGAACATTCAACCACTGGCAGCCCGAGGCCAAGACGCTGCATCCCGCAGGAAGCGGTCACTGGCTGAAGGAAACGGCTTTGCTGCCCGGCACGTACGAGTATTGCCTCGTAGTGGACGGCCAATGGATGCCCGATCCGCAGGCCCGAGAAACCGTCCCCAACCCCTTTGGCGGCAGAAACTCGGTTCTGAGGGTGGCCAGTTCCCCGGAAGCAGCCCATCTCGCCGAGGCGGAAACATTACCACTGAAGAACGAAACCGAACAGAAGATACAACAATTATGAACAAACATAAGCACGCAACCACAAATGACATGGGCTCACTCGCCGAAGACGCGCGCGCCTTGATGGCCACCACCGCCGACGTGGCCGGAGAAAAGGTTGAGCAGGCCCGCAAGCGTCTCGCCGCGGCGCTGGACACTGCCAACGAAATGGCTGGCCGTGTCCGCGACAAAGCGATCGAGGGCGCGAATGCTGCCGACAAAACTGTGCGAGAACATCCTTATCAGGCCATCGGCATCGCCTTAGGTGTGGGGGCGCTCATCGGCTATCTGGTCATGCGACCGTGCTCCCGCAGCAGCGACTGATACCGTTGACCACGGGTATTTCTCTCGGACTACCTGGCGTAAATGCAATAGTTGAAGTTGCCGCCGCCACTCGTGCTGATCGGGTCAGGCCACGTTCCGTAGTTGTAGAGTCCCCAACGCAAAGTGCCGTTGTTGCCCGAATAATAGATCCGGGCGTTGGAGTCACCGGACCAGATGGCCAGCCAGTAATAGCTGCCCTTGGTCAGCGCCACCGATGAGGTTAGCGGAAACGACTGCCAACCGCTGACCGGATTGCTCACCTCAGCTGTGGAGCCAAGCAGACGGCCAGGCTGGCTGCCGACGTCGGAGTAAATTGCGCACTTGTACTTGCCGGGGGTGGCTCCCACTTTGGCTCGCATCGTAGCCGCCACCATGTTGGAGCCAGCTTGAAATCTTCCGGCGTTGATCCAGGCACCGTTGTACCACAGATTATCCGTCAGTGTCCCCTCGGCCGTATTGCCAATGAGGCCGCTGGTACCGGCGGAGTTGATGGTGAGGCTGAACAAACGGGTCGCCGTCTGGGCGGGAACGCTGGCATCGGCCACGCGCACGGTAAGGTTGGAGGTTCCGGCGGTCGTCGGCGTGCCGGCGATGACTCCAGTCGAACCAAGGGTCAGTCCCGGCGGCAATGCCCCCCGGCGAGTGACCAGGTGTAAGGCGCAATCCCACCGCTCGCCGCTAAGGTTGTCGTGTAGGTTGTGCTCACGGTTCCGCTCGGCAATGAAGCGGTCGTGATCGCCAAGGGCGCCGGCTGAATGGTCAGCGTTGTATTGCCGCTCACACTCCCCAGCGTCGCCGAAATAGTCGTAACTCCAGCAGTCACTCCCGTAGCCATTCCGCCGGCATTGATCGTAGCCGCGCCCGGGCTCGACGACATCCAAGTCACTTGGCTCGTGAGATTCGCTGTGCTGCTATCAGAATAGGTCCCGGTCGTCGTAAATTGTTGCGTCCCACCTGGTGCCACGGTGGCATCGGCCGGGGTGACACTGATCTGCATCAGGGGGCCCACTACTGTTACGTTCACCACTGCCGACGTGCTGACGTTGCCCAAAGTGTCACCGGCGACGGCGGTCAGCGCATAATTGCCCGTCGGCACGTTGTTCCACGTAAATCCATACGGCGCAACGGTGGCTTCGCCAAGCGGGGTCGCCCCGTTGTAGAACCAGACCAGCGCAATACTTCCCGCCGAGGTCGTGGCCGTGGCGGTCAGCGGGATCGTCGCCGGCGTGGTGAATTGCGCGCCGTTGACCGGATTCGTGAGGGCAACATTGACCCCGGTGAACCCGGTCAACGTGAATACGCAATCCGCCGGAATCGTCGCTCTGAACGCCCC
>Ga0194060_10003093_pt1 | contig 11797 bp, 11 predicted proteins | sample SepL225m_MetaG_FD_163427 | JGI IMG/M metagenome (GOLD analysis project Ga0194060, IMG submission 163427) | Anoxic zone freshwater microbial communities from boreal shield lake in IISD Experimental Lakes Area, Ontario, Canada - Sep2016-L222-5m | ecosystem: Environmental > Aquatic > Freshwater >... | reverse complement strand
GGCTGCGTGCCCCGGCCCCCTTCGCGTCGTCATTTTGCTCCGGGGGCACACGTCAACACCACACCTCGGGGGTTCCGCATTATGGCAAGAATGGTTGGCGCAAGCAAACAGGGGCGCGCCAACCAGGCATGCCGGGCTTCACCCCCGAACCCCCGGGGTCGCAACTGTCATTCGCTTTGCAACATAAACCGCAAAGCGAACGCCTGTTGCTCCGTGGAAGTACATCTACTACCTGTTAATTCAACTACAACAACACCAACATCTACTACAACAGCAACACCAGCATCAACATCATACGCCCACACCCCGCTACGCTCGCGCCTGGTGGGTTCCGTCGTGCCCGCAATGCGCAGGAAGTCCATGCTGGTTCCTATCTTGTTCGGCCCTCCCACGGCGCCGCAACCGCGCGGCGCGAACAAACCCGTTCTTAGCGCTCCGCTTCGCTGCGCTCTCTGGTGGTTTCTGCCCGCGTCGCATGCGCGGCTTGGCTGGTATTCCCGCGCCCTCAAGCCATCGCGCTGAGCGGGCACATCCTCCACCCACGCAGGCGCTCCCTCCGCTAGTCCCCCGCCCATCCCGCGAAGAAACGGAAGACACCAACGACAGCCTCCCGTCTCTTCGCATCCCGTCTGCCCCCGGGGGCTCCCCGCATCCTCCGCCGAAAGACAAAACCATGAACCCGGTGTGGTATCAGGCTCGTGCCTTCGCTTTGCTCCGGCACCAGCCCGTTTGTTTGCTCGGTCATGCGCCTTGCACGAACCGCAACGCTCACGCCCTCGCTCGATCTCCCGCCCGCACCACGCGCGTCAAAGACTGCCTCACTCCATCGGTCACTCGATTTGCAGTGACTGGCAACTCTCGCGCCCTCCTTCGATCGGCAGACTTCGCCGCGCTCCCGTCCGCCCTCTCTGGGCTCCCCAAAAAAGCGAAGCGGAACGCGCAGCGCGTAGCGCATCCTGCTCGAAAGGCAACTGCCCGCCTGCGACTTTTCATGCCGTGCAAGAAGAGCAGTCGTCATGCCAGGGGAAGACACCCTGTCATGCCGACCGCATGTCCTTCTTGGCGCACGTCCTGAATAGCCGAGTGAATCGCAGTCGGATTATTGGAACTCTCCACCACCGGCCTGCCGCTTGTAGAGGCCGGTGGTTTAGAGTTTTTCCTGAAAGGAGGTGGGTCTTGTGGAACAGGTCGTTGCGGTCCTCAACCAGGTCGTCGGTCCTTCGGGTTGGTGCGAGGTCGGCCCGGCCTGCGGGTTGTGCGGCGGCTGCGCTCTGGCGCGGCTGTTCCCGGTGGATCCGCAGCTGTCGTTCCGGTTCACTGAGCCGGAGCTAATCTCAAATGGCAAATAGGAGGCAACAATGGACAAGCAGCATGTTGAAGGGTGGAACGTGATTCACATGTACACGCGTGAGCAGGCTATCGCGGACGGTCAGCTGGTCGACGTGAGCGACACGCCGGAGGCGAAGGAAGCGGGCTTCCGCATTCCGGTCTGTCTTACCGTGGGCGTGCACGCGCTCGTGCAGGTGCCGGAGCTTCTCTCCGGCTGGCAGGACTACAAAGGGCGGCTGTGGGATACGCTGTTCCTGGCTGCTGCGGCTATCAAGGCAGCAGGGGAGAAGTCTCTCGTTCCGTTCGAGGTGATCTATCAGACTGACCCGCGCCGGTCAGCTACGGTCACGCTCTGGCTCTGCTTCTCGGAGTATGAGGGCTTCACGATCCTGCTGCCGGAGGAATACTAAACAATCCATGATGCCCGGGGGAGCGCAGACTTCCCCGGGCATTTTTATCAGGAAAACCGAAAAAACAACCTTATTCTCATTATATTCCGATGGGTTGATTACACTATCATAATGCTGATAGTGGGCTCTGTTATAAATTACCATACTACCCATTATATAAAAGGAGACATATGAATAGAGAAAGCATAATGCACAACAGTTTGGATCAAAAAGACGGTATTTGGTTAGAGATCGAAACGAATAAAGGGGAAGATCACTATCATGAGGGCGTTAAATTAACCTGCTCTTATCGTGGATTGTTGTCAATTGCAGATTTTAATCATATTCGTGCACATCCCTCAGATACTTCATTCGTAAAGCTTGAGCGGGTTTATTGGATTGATGGTAGTGCGTGGAACGGGAAGGAGTTTTGTATTACGCCTGTTCGTTTTGGTCATGAAACACTCTATAGGAATTTTAACGGTCCGCTATTACTGCGAATCAATCAGATCGTAGCAATGGCCCCCATTGATGGAAAAAAAGATATGGAGTGGATGGAATCATCTATTTCTGACAGAAAGGTTGTGACCCCTATGAATGACACGACGATGGATAGCATGATTCAAATGTTTGAAAAAAAGTATATCGGCGAAGCAGAGATTAATCCTTTTCTCGTCTGCAAAATACTGGGCGATGCGGGGATGGACGCGAATATAAAAGACGACAATATAGTGATCGTAACCGGGAGACGGTTTGATGTCGTTATTACGGTGGCAACTGAAGGGGTATTCAAGCTGTTTTACAGCGCTACCGTCAGCTATCGGCCACGCCTCCCGTTGCTTGATCGCCTGATTGCAGCGAATAGAATCAACCAGGCTGTTGTCGGCGGTGCTCAGGTCAAAGGAGATAGTGTTAGGATTGCGAGCACGCTGTCTTTTGAGGGCGGTATTCTTGCCCACAATATCGTTAACACCATTCGAGCATTTCAGGCGGTCGTCGAGGGTACGCTTGAGACCGAGGAGGGTAACGGTTTACTTGAGTAAAGTAATATCAACTTCGTTATATAAAAGAAAAAATATGAATACAGCTAATATGGTGCTCAACAGTTTGGATCCTATGACGGCAATTTTTTAGTAAGTGTGAAACGCTTACTGCCTGTTTGACGAGAATAAATCAGTGTGATATAAGTGTGCTTATCGAAGATATCAAGAATCTTGCGGATAGCAGGCGACTTTCAATCCCCGCGTGGGAGCTCACCATATTTAATAGACGATAAAAGGGGCGTTGCGCAACTAATAGCTTCTTGCAATAGTCGTTGTAGTTGCATCTCTTGATATCATTTAATTCCTTCTTAGCCTTATTGCCTTGCGCCCCTCATGCCTGGCGTTCGGTGGGGAAGCTTGTTTGTGGGAGGATCGCGGGATGATCGGCTGGTACATCAGCATTTACAGACAGACGGACGAGGGCGCATCACCCGCGCCGGCCGAGTCGCCTACGGGCAAACGCTTGGTCGTCTGGCAGACGAGGGGGTTCGGCGGCCTCGATTGGATTGACGAACTCGTGCAGAAAGGCAAGGCGATCGACCTCGGCGGTGACGGCTACCCGCGCCGATATACGGCGACCGCCGAGCATCTGATTCCGGGCTTCATCGACGGGCCACAGGGGGCACAGGATACCTTGGAGTGCGAGGAGTCCGACATCCTTACTGAGAAGAGGGAAGGGAAGATGGTGATCGATCGCGTCGCGACCGCAGCCTGCCGTCCCGATGAGTGGCTGATGGTCGAGGCGTGGGACAAGAGTTAGCAGGTCTCAGAGTGAAGGAAGAACGGCATGGCTTGGATTTCAGCCCATATAAGAATGTATATGAATAAAGAGTGGTAATTTAAATCGAGAAGACGGAGAACAACCTGCGTGGTTTTACATAGCTGGTTGCCCGAGTGCCGTATTCTCTGCGTTAGCGAGGGGCATAAATGTCGCCCGATAAAAATAGACCCCGCTGGGATTCGAATGCAAAAGATAAATCGCTAGAGTTATGCGCAGCCTGGTTAAACCAGATAGCACGAGAAGCGTTTCTGGTAGAAGGGCATCACCAGCAAATGTTCCACTTTGTCACAGATGCTGGCGATATTCAAAGTTGTCTATTCCGTGATGGCCTTCCTCTGAGTGAGAGAGATGAGGTGTTAAAGCAGGAAAAGGAGAAGATCAAACCATTCGGTACGATACAGGTCATAATTAGAAAGATCATTCATCCGAAACTGACCACTCATCCGAAGGCATGGGAATTGCGATTTGCAGGCGATGAAGAGTCGGACACCAAGGAAATGGTCAGGGATTGCCTCCTCGTGAGAATGCTGTCAAGAACAGGCAAAGAAATAGTTTGGGCAAGTCCCATCATAAGTAAAGATGGGCGATTGGTATTAGCAGCTTCTGTCATGTCATTCCCGAATGACGGTTCCTTATTTCAGTAACACTGACAGCGAAACGGCTGATCTGACAAGTCGCACATCGATGAATCCGTAAAACATATAAATCGACTTGAATTGGAGTGCATGAATACAAATAGCGCACTAGTTTATCATGTTCCGCATTCATCTACCACGATCCCGCCTAAGCTGCGTTCACGTCTTGTCTTGACGGACGAAGAACTTTCACGGGAGCTGACAGCCATGACGGATCTATACACTGACGAACTATTCGCTCTTCCAACACTGAATGGCCGCATGGTGCGGTTTCCCATTAGCCGATTGATTGTAGATCCAGAGAGGTTCGTAGACGACAATATTGAGACGATGGCCAGACGAGGAATGGGTGTAATCTATACTCAAACCTCAGGAGGAGCGTTGCTGCGCAATGCCCCATCTGCGAGAGAACGGGCCGAACTTATTGCCGAGTTCTATAATCCACACCATGAGGACTTGAACAGGGCTGTAGATTATTGTCTTAGCTCATCAGGTATCTGCGTGGTTCTTGACTGTCATAGCTTTTCAAAATATCCATTGCCGTATGAGCAAGATCAGGAGCCGGTCCGCCCTGATATTTGCCTGGGTACGGATGACATTCATACTCCTCCCTGGATTGGTGTTTTAGCAAAAGATCAATTTAAATCAGCCGGATATTCAGTTGAGTTCAATCGCCCCTATCCTGGCGTACTCGTTCCCTCCAAACATTATCGTGTGACTCCCAATGTATATGCGTTAATGATAGAGATTAACCGTGGGCTTTATATGGACTGCTTAACTGGAGAAAGAAATTCTGATTTCACTGAGTTCAAGTTGCGTTTTCAGGGAATACTATCTTCCCTGCTCAATGAGGTTTTTGGTTTTATTGACTCACATTCCGACAAGAAATGAATTTCTGGGAGTGTAGCAGGGGATCGGCCAGTTTTCATACTGTGATAAAAATGTGATAAAACTTAGTGGAAAAGACAAAATCATCGTAACAGGCGTAAATACTGTAGCTCGCTAATATCTTGAATCTGAATGAAAAACGGGAAACCCGAACAACATCAACGGTCTGGTGTTTTAGGATTTTTCGACTTTCACGGCGATAACGCGGGTTCAAATCCCGCTGGGGACGCCATTCAAACCAAGGAGTTACGGCATTAGCTGTGGCTCCTTTTCTTTTGCTTATAGTAGCATTGCAGTCCCCGTTCCATCAATCCTATCGACCACGCATGGATTCTCCGGGAGCAGGTGCGCTTATCGTGGAGTGTTCCGAGGGTCACGGTGAGCAAACTGATGCTTAATCTGGTAGACATAATGGTTGACAGGCATTTATTAAGCGGGTGGAAAAATCATGCAATAAGTCGTGAAATTTCTGATTGCTGATTCCAGTCGCTTCGCAAGCAAGTCAAAACAAACATCGATATCTTTTGCAGAATAGGGCAAACCCTCCTCGCCAGTAAACATATAAGGAATTCTCGGCATTATTATTTGTGACAGTCAAGAGGAGCGGTTTTTTTGAACTAATGGTGACAACATTGTAAAAGTTGTTCTCACACAAGCCCGTGAAGAACGGCGATAAGAGCGGATGCCCATCACCGGGCCTGGATCACAAACGCAATGATACCTCTCGGATGAAACTTGCCGTCATAAAGGCAGCTGGTACGCAGCCATCGTTTGGCATTTAGCTGCCAATCTTCAGCAGAAAAAGAGGATGCGCCTATGAATATTGATCAGAGTATCTATCGTCTCCTGCAGCGGCATCTTGATAAACAGGCAGTGGGTTTCCCTGCCGCCCCATTGGGATCGGACATACGCTTTCTCCGCCGACTGTTTACCCTTGATGAAGCAAAGATCGCCCTGCATCTTTCTTATAAGCCCGCCCCCATCGACCAGATCGCCGTAAAAACCTCACCGGCGTTTTCTGCCGCGCAGACCAAAAGCTTTCTCGAGAGCATGTCTATAAAAGGGTCCATCGGATGGACCGAGAAGAACAAGATCGACCATTGGTTTCTGCTGCCCTTGGTAGTCGGCATGTACGAGAATGCCGTGGACGGGAATCCCTCTCCAGAGTTCCTGAACGACGTAGGCGCATATCTGAGAACATATTCCTTTGGCAAGGCGTTTATGAACGTTACGCCTTCTCAGATGCGGACGATTCCCATCAACAAAAGCATATCCGTTTCTCACCCGGTCGCACACTACGATCAGATCCGTGAGTTGATCCAGAACGCTCCCGGCCCCTTTGTTGCGCTTCAATGCATATGCCGAGAGAAAATGGCGATCAAGGGCAAACCGTGCGTAAAAACTTCACGAAAAGAAACCTGTTTCGGAATGAACAGCGTCGGAGTCATGATCCTTCGTCGCGGCCACGGACGCGAAGTAAGCCGCGAAGAGGCACTTGAATTGTTCCGGCAAAGCGAAGCTGACGGCCTTGTGCTTCAGCCGTCCAATGCAGAGCAGCCCGATTTTGTCTGTTCCTGCTGCGGCTGCTGCTGCGGGATGCTCTCGTATCAGAAATTTCTCCCGAACCCCGTCGATTTCTGGACAAGCCATTACCAGGCATCGGTCGATCAGGATGCTTGCACGCATTGCGCCAAATGCGTATCGCGTTGCCAGGTCAATGCCGTCACCCTGGCCGGCCCTGACGGCAAGGCAGCAGTCAATACCGGCAGATGCATCGGATGCGGCCTCTGTGTTCCGACTTGCCCGGCAAAAGCCATCAGCCTGAAAAAGAAACTGCAGGAGATACCTCTTCCGAAAAACTGGGAAGAACTTTACGACGAGATTATGAAAAACAAAAAGGGCGCGTGGGGGCAATGGGCGACATTCCTTAAGGTGGCGTTAAAAATTAAAGACCCCCGGGCACGCCGCTTTTGAAGAACTGCTTGCTTTTTCGTAGTTACGCCTTGACACTCCTCCGCATAAATGATATTTTTCGGATATGATTATATATCTGGATGGTCATTTTGTACCCAAAGAAAAGGCGCTTGTTTCAGTCTTTGACCATGGTTTTCTTTACGGTGACGGAATCTATGAGACGATGCGCGCATATAGAGGGGAGATTTTTCTGCTCAGGAAACATCTTGCCCGGTTAAAACGATCGGCTGTCGCCGTATCTATGCGGCTTCCTCTGCCGCTCGAAAAGATAGTAGAAGCGCTGAGTGAAACCCTGGTCGTCAATAAACTCCAGGATGCGTATGTCCGGCTGCACATTTCGCGGGGGCCGGGAGAGATTGGGCTCGACCCGGCGTTGTGCGTGGCACCGACCATGGTAATCACGGCCAAGCCCTTTCACGACTATCCCGCTGAGTACTATGAACGAGGTGTGAGCGCTGCCATTGTGAAAACGCGCCGCAACCATCCCCTCGCTCTTGATCCGTCGATCAAGGGCACGAACTTCCTGAACAATATCCTGGCCAAGATCGAAGCGGTCAAGGCCGGAGCCTACGAAGGGATCATGCTGAACTGGCAGGGTTACGTTGCCGAAGGTACCATCAGCAACATCGGCATGGTCAAAAAGGGAGTGCTGCACACCCCCCATTGCAAAACCGGCATTCTCGCAGGCGTGACTCGCGAGCTGATGATCCGTCTTGCGAAGAGAAAAAAGATACCGGTCCGGGAGATGCTGCTCAGGCCGAAAGATTTTTTTGGCGCTGATGAATGTTTTATCACGAACACGACATTGGAGATCATGCCCGTAACCAGGATCGATCGTAAGGTCATCGGAAGCGGCAAACCTGGGCCGATCACCGGTGTGCTGTGCCAGGCATATGCCAAAGAGGTGCAGAGAAGCTTGAAGACGCCGGCCGGTTAGCCGGATTGTGCAGGTTAAATTTATTCCGCTCCCCTTTCCCCGCCAAACAGTCCCACAATTTTCCTTACCAGAACCGGCAGTGACGGGTCTCGTGCTCCCATAAGAAGAACGCAGTCTTCCGGCCTCGCATCAGCTTTTAGTCCAGCCAGAAGCTCATCGCGATCGTTTACTGCTTGCGCATTGAACGATACGGGGCCGAGGCCCTGGATGATATCTTCTGAAGAAATATTCTTTTGTGCCGTGCCTCCGGCATAATAGATCGGCAGGAGATAGAGCGAGTCCTGCTGTTGAAAGACGGCCCGGAAGGTAGCAATGTATTCATCTTTCAAGAACCGTGTGGGGCCGAATCCATGCGGTTGATATACGGCAATTATGCGTTTGGAAAGACCGCGCGCCGCGCTGACAACCGCCGCTATCTTTGCCGGATTATGCGCAAAATCATCCACCACATGCACCCGCTGTTTTGTTTCAATCACAAAAAAACGCCGCGCCACACCCTCAAAATTCCTGACCGCATCAGCCAGCGCCGCGGGGTCGCATCCAAAATGCTCACACACGCACAGCGCGGCGCAAAGGTTTTCAAGATTGTGCGCGCCGGGAAGCGGCAAGTGATATTCAAACCCGTTCTTGAAAAGTTTGACCGCGGTCGGCAGAAGCTGTTCCCGGTCAGGTTGCCAGGAGCCGGAACCCTTTCGCCCGAAGCGCACGGTTGCGGGAAGGGAGGCGAGAATTGGATCGTCGGCATTTGAGGCTGTCCAGAATGATCGCGAAATGAGAATTTCGAAAAGTTGTCGTATCTCTTCAGTGCTTTTATGGTCCTTGGAAATATTCAGGAATACCGATGCCTCCGGACGATATTTGACCAGTGTTCCGTCGCTCTCGTCCGCTTCCACCACCAGAAGGTCTGAGCCTCCGCCATAGGCATTGCCGATGAGGCCCTGTTTTTCAAGTCTGCGCAAACCTGCACCGCTAATGAGAGAAGGAGATTTTCCGCATGCGGCCAGGAATTCAAATATCATTGCGGTGACGGTGGATTTGCCGCTGGTACCAGCGACCGCGATGGCCCTCCTCGTTGTAATCAGAGCGCTCAGCACATCTGAACGATGAACAATGGGAATCCCGCGGCTGCGCGCAGCGGCAATATCAGGATTTGAGTCTTCTATTGCGGTTGAGACGCAGACCACATCGGCCTCTTCACTTACCCCTGAACCGTCCTGAAGAGCGATGCCGCACCCGAGCGCTTCAAGCGATTGACGAATGGAGGCCGTATCCTCGCTTGCATGGAAGCGGTCGGAACCGGTGACGGCGATCCCCTGAAAGCGCAGGTATTGCGCGAGCGCACTCATACCGCTGCCGAAAATACCGGTGAAATGGATGCTGCGGCAGCGGCGTTCGTTGATAACGACAGGCAAAGGGTCGATGAACACGAACGTGCCTTCCTTGACCGTTTCAAACAAGCGCGTGACATCGAGATTGCGCATGCAGACGCAGCCATGCGACATCGGCCTGCCGATGAGGTCCTCCCGGCCGGTACCGTGGATATAGATGTAGCGCTCATAAGAATCCACTCCCGCGCCCGTATTGACCCCCTGCTCAAGGCCTTCGAGCCGCAGTATGCGGGTCAGGATCAGATTGTCTCCAGTCTGACTGTGGTCCCAGTCCTGGCCCATATCCTCCCGGTCCTTGAAAATGCGGCCCGCAGGCGCGCCTGCCCCGAACTTCTCCTTGATCCGATGCGCGCCGAGCGGAGTTTTGAGAGAGTTTTCCTGATTGCCATTGCCGAAGCGGGACGTGGAAGCGTCGTACTGGTCGACAATAGTATCGTTGGCACAGACGAACAGCATTTGTGCCTCGATGGACACCACGAGAAATAACTCCCCGGGGCAGGCCAAGAACTGAGCCGCCTTTTTGTGAATACGACGTAATCGAGCTTTATCCATAAAGTGTCGGAACCCTTTTTTGCACAGCATATGGTTGCACCATGCCCACACCAATATAATGGCACCCATGGAGCATGTCAAGACGATAGGAATATTATTGTTCGGCCTTTTTCATTGACAGTGGTGGCCCTGTATGTTAAATTTTTCAACAGAAGCAGCGACCTCAATTCACCGGGTGATCAGGGAGAGAAAATGCCGCAGAAGCTTAGCGAACTGTATGAGCAGGGCATCGAGGCTTTCAAAAAGAAGGAGTACGGCGTCGCCGAACTGGCGTTTTCGGAACTCCTGAGCCGGAAGCCCGGGTTTGCAGATATCCAGAATAAGCTGGGCATCATCTACAATCAGACAAACAGGCTAGAGCTGGCGGTAACGTCATTTGTCAAAGCTCTCGAATTGAATCCCCGATATACCGAGGCTTCGCTTAATCTTGCGGTCACCTACGGGGACCTCGGCCACTATGAACAGGCCCGTGAGGTGTTCGAGAAAGCAGCTCATTTTACCGACAAAAACACTGGCACGCCTGCGGACAAGTCGAAAAAGATGGCGTCCGCGATCGACCCGTTTGTCAAGGGAAAGCTTGCTGATGAACATTTTCGGGTGGGCAATCTCTACTACGAGATGGGCCTTTTCGACGAAGCTATAGAAGAATACCGGAAAGCCCTGCGGCTTGCCCCTACCTTCGCCGACATTATCACCCGTCTCGGAATAACGCTGCGTGATCAGGGCAAGCATAATGAGTCGATCAAGGAGTTCAAGCTGGCCATCGAGAACAACCCCAACTTCATTCCTGCCCGCCTTCACCTGGGTATCACCTACTATTCCCAGGGCTTTTACGGACTGGCAGAAGAAGAATGGCGCAGGGCGCTCACCATTGACCCTAACAGTGCCGCAATCAAGACCTATCTTAACTTTTTACGACCCCAGAAATCCTGACCGGAGCCGCTCGCTTGGACCTTCTTGAGATCAAGGATCTCTCCACCTGGTTTTATACCAGGACCGGGGTGATCAAAGCCGTTGACGGCCTCAACCTCAAACTGCGAAAAAGCCGCGTCCTCGGCCTGGTCGGCGAATCAGGCTGCGGCAAGACCATGACCGCCCTTTCCATCCTCAATCTCGTTCCCTATCCAGGCAGGATCGTATCAGGCAATATTTTTTTCGACGGCAAGGACTTGCTGACCCTGCCGGCCGATGAGTTGCGCGCGATACGCGGGGCCAGGATATCCATGATCTTCCAGGAGCCCATGACCGCGCTCAATCCGGTATTCACCGTGGGAGATCAGATTGCCGAGGTTCTGACTGCGCATCAGCCTCTTTCAAATAAAAATGCCCTTAGCCAGGCTGTCGAGCTGCTCCGCTCCGTTGGAATTCCCGCACCTGACAAACGCGTACACGAATATCCTCACCAGCTCTCGGGCGGCATGCGCCAGCGCGTTATGATCGCCATGGCGATCGCGTGCAAGCCGCTGCTCATCCTGGCGGACGAACCCACCACCGCGCTCGACGTAACGATCCAGGCGCACATCCTCGAACTGCTCGGCCGCATCCAGAAGGAAATGGGCATGGCGCTGATCCTGGTCACGCACGACCTCGGACTGATTGCTGAACGCGCTGACGAGGTTGCCGTCATGTATGCGGGCAAGATCGTGGAACAAACAGACACTCTTTCGCTTTTCAAAAATCCTCTGCACCCTTATACCCGCGGCCTTATGGCCTCGATCCCGAAACCTGGGCAAACAGGCAGGCACAGGCTTAAAACCATTCCCGGGTCTGTTCCACGGCTCGACGATCTGCCGGTTGGATGCAAGTTCTCTCCGCGCTGCGACATGAAAGCAACGCGATGCGACGCGGAACCGGAACTCATTGAAATAACGCCCGGACATC
>Ga0194060_10003092_pt1 | contig 11797 bp, 10 predicted proteins | sample SepL225m_MetaG_FD_163427 | JGI IMG/M metagenome (GOLD analysis project Ga0194060, IMG submission 163427) | Anoxic zone freshwater microbial communities from boreal shield lake in IISD Experimental Lakes Area, Ontario, Canada - Sep2016-L222-5m | ecosystem: Environmental > Aquatic > Freshwater >... | reverse complement strand
CCAAAAATTTCTCTTTTGGAATGTTATTAGCGCCCTGGTGTGGACGCAGGGCTTCATCTGGGCCGGCTACTTCTTAGGTGAAAAATTAAAGGGTTCGGTAGATCACTACATATTGCCGATAGTTGCTGTAATTGTGATTCTCTCAGTTGCTCCTCTTATTTGGGAAGTCTTTAAAGAGTGGCGCACCCGAAAGCATTTAAGTTAAGTATCTAAGTAGTTAAAGCCCTAGATCAGATAGCGAGTAAGCCGCACGATATTCAAAACCAGCTTCGGTAACTTTTGGCTCTGCACCGCGTTCAACGATAACTGCAACCCCAACCACTATCGCACCTGCTTCTTCTAGGGCGGTCACTGCAGTAAGCACTGAGCCGCCAGTTGTCGAGGTATCTTCCACAGCAAGAACTCTGCGTCCGGAAACATCTGGGCCTTCAATCCGACGCTGAAGTCCGTGGGCTTTTTCTGCTTTGCGAACTACAAAGGCATCGAGTTTTCTTCCACGCGATGCAGCAACATGAAGCATTGCGGTAGCAACTGGGTCTGCGCCTAAAGTTAGTCCGCCAACTGCATCGAAATCTAAATCTGCAGTTAGATCCAACATCACTTCACCAACCAATGGTGCTGCGATTGCATCTAATGTGACCCGGCGAAGATCTACATAGTAATCCGCCTCTTTGCCGGAGGAGAGAATGACCTTTCCGTGGACCACTGCTTTACTCAAGATCTCTGCTTTTAATGATTCTCGTGCGCTCATGGCTTAACCTTATCTATTTGAAACTACTTCTATTTGAATCTACTTCTAATTGAATCTACTGAGAATCATCTTCTTTTGCTTGGCCCACCAATGGGTCCTGATACAACACTATGGGTGGGTTGGATCTACGCATCAACGATTTAGGTGGATTGGCTTCAATCAGCGCATCAACTTCAGTTCGCAATTTGGCCATTTCCAATGCCATTGTTGCGACCGCGCTTTCCAGTTCTATAATTCTCTTAATTCCAGCCAGGTTGATTCCATCGCCAACCAAACGCTGCACATTTCGCAATGAAGCAATATCTCGGAGTGAGTATCTTCGCCCTCGACCAGTAGCTCGATCTGGAGAAACTAGCCCCATACGGTCATATTGTCGAAGCGTTTGAGGGTGCAACCCTGACAATTGTGAAGCTATCGAAATCACATATACCGCTTCGTCATCTGAATGCGTTGCGAAGTTTTCTTCCTCTATCTCATTTTCGTTCATCGTTATGCCTGCGCTCTTTGGCTAAGGTCGGCTCTGGGGTCAAAATCTTTAGTTGCTTCGGCAAACTCTTCTAGCGCCTTCTTGGCTTTTCCATCGACCCGTTGCGGAACTTGGACATCTACCGAAATCATCAGATCGCCAATGGCATGACCTTTCTTAACTCCGCGACCTTTTACTCGAAGGGTGCGACCATTTGGAGTGCCCGGGGCAATTCTGACTGTGACTTCTTCGCCATCTAAAGTGGGAACTGAAATATCAGCACCTAGCGCCGCTTCGGTGAAAGTTACCGGCAAACTCATGTGAAGATTTTCGCCTTTACGAGTGAAAACCGGGTGTGGGACTACATGAATAATGATGTACAGATCGCCAGGACCGGCTTGTCCTGGTGAGCCTCGGCCTTTTAATTTAATCTTTGCGCCATCGTTTATTCCGGCAGGAACTCTGGTGGAAATTGTGGTCGGAGTTGAACCTTGAGGAGCTACCTTAAGATTTAGCTCGCTGCCGAAAATTGAATCTCGAAAGGAAATAGATGTTTCGGTCTGGATATCGCCGCCTTTGCGCGGTGCTCGCCCATTTCCAAAGAGGGTGCTAAAAATATCTTGAGGTCCGCCGCCGCCAAAGAGATCCGAGAAATCCTGCCCGCCAAATCCGCCAGGTCCAGTTTGGCTCCCACCTCGAGGCATTCGTCCAGAGGTAAAGGCATCGCGCATTTCATCGTATTCCACGCGCTTTTTATCATCTGAAAGTACTTCATAGGCTTCAGAAACTTCCTTGAATCGGTCTTCAAGTTTCTTATCACCTTTGGTTTTATCTGGGTGAAGCTCTCTGGCCAATTTTCGATATTGCTTCTTCACGGCCGCTGCATCGTCGCTTTTTTGCACGCCAAGGATTTTGTACAGGTCTTTCTCGTATAAATCCTTGGCGGCCATTTTTAATTCTCCGGATCGGTTACCGCGACTCGTGCTGGACGGATAACTTTCTCTTTAAATTTGTAACCAGGCTCCAAAATTTGAGTTGCTAGGGTTTCGGTTACCTCAGATGAAGTCGAGTGCATAAGCGCTTCATGGATCATGGGGTCAAAGGGAACATTGACATCATCGAATTTGGTTAATCCCAATTTCGAAGTGATGGTGTTAAGCCGATCCGAAACAGCTTTAAATCCGCCGACAAGTTCGCCATGAACTTCAGCGCGATCAATATCGTCCAACACCGGTAAGAGTTCAGCTATAACTAGTGCAACTGTAAAGTCGTATGCACTTGCCCGGTCACGTTCAACTCGCTTTCGATAATTAGCGTATTCGGCTTGCAGGCGTTGTAAATCAGAAGTGAGTACTGCAACTTCATCAACAATAGTTGTTGCTTCCGCCAAGGCTTCTTCAACAGCGGCAGAGAGTTCAGCTTCCGAACTCTCTGCGCCATCAATGTTTTCTTCGTTCATCTTATTCTTCGACGATTTCTGCGTCTTCAACACCATCTTCAGCAGGAGGAGTCTCTGATGCTGCCGCCGCATTAGCCGCATAAAGTGCTGCACCTAATTGTTGGCTAATTTCGGAGACTTTTTCAGTAGCTGCCTTGATCGCTGAATAATCGTTGCCTTCTAGTGCGGTTTTCAATTCCGCTATGACGGTTTCAACTTCCGCTTTCTTTTGCGCAGATTCGCCTTCGGTAAATTTGTCTTGATTATCTTTCAGGAACTTTTCAGTCTGATAGACAAGTGATTCGGCAGTATTTCTAATCTCTGCTTCTTCTTTTCGAGACTTATCTTCTTCGGCATGTGCCTCAGCGTCCTTCATCATTCGATCGATCTCATCTTTGGAAAGTGCAGATCCGCCAGTGATGGTCATAGATTGAACTTTTCCGGTGCCGAGATCCTTAGCCGATACGTGAACAATTCCGTTGGCATCGATATCGAAGGTAACTTCAATTTGTGGAATTCCACGAGGTGCTGGTGGAAGTCCAGTTAGTTCGAACATACCTAATTTTTTGTTGTAGGCAGCCATTTCTCGCTCGCCTTGATAGGCCTGAATCTGCACTGCTGGCTGATTGTCATCAGCGGTAGTGAATATTTCAGAACGCTTTGTTGGGATAGTGGTGTTTCGTTCGATGAGCTTTGTCATTACGCCACCTTTGGTTTCGATTCCCAAAGAGAGCGGAGTAACGTCCAGAAGTAAAACATCTTTCACTTCACCGCGAAGTACACCAGCTTGAAGTGAAGCTCCAACGGCAACAACCTCATCTGGGTTAACACCCTTATTAGGCTCCTTGCCACCGGTGAGATCGCGGACCAAATCCACGACTGCAGGCATACGCGTTGAACCACCAACAAGCACAACATGGTGAATATCGGCAATAGGAATCCCAGCATCCTTAAGGACTGCCTGGAATGGCTTCTTGCAACGATCTAAGAGATCTGCAGTCATTCCCTGGAATTGTGCGCGGGATACGGTTTCATCCAAGAACAACGGATTCTTTTCCGCATCTACCGTTATATAAGGAAGGTTGATAGAAGTCTGTTGTGATGAAGATAGCTCAATCTTTGCTTTTTCAGCTGCTTCTCGAACTCGTTGCATCGCCATCTTATCTTTGGTGAGATCAATTCCTGTCTTCGCGGCGAAAGTCTTCACTAAGTAATCAACTAGAGCTTGATCCCAATCATCGCCACCAAGGTGGTTATCGCCATTGGTTGCCTTTACTTCAACAACGCCATCACCAATTTCCAGAAGCGAAACATCGAAGGTGCCACCACCGAGGTCAAAGACCAAGATAGTTTGTTCGCTATCGCCCTTATCCAAGCCATAAGCAAGTGCGGCAGCGGTTGGCTCGTTAACAATTCGAAGCACATTAAGTCCAGCGATCTCGCCAGCCTCTTTTGTTGCTTGACGTTGGGCATCGCTGAAGTAGGCCGGAACTGTTATTACGGCATCAGTCACCGCTTCACCAAGGAAAGCCTCAGCATCGCGCTTGAGTTTCATCAAGATGCGAGCGCTGATCTCCTGTGGGGTGTACTTCTTGCCATCAATATCTACCGTCCAATTTGTGCCCATATGTCGTTTTACCGAGCGGATCGTCCGTTCCACGTTGGTCACAGATTGACGCTTGGCTACTTCACCGACCAGCACCTCCCCATTCTTTGCAAAGGCCACGATCGACGGGGTGGTTCGGGCGCCTTCAGCGTTAGCGATGACGGAGGGTTCTCCACCTTCAAGCACTGAGACGCAACTATTCGTGGTTCCTAGGTCAATACCGACTGCTCTGGACATTTTTTACTCCTTCTTAGCCCCAGTTAGGGCAAACTCTGCTTTCGCTATTTCTTCTAGCCTGGTTCTATTCTTCTCCTTGAGTGCTACGGTGTCAAAAGATTGAGTCCGTAAGACTCAACTCTGACTTATTTAGGTAACGTGGGTCATTACCTATTTATTCCCAGGCTTTGGCTAATAATCGGGGTTGGGCGAAGTATTGTCAGAGGTATGAGGGCACTCCTGATCATCCTTTCGCTGCTGACCACAATTTCAGCGTTGGTGCTGCTGGCCTGGCGCGGGCACCAGCTCTACCAGATCTTCGCCGCTGGTCAGCCTGATCCCACTCGCTCTAACCGCTATCGCCGCCGCCTGGTCTGGGCCGCCCATGAAATTTTGAGCCATGGCAAAATGCTTCGTTTTACCGGATCGGGAATTGCTCACTGGTTTGTGATGATTGGTTTCGTTTCATTACTCGGCACGCTAATCACCGCATATGGACAAATATTTTCACCGACATTCGCCTTGCCGTTCATTGGTCATTGGGTTGGTTATGAATTTTTTGCCGAATTAATTGCTTGGCTCACTGGCATCGGAATCGTCACTTTGATCGCCATTCGTCAGGTAACAAGAATTTCACGAAGCGGCCGTTCCTCCAGATTCTTTGGCTCAACTGGTTGGAAGGCTTACTACGTAGAAGCGACAATCTTGGCCATTGTCTTCTGTGTAATTGCACTACGAGGATTAGAAGGAGCACTTTCTGGAATTCAATCTTGGAATTGGCATTTTGTACTTTCCTATCCAGCAGTTTTAACATTTAAAAATCTTTCATTTTCTACGATTGAAAATCTGATTCGAATCGTGGCAACTATAAAGATCGTTCTTTCCATGGCATGGTTTATCGTGATTGCACTTAACCTAACTATGGGGGTGGCTTGGCATCGATTCCTAGCACCATTCAATATTTTCTTTCAACGCAATCCTGATCGAACCCCTGCGTTAGGCGAATTGCCACAAATGCTTTCGCATGGGAAACCAATTAATTTTGAAGATCCTTCTGAAGATGATGTTTTTGGAATCGGCAAGAGCGCAGACATTTCCTGGAAAGGCCTTTTGGATATGGCTAGCTGCACCGAGTGCGGTCGGTGCCAATCACAATGTCCGGCTTGGCATACTGAAAAACCACTCTCGCCAAAGATGCTGATTATGGCAATGCGAGATCATGCGCTAACCAAAGTCCCTTCTGAGGTAGCGCTAGTGGGTAATGCTCATGAGAACGCGATTAGTCCAGATATTTTGTGGTCGTGTACTACTTGCGGTGCCTGCGTTAATGAATGTCCCGTGGATATCGAGCACGTTGATCACATTGTAAATATGCGGCGGTTTCAAGTTCTGGTGGAATCGGAATTCCCGTCCGAACTCGGGGGAACCTTTCGCAATTTGGAAAAAGCTGGAAATCCTTGGGGTGCCAACCGAAATGACCGAAATGATTGGATAAGTGAAGTTGATTTTCCAGTTCGCGTTATTGAAGATGTAATTCCCGATGATGTTGAATATCTTTTCTGGGTTGGATGTGCCGGTGCTTATGAAGAACGAGCGAAGAAGACCACAAAAGCAGTAGCCGAGCTTTTATATATGTCTGGCACTACTTTTGCAGTTCTAGGTAAACGCGAAACATGTACCGGTGATCCTGCACGAAGGGCTGGTAACGAATTTCTCTACCAAATCTTGGCCGCCGAAAATATTGAAACGCTCACCCAAACTTTCGGAAGCCGAGGCGTGAAAAAGGTTGTTGTTACCTGCCCTCATTGCTTTACAACAATAGGTCGCGACTATCGCCAACAAGGCTTTGAATTAGAGATGGTTCATCACACTCAACTGCTTAATCAATTAATTAAGGGCGGCAAACTCAAGCCAGTTCCGCACGATGCAAAGAAATTGACCTATCACGATCCTTGTTACTTAGGACGGCATAATCAGATTTATATGCCACCACGTGAGTTATTGGAATCAACAGGCGTGGAGATTTCGGAAATGCCACGCAACCAAGATCGTTCTTTCTGTTGCGGTGCAGGTGGTGGCCGAATGTGGATGGAGGAGAAAATCGGAACCCGGATCAATCTCAATCGTGTCGATGAAGCAATTGCTACCGGAGCAGAAGAAGTAGCTGTCGCCTGCCCGTTCTGTCGAGTCATGGTCAGCGATGGCGTAACCGCCAGAGAGTCCGATATTCAAGTTTTAGATGTTGCTCAGGTGTTGCTTCGTTCGATCAAAAATCAAGACTAAAACCACTAATCCATCACCCAGCCACCATCGACCACCAAAGATTGCCCAGTAATAAAGGAAGAAAGTGGGCTGGCAAAAAAGGAAACGGCATTGGCTACATCGGTAGGCATTCCGCGACGCGGAAGTGATTGGAAACCAATCATGCGCGCATCTAGTGCATCTCGATCGCCATACACTGATTCGTCTGGGGTTTTAATCCCACCACAGAGGATCGAGTTGACCCGAATGTTGAATTCTCCAACTTCTCGCGCCAAAACCCGACTAAATCCAATCTGACCAGCTTTTGTTGTTGTGTAGTGGATATTTCCCTTCATTCCCAAGATCGTGCGGATGGAGGAGATATTGATTATTGAACCTTGGTGCATCTTTTTCATGTCAACAAGCGCACTTTTACTACAAAGGAACATTCCCCGAAGATTGGTGGCCATAACCGCATCCCAATCAGGTACTTCGATTTCAGCTATTTCTATACTTGAAGCCACCGATGCAGCAGCATTGTTAACCAAGACTTGAATGGGGCCAAGTTCGCTTCTTATTCGTTCAAAACCGCTGATAACTGCAGCTTCGTCGGAAACATCAAATAGGTAACCTTTCGCCTTGCCACCTATGGCTTCAATGTGTGCAACTAATCGAGCCACGTCAGCTTCTGCTTCGCGTTCGTAGTAATTGATTGCAACGGCAAAACCATCTTCGGCCAATTTGGTCGCAGTAGCAGCCCCTAAATTGCGCGAGGCACCTGTAACGACGGCAACAGTGCGGGACATGGATTTAACGATACTTCACAACATTCGCCTAACACCAGAGCCTACGTGCGCAATATCGGAAGCAATATTGCGCACCTCATATGGAAATGGTGGTTTAATAACCGTACTGTGATTGAAACATTGAAAAGAATTGTCGGCGCGGAATATGTCTTGAGTTCCAGCGACGATGTTGCGGTTTATAAGCACGATGCAACTCCGCTCTTTAGTGGAACTCCAGATGCCGTAGTTTTACCTCGAACCACATTTGAAATCCAAGAGGTCGTGAAGTATGCCGCCGAGGCAGGAATCCCTGTCATCGCACGAGGTTCCGGTTCTAGCCTTTCGGCAGGGACCGTGCCAATTCATGGCGGCATAGTTCTTTCGCTCACCCGAATGGATCAGATCAAAGAGATCAATCCTGCCGAAATGCTCGCTGTTGTTGAACCCGGAGTTACTACCGCCGAATTAGCCAGCGCTGCTGTGAAACTGGGTCTGCTCTATCCGCCAGATCCTGGAAGCAAAATTATTTCCACGATGGGCGGGAATGTAGCCACTTCCGCAGGCGGTCTTCGCGGACTCAAATATGGCGTAACCAGAAATTATGTTTTGGGCTTGGAAGTCGTTCTTGGCACTGGTGAAGTAATCAGAACTGGCGGACGGCTTTGGAAAGATGTTGCAGGTTATGATCTAACTCGTCTGCTGACTGGGTCAGAAGGAACACTTGGAATAATCACCGAGATCACCGTTGCACTAGTTCCAAATCCAGCTCAATCGCTCAATGGAATCGCCTACTTTGCCTCATTGAAAGAGGCCAGTCTCGCGGTCAATCAAATTATTGCCACGGGGCTACTTCCCGCGACATTGGAATTTCTCGATCAAAAATGCATCATTGCAGTCGATGAGTATGCCAACCTCAATTTGGATAGATCAGCCGGAGCGCTCCTACTTTTTGGCGATGATGGCGAACTAGATATTGTGAAGAAGCATATGGAGCTCATGGAAAAGGCCTGTCTTGAAACTGGGGGTTTCGGAATAGAAATTGCCACCGACATCACTCGTTCAGAACAGTTGTTAGAAGCTAGGCGATGTTCGCTACCTGCACTTTCACGTTTGGCCCCGACCTTGCTTCTAGAAGATGTGGGAGTGCCTAGACCATATTTGGCAGAGATGGTGGAAAAGATCAATCTAGTGGCCGATAAATATCAGGTCATCTGTGCCACTTTCGGTCATGCCGGCGACGGCAATCTCCATCCAACAATCGCTTTTGATGAATCAGACCCTGATGCACGAAGCAGAGCACTTGCGGCATTTGATGAAATATTTTCGCTCGCGATTTCATTCGGTGGTTCAATATCGGGAGAGCATGGTGTTGGCGCAGCAAAACTTCCTTGGTTAAAGGATCAGATCGGCGCAGAACAAGTGGCACTTTTGAAAAGAATTAAATTTGCCTTTGATCCAAAAGGTATTTTTAATCCAGGAAAATTGGGCTCATAGGTGGAAGCGAAGAAGATTTCCCCACAACTCTTGTCGCCATGTATCTCTTGTGGTTACTGCCTTTCGGCTTGCCCTACCTATCAACTGACTAAAGATGAACGATCATCCCCTCGCGGCCGAATTTCACTGATGAAGGAATTCAATGCTGGTTCGATAGATGCAACAAATGAACTCTTTGTCGAACAATCATCCTTCTGTCTTGGATGCCGTGCTTGTGAACCAGTCTGTCCAGCCGGTGTTCAGTACGGCGCACTTCTTGAAGAGTGGCGAGAAGTTACGTGGAGTGGGAAGAATTTACCGTTGCGGATCCGGGGACTTCGAATTGCTGTGACAATGACGCCCATTATTCGTGCACTTGGCCGAATTCGACGAGTTAAGCAAAATAAGCCGAATCCCCCTCTGGGAAGCGATTTCTTGATGCTTGGTTGCGTGGAACGCGTTCTATACCCTCAACTTTCTCGAGTCATTGCTAAACGCTTTCCATCGATCGTTATTAATGATGACCAAGGTTGTTGCGGTGCGCTTCATTCGCACAATGGTGCTCCCACTAAAGGACATGAAATGGCGCTCTCTTTGGGTCAAGATCTCCCTGGCCGAATTGTTTCTACCGCAGGCGGTTGTGCCGCACATTTATCAGCTGAAATCGGACGCGAAAAAGTAATCGAATTTTCCGAATTTGTACTTGAGAAGATCCTCGCAGGCGAGCTCACGATCGAACGCCCCGTTTATATCGAAGGCAAAATTGCCAGAATTGGTCTGCAAGATTCTTGCCATCTGCGAAATGGAATGGCGGTCTTTCAACAACCTCGAGAGATCCTTTCTCGATTGGGAACTTTTATAGATTTGAAATCTTCCAAAGATTGCTGTGGCGCTGCTGGAACTTACGCAATCATGAGACCTGATGATTCCGCTGCAGTTTTAAGTAAAAAATTGGTAGAGATCGAGGCCGCCGACCTAGATTTTTTGGTGACGTTAAATCCCGGCTGCCAGAGACAATTAGAACATGCACCCAATCTTCGGAAATCAACAGTGCGCGTCTTGCACATAGTCGAACTTCTTGAACTAGCTCTATCTACTCAAACTCTGGAAGACTCACATTAAATTCGCTAGCTAAACCAAGGATGTTTTTGCGAACGCCGTTCGATACCGCGATTCCATTTTTTGATCTAGAGCCAAAAACATTCGATTCATGTTCGCCCGGCAACAAAACATTTGGGCCTACCGAAGGGGAAGAACCCTTCATCTTCCCTTCAAAAAGTTGAGAAATACTTTGTAGCATGGGAAGTTCAACAAATCTAGAAATGTCGGTGGCCATAAAAATCGTGCCATTTCCGAATCCATTATCTGCCAAAGTTGCTGGCATATTTCCTGAGAGAACCCCCGCGGCGACATCAATAAGCACTGACATTCCAGAACCTTTGTGTCCGCCAAAAGTTAAGAGGGCGCCGCCTTCTTCTAAATCCGCAGCGCGAGTTGAGGGATTTCCATTCTTATCAATCAATGACCCTGGCGCTATTTCTTCGCCATTCATGGCAGCCAAGACCACTTTGCCAGCAGCAACTACCGCCGTAGAGAAATCGAGAACGTAGTTATGACCTTGTGGGCCAGGTAAACCCCAAGCGAAAGGATTAGTTCCCAACACTGGTTTCACGCCACCAAATGGCGCCACGACCGCCCCGCCGGTGTTGCAGACTGCTATTCCCATGAGACCGGCATCGGCCATTTGGTCAACGTATTCGCCCATTCGGCCAATATGGTGACTTTGGCGAAGCACCACTGTTGCACTTCCGAACTCTTTTGCAAGTTCGATCACGGTTGTATTTGCAAGTGCGGCGGTGGCTTGGCCCCAGCCCCAATGACCATCGATCAACGCAGTTCCTTCGCGTTTCCAGAGTACTTCAGGTCGTGCATGTGGAATCAACGTTCCTGCTTTTACCCAGCCGGAATACTCCATTAGTCGAATAATTCCATGTGAATCGTGGCCGACCAGATTCGATAGCACTAAAGATTCTGCGACTAAGTGAGCTAAGTCTTCCGGCGCACCCATACCTTTTAATGTGGCTGAGGTGACTCGTTCAAGTATTTCGGGCGAATATATTTGTTCGTCGCTATCAGACAAAATATGCCTCCACTAATCCAAGATCAGCAAAATCAACGCTCACCAGATCTCCGGGCTGAACAAAACAATGTCCGGTACAAGTTCCCGTACTAACAATTTCGCCCGCTTTAACTGCCCTTCCGCGTTCGCGCACCCAATTTACGAGCCAGGTGAGACTTGTAACTGGATGGCCCATAGCTTCGATTCCTTGTCCAGATTTAATATATGAATCATTGACATAGAGATCGATATTGGATTTTGGTAGATCAATATCTTGCCAATCTTTAACTCGTTTGCCAGTCACTAGTGCTGCTCCACCGGCATTGTCATACATCCCACCGAAATATCCACTGATGGCGTACCAGTCAAGAAATACCGAATCGCCGATTTCAATTACTGGCATTAAGCAATCAATGCCTGCGCGAACATCAGCTTCCGTATATTCTTTTTCTCTTACGGGGAAATCCAAATTCATTTCGAAGGCGAATTCAGTTTCGCATAAACGATAATTCACAAAAAATTCTGGACCTAACTTTGCTGGACTTTCATGAATGGCGTGTTCAAAAATTCGACCAGGAGATGGGCTCGGCATATTTTCAGCCTCACGCACAGCCATGCTTGCCGCCCCGATCTTCCAACCTCCAGTTTCCCATCCCAGCGCATATTCCAAATTGAGTAATACCTCTTCAACTGACTTCCATG
>Ga0194060_10003091_pt1 | contig 11798 bp, 8 predicted proteins | sample SepL225m_MetaG_FD_163427 | JGI IMG/M metagenome (GOLD analysis project Ga0194060, IMG submission 163427) | Anoxic zone freshwater microbial communities from boreal shield lake in IISD Experimental Lakes Area, Ontario, Canada - Sep2016-L222-5m | ecosystem: Environmental > Aquatic > Freshwater >... | reverse complement strand
CATGGAGATGCTCGATGAATACGTCTTGCACCATACAAAAGTCTGGCCAGATATGTTGGCAGCTCTAGAAAAAACAGGATGGCATAACTACTCAATATTTCTAGATAGAAGCGATGGTTCACTCTTTTTATATTTTGAAACACCAGATCTACAAGCAGCCCTGGCCGGGATGGCTAAAGAAGAAGTCAATCAGCGTTGGCAAAAATTTATGGCTCCTTTCTTTTTAGAACTTGGCGACAAGCGCGCCGATGAAGGTTTTATCGCACTCGAAAATGTTTTCTACCTCAAATAAAGGAAAAGAGAGAATCATGGCAAATGCAGCAGAAGTAAAAGCAGTTCTCAAGCGATTAGCGATTGAGACACCTTCATGGGCGTACGGTAATTCAGGTACGCGCTTTAAAGTATTTGGTCAACCAGGAGTTCCTCGCGATCCTTATGAAAAAGTTGCAGACGCTGCCCAAGTACACAAGTACACCGGTGCTGCGCCAACTGTTGCTCTCCATATTCCATGGGACAAAGTCGCTGACTATAAAAACTTTTCAGAGCATGCAAAGTCATTAGGTGTTTCACTTGGCACAATCAACTCAAACACATTCCAAGATGATGATTACCTTTTAGGCTCTGTCTGTAATCCAGACCCAAAGATTCGCGCAAAGGCAGTTGCACACCTCATCGATTGCATCGACATTATGGATATCACTGGTGTGCGCGATCTCAAGTTGTGGTTTGCAGATGGAACTAACTATCCAGGCCAAGACAGCATTCGCGAGCGCCAAGATCGCTTAGCCGAATCACTTGAGAAGGCATATGCACGTCTTGGAGATAATCAGCGCATGCTTCTTGAATATAAATTCTTTGAGCCAGCTTTTTATCACACAGATGTTCCTGACTGGGGAACTTCTCTTGTGCATTGTTTAGCACTTGGACCAAAGGCATGGGTTGTTGTCGACACAGGTCACCACGCACCTGGTACAAATATTGAGTTCATTGTTGCTAATTTGTTGCGTGCAAAGCGCCTCGGAGCCTTCGACTTTAACTCACGTTTTTACGCTGATGATGACCTTATTGTTGGTGCTGCAGACCCATTCCAACTCTTCCGCATCATGCACGAAGTAAATGTTGGTGGAGGTTTTGATGTCGGTACACCTGTTTCATATGTACTCGATCGATGCCACAACATTGAGGCAAAGATCCCTGGTCAAATTCGCTCAATCATGAACGTACAAGAGGCTGTTGCTAAAGCTGTCTCTGTTGATCAAAGCGCACTCAAATCAGCGCAAGTTGCTGGCGATGTATTAGCAGCCCATGAAGTTTTGATGGATGCATACAACACTGATGTTCGTCCATTGCTTCGCGAATGGCGTGCGGATAACGGAATTGATCCAGAACCAATGAAGGCATATGCAGCAAGTGGATATGCAAAGAAAATTGCGACCGAACGTGTCGGTGGCAACCAAGCGGGCTGGGGAGCGTAATTTTTAATGGCGAGTAATAAAACAATTGAAGAGTTGTTAGGTCGTAGTAATCGTCTGGGGAGTAATCCAAAATATACAAACTATGCCGGTGGTAATACATCTGCAAAAGGTGCAACAAAAGATCCATCAACTGGTCTTGATGTAGAAGTTATGTATGTAAAGGGCTCTGGCGGAGATCTTGGAACTCTTAAGGAGGGTGGCCTCGCGGCTCTCTATCTTGATCGATTGAAAGCACTCGCTAATGTTTATCGCGGGCTTGAGCACGAAGATGAAATGGTTGCGCTATTCGATTACTGCACATTTGGAAAAAGTGGCGCTGCGCCAAGTATCGATACTGCAATGCATGGTCTTGTCGATGTTGCACATGTTGATCATTTACATCCAGATTCAATTATTGCTCTTGCAACTGCTGCCGATGGTCCAGCGCTAACTAAGAAATGCTTTGGCGATGAAATATTGTGGATTGATTGGCGCCGCCCTGGCTTTCAATTAGGTATAGATATCGCCGAACTTGCAAAGAAGAATCCGTCAGCAAAAGGTGCAATCCTTGGCGGTCACGGTCTAACAACGTGGGCGAGCACAAGTGAAGAGTGCGAAAAGCGCTCAATTGACGCCATAAATAAGGCCGAGAAGTTTTTAGCCGATAATGGTCGCAAAGATCCATTTGGTGATGTTGTAAAACAATGGACACCGCTTGCACCAGATGCGCGTCGTACTCGCGCAGCCGCACTTGCCCCAACGCTTCGAGGAATCGCATCGCGCGATGCTCGCATGATTGGAAACTTTAGTGATGCAGATGTAGTCCTTGATTTCATCTCTCGCAAAGAGCTAACACGCCTTGGCGCGCTCGGAACGTCATGCCCGGATCACTTCTTGCGCACAAAAGTGTCTCCGATGATTCTAGATACACCAGCCGATGCACCTATTGAAACCGTGATTGCTCGAGCACATGAATTACACGAGGAGTATCGCAAGGGATACGCCGACTATTACAACCGCTATGCAACTAAGGAATCACCTGCAATGCGTGGTGCCGATCCACTTATTATCTTGGTGCCAGGGGTTGGAATGTTTAGCTTTGGAAAAGATAAGCAGACAGCACGTGTAGCCGGTGAGTTCTACATCAATGCAATCAATGTGATGCGCGGTGCGGAATCTGTCTCTAGCTATAAGCCAATTGCAGAATCTGAAAAGTTCAATATTGAATACTGGGATCTTGAAGAAGCAAAACTTCGTCGCATGCCAAAGCCAAAAGCACTTGCTGGGCGTATTGCACTAGTAACTGGTGGAGGTTCAGGAATTGGTAAAGCAACTGCAGAGCGCCTTGCAGCCGAAGGTGCATGTGTGGTTATTGCAGACCGCGACTTCGAAGCAGCAAAAAAAGTTGCTGCAGAACTTGGTGGAGCAGATAAGGCATTCGCAGTATCGGTAGATGTCACTGATGAAAGTGCAGTCGCTGCATCTATCGATGCATGTGCACTTGCTTTTGGTGGAGTTGATTTAGTTGTGAATAATGCTGGACTATCTATAAGTAAGCCACTCGTTGAGACTTCAGTTACTGATTGGGATGTTCAACATAATGTGATGGCACGTGGTTCTTTCCTTGTATCTCGCGAAGCAGCTAAAGCAATGATCGCCCAGAAAATGGGAGGCGATATCGTCTATATCTCCTCTAAAAATAGCGTATTTGCTGGTCCAAACAATGTTGCTTACGGTGCAACAAAGGCTGATCAAGCACATCAAGTTCGCTTACTTGCTGCAGAACTTGGTGGATATGGAATTCGCGTCAATGGAGTAAATCCTGATGGAGTAGTAAAAGGCTCTGGAATCTTTGCAAGTGGATGGGGTGCACAACGTGCAGCCGTCTATGGAGTAGAAGAAGAAAAACTTGGTGAATATTACGCGCAGCGCACAATCTTGAAGAAGGAAGTTCTTCCAGATCACATTGCTGCTGCAGTATTTGTCTTGTGTGCAAATGAATTACCACTTACTACGGGACTTCATATTCCAGTCGATGGTGGAGTTGCAGCAGCTTTCTTGCGCTAACCATGGGCCGCTATATTGCAGTAGATCTCGGTGCAACATCAGGACGAGTTGCACTTGTTGATACTAATTCAGGTACTTTCGATATCAATGTTGTGCATCGCTTTCCTCATGAAGTTATCACGAATGAAGATGGTGCCATGCGATGGGATTGGGAATTTATTCTCAAAGAGTCAATCGTGGGAATTGAAAAAGCAGCAGCGTTAGGTCCTGTGACTTCACTTGCAATTGATTCCTGGGCAGTCGACTACGGATTTCTAGATTCTTCTGGCAAAGAACTGCTACCTATACGTTCATACCGTGATCCACGAAATCAAGTTGCTTTTGATGCAACTCTTGCGAAATATGGCAAAGAGCGTATTTATCAGACCACTGGAATTCAATTCTTATCGCTGAATTCTATTTATCAATTGATGGCTGCAAAAGAAGATCCGAACTATGTTGGCGCTGCTCAATTTTTATTGGTACCAGATTTTATGAATCATGCGCTCACTGGTGTGGCATCTACTGAAATAACTAATGCCTCGACAACCCAGTTATTAGATACAAAATCGCGCACATGGGATTACGAACTCATAGAATTACTGGGATTGCGCGCAAGTCTTTTTCCTGCGCTTCATGAACCAGGAAGTGATTTAGGTGTAATTCGTGGTCATGGACCACTCGATGGAATCAAAGTTGTTGCTACTGGCTCACATGACACTGCTTCAGCGGTAGCTGGCGCACCTATTGAAAATGCTGAAATTGAAGCTTATTTATCGAGTGGTACATGGTCACTACTTGGTATTGAATCAAGTGTTCCATTTCGCGGTAGTGATGCCTTTGCAATAAATCTAACGAATGAACTTGGCGTAGAAAACACAGTTCGTGTTCTCAAAAACATAACTGGCCTATGGATCTTTGAAGAATGTCGCCGTACATGGCGCGAGGAAGGATTTACTCCCGAGCTTACTGAACTCATTGCGCTAGCAGAGAATTCAACATTCAAATCGGTAATTGATCCAAACAATCTCCTCTTTGCAACACCAGGAGACATGCCACATAAGGTTGCGCGAATTTGCCGTGAAAGTAATCAATCAGAGCCACAAAACCATGGTGACTACATTCGTTGTATTTTCATTAGTTTGGCACTTGCCTACAAAAAGACACTTGAAGAGATAGAAGAAGTGACAGGTAAGAAGATTACGAAGATACATATTCTTGGCGGAGGCTCACAAATCCACTTGCTCAATCAGATGGCAGCTGATGCAACAGGGTGTGTAATCTCAGCTGGTCCAACGGAATCAACTCTTATCGGCAATGTTGCTATGCAAGCAATCGCATCGGGGGAATTTGCAAACTTATCCGAAGCACGAAATGCAATTAGAAAAAGTCTAGCTCCCAAGCTATTTACGCCTCAAAAGCATTGACCTTATTTACCTAAGGATTTATTCTTAGGTATGAGCCAAACATTGCACCCACATTCACCGTATTCATTAGCATTCAACGCCAACGAACTTTCTGCACGTTGGATCAAAGTAGTTGAAAGCGAAGTCCCAGAGCTAGAGCACAGACCGGTCTACCAACTTCGCTTTGAATTCGCATGCGCTAAGAAGGTAAAGAGTGCGCGTGTTCGAGCAACCGCACAGGGTCAATACCAACTCTTTATCAATGGAGTAAAGATCGGTGATGAAGAACTAACACCTGGCTCTACCGATTATGGCGTTCAGATAGCGGTACAAACATTCCCTGTTGCAAACCTTGTAGACAAGAATGCGATTGTAATTCTCCTTGGAGATGGCTGGTTTCGCTCTGTTATGGGGGCATTTAAGCAGCCAAATAACTTTGGTACACATGTTGCTGCACTTGCTCAATTAGAGATTACATATGAGGATGGAAGCACAGAAGTTGTGTCTACAAACAAAAATTGGCGCGTAGGTACTTCTCATATAACTTCTGGGGACTTGATCCTCGGGCAAAACGAAGATCGCCGCTTGATCAATATTGCAACTTATAAAGCAGGTTTTGATGATTCAAATTGGGTACATCCGGAGGAAATCTCTGTTGATGCCGTGCTAGTTGCTCAGTTTGCTCCACCAGTTCGTCGTACTGAAGAGATAGTTCCTGTAACAGTAAAGCGAATTTCAAAGGATGTACAAGTTGTAGATCTTGGCCAAAATATTAATGGTTGGATGCGATTGTTAGATCTTGGCCCGTCAGGTACCGAAATTACATTGATTCATGGTGAAGTTCTGGATGCTAGCGGTGATGTAACGCTTGATCACTTGAGACTTGACTTACCTGGAATTGGTAGACCAGATGCTGGTCAAATAGATAAGGTAATTTCAGCTGGAACTCCTGGAGATTTTTTTGAACCACAATTTACAACACACGGTTTTCAATACATCAGTGTCATTGATCATCCAAAAGATCTGACTCCAAAAGATCTGATTGGGGTAGTCGTTCATAGTGATTTAAAGAAAACTGGTTGGTTTGAATCAAATGATGCTCGCCTAAATTGGTTGCACGAAGCAACCGTGTGGTCACTTCGCGACAATATGTGTGATGTTCCAACAGATTGTCCAACACGTGAACGCGCAGGTTGGACAGGGGATTGGCAGATATTCGCACCAACTGCTGCATATCTTTTCGATGTCAATGACTTCTCGCGTAAGTGGTTAGCTGATGTTGTAGTTGGTCAGCGCGAAGATGGCGCAGTTCCAAATATTGCACCACCTGATTTCACGGGATCTTTCAAAGGACCAATGGCACATATCAATGCCTCCGCCGGTTGGGGCGATGCAATTATTGCTGTGCCACTTGCAATGTATGAGGAATATGGAGATACCCGCGCGCTAGAAGAATGCTTCGATGCCGCAGAAAAATGGATAAATTTCGGCTTACATCGCTCAAAAACACAGCGTCACCCAGATCGTGAAAAGCTGCGTCCCGTTGCAGCGGCGCACGAAGAATTTTTATGGGATACCCCGTACCACTGGGGTGAATGGTTAGAACCAGGTGTTGATACAACAGATTTTGGTGTTCTACTCACGGCAGACCGCGCAGATGTAGCAACGCCGTACTTACATCGCTCTGCCAAGCAAATGGTTATTGCTGGAAAAATTCTTGGTAAACCAGAATCTGTTTTAGAGCACTACCGAAAAGTTGCCGAGAATACAAAAAATGCATGGCAGAAAGAATTCATTACATCTGATGGATTACTCAATCCTGATACCCAAGCACATTATGTTCGAGCACTTGATTTTGGTTTGGCGCCAGATGAACTGCATACCAAGTTCGTAAATCGACTAGTCGAACTTGTGCGTGCTGCTGGAACACACTTAGGTACTGGCTTTCTAACAACTCCATACCTTTTGCCAGTGCTTGCAGATAATGGTCACCTAGATCTTGCATTCGAACTTCTCTTCCAAGATACGCCACCATCATGGCTAGGTATGAGAAATCGCGGAGCAACCACAGTGTGGGAACTTTGGGAAGGTATTGATAAAGATGGTAAAGCTTTTGCATCCCTGAATCACTACAGTAAAGGCGCAGTTATTTCCTTCTTGCATCGCTACATTGCAGGCCTTGTTGCAACGAAACCTGCCTATCAAGAGTTTGTTGTGCAGCCTAAAATGCATACTGATATCACACATGTAAATACGCGCCACATTACAAAATATGGTGAGATTTCAGTTGCATGGAAGCTTGACGGCAAGGCATTTACTTTGAAAGTAACAGCGCCGCAAGGCACATCAGGCAAAGCGATATTGCCTGATGGCAGCGAACATGTAATTAAGGTTGGAACAAATACCTTTACTTGCTAATTAGAAAGAAATGGAATGCGTACCTGAACCAAATCGGGTGCGCTTTCCTTTTGTTTCAAACCAACCAATTGAACCTGCTGGAATTGTGATGGTTCCTGAATAGGAATTGCCATCCTTCTTCCAATCGATTGCAGCAGTGCCATAGCGTGTTTCTACGCTTGCTTTTGCCCATGTAAGTGATGCATGAGGTGTTGGTGCAAAGAGAATCTCTTCATAACCTGGCTTTTCAATCATTGGTGAAATACCAGCAACATTGCGATACATCCATGTTGTAACGGCGCCATATGCATAGTGGTTGAACGAGATCATGCTGTTGCCAGCATTTTCTAGATCACCAGATTGGAATGAGCCGTCAGGCAAGATTGCATCCCAGCGTTCCCACATTGATGTTGCACCATTATTGATTTGATACAACCATCCTGGAACTTCTTCATTGAGAAGTAGCTTGTATGCAGAATCTAGATGCCCATACTTAGAAAGTGCTGGCATAACAAGTGGGGTTCCAAGGAATCCAGTTGAGATTCTTCCGTTGACTTTATCAACTAGCGCTGCCAATTTACTTGCAACAGCTGTGCGCTCTGCAAGAGGTGCAATCTCTAGTTCAATTGCAATTGCGCAACCTGTGGCAGTTTCAGAAACTTCTTTGCTCCATTTTGCCCATGCTGACTTAGCAACTTGATCCGCGAGCACTTTGAAATGCTTAGCATCATCAGATTTTCCAAGCACATCTGCTGCTTTTGATAGCAGTAGGGAGCTAAATGAATAGAAAGAGTTTGAGATGTATGTGCTGTTGCACTTTGCATCCCAAGGCTTATCTGCTGGTGCATCTGGATCTAACCAGTCACCAAATTCAAATTCACCCTCTGGAATTAATCCATCAGGTGCACACTTACTCTCCAGGTAATCAACCCATCGAACCATCGAGTGATATTGATCGCGAAGTGTTTGAACATCTCCATATGCTTCATAGAGAGCCCATGGAACAATCGTTGCTGCGTCTCCCCAACCTGCGCGACCACCATAAAAGTCAACTGTGTTTGCATGCATTCCGCCTGGTTCAACAGGAATATCTGGGCTGAAGTTTGTAATTCCACCATCAGGTTGTTGATCCAGTTCGAGATCTACTAACCAGCTAGATAGGAAGTTTTCACAATCGAAGATAGTTGATGCTGTCGGTGCAAAAGCCTGAGCATCTCCAGTCCAACCAAGGCGCTCATCACGTTGTGGGCAATCTGTTGGCACAGAAACGAAGTTTCCACGCTGAGACCACATCGTATTTGAATGTAATTTATTGAGCGCGGGATTCGAAGTTTCGAAGTGACCAATACGAGCAACATCAGAGTGAATCGCATCAGCAATAACGCTTGTAATTTGAGCACTCGTTGCGATCTCTGCATATCTAAATCCATGAAATGTAAAGAGCGGTGAAATCTCGATCTCATTGGAATCAGCAAGTGTGTAAGTATCTTCCGCTTTTGCTGTACGAAGGAGTGCGCGATGAAGTTCTCCATCTTTGAGAACTTCCGCATGAGTAATGGTGACCTTATCGCCAGCCTTACCTTTGACTTTGATTCGCACAAGACCCGCCATATTTTGTCCAAAATCATAAATAACAGATCCGCGTGAAGTTTTTGTCTCCGAGATCGCCTTTATTGATTCTGTTACACGAACTGGAGGGCTTGTCATTGGGAAAAGCTTTGCTCGAATAACTGGGCAAACTTCTACTTTGCCCCACTTGGAATCATCGAAGCCAGCTAGTCGCCAGCCCTTTTGTTCTTTGTTGAAATCAATTGTTACACCGTCGTAGATGTCAGCATTTTGGATTTCTCCGGTGCTGACTTTCCAAGAATCATCTGTGCCAATTTTTGTAATTGATCCATTTGATTCATGGATTTCAAGCTGGCATTGTGCAGCAGCAGTATCTCCGAAGACATTTCGGTATTGCTCCCATGTTAATTGACCGCGGTACCAGCCATCGGCAATCACCATGGAAATAACATTCTTGCCAGTTGTAAGAAGGTTAGATACATCAAAGGTGCGAAACGCGATGCGTTGTTTGTAGGACGTCCAGGCAGGATTCAATAGTTCATCACTAACGGCTTTGCCATTGATTTGAATATCAAATAATCCTTGTGCTGTTACATAAAGACGTGTTCGCACACCTGTTGATGCTAAATCAAATTCTTTACGAAATATTGCAGATGGGGCTTTACCTTTTTTCCCAGGATCATTTGGCAAAGCGATTGGCTTGCTAGTCCATTCCTTATTTGCAAATAGTGGTGCTTCGGCAGTCGCTACCGCACTCCATGCACTCCATGTCCCATTAACTTGTGCTTTTACACGGACATAACGAATTTCGCGGCTTTTGAGCGCCGTATCTGGCCATGATGCCTGTGTCAGGGATGTTGATTTTACTTGACCGCTTGACACAACGTTCTTCGTAAATGCTGCATCAGTGGCTACTTCAATCTCATATGCATCTTGGCGAAGGTCATTTCCTCCTCCAAGAATTTGCCATGAGATAACAGGGCGTGATTGAGCAACGACTAGTAAGTCTGCGCTGCGACCGATTCGAATATTTCCAACTGTATTCATGATTATCCTTTGATAGATCCTGCGGTCATACCGGAAACAATTCTCTTGTTGAAGAAAATAAATGCCAGCAATGGAAATGCGGTGATATATAAAATATCTGAAAAGAGTAAGTTGTACTGGGTTGAATAACGACTGACATAAGCAAACAAAGTCTGCTGTAGTGTTGCATTTTCATCACCAGGTAGGTAATAAAGCGGGTTAGTGAAGTCATTGAAAATACCAGCAGTTGCAATAATTCCAATAGTAATTGTTACTGGTTTTAATAATGGGAAAATGATTCTGAAATAGAGGTTCCAGCCCGTGCATCCATCGACGATTGCAGCTTCATCAATTTCCTTAGGGATTGTTCCTATGAAGTTACGGAAAATAAGAATCGCAAAAGCTAGACCGTATGCAACTTCAATTGCAATCATTCCAGCCAAAGTTTTGTATAGGTGCACACGCTGTAACACCCAGATGGTTGGAACAATTGCAGGAGGGATAACAAGTGCTGTTAGTACTAGCCAGTTTGCTACCGTGCTCGCTCTATTGCGCTTACGGTGCATAACAAAGCCTGTCATGCCACTGATAATTACTAGGAAGAAGACTGAAAACACTGTCAAAATCAAAGAGTTATACGTAGATCGTAGAACGTGCCAATCGTGATCTGCAACAACTTTGCCAATATTATGAAACAAGAGCCACTTCTTTGGGGGAGACATATTCAGGCGAAATGATTCAGAGGTGCCCTTTGCAGCATTTACAACAAGGAAATAAAAAGGTAAGATAAAAATAAATACAGTCAGAGTGACACCGATGATGTCTGCCCAAATACTGCGATATTTAGTCTTAGATTTTAGGGATTCTTGACGCTTGAACATCACATCACCACCTCTTTCTTATTGAGGTATCTAGAGAGTGGGAATACAAGAATAGAAACTAGAACAAAGAGAATTACGTTTCCAGCTGTTGAAAGACCGTAATAACCTGATGTGTATTGCTTGTAATTGATTGAGGCAAGAACATCGGAGATAAAGCCAGGACCTCCGCCAGTCATTGCCCAAATTAGATCGAAAGATCGAAGCCCGCCAACGAAGGAGAGAATGATTACTGAAAACATTGCAGGGCGAACTAGTGGAATTGTGACCTTATAAAATTGCTGACGAGGTGTTGCGCCATCAATTGATGACGCTTCGTAATAATCGCGAGGAATCGCTGCCATTCCGGCAATATAAATAAGTGTTGCAATTCCAACACCTTTCCACACATCAACCATTGCAATTGAAAGAATTGGAAGAAGGTTTGGATCTACAAGCCAGCCTGGGCCGTCGGTTACTTTTCCAAAAATGGCGGCTATCGATTTAATCGAATTATTGATTACTCCCTCGTAAGGATTCATCAACATTGAGAATGTAATTCCAACACCGATTGTGCTCACGAGTGTTGGAAAGAATAAGACCGAACGAATAAAGCCAGTTGTACGCAACTTTGAGGACAGGAAATTTGCTAAGTAGAGAGCGATAATTACTTTTAGTCCACTTGATACAACTGCATAAATAATTGTATTTCTAAATCCAATTCGAAGATTTTCTTCAGAAAAATAAAGTTTGAAGTTTTCGAGTCCGATGAACTCCCATTCTTGAAGGGTCCATCGTGTAAGGCTGAAGAACAAAGAAAGAACTGTAGGAATGAAAAAGAGAACCATATAAATGATTCCCGCTGGCCAAAACAAAGAACTTGCGTATGGACTCTTTATTCCTTTTTTCTTCATTATTACTTCCTTAATCATTATTAAAAGTGAATGAAATTAGTCAAAGAGAACCGGCTCAAATCTCTTCGAGCCGGTTCTCTTTTCTAACTAAGTACTACTTACCAGCCAGCTAGACCAAGCTGTTGTGAC
>Ga0194060_10003090_pt1 | contig 11802 bp, 10 predicted proteins | sample SepL225m_MetaG_FD_163427 | JGI IMG/M metagenome (GOLD analysis project Ga0194060, IMG submission 163427) | Anoxic zone freshwater microbial communities from boreal shield lake in IISD Experimental Lakes Area, Ontario, Canada - Sep2016-L222-5m | ecosystem: Environmental > Aquatic > Freshwater >... | reverse complement strand
AGCAACAGGACCCGATATTTTTTGAACAGGGTGAAACAAAAAATCCACAGCGTTTGATGCGGGCTCTCGAAGTAAAATTATCAACAGGCAGATCGGTCATTGAATTTTATACCCAGCCAAAAAAGCAGCGTGCATTCAACATCATCAAGATCGGTGTGGAATTACCGAGAGAACAATTGTATACGCGGATCAACAGGCGGGTAGACCAAATGATGAAGGATGGATTGCTCGATGAAGTAAAACAACTGCAGCCTTTTAAAAAACTGAATGCCCTGCAAACGGTGGGTTACCGCGAATTGTTTGGGCATCTTGCCGGCGACCTTCCACTGGCCGATGCTGTGGAGGTCATCAAGATCAATACCCGCCAATATGCCAAGCGGCAGATGACCTGGTTCAGTAAGGAAGAAGGCATACAATGGTGTGTACCCGAACTCAATGCGGTTATGGAGATATTGAAAACTAAACTGGCTTAGTTATTTTTTAAAATTTAATGCCCACCGTAGCCATCACATTTCCTCTTTTTTGATCAAGGGATGCATAAGTATTGGCACGGTCTTCGAGCCGGTAAGGGAACTGTACATCTTTGCTGATGCAGTGTACATAAGTAAGGTCGATGAAGAATCCTTTGTTTCTATAACCCAGTCCTCCACTAAGCAACATTCTGCTGGCCTTCAGTGCGGCATCCTGGTAGGGGTTGCTATAATAAGCAAATCCCAGACGGCCCATGATGGTATTGAACTTCAATTCTCCACCTACCCTGAAATTAAAACTGCCTTTATAGTCGCTGCTCACCACCTGATTCAATGAAGTATAGTACGATTTTTCATCGGCTGTTGCGCCCTTGTTATTGCTTTTGAAACGCGATCCTTTATGGTTTACATATTCGATATCGGCTGTGAGGAAGGCCCTTTGTTTTTTTACATTCGATAATTCTCTGAACACATAAGAGCCGCTGATGATCGCTTTGAAGGGTGTGTTTTGATGATATTTGCTTTCGCCCGGCTGGTCGTTGGTGAAGCTGGTTGAATTAGCGGTGAAATTACCCACAGGATTTTCCAGTTGTGTATTGAAACTGGTTGTTCTTTTATCTGTGAGGAACATAAAGCTTGGCGTTTGAATGGAAAGTCCGAGCCGGATATATTCCTTTGGCCGATAAATAACCCCAAACTTTCCGTTGATGCCCCAACCAATTGTGCTGAGGTCATCAGTATAATCGAACCTACTGAAATGGTTATTGGCATTAGAAGAAGTATCAGATTCTGTTACATGGGTAAGGCTGTGATATACAATGATGGGTATTCCGATACTTCCGCCAATGAACCATCTGTCATCTTTGTTATGAGCAAAACCCATGGCCAGTTCGTTGATGCCACCGGTAGTGGTCTGACTGAATTCTTGTTGAATGGCTCCGCCCGCATTAAGGATAAATTCAGGGGCTGCCATTATTTTATAAACGCCGTTTATTTTTACGGTATCAATAAGGTAACTCATCAGGGCAGGGGCAGTAGAGTAGGGATAGGGTGTTTGAAAACTGAGTGCTTGTTCTATGGTCAGTCCGCTTTTTGCAAATTCCTCCGCATACTGCTCACTGAATGAACTGAAATTGTTGAGTCCGCGATACTTTACTTCATTATTAAAATTGGCCGTTTGCGTAATCCCAATACTGATTGCGCTGCTGCTCTTTGGATGGTATGAATCCGGGACACCAAATACCCATCCGCTAGTGCCATAGCTAAAAGCATTTGATTTATTGGCCGAATTGGTTTGCCTGAAATTGGCTTTATTATTATTCAAAATAAATCCGGGGGTCAACACGAACTCACTGGTTTTGAAAAATCCAAGTCCTGCAGGATTTACAAAAAGCGCATTCAGATCTCCACCCAATGACCCCATCGCACCGCCCACGGCCAGGTTTCTGGCAGTTCCGTTCTGCGGATAAAATGAAAATCGGAGGGCGTCTTCTGGAGCCTGTGCTTGTACGCTGATGCTGAAGACCAATAAGATGGGGAGTAAAATTTTACGCATGGTGAATTTTTTATTTTCGGCGAGCCGGAATAGTTTTCGATCGTTGGGTAGGCAATGGTAATCTGCGTTTAATCGCCCCTGTTAGGACGGGTGGCGCTACCAGAATTGCTGTTGCCCGAAGAAGAATTACCGCTGCTCGTTTTTCCGCTGCCCGAGTTTCCGCTGTTGTTTGAGTTTCCGCTGTTGCCTGAATTTCCAGGATTATAATCCCGGTTATTGTTTGAGGAGGACTTGCCGGAACCAGAGAGCATTTGTCGGATGGTATTGCCTAACCCAGACTTCCCATTGCTGTTATTGTAAACGCGTACGGGTGCTCCGGTTTTAGGATTGCTGGAGGTGCTATTGGTATTTCGGGGGTAGGCATTCAGGTTAACGGTGCGTGGGGTGCTGCGTACCGGACGGTAACTCTTGTAATTGACAGGAGTACCATAATAATAGTGGTTATTAAAATAATGGTTGTTATAGTATATGCTTGAGGCGTAAGGGTAATTGTTATAGCGATAATCATTATCCCAATCCAGATTGCGCCAGCGGTAATCCCGAACGCCCATTCGGATCGACCAGTCGTTTGCATCATACTGGTCATCATCTTGCTTGTTATTTTGTTCCCGCTCTACTGGTCTTACCGGAGAATAATACACATCATCGGGTGTTTGACCATTTTTGTACGTAGTGGTACAACTGCTGAAACTGGCTACTGATAAGGCGATGAGTAAAAGTTTTGGGTTCATGGCAGTTTGATTAAAAGATTTAAAATTGAAGTTACTATTTTTGCGTAGTACTGATTGACGCTTATTTACGCACAAATGCTTTGCCATAAGGCAAAAAACAGCTTTAGCTTGCTGTTAAAATACTGCTAAAAACAGCGATCAGGCATTATTTAACCTTCAAAATTTACCCTGCAACTGGCGGGACTGATAACATGAGCAAAGAACTGACAACAAGGGCGGAAGATTATTCGCAATGGTACAATGATCTGGTATTGAAAAGCGGGCTGGCCGATCATTCCTCCGTAAGGGGATGCATGGTGATCAAACCCTATGGCTTTGCCTTATGGGAAAATATGCGCGACCAATTGGATAAAATGTTCAAGGAAACCGGACATGTAAATGCCTATTTCCCGCTTTTTGTGCCCAAAAGCCTTTTTGAAGCCGAGGAAAAGAATGCCGAAGGATTTGCCAAGGAATGTGCCATTGTTACTCATTACCGTTTAAAAGCTGATCCTAATAATAAAGGCAAACTGATGGTAGATCCGGATGCTAAACTGGAAGAAGAACTCATTATTCGGCCTACCAGTGAAGCCATCATCTGGAATACTTATAAGGGTTGGATACAGTCGTACCGCGACCTGCCCATCCTCATCAACCAATGGGCCAATGTAGTGCGCTGGGAGATGCGTACCCGCTTGTTCTTGCGCACGGCCGAATTTCTATGGCAGGAAGGCCATACCGCACATGCTACCAAACAGGAAGCTGTGGAAGAGACTGAACGTATGCTCGATGTATATGCCGATTTTGTAGAAGAATATATGGCTGTGCCCGTGATCAAAGGAATTAAAACACCTAATGAACGGTTTGCCGGCGCCGAAGAAACCTATTGTATTGAAGCCATGATGCAGGATGGAAAAGCATTGCAGGCAGGCACATCACATTTCCTTGGTCAAAATTTTGCCAAGGCCTTTGATGTGAAATTCAGCGATAAGAACAATACGCTTGATTATGTGTGGGCAACTTCATGGGGAGTTTCTACCCGACTGATCGGTGCATTGATCATGGCACATAGCGATGACCAGGGATTAATAATGCCTCCAAAAATTGCTCCTATCCAGGTGGTGATCGTTCCGGTGTATAAAGGAGAGGAAAGCAAAGCCGTGATCGACGAAAAGGCACAGGGCATCATCAATGAATTGAAAGCATTGGGCATTCGGGTGAAATACGACAATAATGATAACAGCAGACCCGGATGGAAATTTGCAGAGTATGAATTGAAGGGTGTACCCGTAAGGATCGCCCTGGGATTACGCGATATCGAAAATAATGTGGTTGAACTGGCTCGCAGAGATACCAAGGAGAAGAAAAGTCAATCGATGGATGGACTTGCTGCTTATGTAAATCAGTTACTCGCCGATATTCAGCAGCAGATGTATGATAAGGCAGTTGCTTTCCAAACAGAACATACAACAGTTTGCGATAGTTGGGATGAATTTGTGAAACTGCTGGATGAAAAGGGCGGCTTTGTATCTGCACATTGGGATGGCACGGCCGAAACAGAAGAAAAGATCAAAGAACAAACCAAGGCTACCATACGTTGCATACCCCTGAATAATGTACAGGAATCAGGTTCATGCATATTAACAGGTAAGCCAAGTACGCAAAGGGTTTTATTTGCCAGAGCTTATTAAGTGATCAACAGAAAGCCTCATAAAATATTTATGAGGCTTTTGTTTGTCGTGTCACCAAAGTTTTTCATATTCGCTTATCAACATTAACCTACTAAAACTAAACACATGGATGCTGATCAAAACTTACTGAAATACGACCTTCAGATCGACGAACAGGGGCAAACACATTTAAAGGAAACCGCCATGTGGGCAAAGTTTATTGCCATTGTGGGCATCATCCTTAGCGTATTGCTTTGCTTCGCCGCATTTTTTATGGGTGCGCTGTTAACCCGTTTTAGCACCAATCCATATGGCAGTTCAGGAAGTTTAGCTGCACTGGGTGCAGGATTTATTACCGTATTTTACCTGATCATTGCTGTTGTTTTCTTTTTCATCTCCTTGTACCTGTATCGTTTTGCCACAAAGATGAAGCAGGCCTTGCAAACCGCAGATCAACTGAGTTTGAACCAGTCGTTCCAGAATATCAAAGTATATTTCAGGATACTGGGCATCATCACGGTACTGTATGTGGGATTGATCGGTTTGTCGATACTGATCGGTATCATTGGCGTAGCCACCAGATAAGCCAAGCGTTAGGATCACTCACGGGTAGCGAGGTAATTGTAATCTTCCAGTAATTTTTCAAGGAACTGGTCGGTATGCATATCTGAATTAATGTTCAGCACATCTTTAACTTTTGCGGATACCCTGTTACACATCTCAAAATTATTGCGTTTAGCGGCCTGGGTAAGTACCGATTTGATGGTATTGATATCCCGGTCGCTCAACCGCATTACCTCCGGAAAAAGCACTTTATAATCTGTCTGATTCACTTGCATAAATACGGTATCATCTACTGTGAAGGCCGTTTTGGTATTCACCACCACCGTGCCGGCTGCCAGATCCCCAAGCCGCTGATGTTTTCCGGTAACGGCAATAATGATCATAACACTGATGCCTAATATTCCGGTAATAAAGATGTAAACCAGCAAGGCATCCTTTGAAAAGAAAATATACCCGAATAAAAAAGGCCATTCAAAGAATTTAGTGATCCAGCGTAAAATGTATTGTCCAAAACTAGGTTCGCCACCTTCCAGACTGATCACACGAATCCGCAGGATTTTTTTTCCAATGGTTTGTCCGTTCATCCACAATTCGGTCAATAAGGAATAAAGCAGCAAGGGAAGCGAGATCACCAGGATATCGATCCCCATATCCTGTTCAAAATCTATCTGGAAGCCGGTATACAACAGATATTTCATGCTGAAGAGATAGATGATCATCATGATGAAATCGATGATATATGCCAATAGCCTTTTATGGAATTCGGCGATCTCGAATTCCAGGTCAATATTAAAAGCAGTGGCTATCTGGATGATGGGCATGTAGAGCACAATTTACAAATTGCCAGGTTCAGAACTTGGCTTGAATGAAATTATTTATTAAATTTTACGAAATGTTCCCGGTACAGCGGTAATCATTAAATTTGGGAATGCGCGAAGCCCTGTTCATAAAAAAGAATGCTGAAAAGTGGAAAGAATATCAGCAGGTGCCCGCCGACAATCCGGATGAAACAGCCGATCGCTTCATCACCCTCATCGATGACCTGTCTTATTCAAAAACATTTTATCCAAAAAGTAAGGTAACCCACTGGATCAATGGCATCGCGGCTGGCATTTACCAAAGTATTTATCAAAACAAAAAGGAAAAATATAGCAGAATATTTACCTTCTGGAAATATGAACTTCCCCTGTTGTTTAAAAGATATCACCGCATTTTTCTGTTCACCACACTGTTGTTTGTTTTTTTTGTAGCCATCGGTGTTTTTTCTGCCATGCATAATGATCAGTTTGTTCGAGGCGTTCTAGGCGATCGTTATGTGGATATGACAGAAGAGAATATTGCCAAGGGCGATCCGTTTGGGGTGTATAAAGATGATAACCCGTTTACCATGTTCGTGCGCATTGGTTTCAATAATATTGGCGTGGCTTTTCGTTCATTTATTGGAGGCTTCACCCTGGGCCTGGTAACCTTGTTCATCATGTGGAGTAACGGGTTGATGCTGGGTGTATTTCAGTATATGTTCTTTTCGAAAGGCCTCGGCTTGCCATCGATCCTGGTGATCTGGATACATGGCACGCTGGAAATATCGGCCATCGTGATCGCCAGTACAGCAGGGTTTATTTTAGCCAATGGCATCATGTTTCCGGGCACCTATTCCCGAATGGTATCCTTTAGAAGGGGCGCTAAAGATGCCGCAAAAGTGCTGATCTGCCTGATCCCTGTCTTTATCGTGGCAGCTTTCTTCGAAAGTTATGTTACCCATCTGATGAGCGAGTCGTACACCAAACAAAACCATGCCGGAATGCCCGTATGGGTTAGCGTTAGTATACTGGCGATATCGCTTTCTTTTATCATCTGGTATTTTGTTATACTTCCCATTCGTCTTCATAAAAAAGGATACTATATTCAGCCCGATGGCATCGTCAACAGGCTGAAGCAATCGCATGCATAAATTCCTCTGCATATTATTTTTTGTTGGCAGTGGCGTCAATGCATTGCAGGCTCAGGATTATCCATCGGTGAAAACTGATTCTGTAGTGATTACGCCTAATGTGCTACTCGATTCAATTTCCGAAACCTATCCGATCAGTACGGATGAAGGGGCCTCGGATGGCGTGGATACTTCTTTATTCAATAATCAGTTGGTTGTTTCACCCGATTCAATTGCTCAATGGAAAAAAGATAAATCCTTTGGGTATATGGTCTATCTCGATAGCCTCTTAAAATCAAAACAACAAAAGAACAAACCCAAGGAGGAAGACCTGAGTGCTGGCATGAGTTGGTTCGATAAACTGATGGCTTCTGCTGCCACCAAATATTTTTTCTGGTTCCTGGCCATCTGCTTTATCCTGTTCATCCTGTACAGGTTGTTCCTAACCGAAGGGATCTTCAAAAAGGCATCCCGGTTAGAATCCGTAACAGAACAAACTTTGCAGGAAGGGTTGATCAATCCGGATTCGGATTTCGACGGATTAATCGGTCAGGCCACGAAGGCAGGCAATTATCGGTTGGCCATTCGGTATCATTACCTGAAAGCCCTTCAATTGCTGGCGTCAAAAAATATCATTCAACCGGCATCCGACAAAACGAATTATCAGTATGTGCGGGAAATTAAAGATGCGAAATGCAGAAATGATTTTGCCCGCATCACCCTCAGTTATGAATATGTATGGTACGGCGAATTTCCGGTTGATGAATTCTTGTACCAGCGGTTAAAAAACGATTTCACTGAATTTTATAAAATCAATTAGCGCATTGAAATATCGGGGTCATTATATATTGTTCATGTTGAGTTTGGCTTTCTGGCTGATGGGTTGTATTGCCGATCCTGCGGGTAAATCCATGCCCAGTTTGAGAGAAACGTTTTCCAAGAATGATAAGCAGCCTTTTGGCGCTTATGTAGCATACCATGAGCTGGAAAATATATTCAACAAGAATACGATACGCAATATGCGCAAGTCATTCGATAAGACCTGGAATTCCATTTCGGATACCGCTTCGTTATATGTTTGTATCACCAGGATCTTATATCTGGATGAAGCGGAAGCTAATGCCATACTGGGCTTTGTGGAAAAGGGCAACACAGTTTTTATTTCTGCCTCCAGTATCGATGAGCGGTTGCTGGAACAGCTCAAGATGAGTCAGCACAGTAATTTTCTGATCCCGCAGTATAGTTTCAATGATATGAAACAGGTATCCACAAATTACAAAAGCAATAGCTATAATTATTTTTATCTACCCTTCACCAATTCTTTTGGTATACCAGCGCATGCCCCCATCAGAACGATCGGTACCAATGAATTCGGCAACGCCAATTGTGTGGTGTATTTTTACGGACGGGGGAAATTGTTCTTGCATAGCGAACCCCGTGCGTTGAGCAATTATTTTCTGCTGAAGCAATCGAACTATCTCTATTGGCAACAATTGTTATCTGTAACCCAGTCGAGCCCCGAACATGTTTATTGGGATGATTATTACCGCTCATTAACGAGCCGGTCGGATAGCAACAATAATTTTTCTTCCTTTAGCGAGATCATGAAGAATCCACCGCTGGCCAAGGCTTTCTGGTTGCTCCTGATCTTGCTGGCCTTGTATATTTTGTATGGCGTAAAACGAAAGCAACGGTCTATTGCCGTGGTTAAACCCAATGAAAATTCTACGGTGGCATTTACGGAAACCATTGGTCGTTTATACCTGCAGAAAAAAGACAATAAAAATATAGCCGAAAAGATGATTACTTATTTTAATGAGTACATTCGCAACACTTATTTTTTAAATACCAATCAGATCAATACAGAATTCATTCAGACCCTAAGTCGTAAATCAGCCGTGCCGTTCAATAAAGTGGAATCATTGTACAGGGCAATTCATCATGCACAGGAAACCGAGGCCATCGACGATTATCAATTAATGTCGCTGCATGAGCTTATGCTGGAATTCAATAAAAAGATCAACTAAAAGCAAATAAATAAAGAGAACACCAACATTATCAAACTGCAATAAATAATACCAATATGGAAGAAAATCTTTTTGAACAACGAATCGACCTGAGCAAACTGAACCAGTCGGTACTGGAGATCAGGGAAGAGATCGGAAGGGTCATCATTGGCCAGCACAGTATGGTAGACTTGCTGTTGATCGGACTTTTATGCGACGGTCATATTCTGATCGAGGGGGTGCCCGGCGTGGCCAAAACCTTAACAGCCAAACTGATGGCCCGTATCATCAATGTGGATTTTTCGCGACTGCAATTTACCCCCGACCTGATGCCCAGCGATGTGCTGGGTACTTCTGTTTTTAATCCGAAAGAAGGGGAGTTTACCTTCAAGGCTGGGCCAATATTCAGCAATATCGTGCTCATCGATGAGATCAACCGGGCTCCGGCTAAAACACAGGCTGCGCTATTTGAAGTAATGGAAGAACGGCAGGTAACCGTAGACGGTAGTACTCATATCATGCGTTATCCCTTTCTGGTACTGGCTACACAAAATCCTATTGAACAGGAGGGTACCTATCGTTTACCCGAAGCACAACTGGATCGCTTTCTGTTTAAAATTGAAGTGAATTATCCCACGCTGGAAGAGGAGATCAAGATCTTGACCGAACAACAGGGAAAAACACAGTTTGAAATGCTGGAAGGGGTTAAAAAGATCCTTTCGCCTGCCGATATTCAACAATACCGATCCCTGGTACAATCGATAATCATTGAGCAAAAACTGGTCGCATTTATTGCCCGTATCGTTCACGAAACCCGCAATAATCCTGCACTGTACCTGGGTGCTTCACCAAGGGCCTCGCTGGCCATCCTGCGCTCGGCCAAGGCCAATGCCGCCATCAAGGGAAGAGATTTTGTAACGCCGGAAGACATCGTGGAAATGGCTCCTCATGTGCTGCGGCATCGCATCATCCTAACCCCCGAAAAAGAGATGGAAGGCATCACCGCAGATGACCTCATCGACAATATCCTGAAATCAATAGAAGTACCGAGATAAATAATCAATCATAACCAAGCAGCAGTTTGTTTAAAAAATTAATTCATAGCATTTACTGGAACCTGTATTTTACCACCAGGTTCTACATGGCAATAGGCTTATGCAGTTTTGTGTACGTGTTGTCTTTTTTCATTACATCCATACATTCATTTCCCGGAATTTTATTATGGGTGTTTGTATTGCTTTCCATCATTGATTACCTGTTCTTATTTGTATTGGGGAAAGGCCCAGCAGCTAGTCGTGAAATGGCCGACAGGCTTAGCAATGGAGATGAGAACAGGATCGAGATCATCGTCAGCAATAAGATGGGCTTTACCGTAGATATAGAGATCATTGAGGAGTTGCCGGTACAATTTCAGAAGCGCGATTGGATCATGTATCATCGGCTGAAAGCCCGCGAACAAAAAACGGTCGTGTATACGGTGCGACCAACAGAACGGGGTGAATACCAGTTTGGCAGGATCATTATTTACCTGAGATCTTTATTGGGTTTGGTGATGCGCAGATATAATTATGCGGCAGATCAAATGGTTCCGGTGTATCCTTCGTATATGCAGATGCGTAAGTATGAATTGCTTTCTCAAACCACCATCCAAACGGAACATGGCAATAAACGGATGCGGAAGATCGGCCACAGCATGGAATTTGAACAAATCAAAGAATATGTTGGGGGCGACGATATTCGTACCATTAACTGGAAAGCTACTGCCCGCAAAGGCTCATTGATGGTGAATAATTTTACCGATGAAAGATCGCAACAGGTCTATTGCGTCATCGATAAAGGGCGGCTGATGAAGATGCCGTTCCAGGGACTTACCCTGCTCGACTATGCCATCAACAGTACCCTGGTGCTGGCCAATGTTTGTTTGCAGAAACAAGACCGTATCGGATTGATCAGTTTTGCCAATAAGATGGGATCTGTGTTGGCTGCCGACCGAAAGCCCATCCAACGGGAAAATATTTTGCAGTTGCTGTACAATCAGCAAACCGCTTTTCTGGAATCTGATTTTGAAATGTTGTATAACCAGATCCGCAACCGCATTAAGCACCGGAGCCTGATCGTATTGTTCACTAATTTTGAATCGGTATCCGGATTGCATCGTCAGTTGAATTATTTGCGCGCCATTTCAAAACACCATTTGCTGATGGTGGTATGTTTTGAAAATACTGAATTGAACCAGTTGTCGAAACTCCCTGCCCATAATATGGAAGATCTGTATATCAGAACCATTGCCGAGAAATTTGAATTTGAAAAGCGACTGATCGTGAAGGAACTTAAAAAGCATGGTATCCTTTCCATCCTTACCTCTCCCGAATCACTCACCATCAATACCATTAACAAGTACCTGGAGTTAAAGGCCCGACAGGCCATATAGCCCCTGAATGCATACCTTTGCAAAAAAAATACGTTGGCCAGAAAAACAACCTACCGGGTCAGATTCAGCAATATCATTGAAGCAGCAGGAGAAAAAAGCGAGAAGCCTGAACGTCGTGAACGTATTCCTATCGATCCTAACATTCAGCAAACATATCTTGATGGGAGGTTACTGCTCATCAACAAGCCATTGCATTGGACCTCTTTTGATGTGGTGCGTAGACTGAGGGGTTTGATCCAGATCAAAAAGATAGGGCATGCCGGCACATTGGATCCGCTGGCAACCGGCCTGCTCATCGTGTGTACGGGCAAGTACACCAAACAGATCAATGACTATATGGCCCAGGAAAAAGAATATACCGGAACCATTGTGTTGGGTGCTGTTACCCCCACTTACGATCTGGAAAGCAAACCGGAACAGGAAAAAGATTATTCTTTTGTTACGGAAGCATTGATCCGTGAAACGG
>Ga0194060_10003089_pt1 | contig 11803 bp, 9 predicted proteins | sample SepL225m_MetaG_FD_163427 | JGI IMG/M metagenome (GOLD analysis project Ga0194060, IMG submission 163427) | Anoxic zone freshwater microbial communities from boreal shield lake in IISD Experimental Lakes Area, Ontario, Canada - Sep2016-L222-5m | ecosystem: Environmental > Aquatic > Freshwater >... | reverse complement strand
CCCGCCAAGGCGCGAACCAAACCCCACGGCAGCCCCTTGCCATGAGGTGCTTACTATATACGCGGGGGGTAAAGGTTTGTCTGTAGGGGAAAGCCTGTTTGTTTTAGTAGGGTTTTACCCTACAAGGACGGCGCAGGGACCAGACGAGGCGGGCGGACTACTCGCTGCGGGACCAGGCGATGGCAAACTGCAGCAGCTCGCTGCCGTCATTAATCTTGAGCTTCTCCTTGATCCGCGCGCGGTAGGTCTCGACGGTCTTGACGGCAACGCTAAGCCGGCTGGCAATGTCATGCGTATTGAGCCCGCGGCCGGTCAACTCGAACACCTGCAACTCGCGGTCCGCGAGCAATTCGGTGGGCAAGGTGGTGAGCGGGTCGGCACGATGCGCCAGGCGGGTGAGGATGCGGTCGGCGATCTTCGCGCTAAGGTAGATGTTGCCGGAGAGCACGCGCCGAATGGCCAGCAGGATGTTACGCGTGGCTTCCTGTTTGGTGATATAGCCCATAGCACCCGCCCGGATGGCCCGCTCCGCGTAGAGGGATTCGTCGTGCATGGAGACCACGAGCATCCGCATTCTGGGCCAGCGAGCATGGACATCCTTGATCAGCTCCAGCCCATCGGAGTTCTTAAGCGTGAGGTCAACAATCGCCAGATCGGGCGGCTTGGCGAGGATGGCATCTATGGCCTGCTTGCGATCTTCGGCTTCGCCGGTGACGAGCAGGTCAGCCTCGCGATTGATGATCTCGGCCAGGCGCTCGCGCACCAGCGGGTGATCATCCACCAGCAGAATGCGACCGCGCTTCTGGGCAGTGCCAGCAAGCTGTGCCTTACGCGTCATGCGCCTGATACTCCACTCACAGGGGCGGGGACGCAACAAAAAACTCGCGTCCCCCCCCGAGGTCCAGGACCGAACTCGATCGTGCCCCCGATGGTTCGGGCCCGGTAGTCCATGATCTGCAGGCCCATGCCGGTTGCCTCCCTCCGTCTGGCGGCCGACAGGCCCGCTCCGTTGTCCGTAACGCTTAGTTCGAGCGCTCCGGCACGAGCGCGGAGCCGGATGGCGATGCTGCCGGCCCCGCTGTGCTTGACGGCGTTGGTGACAGCTTCCTGGGCGATGCGGTAAAGGTGCGTGGCGGTGACGCTGCTCTCCACTGCGACGGGCCCCGCGCTGGTGAAGCGGCACCGGATGTTGAAGCGGTCGCGGGTTGCCGCCGCCAGCTCTTCCAAGGCCGGCGGCAGCCCCTCTCGCTCCAACCGGACCGGGAAGAGGCCGCGCGACAATTGCCGCGCCTCGGTGATGGACCGATCGAGGTAATCCGCTATTCTGCGAGCCTTGGCGGCTTCCGGCCGGCGTGCGGCGGCGAGCTGGTCAAGCAGGGAGTTGGCGTCGAGGGCCAGGCTTACCAGTTGCTGGCAGAGGCCGTCGTGAATGTCCTGGCCCATGCGGGCATGCTCGCGGTCGGTGATTCCAAGGAGCTGGCGTTCCAGGCGGTGGCTCTCGTTCTCCGCGTTAATGCGCGCAATGGCCCCGGCGGCCTGGGTGGCCATGGCTTCGATGACGATCCGAGCTTGCATCGGGATGTCTTCCGCGGTGTGCGAGGCTAGGTTCAGCACGCCAATGACTCTCCGATTATGCAAAAGCGGGATTACGGCAACGGCGCGGAGGCCCTCGTGGAGCCCTGCCGCAGATCGAGCCGCAGGCAGATTCCGAAACGCGGTGAAGACGGACTGGCCTTGCAGCACCAGTTTCGTCTCGGGGTCGCCGGCAGAGTAATGAGTCACCACCTTTACGAATACGTCGGATAAGCCATAGTGCGCGGCCAACTCCATATCTTGCGTGGCGGGGATAATGCGATACAACCCACCGCAGTCCAGACCAGCGACCTGCACCGCGACTTCCAGGAAGAGCTTCAGGGCAACCCTGATATCGCTCGTCAGACTCAAGCCGACCCCCACATCGCGCTGCGCTCGCAGGAGAGCGTCGGCCCGCTTGCGCTCAGAGATATCGAGGAGCCCGAAGAGCAAGTGCGGCTGGCCGTTGCTGACAAAGGGAGTCACATGGCAGTCCGCGGCCAAGGTCTTGCCGAAGCGTGTGGTGCCGAAGATCTCGATCGAACAAGCCTGCCCCAGACTTAGCGCCTGGTCTGCGATATGCACGAGACCGGACTCCTTCCAGAACTCCAGCCGGCGGAAATCGCCCCCATGCACTTCGCTAAGACTTCCGCCCACCATCCGGGCCAAGGTTTCATTGGCAAAGACGCATTCGCCGGAAGCTTTGTAGGCCGCAATGCCCATGGTGGACGATGCGATCATCTTCTGGTTCAGATCCAAAGCCTCGGCCAACTGCTGCTCGACGCGCTTGCGCTCCGTGATGTCCCGGCTGATACCGAGCACGCCGATGAGCGCGCCGTCGGGCCCCAGATAAGGCGTCTTGAGGGTGTCAATCAGCATCTTCCGGCCATCGGGATAGGTGATCCACTCCTCGTTGTGCCGCGCCTGGCATGACTCGAGTATGCGCTGGTCGTGCTCTCGGAAGAAGTCCGCGATTTTCTTATCGAAGAGGTGGTAATCGGTCCGGCCGACGATTTCATCCCTGGACCGCCCGGCAAACTGAGCGAAGGAAGGGTTGCAGCCCAGGTAAACGCCATTGACATCTTTGAAGAAGACGATGTCGGGAATGGAATCGAGCAGGGAACTGATCAAACCAGCCTGCCGATTGATTTCCGCCGCGGCCCGCTTGCGGTCGGTGATGTCAACCAGCAGCGCCGCCTCAGTCCGCTTCTGGGCGGTGATATCCCAATTGGTGCCGATCATCTGCACGGGTTGGCCAGAGGGGTCGCGCTGCACGAGGGCGAGGGCGCGGATGCTATGCTGGCTGCCGTCCGGCCAGACCACGCGGAACTCGGTGTTGAAATCCTTTTCGCCCCGCAACGCAAGCCGGATTTCTTCATCGCCACGCTGCCGGTCTTCGGGGTGAAGGCCTGCCCGCCAGGCCTCGTAAGCGCCGCCGAACTGCTCCCGCGTGATACCGTAGAGACGAAACATCTGGTCGTCCCAGACCAGCCGGTTGTTGACGACGTCGTAGTCCCAGATGCCCACGCCGCCCGCGCGCGCCGCCAGCGACAAGCGGTCGGTGGTCTGCCGCAATATTGCCTCGGCGCGCTTGCGCTCGGTGATGTCCCGGCAGACGCCCATGACCGCTGTCACCGCGCCCTGCGCATCACGCAAAGGCGCCAGCCGAATCTCGATCCAACGGTCGCCGACCGGAAACGCCAGCGGCTTTTCCCGGCAGATGAGATTGCCCGTCTCGAACACACTCCTAACAACGCGCGACTGGTCTTGCGCGACTTCGGCGGGGAAAAGCTCCGACTGCATCAGCCCGATCATCTCCTGGGGGCTGCGCCGCCACAAGGCGGCTGCTGTCACGTTAAAGTATTGCACCCGGATGTCGCGGTCGAGAATGAAGATGGCATCCGGCGACGATTCCGCGAGCGCCCGATAGCGCTCTTCGCTGGCGCGCAACGCGCTGTCGGCCTCGCGCAGAGCTGCCTCCGCCCGCTTGCGTTCGCCGATGTCCCGGACAAAGCCGAAGATCCGCCCCTGGCTGCCAAGCACGTGGGAAGTGCAAATCTCGATATGAATCTCCCGCCCATCCCTGCGGCGGTGGCGGGTTTCAAACCGGTCGCCCCGGGCCTGGATGATTTTCTGAGAGTGACGCACCACGTCTTCGGGACTTTCCGCGGCCTCAAGGTCGGTAATCCGCATCTGGAGCAGCTCCTCGCTGCTGTAGCCAGTCAGGCGACAGAAGGCCTCATTGACATCCACGATCGCGCCCCGGGGATCGGCGGCAAAATCCAGCGCATAATATCCGTCCATCGCCGTGGCCAGGATCGTGCGGTTCATCTCCTCGCGCTGCCGGACAGCCTCCTCGGCGAGGAGGCGATCGAACGCTCCAGCGCAATAGTCTGCCAGGACCTGGAGTGTGCGCAAGTGTTCCTGCGTAAAGACATTTTGGGTGTAGCTTTGGATCGAGAGGACGCCGACAGTCTTGCTCTCGGCGCGCATCGGGGCGCACATGATTGAAGCCGGACGGCGGGCCGCGTTTCCGAATGGGACGAAGTCGCACCCCGGCGAATCACCGGGTTTGCGCAGAGTCAGCTCCGCTCCCGCGTCCATGATCCGGCGGATTCCAGCGGCAGCAGGGCCTGCCGCCAGGCCCGGGACTAGTTCACGTCGTTGCCCGTCCACCAGGTCGCAGGCCAGCACGGTCTCGACGTGTCCCGAGTCCGGCAGCCAAAGGGCCACGGCGCCCGCATCCCATTTCCACAGCGAGTCAGCAGCAGCATAGATGGCCCGAGCCGCCTCTTGGGAGCTGCGGGTGGCACTGAGTCTGGCCCCGAGCGCTAGAAACGCTTGCTGAGTCCGCTCGGCCAGCTTGCGCTGGGCAATGGCCGTGGCAGCGGCGGGCGGTGGATTCTGAAGCCTTCTGGAGAGGTTTTCATTCCTGGCTTTCATACGGTGCAAGACTACCAAGCTCACGGCCAAAGGTTAAGCTCAAATCGCCGCGAGCCAGTTGCTCTGGGGTTGTTCCCGTGTTGTTCCCGTGTTGTTCCCGTGTTGTTCCCGTGTTGTTCCCGTGTTGTTCCATAGGTATTCCATAGGAACTCCATAGGAACTCCATAGGAACTTCGAAGGGACTGTGCAGGAACCGCAAAGGAACCTGTTTCTCCTCCCCCTGCCCTTCACAACCCTACCCCCTCGGCCTCATGGTGGGCTGGGCGCACAAGGTTGCATCTTTTTCCGTCGCCTAAGCCAATGTGCCGCACTACCTTGCACGCGTGATTGCTCTGATTGACTACGGCTCCGGCAATTTGCGCAGCGTCCACAAGGCTCTGCTCAAGGTCGGAGCGGAAGTGCGTGTTGCTCAGCGGCCGGAGGAAATAAACGGCGCGCGAGCAATGGTGCTGCCGGGAGTTGGCGCGTTTGACGATTGCATCCAGGCGCTCGGGAAGCAGGGGCTGCTCGAAGCCGCGCGCCAATTCATCCAGACCGGGCGGCCGTTTCTGGGCATCTGCGTCGGCTACCAGGCGCTGTTCGAGAAGAGCGAGGAATTCAACAGTTGCGCGGCGGGGTTGGGCATTTTCCAGGGGAAGGTGGTGCGCTTCCCTGCGGAGCACAGGCTGAAGATTCCACAGATTGGTTGGAACCAACTTGAGGTAGTGAAGCCTGCGTGTCCGCTCTTTCGCGGTATCCCCAACGGCAGCTACGTCTATTTCGTGCACAGCTTTTTTCCCCAGCCGGCCGATGCTTCCATCGTGGCCACGCAAACGACCTACGGGGAGACCTTCGCATCTTCGGTGTGGCGCGACAACGTGTTCGCCACGCAGTTTCACCCCGAGAAGAGCCAGAAGGTGGGCCTGCAGTTGCTGAAGAACTTCGTCGAGCTGGCACGGCGTTAGCAGCAGGACCAGACCAGAACATCCAACATCCAACCTCGAACACCCAACATCCAATGGCTGCAAAAGACGCGACCGTTGGGTGTTCGAGGTTGGATGTTGAATGTTGAATGTTGAATGTCTTCCTTCGGATTTCACTCCCGTCCCCTTGACACTGGTACAGACGTGCTATGTTGCTGGGTCTGTAAACGTTACCCAAGAAGAACGAAAGGGCGTTAGACTAAGACGATAAATCAAACACATCAGGAAAACTATGGCATACGAACTACCTCCGCTTCCATATCCCAAGGACGCGCTCGAGCCTTATATCGACGCGCAGACCATGGAGATTCATCACGACAAGCACCACGCAGCCTACGTCACCAACGTCAACAAGGCGATCAGCGGCAAGGCCGACCTCGAAGGAAAATCCGTCGAGGACCTCATCCGCAATCTCGATGCGGTGCCGTCGGACATCCGTGGCGCCGTGCGCAATAATGGTGGCGGCCATGCGAACCATTCCATGTTCTGGACGTTGCTCGGTCCGAAAGCGGGCGGCGTGCCCTCAGGCAAGCTGGGCGACGACATCCAGGCCACCTTCGGCAGCTTCGACGCCTTCAAGGAAAAGTTCGAGGCCGCGGGCATAGGCCGTTTCGGCAGCGGCTGGGCGTGGCTGGTCGTCAACAACGGCAAGCTGGAAATCGTCTCCACCGCCAACCAGGACAACCCGATCATGGGCAAAGGAGTGGCAGGCGTGGAAGGCACGCCAGTGCTCGGCTGCGACGTTTGGGAGCACGCCTACTATCTGAAGTACCAGAACCGCCGGGCGGAGTACCTCAAGGCCTTCTGGAGCGTCGTCAACTGGGCGGCAGCGGCGAGCTACTACGACGCGGCGAAGAGATAGCCCAGTGAAGTTAGAGCCGACTGACGTCGGCTGCTACGAAGTAAAGGAAAGACTTCACGGGGCTAGGCGTCGCTCCACTCAGGAAACGCGACGCCGAGGCGAACGAGCCAGAGCTTGGCCGGCTACTTCTTGTCGAGAGCCTTGGCCACGGCCTGATCCAGGGCTTCACCCCGCAGGTCGTGGCCGATAATGGTTCCCTGGCCGTCGAGCAGGAAGGTGGCTGGGACACTGCTGATGCCGCATTTGACCGCCAGCTTATTCTGCCAGACGAGCCCGTCGAAGTATTGCGGCCAGGCCATGTTCTTCTCTTTGGTGAAGCTGGCGAGCTTCTTCTCGTCCTGATCCAGGCTGATGCCAATGATCTCGAAGCCCTTTTTGTGATAGGCCTCATAGGCCTTAATTACATTGGGTAGTTCGCGGACGCACGGCCCGCACCAGGTCGCCCAGAAATCGAGCAGCACCACCTTACCCTTGTAATTGGCGATGGAAAGCGGCTTGCCCGCAGTGTCTTTGACATCGAAATCGGGGAACTTGGCCCCATCCGCGAGGGAGGCTCGAAGCTTCTTTGTGGCTTCCTGCTGTTTCATCATCTTGGCCTGCTTCGAGTCCGGGTAGTCCTTCTGGAGTTGTTCCATCAGGGCGCCGCCTTTAGCCTGGTCATTCAGGACCTGCTGGTAGACCAGGGCTTTCATCAACAGGATTTGCGCCACGTCGTCGGTCTTCTCGTCCTTGTGCTTGGCGAGCAAGGCGTCCAACTCTTTGAGTTCCGGCGCCAAGGCAGCCTCGGTCTTTGCGCCTGCGCCGAGCTTGGTACGGATTTTGGCGATTAGAGCCTCGAGCTCGACGGCGGTGCCACTTGTGTCCGCGGCAAAGGCGGTTTGTAGGGACAGTGACAACGCGAAAATCAAAAGGGCAGCCAGGAACTTGAATTTCATTATGGGAGCGGAGTTCGGATGATTGTTCATATTGTGCAGACGCGACTAGAGCATGGCTGCCAGAGGGCCGAATGTCAAACTGCAACCATGCGGTGGACTGCCCGGCTAGCGCTTCTGCGCTTCCCTGGCCCAAGTGTCCTTCAGCGTGATGGTCCGGTTGAGCACCAGCTTGCCGGGCGCGCTATTCTTATCGAGCGTGAAGTAGGCCAGGCGCTCAAATTGATAGCGGAGATCGGGCTGCGCGTCCTGGAGGCTTGGCTCGCATTTGGCGGCCACGACCTCCAGTGAGTGCGGGTTCAGATGCTGCTTGAAATCGCCAGTGGCATCAGGCTCCGCCACGGTGAACAGGCGGTCGTAAAGACGCACCTCGGCCTCAATGGCGTGCGCGGCGCTGACCCAATGAATGGTCCCTTTGACCTTGCGGCCGGCAGTGGTACCGCCGGTCTTGCTGTCCAGGTCGGCGGTGCAGCGCAGTTCGACCACCTGGCCGGCAGCGTCCTTGATGACCTCGTCGCACTTGATGATGTAGGCGTACTTGAGGCGCACTTCACCGCCGGGGCGCAGCCGGAAGTACTTGGGCGGCGGCACTTCCTTGAAATCATCGTGTTCGATGAACAGCTCGCGGCTGAAGGGAAGCTTGCGCTTGCCGGCGTTCGGGTCCTCGGGATTATTGACGGCCTCGAGTTCCTCGACCTGGCCGGCGGGGTAGTTGGTGATGACGACTTTGAGGGGTCGCAGCACCGCCAGCCGGCGCAGACCACGCCGGTTGAGGTCTTCGCGGATGCAATACTCCAGCACGGCAACGTCGGTAATGCCGTTATACTTGGTGATGCCGATGTTATAGGCGAAGTCGCGCAGGGCCTGCGGGGTTACGCCGCGGCGGCGCAGGCCACTGATGGTTGGCATACGGGGGTCGTCCCAACCGGAGACAAGCCCCTCCTGGACAAGCTGCATGAGCTTGCGCTTGCTCATCACGGTGTAGCCGAGGCTCAGCCGGGCAAACTCGTACTGATGCGGCAGAGGGCGAGGCAGGTCGAGCCGTTGGAGGATCCAATCATAGAGGGGGCGGTGCACCTCGAACTCCAGCGTGCAGATCGAGTGCGTGATGCCTTCAATGTAATCGCTCAGGCAGTGCGCGAAGTCGTACATCGGATAGATGCACCACTGGCCGCCGGTGTGATGGTGTTCCGAGTGGCGGATGCGGTAGAGGATCGGGTCCCGCATCCAGATGTTGGGCGAGGCCATGTCAAGCTTCGCGCGCAGTGTGCGCGCGCCGTCTGGGAACTCGCCATTCTTCATGCCTGTGAAGAGGTCGAGATTCTCCTCGATCGAGCGGGTGCGGAACGGGCTCTCCTTGCCTGGGTGGTCGGGTGATCCGCGATAGGTATCGGTGTCTTCGGCTGAAAGATCGTCCACGTAGGCGACGTCCTTCCTGATGAGCTGCACGGCGTATTCGTAGATCTGGCTAAAGTAGTCCGAGGCGTAGAAAGGCTCCAGGGGGGATGATGGTTGAGAGCTGAGAGTTGACAGCTTCGGCGGCAGATAGAAATCCGGCTTGCCGTTGACCTGCTGAGCTTCAAGCGTCATGCCCTTCGGCTTTAGCCCGAGCCGGTCGTCAGCCCAGCCGCTGATGAGCCACTTAACATCCTCCGTGATGGAGTCCACGTACTCGACGTCCTCCTTGGTCGGGTTGGTGTCGTCCATGCGGAGGTTGCAGACGCCCCCGAACTCGCGTGCGATGCCGAAGTTCAGGCAAATGGACTTCGCGTGGCCGATGTGCAGATAGCCGTTCGGCTCGGGCGGGAAGCGGGTGTGGATTTGGGGATACTTCTTCTCAGAAACGTGGGCGGCGACAATGTCCCGGATGAAATCGGAGGGAGCCGGGGCGGGCGCGGCAGGGGCCTCGGGTCCAGAAGTTGTGTTTGCCATAATCATCGAATACAGCGCGCAGGCTAACAGCCCCGCCGGCCAATGTCCAACACCGGCGGAGCGATTACCGGCGGAGCGATTACCCCAAAAACGGCAGTTAACGCAAAGACTCCAAGAGGCAAAGGCCCGGTGAAGTATACGAAAAACTTCACGGGCCATGGCGCATAGGAACGCAGAGAAGCGTATGATACTCCGCAATGCCAAGGAACAAAATCACTCGCGCAGGCGAGGGTGTTCAACTCCGCAGGAGTGCCCTGTTTATAGTCAGTATTGTCGCCCGCCCATCCCCCACCATACGCGCCGCCTCAGCCCAGCTCGAAAGTGGTCACGCCATAAATCCAGTCCAGGTTCACTTTGGGAAACGGCCCGGTGTACATTCTGGCGGTAGCAAATACTTCCGACATGCTGTAGCGCCTGACCATGTCCAATGCCTTGCAGTTGGGCTCGGCGACATCCAATACAAAGGCGTCGCCAGTCGGTATTCGCTCGATCAAGCCACAGAAAATGGCCTCCGCCGTCTCCGGATCCCTCGCAAACAAAGGGCCGATCTTCCATCCCATGAAGCACTGGCGAATAACGCCGTATCCTCGCAAGCTCGGCCTGCCGTCAGGTTCTGCTATCGCCAACCCGTGGGCCTCGGGCTGGTTGATCCAGGCGGCAAGAAATGATCGCCGCGGGGCAGGAAAACAGGCGCGGTCCAGCTCTTCAATCAGCGGCAGGTTAACTTCCCGAAGGTCCACCATGGCGGCGCCCCGGCGCCAGTCGGTCGTTTGCTTTCTGCCCTCGTAGCGGGCATTGCGATAGGCATAAGCACGACCGATCTGCTTGTATTTCTCCACGTTCGCCAGCACCCCGTCGCCGCCCTGCGTGCAACCCTTCAGGCGGGCCCGTGCTGCTTCGTGGATCGCCAGGCCATAGCCCCGACCACGAAACGCTTCCTGCACCAGGTAGCAGCCCATGAACCCGAACGAGTCGTCATAACGCACGCCACTGACACACGCAATCGGTTGGCCGTCCAATTCTCCGACCAGAAACCCCTGCGGATCAGCGCAGATATACGTCTCGCAGTCATGCCGACCGGGATTCCAGCCGGCCTCGCGCATCCAGGGAATATGCACTTTGTCGAGCACGGTGGCATCCGCCTGGCGAATGACATACTGACCACTCGCGAGTTGACGTGCCGCGGGTGACTGAGGATCAAGAAGCTTCATCGAACGCAGGCTAATTCCAAGTTGCGTTCAAAATGACACGAACTGCCCCTCACCCCGTCCCTCTCCCCATCGGATGGGGAGAGGGTGTCCGCAGGACGGGTGAGGGGTTGGTTTGTGGTATTGCTGGTCGAGTTAGTCTCAGATTGCACGCGGGCTAGAATAACAACCAGAGGAAGCATTGCAAATCCGGTGAGTACACTGTGGAAAGGCTTCCTCGGTCGTCAGGAGAGCACCAGTTTGCGCTCGGCGGCAGTGAGGATTTTCCAGCCTCCGAGCAAGAGGCTGCCGAGTTCAAACTGGCCAATTCTCACGCGGACAAGTCGCAAGGTGGGATGACCAATGGCCGCGGTCATGCGGCGCACCTGGCGGTTCTTGCCCTCGATAAGTTCCAACCCAATCCAGCAGGTTGGCACGGTCTTGCGGAACCGGATCGGCGGAACGCGCGGGGCCATCTTCGGTTGCGGATCGAGAATCCAGGTCCGGCAAGGCAGGGTTTGGTGTTGCTGGAGGGCGAGTCCCGCGCCGAGTTTAAGCAGCGCTTCCGACGTGGGCATCCGCTCGACCTGGGCCCAGTATTCGCGTTCATGGGCGTGGCGGGGATGCAGCAGATTCTGGTTCAGCGCGGCTTCATTGCTCAGCAACAGCAACCCCTCGGAGTCCGCGTCCAGCCGGCCCAGCGGATAAATGCCCTTGGGGAGGCCGAATTCAGCCAGCGTGCGGTTGGGCGAGCCATCCGGCGTAAAGCGGGAGAGAACGCCGCAGGGCTTATTGAAGGCGATCAACATGGCAAGAGAGTAGAATAGCGGAGGCCGAAGTCCAGATTCTGCCGGCCAAAAGCCAGCCCTTTTTGACCCGGTACGCGAATGCACCCACCGAAAGATCCCTGGGAGGATGAAAGATTCCTGTAAATAGTTCTTGCAATTTGCTCAAAAAGAGTCACTGTTCGCTCGTCTGTTAGATAGCTTGTCACTTCCATGGCATGGAAAATCTTCAGGTGAACTCGGTTCAGTGATGATTTGAAACCCGATAAGCGGGAACAGTCAGGAGAAAGCAAAAGTTAGTCTAAGACAGTAAGTAGTTAGCATCACATGAGCGCAAAATTGTTTGTTGGGAACCTTTCCTTCAACATCACCGAAAACGACCTGCAGGACGCCTTCGCGGCGCACGGCACGGTTATTGAAGCCAACCTGATGATGGACCGGGCAACCGGCCGTCCTCGCGGTTTCGGCTTCGTCACCATGAGCAATCCCGAAGAGGCTCAGAAGGCCATTGACGCCCTGAACGGCAAAGAACTGGGCGGACGCGCCCTGACCGTCAATATCGCCCGGCCTCGGGAAGAGCGCACCGGCGGCGGCGGCGGTGGCGGCGGCGGTGGCCGCGGTTACGGCG
>Ga0194060_10003088_pt1 | contig 11804 bp, 6 predicted proteins | sample SepL225m_MetaG_FD_163427 | JGI IMG/M metagenome (GOLD analysis project Ga0194060, IMG submission 163427) | Anoxic zone freshwater microbial communities from boreal shield lake in IISD Experimental Lakes Area, Ontario, Canada - Sep2016-L222-5m | ecosystem: Environmental > Aquatic > Freshwater >... | reverse complement strand
GCATATATGTTCGCCGACGTTGCGAATCTGGAGGTTGCCGCAGTCAGTAAGCGGCTGTTCTGGCACCCCTCCGGGGTGCGCGAGCTTAAAACAAGCTTTCCGGTGGTCGTCCCCCCCCTTTCCCCGAACGACCACCGGCTACCTTCTGCCAACCCTCCGGGTTGGCTCGCCTGCCAGCTCCGGGCAAAAGGTCCAAACTCCAGACACCCACTTTAGTGGGGTGTGGGCGGTGGTCTCGGGGTCGGAACCGCTTCAGCGGTTTACCCGCCACCGTAAACCGCTGAAGCGGTTGGGGAGCCTGTTCGCGTGCCACACCCACCTCGCTGAAGCGAGGTGTTAATGAGAGTCGGCCGCCCACCCCGAAGAAATCTGTCGTGCGCCCGAAAAACCGCCGCCAGGAACATTTCTGTTGCAGCCACCCAACCAATCGAGCAAAGTTACTTCGCGGTGATGAAGGCTCGTGTCCAGTTTGGCACGTCGAACAGGATGCCACGCCTGCGCACCGGAGAACTGGCCAAGGCGAGAACAATGAAAACCAAGTCTACACCGGAACGCGGGCGGAAAAAGCCCAGCAAGATTGCTGATCAAGCAAGCGCCGCCCGGGCGATAAACGTTACATTCCCCATCGTCGGCATCGGCGCCTCCGCCGGAGGACTCGATGCTTTGGAGCAGTTCCTGAAACACGTGCCCGCGGGGAGCGGCATGGCGTTCGTGATTATCCAGCACCTGGACCCCACCCATAAGGGGATCATGGCCGAACTGCTCCAACGCGCCACCGGCATGAAGGTCTTCCAGGTCAAGGATTGCACCCTGGTGCAGCCGGACTGCGTCTATGTGATTCCGCCAAACAAAGACATGTCCATCCTGCACGGCGTGCTGCATCTGCTCGCGCCGGCGGCGCCGCGGGGACTGCGCCTGCCGATTGATTTCTTCCTTCGTTCTCTGGCGCAGGACCGGCGGGAGCACAGCATCGGCGTGATTCTCTCCGGCATGGGCTCCGACGGCACGCTGGGGCTGGGGGCCATCAAGGAGAAGGCGGGCCTGGTGCTGGTTCAGGAGCCGACGACGGCCGAGTTCGACAGCATGCCGCGCAGCGCGATTGCTGCCGGGCTGGCGGATATCGTGGCCCCGGTGGACGAGCTGCCGGGGAACATCATCGCGTATCTCCAGCATGCGCCGCGCATCGTCCCGTCGGAAGCGGCCCTGGAAGACAAGACGCTGAACGTCCTGGAAAAGGTAATCATCCTGCTGCGCGCTCAGACCGGCCAGGACTTCTCCCTCTACAAGCGGAACACTCTCTACCGCCGGATTGAGCGCCGCATGAGCGTTCACCAGATCACCACGATGGCCGCCTACATCCGCTACTTGCAGGAGAACCCGCAGGAGCTGGATCTGCTCTTCAAGGAGTTGCTGATCGGGGTGACGAACTTCTTCCGCGATCCGGCGGCCTGGGAACAGTTGCGCACCCAGGCCATTCCGGCGCTGCTGGCGAGCCGCTCGTCCGGCCGGACTCTGCGGGCGTGGGTGCCCGGCTGCTCCACCGGGGAAGAGGCTTATTCCCTGGCCATGGTGTTCCAGGAGGCCGTCGAGCAGGCCATGCCCAGGGGGCATTTCGCCTTGCAGATCTTCGCCACCGACCTGGCCCGGGACGCGATTGACCGGGCTCGCCAGGGCCTCTTTCCGGATAACATTGCCGCCAACGTGTCGCCGGAGCGGCTGACCCGGTTCTTTGCCAAAGAGGAACACGGCTACCGGGCGCGCAAAGAGATTCGCGATATGGTGGTCTTTGCGCGGCAGAATCTCATCATGGAGCCGCCCTTTACCAAGCTGGACATCTTGAGCTGCCGCAACCTGCTGATCTATCTGGCCCCGGAGGTGCAAAAGAAACTGATTCCTCTGTTTCACTACAGCCTCGGCCCCGACGGCCTCCTGTTTCTCGGCAGCGCGGAGACCATTGCCGACTTCACTGACCTGTTTACCCCCCTGAGCGGCAAATCGAGGATCTATCGGCGGACGACGTCCGGCTTGCTGCCAGAGCCGATTGAATTTCCTTCGTACTTTAACGCGGCCCTGCCCGGCAGGCCCAAGCCCCGAGCAACGGCGAAACCGCCGCCCAGCCTCCAGTCCCTGGCCGATCAGTTGGTCCTGCAGCGATACTCCCTGCCAGCCGTGCTCGTCAATGACAAGGGCGACATCATCTACGTCAGCGGCCACACCGGCAAATACCTGGAACCGGCCGCCGGCAAGGCCAACTGGAACATCTTTGCCATGGCCCGTGAGGGTCTGAGCTATGAGCTGTCCGACGCCTTCGAGAAAGTGCTCCGGCAAAAGGGCAAAGTGGCCCTCCGCGGACTCAAGGTCGAGACCAACGGCGGGGAGCAGCGCGTGGATGTGACCGTCCAGTGCCTTGAAGATCCCGGGCCGCTGCAAGGGTTGGTGATGATCGTTTTCGCTGACGTAGCCACGCCCGAGGCAGCCAAAGCGGCGGTCCGGCCGACAAAAGCTCACCCTCACAATACACAGCTCGCAGCACTGGAGGGGCAGCTTCTGCAGGTCCGCTCCGATGGTCGGGCCACCCACGAAGAGATGCAGACCTCGCAGGAGGAGCTCCGGTCCACCAACGAGGAGCTGCAATCCACCAATGAAGAACTGCAGTCCACCAACGAGGAACTCACCACCTCCAAGGAGGAGATGCAGTCGCTTAACGAGGAGCACCAGATTATAAACTCCGAGTTGCAGGCCAAGTTGGACGAGCTTTTCCGGACCAGCAACGATATGAAGAACCTGCTCAACAGCACGGATATCGCCACCCTGTTTCTGGACAATGAACTCAACGTGCGGCGGTTCACTCCCACGGCGGCGAAGATCATCAAGCTCATCCCGGCTGACGTGGGCCGGCCCATCACCGACCTGACCTCGGAGCTGCACTACCCGGAGCTAGCCGAGGAAGCGCGGGAGGTGCTGCGAACGCTGGCCGCGACCGAGAAACCGATCAGCGCGCAGGACGGCCGCTGGTTTACCGTGCGCATCATGCCCTACCGCACGCTGGACGACCGAATTGAAGGTGTCGTGATCACCTTCGCTGACATCACCGCCGCCAAGGCGATGGAGGCGGAACTGCGCAAGACGCAGGCCGTTTTGGAGGGATACCTCGCGGACCAGGCCGGAAAAGGCGGCCAGCGGGGTGGGGGAAAAGGAGCGGAAATCGGCGCAGTAATGACTGATTACTGATTACTGCTTGCTTTCTACCAGTCCCCCCATTGCTCCATGCAAGAGAACCATCCTCCACCCACGGCCGCCGGACTGCGGCGCCGCGCCGAACAACGCCTGCGGGAGCAGCAGACAGGAACGGGCCAAGCCCCACCCAGTAATGACCCGCAGCGCCTCGTCCATGAATTGCAGGTCCACCAGATGGAGCTGGAGATGCAAAACAAAGAACTCCGGAAAGCCCGGGACAAGCTGGAGGCGGCGCTGGACAAATACACCGACCTCTATGATTTCGCCCCGGTGGGCTACCTGACGCTTGACCGCGAGGGGGCGATTCGCGAGGCCAACCTCACCAGCGCCAGTCTGTTGGGGATCGAGCGATCCCGGTTGGTCAAGCGGTGCTTCGGGCTCTGCGTTTCCGCGGCGGACCTGCCCGCGTTCAACGCCTTCCTCGCGCGGGTCTTCGCGAGCAAGGCCAGGGAGTTCTGCGAAGTGACGATCCTCAACGAGGGAAAGCCCAACTTCGCCGCGCGAATCGAAGCGGCGGTTGCGGCGTCAGGGCAGGAGTGCCGCGCGGTGCTCCAGGACATCACCGAGCGCAAGCGGGCCGAGGAAGATCGTCTCACCCTGAATCGGCTGGAGTCCACGGGGGTCTTGGCGGACGGCATTGCCCATGATTTCAACAACCTGCTGATGGCAATCCTCCTCAATGTCGAATTGGCCCAGACGCTCATCCCTCCCGGCGGGATCTTGGCAGACGTTTTGGAGCAAGCGAAGCAGGCGACCCTGGAGTCTGGAGGTTTGACCCGGCAACTCCTCGATTTTGCCAGCGGAGGTGCGCCGCTCCGGAAGCCGACCCGCCTGTCCAGCGTGATTCAGGAATCCATACGCCTTTCGCTGAGCGGCTCACAGTTAAGGTGTGCTTTCTCCCCGGCCGAGAATCTTTGGCTGGCGGAGGTGGATGCCGGCCAGATCGGACAGGTCGTCCTGAACCTGATGCTGAATGCGCGGCGAGCGATGCCGGAGAGTGGAGCAATCTCCGTCCGGGCAGAGAATGTGGTTCTGGGACCCCAGGAGAGTCCGGTCCTGCCGCCAGGGGACTACGTTCGTGTGAGCATTGCGGACCGGGGCAGCGGCATTTCCAAGGAATTGCTGCCGAAGATCTTTGACCCCTATTTCTCAACGAAGGAGCGGGGATCTCAAAAGGGCATGGGCTTGGGGCTGACAATCTGCCATTCGATCATTCAGAGGCATGGAGGAGCGATCGCCGTCGAATCAAAGCTGGGGGTTGGAACCACCTTCTGCATCCACCTCCCCGCACGCAGGAGGTAGCTCCAAGCTTTGTCGGCTGCCAGCACAGGGAGCAATCTGGATACCGTCGCGTAGCGACGACTGCCTACCCAAGCCGCCGCAGGGCGCCTCCCCAACGGGCTATGGGAGAAACGTCAGCATGATTGACCGCACGTCCATGACCTGCCTGCCAGCCACGGACAACGCGCGCAGCGTCAGCAACCCTCGGCCCTTGCTCAACTCCAGCGTTCCCAAGCGCAGCGGCTTGAAGTCTTTCACGTAAGACTCTCCCTGCCTCGGCACGCGGTCATTTTCAGCGCCGCGCAGCGGGGGATCGTTAGCCTCCGTTACCTTTCCTTCCAACCGGCTGCCCAGAAAGCTCAGCTCGATCGTCGAGCCGGTGTCCGCAGCCGGACACGTATAGTAGATCACCGCCTCGTACTTGCCTGCCGTAGCCATCTCGATATTCCAGGTGATGCTGTCCTCGGGACGCTTCCAGTTCTTGAAGAACGAGCAGTTGGGCGCGGAGGCGCTGCGCCGGACGTTTCCGTGCGGTACACCATCACGGGCGGGCAGCGGCGTCATGGGGAACTGGGGATAGCCCACCGGGAATGGGCGGGTGTCTTTCGTCAGACCCGGCAGCAGGTCCGCCTTCCACTGCGCCCGTGCCTTGGACAAACGCGCGCTCACCTCGGCAGCCGTATCGGAGATGTCATGGTCCTGCCCCGGATCAGCCTCCATGTCGAACAACTGGTCGTGATCATCCATGCGGTAACGCTGCGTGCGCACGCTCACCCTGCCGTCCCAGTGCGAGAAGATCATGCGGTCCGGCCAGTCTTTGGCGGCGCCCAGCAGCAGCGACTTGAGGCTAAGGCCGTCGAGGGGTTTCGTGCTGGCGACTGGGATGCCGGCCAGATCCGCCAGCGTCGGCAATAGATCAATGGCCCCGGCAATCTGAGGAATGCGTGCTCCAGCGGGTATGTGCCCCGGCCAACGGATCAGGAACGGCTCACGAACCCCGCCTTCGTCCACGGAGCCCTTGCGCCCCTTCATGCCGCCGTTCCAGCGCCAACTGTTCGGGCCGTTGTCGCTGAAGTAGAGCACGATAGTATTGTCAGCCAGCTTCAACTCGTCCAACCGATCCAGGATGCGGCCCACGTTCCAATCAATGTTCTCGCACATCGCCAGCGCCGCGCGGGTGAAAGGGACATCCTCCTGCTCCGGCTTCCGGGCGCGCAGCTTCAGGTCTGCATTCGCAAACTTCTGCCAGAACCGCTCAGGCACTTGCATCGGTGAGTGCGGCGTGTTGAACGGCACGTAGCAGAAGAACGGCCTGCTCTGATTAGTCGCTATGAAACCCAGTGCGTGGTCCGTCAGGTCATCGATGATGAATCCCCTGCCCTGCACCAGCTTCCCGTTGTGTTCCAGCGGCGGATCGAAGTAGCTGCCCCAGTGACCAGAGCAGAAGCCGTAATACTCGTCGAAGCCCCGGGCGTTGGGGTGATACGGATACTGCGTCCCGTTATGCCACTTGCCGAACGCGCCCGTGGCGTAGCCGGCGGATTTGAATGTATCCCCTATCGTCTTCTCGTCGAGGTTGAGCCGCTCGCCGCCCGTCGAGGTGCTGTGTACTCCTCCACGCGGATGGTAGCGACCGGTGAGGAACTCAGCGCGCGTCGGTGAGCAGACGGGGCACGCGTAAAACCGCTCCAGCAGCGCGCCATCCTTGGCCAGCGAATCAATACGGGGCGTTGAAAGATTGGTGTTGCCGTTGACGCTCAAGTCGCCCCAGCCCTGGTCGTCGGCGAGAATGATGACGATGTTGGGTTTGGTCGCCGGGGTAGCGGCGGACGCGTGGATTAGCAATAAGGGGAGAATCAGGAACAAAGCGAGCCGCCCGAGGCATCTTGAAGCGAAGGAGAACATCCAACATCCAACATCCAACTCCCAACATCCACTGAGGTTACCAGTCGAGCCCATTGGATGTTGGATGTTCCCAGCTTTCATCCCGATTGCAGGGTTCATTCGGACATCTGCGTATTCTTCATCGCCGGCCCCGGCGTGCTTCGTCCCGCGGCTTTATACTTCTCCAGCAGCGCTTTCAGGCGCTTCACCACCTCAGGCTTCTCGGCGTAAAGGTTGCGCCGCTCCGGAAGGTCGTCCCGCAAGTTGTAGAGTTCTCCGGGCAATTCGTTCTTCGCGTAGCCGCGCTCCTGCTTAAACCACTCGGGCTCGCCCAGGTGGTTCTTGCCGCCGTTATTGTCGCCGCTAGGATCATCAATCAGCACCCAGTCGCCCTGCCGCAGGGCAAAGCTCCCATTGCAACCGTGCAGCACCGTGGCTTCGCGAATCGGCTGCCCGAGCTGCTTGCCCAACAAGGCGGGCAGGATGTTACAACTGTCTTCAGCAGAATCGCGAGGCAGCTTCGCCCCGAGCAGCGCCGCGCAAGTGGCCATGAGGTCCACGTGGCAGATCGTCTCCGCACTGGTCGCGCCTGCGGGTATGTGGCCCGGCCAGCGTGCCAGGAATGGCACGCGGTGACCGCCTTCCCAGGTGTCGCGCTTTACGCCTCGCAAACCCTCCATGCTCGAGTGGCCGTACCGGCGGATGCGCTCATAAGCCCCGGGGGCAACCTCAACACACTCCGGCCCGTTGTCGCTGGTGAACACGACGATCGTATTAGTCGCCAGGCCGCTGCGGGCCAGCGCAGCCAGCACTTCACCGACGGTGCCGTCCACCTGCGCCACAAAATCACCATAATCGCCCGCCTGGCTGCGGCCCTTGAATTCGGCGGTGGGCACAATAGGATAATGCGGCGCCGTGAGCGGGAAATAGAGGAAGAACGGCTGCTTGCCCTGTGCGGCAGCTTCCACATAGCGCACCGCTCGGCGCGTGATCTCGGGCATGATGTTCGTCAGACTCCAACCAGGCAGCATTGGTCCGGGCCGGTTGATCGCCCCTTTCTGGAGCGGCGCGGGCAGCGAGGGCATGCCGACGGTGCGGTCATTCTCGATGAAGCAATACGGGGGGTAGTTCGGGAGGTCCACGCCGAAATAGAGATCGAAGCCGCGCGTCGTGGGGCCGTTGAGAATGGGTTTGTTGAAGTCCACGTTCCCGAGCCCCTCCTTGCTGGCGGCGTGGCGGCCGTCCGTGGTTGGCCAATCCCAGCCGAGGTGCCATTTGCCGATGCAAGCAGTAGCGTAGCCGCACTGGCGCAGGAACGCTGGCAGCGTGACCCGCCCCTGTTCGATCAGCGGTGACCCCCAGGGCGGCACCACGCCAGACTTGAGCCGCGAGCGGAAAGCGTATCGGCCCGTCAGCAGTCCATACCGCGTAGGCGTGCAGACCGCATCCGGCGCATGGGCATCGGTGAAACGCATCCCTTCGGCAGCGAGGTGGTCCAAGTGCGGCGTGGGAATCTTCGACTGCGCATTATAGCAACCCACGTCGCCGTAGCCGAGGTCATCGGCGAGAATGACGACGATGTTCGGTGGAGCGGCTGGGGCGGAGAGGGAGTCCAGGGGGAGCAGCAGGCACAGGAGGAGAGGGAGGGCGAAATCCGAAACCCGAAACGAGATGCGACCTCGCTTGCATGGAACGTGCGCAGCCCATTCGAATTTCGGATTTCGGTCTTCCTTCGGATCTCGGGTTTCGGGTTTCGGATTTCGCCCCCCCCGTCTGGCAAGCAACCTCTTCATACATCCCTTCTTCGTGTTACGAAGCCGGTGCCGACTGCTGCTTCTTCCCCTTCTTGCCGGCCTTATTCGCCGCGGGCGAGCCCGGATACGGTTTCACATTAGCGCGACTAGCCCAGGCTTCCCATTTGGCCGCCAGGTCTGCCGCGCGGGCGGGTTCGGCAACGGCCAGGTCATGCAATTCAGTGCGGTCGGCCTTGAGGTTGTAGAGTTCCCACGGGCCGTTCCGCCCCAGCCGCACCAGTTTCCAATCGCCCACGCGAACCGCGGCGTTTCCTTCGTGTTCCCAGTAAAGAGCGTCACGCTGAATCGGCTGGTTCGAGAAAGCCGGCGCCAGGCTGCGGCCCTCCATCGGCAGAATCGCTTGACCGTGGAATTCGGCGGGGTATTTCGCGCCCGCAAGGTCCACACACGTGGCCATGACATCAACGAGGTGGCCCGGCTGCTCGCGTAGTTCGCCGCGCGCCGCAATGCCTGCCGGCCAATGGGCGATCAACGGCGTGGCGATGCCTCCCTCATGGTTGAAATGCTTATACCGACGGAACGGGGTGTTCTCCAAGGTTGCCCACGACTGACCGCAGAAGACCGTCGAGCCGCCCGCCCCGGGCGAATCGCCTTCCAGCCTCCCACGCGAACCGCTCTCGGCGTTGCCGCCGTTGTCCGACAGGAACAGGATGAGCGTGTTGTCGAGCACACTGCGTTCCTTGAGCGCCGCCACCAGCCGCCCTACCGCCGTGTCCATGTGCACCACGCACGCAGCGTAAATGGCCATGATATGATCGAAGCGGTCCTTGTCCGCGTCGCTCAACGCATCCCATGCCGATACCAGGTCGGGCCGGGGCGAAAGCGGCCATGCCTTGTCCACCACGCCGAGTTCCTTCTGCCGGGCGTAGCGTTGCTCACGGAGCTTGTCCCAGCCGATCTTGTATTTGCCGCGGAACTGAGCGATCTCGTCCGCAGGTGCCTGCAACGGGAAATGCGGTGCATTATAGGCCAGGTAGAGCAGGAAGGGCTGCTTGGCGGCGAGCGCCTCGTCAATAAACCGAATGCCGAAGTCGGTATAAAGGTCGGTGGTGTACCAGTTCTTCGGCAACTCCGGAGCATCGTCGGCCAGCGCCTTGCCGTTGAGGAAAAGCCGTTTCTCCTTACCCTCGGGATAGTAGAATCCCCCCTTCGGAGAGTTCAGGCTGCGTTGGAAGCCGCGTTCCCAGGGAACAACTCCACGCTCCTGTCCCACGTGCCATTTGCCGCTCATGGCCGTGAAGTATCCCGCCGGCCCCAGCACTTCTCCCAGCGTTACACAACTCTCGTTGAGCCGCCCGCGATAACCGGGCGCGCCACCGTCTTCAATCATGTGCCCCACGCCGGTCTGATGCGAATAAAGCCCGGTAAGAACGGAAGCGCGTGTCGGGCAGCAACGGCCGGTATTGTAGAACTGGGTGAAGCGCAGACCGCCCGCCGCCAGCTTGTCGAGATTCGGCGTCGGGATCTCGCTGCCGTAGCAGCCGATGTCCGAGAAGCCCATGTCGTCAACCAGGACGACTACGATATTGGGCCTGGGCGCAGCGGCGGCGCCGACGGCGGCCATTGGCAGCAGCGCGGCCGCAAGCATGACTGCCGCGCAAGCTATTGGAACTAATGTGGTGCAGAGGTCTCGGTGCAGGTTCGGCTTCATTCGGATACGCCCAATGCTACCCCGGTCGGCGGGCTTACGGAAATCTAAATACTGAGGAGGATGTTTGAGCGGACTGACGTCCGCTGCTACTCCCCAAAGCTGCCGAGGCGGCTCCCTCTCCCCTTCCGAAGGGGAGAGGGCTGGGGTGAGGGGTTGCTCGGTTTCGTCTATCCCGCGGTCTCGGCAGTAAGTAGGGCTGCCTTACAGGCTGTCCCCAAAGTCCGCCCGGAACTTAACCACGAGCTTCTCTGGCCACGGGCTGGTGGGCTTGAGCTTGCCGCCAAAGAAGCGCAGCACGGGAGGCTCCTCGTAGAACTTCAGGCCGCCCACCAGCTTCCGGTTCATATACAGCCAGTGCAGCCGGTCAATCGCGTATTTGACCTGCGACAGCGTGAATACACGGCGCGGCATCGCCAGGCGCAGCAGCTCAATATCCGCCAGCACATCGTTGCCATTAGCGTCGCGAACGCTGGAGATAGTACCGCGCTCCATACCGCGCACACCGGAAATCAGGAAGAACGCCGCCGCCAGCGCGCCCGCCGTGTATTCCTTCTGCGGGACGTGCGACAGGAATTGCCCGGCGTCAATGTGCACACCCAGGCCGCCGGCCGGCGTCACCACCGGCACGCCCAGACGCTCCAGCTCGTTGACCATGTAACGGATGAAACTCGGCGACTGCGAGATGATCGTCTCGTCGAGCGTTTCGATCAGGCCGATGGCCATCGCCTCGACCTCGCGGATGGACATGCCGCCGTAGGTGTAAAAGCCCTCGAACAACGGCACCAGATCCCTCATCTTGTTGTGGATTTCGAGGTTGTTGGTGCAAATCCCCCCGCCACGCGTCGAGCTGACCTTGCGGCTCGAGAAATAAGTCAGGTCAACCAGGCCGATCATCTCGTGCAGGATTTGCTTGATGGACTTGTTCTTGAACTCCGGCTCGCGCTGTTTGATGAAATAGGCATTCTCCCCGATCAAGCTGGCGTCGAGCACAATCATCAGGCCGTGTTTCTTCGCCACTTTCCTCACCTCGCGCATGTTGGCGATGGAGAACGGCTGCCCGCCGATCAGGTTGGTCGAGGCTTCCAGTCGGATGTAGGCCACCTTGCCGACGCCATACTTCTTGATGACCTCCCTGAGCTTGGCCACGTCCAGGTTGCCCTTAAACGGGTGGCTGCTCTTTACCTTGAGCGCTTCGTCGGTGTAAATCTCCAGGATGGAGCCGCCGTTGATCTCAATGTGCGCCTTGGTGGTCGTAAAGTGATAGTTCATCGGGACCACATCACCCGGCTTGATGAACACCTTGGAGATGATGTTCTCCGCGGCGCGCCCCTGGTGTACCGGCAGGAAATACTTGCAGTTAAACACCTCCTGGATGGACTCTTCCAATCGCATATAGCTCTGCGAGCCGGCATAAGCATCATCCGCCCGCAGCATGGACGCCACCTGATTGTCGCTCATCGCGTTGGTCCCGCTGTCGGTGAGCATATCCAGGTAGACCGTCTTGGTGGTCAGCAGGAACGTGTTAAACCCTCCTTCGACGATGGCCTTCAGGCGCTCCTCGATCGGGATCAGGTTCAGCTTCTGGACGATTCGGACCTTGTGCAATTCCAGCGGGACTTCCTCGCCGCTGAAGAACTTCACTTTGTAGCTTTGGTTGTTTGCCATAATTGTTAATTGTCTTGCGTGTTAGGAAATTGCGTCTTCACGCTCGCCTTCCGGAAGCGCATTAGTTCTGGCACAATTTCATTTCCGCCACACTAAGAGGCCAGCCCGCGTCAAATCAAGGCCATTTTTGCCAGGCTTGAACCTAATGGGCCGCCAAACTGCCGCCTTTCACGCCCCGGCACAGCCATACCAACAGCACCATGGAAAACATCAAGAGGCCGAGCAGATAGAAACAATCACCATAGGCCATCACATAGGCCTCCCGGCGCACC
>Ga0194060_10003086_pt1 | contig 11805 bp, 9 predicted proteins | sample SepL225m_MetaG_FD_163427 | JGI IMG/M metagenome (GOLD analysis project Ga0194060, IMG submission 163427) | Anoxic zone freshwater microbial communities from boreal shield lake in IISD Experimental Lakes Area, Ontario, Canada - Sep2016-L222-5m | ecosystem: Environmental > Aquatic > Freshwater >... | reverse complement strand
GTTAGCAATCTTTAGCTTGTTTGCAGTTGCGTAGTTAACTTCAGCGTATGTGATTGAGTAAGGAGTCTTACCAGCTAGCTGTGAAACGCCAGTTGATGAAGCTGCTCCAACTACACGACCTAGGTTAGCTGTTGCATTGATATCTCCAGGGAATGAATCCTTGAATACCTTGCTCTTAGCCTTTGTCCAAACTGATGCTGCAGACTTGTTCAAATAGTTTGTGAAGTTTTCAGAAGTTCCTGATGAATCTGAACGGTATACAACCTTGATTGCCTTATCTGGCAATGTGTAGTGCTGTTGCACAACCTGTGTGCGAAGAACGATTGGATCTCCCTTTGAATCCTTCTTTGGGTTTCCGTTTGCATCGAGCTTGTAAACAACTTTGTTTGTTGAACGGTTGTTATCAGCTGCGATTGCTGGATCGTTCCAACGTGTGATTGTTCCACCGAAAATTCCAGCGATTGTTGAAGCTGAAAGTGAAAGTGTTTTGTTCGCTGGAAGGTTATGCAAGATTGCGATTGGAGCTGCAACTAGTGGCACGTGAATAAGTGAAGCGCGCTTTGTTGCTGCTGTGTAAGCACCATCTGACATCCAGAAGTCACCAATTGACTTATCTGAGTTTGACTGTCCTGTTCCTGAAGATGATGAAGCATAAACATATGTATTGCCTGAACCGCTTGCGGCAAATCCAGCTTTGCAACCTTCGATGAGTAGAGCTGGAAAAGAAGCTCCTGAACCTTGAAGATCAACTGCATATGCTGGTGTACCTGCTACTAAGCCAAACGCGAGTGCAAGGGCTGCAACTTTCGCGAGCTTTGAAATTCTCATTTATTTCTCCTCATAGGTTTTAATTTGAACTACAAGGTGAAACATAGGGAGTCAGGGTTAACGAATGAGGGGTGCCGGTTTAACGCAAATCAACCTTTAGGTGAACAAATGGTGTTGATTAGCCAAAGCGGCCAGTCACATAATTCTCGGTTCGAGAGTCCTGTGGACGGGAGAAAATCTCACTTGTAGGTGCTACTTCAATCATTTGCCCAGGACCACCATCGGATAAGAAGAAGGCGGTGTAATCAGATACGCGTGCTGCCTGCTGCATATTGTGAGTCACAATAATAATTGTCATAGTGTCTGATAACTGACGGATAGTTTCTTCAATACGAAGCGTTGATCCTGGGTCAAGTGCTGAACACGGCTCATCCATAAGCAAAACTTGCGGGCGAACTGCTAGGGCGCGGGCAATACACAAGCGTTGCTGCTGACCGCCAGAAAGTGAACCACCGTGTGCGCCAAGGCGGTCTTTAACTTCATTCCATAATCCTGCGCGCTCTAAACACTCTTCAAGCAAGTCATCTTTTTTATCAGTTTTTAGCTGAGCAAGCTTGAGACCAGAAAGCACGTTTTCACCAATTGTCATCGATGGAAATGGATTTGGTTTCTGGAAAACCATTCCGATTTGCAAGCGAATCTTGGTCACATCTGTGCCAGGTGCGTACACATCTTTGCCATCTAGTAGAACTTCACCAGCCATTGCAGCCCCAGGGATGAATTCATGCATGCGGTTAATGGTGCGGATATACGTTGATTTTCCGCAGCCTGAAGGTCCGATTAGCGCAGTGACTGTGCCCGCCGCAAAATCTAAAGAAATATTTGAAAGGGCATGGTGCTTACCAAACCATGCATGAACGCCCCGTGTCTCAAGACCAGTACCTAGTGCACTTGTGCCCGGCATTTTTGGCGACTTAGCATTAGCAACATCTGCCAATGATGATGGCTTCACTGAAGAATCCATTTTTTGGTTCCCGCTTTCATGTGAGGTGGTCATTTTGAAACCTTTCGTGCTCCAAGGAAACGTGCTGAAGTGAATAGGAATAAGACAAGCCCTACGAGAACAAGTAGACCTGCCCATGCTCGAGTGATCGCTTCTGGTGAACCGGCGTTAAATGATTTCCAGATGTAATACGGCAAAGAGCCCATTGGACCATTAAATGCATTGGGATTTACACGGTCACCACCACCAGTAAGAAGCAGGATTGGCGCGGTTTCACCAGCAATGCGTGCAACTCCCAAAATAACTGCAGTTACCAAGCCGCTTCTTGCTGCCGGCAAAACAATCATCGCAACGGTGCGCCACTGCGTTCCACCAAGTGCAGTACCTGCTTCACGTAGATCATTAGGAATCAGATTTAAAACTTCTTCTGATGTACGTGCAATTGTAGGAATCATTAAAATAGTTAACGAAAGTGCGCCCATGAATCCAGAATAAGCCTTTGTTATGGGATACAAGATTGCAGAAAGAATGAATAATCCGGCAACGATTGAAGGCACACCGCTCATTGCTTGAACAAGAAAACGGATTGGCCCCGTAAAGCGACCTTTAATTTCTGTTAAATACAGCGCAGTCAAAATTCCAATTGGAACGCTCATGATTAACGCTAAAACCATCAACGTTAACGTTCCAGTAATTGCATGCAGTAATCCACCATTTGATAGCGGATCTGTTGGCGTAGCTAAAGCCATATCGTGGGTGAAGAGGCCAAAACTGATGCCTGGTAGGCCTTTTTGCAATACTGTCAGCAAAATACTCGCTACAGGAATTACAGTAACAATCGCGCCAATAGCAACTAAGGAATTAACTAGTGCATCTTTGGCTGCAGCATTTCCACGCTGAATACCTTTAATTCCTGTTGTGATAATTGCATAAGTGATAAAGAAACACGCAAAGTATGCAAGCTTTCCCTTTAATGGAGTTATGAAAACCAGGAGGTAAGAGCTAAGTAAGGAAACAACAAAAATGGCTCCATCAATTGCACGATCTTTAGTTGAAGCAGCCCAAGGCTTTGTAGGTGCTGGAGTCATTGTCATCTTTAGCGACCTGACTTTCCGGTGGTCTTTACAATTAAATTCGCTAATGCATTAACTACCAATGTAAGCAGGAAGAGGATTAATCCAGCCGCCATGAGCGCTTTAATTTCATAAGGACTTGCATCACCAAATTTAAGAATAATCAATGATGCGACGTTTCCACCCGCACCTAGCAACATCTGCCAGTTAACTTGGAAAACAATATTAAGAACGGTAAATACTGCTACGGTCTCCCCCATTGCGCGACCAAGGCCGAGCATTGCTCCACCAATTACGCCGCTGCGACCATGAGGAATTACTACTGCCTTAATCATTGCCCATCTGGTAGCACCGAGCGCGTATGCAGCTTGAATACGATCAAGTGGTGCTTGAGAGAAAATTTCACGTGATACGGATGTGATGATTGGAATAATCATGATCGAAAGCACGACGCCTGCAACAAACGGTGAACGCGTATAGACAGGCACTTGCATATCAAAAACAGGAATGAAGCCTAAATAACGGTGAAGCAGTTTTGCCCAATATTCAACACTGGGCATCAAAACTAAAAATCCCCAAATACCAAAAAGGATTGATGGGAAAGCTGCCATCATGTCGATAATGGTGATGAGGATTTTTTTAAGCCAACCAGGTGCATAGAAATTCAAAAAAAGCGCTGAAAACACTGATATTGGGACGGCAATAACTACTGCAATCAAAGAACATAAAATCGTTCCCGCAAGCATCGCAGCTAAACCGAAGTGACTCTCTAACACGTTTCCTGCATCATCTGTTGAGATTGACCAGTCAGAGTGCGTTATAAAACCGATTCCTTCTTGGCGTAAAACTTCGAAGCCACGATAAGTAAGGAATATGGCAATTAACCCAAGAATTGCGAGTGAAGATAACCCTCCCCCGGTTACGACTCCTCGGAAGACTTTGTCTGAACGACGCGGTTGGGTGAGAATTTCACGCGGAGCAGGGATTACTAAATCTTGTGTTGACATTTTTATGAAGCGTACTTTCCTGTAACAAGGAAATATACACGTCGAGAAATTGAAACGGCGTGATCTGCATATCGCTCGTAATAGCGCCCAAGTAGGGTCAGATCAATGGCAGTTTCGATTCCATGCTTCCATGTTGGCTCAATCAAAACCGAAATCAATTTGCGATGTAAATCATCCATAACATCATCATCGCGCTCGACTTCTAGGGCCATTTCTGTATTACGAGTTGAAATTACAATTCCTACTTTTTCAGTGATATGAACTGCAGCCACACCCATTGCTTCAATTATCGATACAAGCTCTGGAGGCACTGCCGCATTTGGATGCCGTAGACGTGCAACTTTTGCAACGTGGTGCGCCAAGTCGCCCATCCGTTCTAAATCTGATCCCATGCGCAAAGCTGTGACTAATGCACGCAGATCTGAAGCCACTGGCTGCTGTCTTGCAATAATGTCGATGATGCGCGAATCAGTCTCATGTTGGTAATCATCAATTTTAATATCTGTTGCTATAACTTCTTCGGCAAGTTTAAGATCACATGAAAGAATTGCAGTTGTTGCTTTTGTCATAGATGTAGCAACCATCGCAGTAAGGTCGACCAGAGACTGCGAAATATTGTCTAGTTCATCTTGAAATACAGATCTAATGAGGGCCATGGCGGTAAACCTATGTGCGGGTCATGAATAGAGTCACTTGATTAGGTGAACAGAAGGTTAACTGGCGATTTGAGCCTATAGAGTGAAGCCTGTGAAGTTCTTGCGCCGGGATTTAGAGGCTCCAGAACCTAGAGCCTTGCCCGAAATGCTCCTAGAAACGCTCAATCTCCTCGATGGCGATTCCATAATTTTAGCCCCTGGTGAAGTACCTATATTTATAACAGCAGGCGCTGAAACTCTGGGGATCCTGAAAGATGGCCGCATTCAAAGCTCAGAACTTTTGGCCACAGTGCGCGTAGTTCGTCGCACGCATAATCAACAAGTTGGAAAAATTGAAATCCCCCGTGGCCCTATCGGCGAAGGTAAGCACGAACTGACAGTTAAAGTCTTGCCACTGACTAAAGATGATTTGGTTTTAGTGCTACTTAGCGATGAAAGTGAAGCACAACGCGTCCACGATGTGCGTCGAGACTTTGTAGCAAATATTTCACACGAACTAAAGACTCCCATTGGTGCATTATCACTACTGAGCGAAGCAGTCTTGGGTTCAAAGGATGATCCCGAATCGGTTGTTAAATTTGCCACCCGCATGCAATCTGAAGCTAAACGGTTAACTGATTTAGTTCAGGAAATTATTGATTTGTCTCGTGTACAAGATTCTGACCCACTTCAGCTTGCTCAGGAAGTGAGCATTGAATACGTGATCAGAGAAGCAATTGATCAATGTCAAATAACCGCAGATAGTCGAAGCATCACTGTCACATATCTTGAAAATACTGATTCCATGGTTCTTGGTGATCGCGACCAATTGATCATGGCCGTAGATAATCTCATCGAAAATGCCATCAACTATTCACCTGAAAACACCAAAGTTTCTGTCACAACTACAAGCGAAAATGGGATTATTGATGTATCAGTTGCGGATCAAGGAATCGGAATCTCTGAATCTGAACAAGATCGAATTTTTGAACGCTTTTACCGTGTTGATCCAGCGCGTTCGCGACAGACAGGTGGCACAGGGCTAGGTCTATCGATAGTTAAACACGTTGCTGCAAAGCATGGCGGTGAAGTCAAGGTTTGGAGCGTCGAAAACGTCGGAAGTACTTTCTCAATCCGACTACCCATCTATGAAACACCTCTGGAGATCGTTGAATGACAAAGATACTTATCGTTGAAGATGAATCATCATTTTCTGAAGCATTAGCTTTCCTATTGGGTAAGGAGGGATTTGAAGTCAGCGTTGCCGAAGACGGCCGCGCAGCACTTAACCTCTTTGCAAAAGAAGGCGCTGACTTAATTCTTCTCGATCTAATGATTCCAGAAGTTTCCGGCGTAGACGTTTGCCGAACTATTCGCACGACTTCGCAAGTTCCAATCATCATGTTGACGGCAAAGGATGCTGAAATAGACAAAGTTGTTGGTCTAGAACTTGGTGCCGATGATTATGTTACTAAGCCATATTCTTCACGCGAATTAATTGCGCGTATCAAGGCGGTATTACGCCGCCAAGTACCAGATACCGACGTACATGGTGATCTTGATGTTGTGAGCGTTGGCCCAATTAAATTGGATACAGCTCGCCATCAAGCAACGATTAATGGCTCACTAGTTGGACTTCCTTTGAAAGAATTTGAACTACTAGAGTTTTTAATGCGAAATGCTGGTCGAGTATTAACGCGTTCTCAGCTCATTGATCGCGTCTGGGGTGGGGATTACTTTGGCGATACAAAGACGTTGGATGTCCACATTAAGCGTTTGCGATCAAAGATTGAAGCCGATCCCGCTAATCCTGTTTTGATTCAGACCATTCGCGGTCTGGGTTACAAGTTAGAGAATTAAAGGGAAGCAAAAGCATCATCAAGAACGCTGAGGGCATCCTTAAGAAGCTCATCTGTAATAACAAGTGGTGGCAAGAAGCGCACAACATTTGAGTAAGTTCCAGCAGTAAGAACTAATACACCTTGGCTCTGGCAGTACTTAACAACTGCGTTCATTGCTGCTGTATTTGGATTCTTAGTTCCTGGCTCTACTAATTCAATTGCCTGCATTGCACCGCGTCCACGTACTTCGCCAATGACTGGATACTTCTTAGCAAGTGCGCGAAGTGATGTTCCTAAAATTTCTCCAATGTGTTGTGCACGTGCGACAAGGTTTTCTTCTTCCATAGTTTCAATTGCGCCAAGGGCTGCAGCACATGCGATTGGATTTCCACCATAGGTGCCACCAAGACCAGATGCATGAACTGAATCCATTACATCTGCACGTCCTGTAACTGCTGCAAGTGGAAGTCCACCAGCAATTCCTTTAGCCGTTACAACCATGTCAGGTACAACGCCTTCTTCCTCTACTGCAAACATGTGTCCGGTACGAGCAAAGCCAGTTTGAACTTCATCAGCAATAAATATGATGCCGTTATCCTTTGAATATTTTGCGAGCGCCGGTAAGAAACCCTTAGGTGGAACAATAAATCCACCTTCGCCTTGAATTGGTTCTATCAAAATCGCAGCAACATTATGTGCTCCGATTTCTTTATCAATTTTATGTGTGACCATGTCGATGGCATCTTTAGTAATCGTTGCTTGATCGCCTACCCAGTGGAATGAATAAGGCATAGGCACGCGATAAACCTCGGGGGCGAAGGGACCAAAACCTTCTTTGTATGGCATGTTCTTGGCAGTTAACGCCATCGTTAAATTTGTACGACCGTGATAGCTGTGTTCGAAGACAACGATTGCTGGACGCTTTGTGAAGTGGCGCGCAATCTTGACCGCGTTTTCAACTGCTTCAGCACCTGAGTTAACAAGCAAAGACTTTTTCTTATGTGAACCAGGTGTCATTGCATTTAATTTTTCGCATACTTCGATGTAGTTCATGTAAGGAGCTACTGTGAAACATGTGTGTGTGAATGCTTGTACTTGTTCGATCACGCGATCAACCACCCGTTGTGCTGAGTTACCAACACCAGTAACACCAATACCTGAACCTAAATCAATAATCTGATTGCCATCGATATCAAGCAAGATTGCATCACTTGCACGTTCGATTACAACTGGAATCGCCATACCCAATCCCCCAGAAGTCGCTTCCGTGCGACGCTTAAGCGCCTCAGTAGATTTTGGTCCCGGAATAGCGGTAACCAAGCGACGTTCTTGAGTCAGATTTGTAAGTGTGGTCATGGGAAAAGTCTAAGGCCTCATTTCCGCCCAGGGCGCCTAGAAGTTACCCTTGGCGCTATGAGTTCACTGAGAGATTCGGCACCGCTGCTAGATGCCTACCTTTCTTACTTTGAAACCAAGCGCACGCCTTTCACAATCCCTGGTCACAAGCAGCGCGCGTCGCGCTTAGATGCCGGCTTAGGGGTGGTGGTTGATGGTGATACACCTTTATACGGTGGTTTAGATGAAATTAAATTAACTAACCAGACGCTTAAGAAAGCCGAAGCGCTAGCGGCCACATTGTGGAAGGCCGACTTCGCTCGCTTTTCTACTGGTGGGTCAACACATGCCAATCAAGCAATTGTCTTAGCGCTAGGAAAACCAGGAGACAAAGTTGCACTTTCTAGAACTGCGCATCGATCAATACTGAGCGCACTTGTATTAGCTGGATTAGAACCCATCTGGTTATCACCTGAAATTGATTCAGCTACAGGTGTGCCAACAGGAATTTCGGTTACAGAGTTTGAAAAGGTAATTAATCAAAAACCGATTGCGCTATTGCTCACTGAGCCGGGCTATTTGGGCACGTTGTCTGATTTACCTGCACTAGTTAAAAGCGCACACGCACATTCAATTCCAGTGATTGTGGATGCAGCGTGGGGTGGACATTTCGGTTTTTCATCATTGACACCACAACATTGCTTACAGATGGGTGCTGATGCATTAATTACTAGCGTGCACAAAGCTTTGCCTGGATATAGCGCATCAGCGTTATTGCTTGCACAAGGAAATCTTCTCAACCTTGATCGCATAGAACAAAGCTTTGAAACAACTCACACAACTTCACCTGCTGGTGCTCCCCTGGCATCAATTGATGGCTGCCGTGCCTTGCTTCAAACTCGCGGAGATGAACTAATTACTCAACTCGTCACCAATGTTGAAAACTTCAAAACTAACGTCCAATCACACTTTGAATTGCCGGTGTTTTTAAATCCGGGCGATTTTGCACCAGGCCGTTTTGATCCGGCCAAGATTGTTTTGCGCGCGAATCAATTAGGTGCATCCGGAGTTGAGATTGAGAGGAAATTGCAAACTCAAAGAATTCGTGTCGAAATGGCCGATAACGACACAGTTGTTTTCTTAGCAACGCTGGCTGATTCAATCGAAGAGTTTGATCATCTGGCCGAGGTACTTATTCCAATTCTTACGTCACTAAAAACAAACCCACGCACTACTGCCACATCTTTGAGTTGGTCAGTTGTTCCAACGGTTGCAATTTCGATGCGGGATGCTTACTTTGCTGACACCGAAATGGTTGCAGCCAAAGATTGCGTGGGTCGAATTTCGGCTGACTTAATTGCCCCGTATCCCCCAGGCGTTGCTGTGGTTGCCCCAGGTGAAGTTCTGACTGCACAGATTCTTGAAGGTTTGGCAACAACTAAAGCTGCTGGGGTGCGCATTGCATATGCCACCGACCCATCGCTTTTGACCTACCGCGTTGCTAGAAATTAACCTCAATCCGATACCATCTGCGGCATGTCTGATACAAAAACTTGGCAACAGCGTGCAATTGATTTAAAACCACAATCACAGATTTTCATCGATGGAAAGTTCGTTGATGCTGCTAGTGGAAAAACATTTGAGAATTATTCGCCAAGTGATGGGCACCTGATTTGCAACGTTGCATCCGGTGATAGCGAGGATATAAACCGTGCCGTTGCATCAGCTAAAAAAGCTTTTGACTCTGGTATCTGGAGTGACATGAATCCGCGCGATAAGAAGGCAATCATGTTGCGTTGGGCGCAACTATTAAATGAACACCGAGAAGAATTAGCCCTGCTTGAAGCAATTGATACAGGTCGCCCAATTGGAGATGCATTAAGCGTTGATGCGCCAAACTCTGCACGAGTAATCCAGTGGTATGGCGAAACTATTGATAAGACATATGACGAAATTGCTCCGGCACCGCGCAATGCATTAGCAATGATTACGCGTGAACCGCTTGGAGTCATTGGTGCAGTTGTACCTTGGAACTATCCAATGATGATCACAAGTTGGAAACTTGGTCCAGCGCTGGCTATGGGTAACAGCATTGTTGTTAAACCAGCAGAGAATTCATCTTTAAGTGCGTTAAAAATGGCAGAGCTAGCGGTTGCTGCAGGTTTACCTGCAGGTGTATTCAACGTTGTCCCAGGTCTTGGATCTGAAGCTGGGCAAGCACTTGCCCGCCACATGGATGTTGCAAAGATTGCATTTACGGGCAGCGGGCCAACTGGTCGCAAAATGATGCAATACGCCGCTGAATCAAATATGAAACAAGTTTCACTAGAACTAGGTGGCAAAAGCCCTCAAGTTGTTCTCAATGATTGCACTGACTTGGAAGCCGCAGCTTCAACAATTGCATGGGCTATCTATTACAACGCTGGCCAAACATGTAATGCCGGATCACGCATCATCGTAGAAAAAGGTGTTAAAGAAGAGTTATTCGCCCACCTTCATAAGTTCCTAGAATCATTTGTAGTTGGAAATCAATTTGATCCAACAACACAGATGGCAGGTCTTGTATCTGAACTACAGCGAGATCGCGTTAATGCTTATCTCGACCTTGTTGGCCAGGACGGTGAAAAAACTATTTTTGGTGGTCAAAAAACAACCGGTAAAGATTTACTTATCAAGCCAACGTTGATTGACAACGTTAAGCCGGGTTCACGCCTTGCACAGGAAGAAATCTTTGGACCAGTACTAGTCGCCATTGATGCAAAAGATGAAGCCGAAGCGTTACAGATTGCTAACGGAACAGAGTACGGACTTGCTGCATCGGTCTGGACTAACAACGTTGCACGTGCCCATAAATTTGCGCGCAAACTCCGTGCCGGAACTGTCTGGGTAAATACCTTTGACATGCTCGATGTCATCACGCCATTTGGAGGCTTTGGCGCTTCAGGTTCTGGTCGCGACAAGTCTTTGCACGCACTCGATGCCTACAGCGCACTTAAGACAACCTGGGTAGACCTCAATTAATTAATTCCACAGAAAGTTTCACAATATGAACCACATCTTGATTTTGGATGAACACTCAGTTTCTAAATCCCTTTCTTGGTAGCCGCGGCATAGCCCAAGGGTTAGTCTTTCTCTCATCGGAGCTAGGCATTAATTTCTAAGGGGTTAGTTTGTGAAAATGAAGGCAGCAGTTCTAGATGGCATTGGTTCACAGTTTGAAGTCAGAGAAGTTGAACTAGATAAACCTAAATCTGGAGAACTCTTAGTAAAAGTTGCTGCAAGTGGATTATGTGCAAGTGATTTAAATGCCGTTGATGGCAAGCGCAAATTGGTTCCTTTCCCAGCAGTCATTGGTCACGAAGCTGCCGGCGTAGTTGTTGAAGTTGGACCTGATGTAAGCGGTGTTGCAGTTGGTGATCACGTCATCATGTCTATCGTTCCTAGCTGTGGAACATGTGAATATTGCGCCAGTGGACGTCCTAACTATTGCTCCACTGCAGGTAATGCAATGTCAGTGGGTGGCTTATTTGATGGCACATCACGTCTTTCTCACAATGGCGAGAAGATCAATCACTTTTTAACGGTTGCCTCATTTGCCGAATACGTTGTTGTGCCAGCATCTGGCGCAGTTGTCATTCCTAATGAGATGCCGCTTGATCGCGCCGCGTTAATTAGTTGCGCAGTTCTGACCGGCTATGGCGCAGTGATGAACACTGCAAAAGTTAAAGCTGGATCAACGGTTGCAGTATTTGGTTGTGGCGGTGTTGGGTTAAATATTGTTCAAGGTGCACGTATGGCTGGTGCAACAACAATTATTGCAGTCGATGTAACACAAGAAAAACTAGATTTAGCTAAAAAAGTTGGTGCAACTCATGTCATCAATGGTGCTACTTCTGATCCCGTGGCCTTGGTAAAAGAGATCTGCGGTGGGGTTGACTACGCCTTTGAAGCTTTGGGGCGCGAAAGCACCATCCAACAGGCCTGGGGCACAGTAGGCGTTGATGGAACTCTGATTTTGGTCGGACTTATGAAGAATGGCGCGACAATCACGCTTGATGCCGGCCCTTTTGTCAACGAACAGTCAATCAAAGGTTGCTACTTTGGCTCAGCAAACCTTCGGAGAGACGTGCCAGCGTTAGTAAA
>Ga0194060_10003085_pt1 | contig 11807 bp, 8 predicted proteins | sample SepL225m_MetaG_FD_163427 | JGI IMG/M metagenome (GOLD analysis project Ga0194060, IMG submission 163427) | Anoxic zone freshwater microbial communities from boreal shield lake in IISD Experimental Lakes Area, Ontario, Canada - Sep2016-L222-5m | ecosystem: Environmental > Aquatic > Freshwater >... | reverse complement strand
CAGGGGATGCGGAATGCGGCGGTGGGGAGGTTCGATCCAACCGTCTTCAGCTGGTTGCGAAGCTTGGCGATGTGGCGGAGCTTGCTTTGGGCGCGCGAGGCGAGCGACGCCTTGGCGCGAAAGCGGTCGGCGAACGCCTGGGCGTCGGACATCTCGCGGCGGAGGCGCTTGTTGGTGCGGCGCGCGTACTCGGCCTGCTCGTCCTTCCAGTCGAGGTACGTCTCGAGGTCGCCCGGGAACTCGGCGAGCGCGCCGTTCGCGATCTCCCACGTCTCGGTGCAGATGTTCTGCATCGCCTCGCGGTCGTGCGACGTCATCAGGAACGAGCCGGGATAGTCGCGCAAAAAGGACTCCAGCAGGAGGAGCGTGGGAAGGTCGAGATAGTTCATCGGTTCGTCGAGCAAAAGAAGTGTCGGGTTCTGCAACAGCATCGCGACGATCTTCACGCGCATCTGGTATCCGCCCGACAGCGACGCCGGCGGAAGCGAAAGCTCCTTCCCCTTGATCCCGAACCGCGCCGCAAGCTTCGAGCAGTCCCATTCCGGCCGGCTGCTCGTCGACGCGAGATACGCGAGCGTCGCCACGTCGTCCGGCAGAATCTCATGCTGTCGCAAAACTCCGAGCCGCGTCCACGGCATCAGCTTCACCGTCCCGGAGTCCGCCTCCTCGTCGCCCGCCAGGATCTTCAGCATCGTCGTCTTTCCGGCTCCGTTGCGACCGACCAGCCCGATGTGCGCGCCCTCCGACACGACAAAAGACACCCCGTCGAGCACATGCTGGCGGCCGTAGAGCTTCCGGAGTTGGGTGGCTTCGAGCAGGGGACGCATAACCCCGGCACTCTACCCCTTCTCTCCCAATTTCTCAACCCCCTCCGCGTTGACTCCAACCCCGTTTTCCCGTATACTTCAGTCGATATGATCAAACGCTCCCGCATCGTTCTTCTCGTCATTATTCTTTTGGTCGCCGGCGCGATCGGGTACCTCGTTATGCGTCCCGCGCCGATTCCCGTGGCCGTGACGGCGCGCGTCGAGAAGGGGTCGCTCGCGCAGACCGTGGAGGTGACCGGGACCGTGGAAACGATCAACGACGTCAGCCTGGCGTTCAACGCGTCGGGAACGGTTGATTCCATCGCGGTCGCGGTCGGGGACACCGTCGTGGCGGGGGAGACGCTTGCCTCGCTGAACGCGGACGATCTCTCGGCCGCGGTGGCACAGGCGCGGGATTCCGTGACGAGGGCGCAGGCCGAGCTCGACGCGAAGCTTGCCGGGGTTTCGTCCGAGCAGGTCGCGGTGGCCCAGGCTGACGTGGCGGTGGCCCAGGCCACGCTTTCCGCGGCCCAGGCGGACGAGCTCCAGGCGAAGGCCGTCCAGGACGCGGCCGTGATAAGCGCGGAACAGTCGTTGGCTCAGGCGAAGACGGACACGGCGCGGACGCTTTCGTCGTCTCGGGAGGATCTCGTCGAGTCCGCGCGGTCGACCGTCGCGGAGGTTCGCCACGCGCTGGCGGACGCGGATACCGTCCTTGGGATTGAGAACACGCTCTATAATCAGACGTTCGAGGACATGCTTGGAAACGAGGGATCGCAGACCGTGCTCGACGCGACGAACGCGTTCGCCGTCGCCGCGCGGAGCCGTGATGCGGCGGAGGCGGCCTTCCTCGCGATGGACGCTTCGACCGATTCTTCCGTATCGTCCGTCGTCGTCCTCGTCGAGCAGTCGTACCGCGACGCGTCCGAGACGCTGCTGCAGACCGCGCGCGTGCTTGACGCGACCGTCTCGGACTCGGCCGACTTCTCCCTTGACGATACCAAGGCGTACAAGACGACCATCGCCTCGTCGCTCTCGACGCTGATCTCCAATGGCACCGCGCTGACGAACGCGAAGCAGTCCCTCGCAGACGCGCAGGCCGCGCTGACCGATGACGTCTCGTCCTCGACGAATGCGCTCGCGACGGCCAGGGCCACCCGCGACCGCGCCGAGGCAACCGCCGCCTCCGCCGTCGCGTCCCGCTCCGCCGACCTCGTCCGCGCCAACGCGTCGCTCGCAAGCCTCATCGTCGCCCCGCGCAACGTGGACGTCGCCTCGCTTCGCGCCTCCATCGCCGCGGCGCAGGCCGACCTTGCCGGCGCGGTCGCCCGCCTCCAAAAGACGCAGGTCATCGCGCCCATCGACGGGATCGTGACCGCGATCGCGTTCGACGCGGGCGAGTCCGCCTCGGCCGGCGTCACGGCGATAACGGTGCTTTCGAGCGGCACCGCGTACGAGGTGTCCATGGACGTCCCGGAATCCGACGTTTCCAAGATTTCCGTGGGCAATGCGGCCGGCATCACGTTCGACGCGCTTGGCGACGCCCGTGCGTTCGAGGGGGCGGTCGTGAAGATCGATCCTGCCCAGAAGCTCATCGAGGGCGTCGTCTATTACGAGGCAACGGTTTCCCTCGCGGCCGGCCAGGACCTGTCGCTCGTGCGCCCCGGAATGTCGTCGAACGTGACGGTCCGCGCCGCGGAACGCGCCGACGCCATCTCCGTGCCGTCGCGCTCCGTGCTCGCCAAGGACGGTTACAAGTACGTCCGGCTCCAAGCCGCGGACGGGACGATCGAGGAACGAACGGTTATGGTCGGTTTGCACGCGGACGGAGGGAGGACGGAGATTCTGAGCGGATTGGAAGAGGGCGAGGCGGTGGTCGTTTCCCTGTCAAAGCCCTAGTATGCCGCTTCCCAAAGTAGAACTACGCGGCATCACGAAGACATATGTGAACGGCGACGTGGAGACGCCCGTTCTTCATGGCGTCGACCTGGTCGTGAACGCGGGTGAGTTCGTGTCGCTCATGGGGCCGAGCGGGTCGGGAAAATCGACCCTCATGCACATCGTGAGCCTGCTCGACCGGCCGACCTCCGGGACATACCTGTTCGACGGAATCGACGTGACGAAGCGTTCCGACGTGGAGTGCGCGAAGCTTCGCCTGGAAAAGATCGGGTTCGTGTTCCAGGCGTTCCACCTGCTGCCTCGCCTGACCGCCGTCGAAAATGTCATGCTGCCGCTGCTGTACACGACGGACAAGCCGGCGAGCCGTCTTGCCCGTGCCAAGGCGGTGCTCGCCGACGTCGGACTGTCCGACCGCGAGGACTTTCTTCCGTCCCAGCTGTCGGGAGGCCAGAAGCAGCGCGTGGCAATCGCAAGGGCGCTCGTAAACAATCCGACGGTTTTGTTCGCGGACGAGCCGACCGGAAACCTCGACTCGAAGTCGAGCGAGCAGGTACTGAACATCCTCCGGGACCTGTGCAAGAAGGACGGCCGTACCGTGGTGATGGTCACCCACGAGGAAGAGGCCGCCGCATTCAGCGACCGGGTGATTCGAATCCGGGACGGAAAAATTTTATAATATGCGCCTGATTGACCTCACGACGACCGCGTACGAGTCATTGCGCCGGAACGTGTCCCGCTCGCTTCTGACGGTCCTTGGCATCGTCATTGGGATCGCGGCCGTCATTTTGATGCTGTCGCTCGGGCAGGGGGCGCAGGCGTACGTGCTCAACCAGGTGTCGGCGCTGGGTTCGGACGTCATGTTCGTGGAGGCGGGCAGCGGCAGCAATGAGGGAGGCCCGCCGTCGCCGTTTACCGACCAGTCGCTTCGGCTCGAGGACGCGGCGGCGCTCGTGGCGCAGGGTCCGTTCGAATACGCGTCATCGGTGGTGATTACGAGCACGGCGGTTTCCGTGGGGGAGAACAGCGCGTTCACAGAGATCGCCGGCGTCGACGAACTTCAGCTCGAAGTGTTCCCGGCAACCGTCGCGTCGGGACGGTTCGTCGAGGCCGAGGACGTGGCAAGCCATGCGCGCGTGGCCGTGCTTGGGAGCGAGATCGCCGCCGACCTGTTCGGCGACCAGGATCCGATCGGACAGCGCATGCTCGTGAAGCGGCTTGCCGTGCGCGTGGTGGGGGTGCTCGACCCGCAGGGAAGCAAGTTCTTCCAGAACCTCGACAAGCGCGTGTATATTCCGGTCACGACGGGCCAGCGCGAGCTGCTTGGCGTCGATTACGTCCATTACATCGCGGCGAAGGCGACGGGCGACATCGAGCAGGCCAAGGACGACGCGCGCGCGATTCTCCGCGACGCGCACAACATCGACAACCCGGAGCAGGACCTGTCGAAGGACGACTTCCACGTATCGAGTCAGGCCGACGCCGTGGCCATCATTGGCGCGGTCGGATTCGCGCTCACCGCGCTCCTGTCGTCCATCGCGGCCATCTCGCTCCTGGTGGGCGGAATCGGGATCATGAACATGATGCTCGTATCCGTTACGGAACGGACGAGGGAGATCGGGCTTCGGAAGGCCATCGGCGCGACGCAGTCCGAGGTGCTCCAGCAGTTCCTCCTCGAGGCCGTGATGCTCACGCTGCTCGGCGGCGTCCTTGGCATCGCGCTCGGCATCGGCGGCTCGTTCGCGGCGTCGGTGGTCATCCGTCAATTCGTCCCGGTCTGGCAGTTCATCGTCCCGCCCTCGGGAGTCGCGGTCAGCGCCGCCGTCGCGACGATTACCGGAATTGCCTTCGGGTATTATCCCGCAAGGCGCGCCGCCCGCCTCGACGCCATCGAGGCGCTGCGATACGAGTAATCCAAACAAAACGGCCCCGCCTCTTGCGAGACGGGACCGTTTTTCGATAGCAGATCCTGGCGGACCGGAAGGGATTCGAACCCTCGATCTTCTCCGTGACAGGGAGACATGTTAACCGGACTACACCACCGGTCCATCAGGATCTGCTCCCGAACGACGAAATAGTATCACGGGGAGAAAAGGGTGGCAAGGGGGCTGGGGATAGCGGGAATGTACGGCGTTGTGGCCATTTTTGATGGTTTGTGATAGAAATCCGCCAGGAGAGAAACGATGTGGACCCTTAAAGAGTTTATGGCTGCGGATCTGAGAACCCTGATGGGATGGCCTACCGTGAAGCCGGTCCGAGACTGCGTCCTCTGTAGGAAGCCGATCACCGACACTCACACGGATCCGGTCCGGATGATCTCGGCCGGTTCGGTGCACGAGGCCTGCTTTCGGGATCATGATGCCGCTCTGGCAGAATTCCCGCCTCGCGGTCGGCGCCGCCGTCATGGGCAGGCGGAGCTGTCGCGAGACGATACGGAGAATTGACCCCTATCGCCGCCGGCCGCGCGGCCGCCTCGATCCCGTACTTCCAGCGAGGCGTCCTCCCGGAAACGTCCGGCGACCCGCCCGACGAGCTTCCTGTCGGCCTTGCCACCTGGCTCGTGGGCTGGTACGCGCTGTCCGCGTTCGACACCGGAAAGATCGGCTGACACGCTGCGCCTCGACGAACGTCGGGGTGCTTTTTCTTTTGGGGGAAGTATGAGAAAATGGATGAAATTAAATGAAAAATATGCTGAAGGAAATCGGATCGGTTGTTGGGATCGCCATCGCGTTGATGGGCTCCGGATGCGTGTCGGATCGCGTCGCGGAGCTGCCCAGACCGGCGGCCGTCACTGTCGCGCCGACGACGGATGCGACGGCGACGGGATGGAAGACGTACGCGAGCGATGGGTGCGGCGTGTCGTTTCGGTATCCGAGCGACTGGACCGTGTCGAAGGACTCGGAGACGCGGATCGCGTTGACGAAGCCGAACGTGGACGGGGGCGAGCGCGCGCCTGGGCCCTATGATCATGATGCCGTTCTATACTGCTGGGCCGACCTGAAGGAAGTTATCGCGGAGAATGTCGTCGGTCCGCTCGGCACGTCGTCGACGACGATCACGGAGTATCTCACGGCGAATGCGGACGGGTCTGAGGTGCGGGTGCGCGAACCGGCGACGATCGACGGGCAGCGCGTCATCGAGCAGATCGTCGGCGGGTACGGAGTGACCGATCAGCTTTGGATCGAACGCGACGGCATCTACCTGCTGTCGTTCCCGGGAGTCAGCGACTCGTCTGCGCTCACGGCCGACGACCAGACGATTCTTTCAAGCCTCGCGTTCACGGGAACGCCCGTTTCGATGTACGACGCCGACAGCTACTGGCAACAGCCCACCAGGCTTGCCGTCGACGGCGCATGCGTCGACCGTGACGCGAACGGCGCGGTCGTTGGGCCAACGAAGGGTTGTGACGATTTCGGCGAGACGCAGCTTGCGAACGGAATGCGCGCGCGATTTTTGCCGGACCCGACGGACAAGACCAAGATCCAGCTGGCATTCTTCGACGGTCCAAACGAATGGACCGCGTCGCGGCTGACGCTAGCGGGCGATGAGATGACGAACCTGTCGGACGTCTCGGTCGACATCGTCGGCGTCGTCGGCGCGTGGATTTTCGTCGAGTCGCATGGCGGTCTTGAGGGTGGCGTCGGCGCATTCGTGTATGGTCCGACCGGCTGGCACGCGCTCAGCGTCTGGGACACGCTGAAGGCAACTTTTCCGGACACGATGGAGCCGCCGTTCTCGTTCCGCCTCGCGACGGAAGGGAAGGGCGAGCTGCTCGTTACGGAACAGAACGGCATCGGCGGCCCGGCATACAGCGAGTCGCCCGAGTCGCTGCGCCTGTCGAGGATTGAGAACCGCATGCGGTACGTGTTGAGAATGACGGGCGATGTCGCCGGCGTCCCGACGTTCGAGGTGGTTCGTTCGGAGAAGATCCCTCGATAGTATGCACGATATCCTTTCAATCTCGTCCGTGGCAACGCTTAACTCCGGCACGGCCATGCCGCTCCTCGGCCTCGGCGTCTACCAGATCCCGAGCGGACAGCCGACCATTCAGGCGGTCCTCTGGGCACTTGAGACGGGATATCGCCATATCGATACCGCGTCGTTCTACGGCAACGAGGCGGACGTCGGCGTCGCGATTCGGGCGTCGGGAATCCCGCGGTCCGAGATCTTCGTCACGACCAAGCTGTGGCCGACGGACTATTTTCGGGCGGAGGCGGCGTGTCGTGACAGTCTGTCGAAACTCGGTCTCGACTATCTTGATCTTTATCTTCTCCACTGGCCGGCCCCGATTGGCAAGAAGCAGGCGTGGTCGGCGCTTGAGAAATTGCATCGCGACGGAATGTGCCGGGCGATCGGCGTGAGCAACTTTACGTCCGCGCAGATTGCTGCGCTTGGAAAATCGTCGACGGTCGTCCCGGCCGTGAACCAGGTCGAGTTCAGTCCGTTCCGATTTCAGAAAACACTTCTCGACGACTGCCAGTCGAAGGGAATCCAGCTCGAGGCCTACAGTCCGCTCACCCGCGGCAAGCGCCTCCTCGACCCGCGCATCACGGCCGTCGCGGAATCGCACGGCAAGAGCAACGCCCAGGTCCTCATCCGCTGGTCGCTCCAGCACGGCCTCGTCGTGATCCCGAAGTCCTCGTCGCAGAAGCGCATCGTCGAGAACGCGAACGTGTTTGATTTTGTCCTGTCCGACGACGAGATGAAGCGTCTCGACGCGCTCGACGAGAATTATCGCGCGCTGTTCAAGTGACCGTGTCTAAGGATATCAAAAGAGCCGCGACCCAAGCGTCGCGGCTCTTTGCGTAGAATGCCTACTCGTGAATCACGAGGTCGACGCGCTTCTTCATCGCCGAGAGATTCGCCATCGACCCGTCGGACGCCGTCATGTCGGCGCCGCGGACGTACCAGTGGAATGCCGTCGGCGGGAGGTCGAGGACGTAGTCGCTCCAGGACGCTCCGAAGAGGGCCGAGGCCGTGTCTTCGCTCGGGACCCAGTGCGTCGTGTGCTGGGCGAAGACGGACGGCGCCGTGCTGAGGAACGTCTCCGGGGTGGAGGCGACCTTCACGAGCGTGACGCCGGCCTTCGGGAGCATCAGGGCGTCGACCGGCAGGAAGGGAAGCGTGGCATCGGTCACGATGCGGACGTTGTCGAACGAGTCCTGATACGTGGCAAAGGTGGCCTCGTTCAGGAAAGGCCGGCGGTGGAAATCCTCGGTGACGAAGTACACCGTCGGGTAGGACGCGCCGCGAATGTAGTTGCCCGGGGCCACCGTGTCCACGGGTTCCGTCTCGCCGTTATACGGGGAGGGGGCGGTGGCGGAATCCGGAGTTCCCGGCGGGAGGGTTTCGTCCGTTTCCGTCGCGGAGGTCTCGTCCGCGGTCGTATCGCCGGACGAGGTCGATCCGTCCGTCGTCTCGGATTCCGGTTCGGTCACAACCGAGCTTCCGCCTCCGCCGCCCGAGGATGACGATCCGCACGAATCGGTCCGGAACGTCATGTCGTCCCCGTAGGCCGTGTCGGTGTCATTCGTTGCGTACGCGCGGAAATGGTAGGTGGTGTGGCACGAGAGCGACTCGATTCCGAGCGAGAACGGGATGGCCTCGTACTCGGACTCGTCGCTCACCGTTTCGCCGTAGTCCGTCGTCAGGCCGTACTGAAATCCGACGGACGACACGGTGGTCGATCCGACGTCCATGATCTCGCCGTTGAGCATCGCGTCGCGCTTGTTGACGGAATCCGCGGCGTTTGTCTCGACGGTCGGAGCGACGTCCTCGCTCGGCGTCTCGCTCGCGAGGGCAAGGACCGCGGACGGGGAGAGCGCGACGTTGTAAGCCCGCACCTCGTCGATCTGGCCCGTAAATACGCCACCCTCCGCGTCCCAGACGGACGCCCCAATGTTGAACAGGTCTTCCGAGTCTCCATAGTCGCCGGTCGCGTGATCGAAGGTGGTCGCGACCGCCTCGCCGTCTACGTACAGGCGAATGGACTCCCCGTTTCCGACGCACGCCACGTGGTGCCACGCGTCGAGCGGGAAGAGATCCTCATCAAACCGCCAGGACGCGCTTCCGCCGCCTTGCGTGGGGCAGGCGATGAAATCTCCGCCTTCGTCCTGATCGAATCCGAACTCGATCGTGTCGTTCTGCCCGAAGATGGAGATCCTGCTTCCGGTGGCCGTCGGTCGGATCCATCCCGCGAGGGTGAACGCCGTCATGTCGCCGATCGAAAGGTCCGTGGTGATCTGGTCGTCGGTTCCGTCAAAATCCATGGAGAACGGGTTGGCAACGGCCAGCTCGCGAGCGTTCTCGCTCCAGGTCGCCGTTCCGTTCGACCCGTCCGGGCCGCTCCATGTCCCGTCGTGCCCGCTCTCGGAATCGCAGGCGTCCTCCTCTCCGTCGCAGGTTCCCGGAGTGCCCTCGTTGAATTTCCAATAGCCGATCATGTCCGAGCTTTCGTCGTCGGACGTGACGTTTCTCTGCCAGAAGAAGAACGGGTACCCTCCGTTGACCTCCGGGTCGATCATCCAGTAATCATTGGCATCCTCGTCGTCGTTCTGGTATCCGTCGAAGTCCCACGGAACCGCCAATCCGTCCGTTTCCAGGTTCGTGTACGTCGAAACGTCGGTCATCTCGGCGGTGGACTTCAGCGATCCGACCCCGTTATCGCCCTGGCCCGTTGTTTCTCCGTCATAGAAGGTATTCGTCGTGACCCCGTCGTCGTATCCGACGAGTCCGCCGGCGTTGTCTCCGCCGTCCGCAAAGGTGACGTGTCCCATGGCGTATGCCGTGTCGATGGAACCGGCATTGTATCCGACGAGTCCCCCGACATTATACGTTCCGTTCACGTCGCCCGTCGCGTAGTCGTTGACGATGTTCCCGCCAGAGTAGTTGGCTCCGACCAGTCCGCCGACGTTGCTGTATCCGGTAACCAGGGCGGTGGAAAACGAGCGCTGGACGGTATCCGACCCGTTGTGCCCGCCGACCAGCCCTCCGACGTCGCAGTTTCCTTCGACGTATCCGGTCGAGTAGACATTCGTAATCGTTCCGTCGTTGCGGCCGGCGATCGCGCCGACGTCGCACTCGTCGTTGTCGTTGATGTCGACGTCTTCCATTCCGAAATTCTGGACGTTCGCGCCTTCGTCCACGTAGGAAAACAGGCCGAGCGTGTACGCGTTGCGGTCCATGTACAGGCCGGTGATCACGAAGCCCTGGCCGTCGAACGAGCCCGTGAACCGGTTGTCCCAATCGCCGATCGGATCGAATCCCGCTCCGTCATTGTGGAGCGACGCATCATAGTCCGGGTCTTCCGCGTCGGAGATTCCCGTGGCGGAACAGTCGATGTCCGACCGCAGGAGGAACGTCGCGTCGAGGTGTACGTCGACGAGCTGGAGATCCTCGCACGTTGCCACGACGTATGGATCCTCGGTCGTTCCGGCGCCCGCCAGCGGATACGGCGGGGTCGGGACATAGGAGAAGGCGATCAGGGCGCCCCCGCCGTTCTCGTAATATTCAACCTTGATATCGTGGTCCCCGGCGGAAACGGCGACGTCCGTCGTGAACGTCTCGCCGCCGCCCTGGTCGAACCACTCGTCCAGGATCAGATCGCCGTCAAGATAAACCCGCGCCCCGTCATCCGATTGCACGCTAAACGTGTACGTTCCCTCTTCGAAGGCGGCCGTTTTCGTCCAGCGGGCGGCGAAGTGGTCTGAGTTGATCGATCCGCTCGGGGAACCGTCATCCCAGTTGAAGTTCACGTCCGCGCCCAGGCTTGTCACGTCCGGTTCGCCGACCGGGAATGCCGGTTCCGCGCCGCTGTCCCCGGGCAGGTTCCAGAATTCGCCGGCGTACTCGCCGTCGGCGAGCGCCGCATGGCCGAGGAAGCTGCTGCCGAGAAGGAGGACTGCCATCAGCAGTCCTCCAAACGCAAGATCGCGGCCCGAACGCTGTCGTGTCTTCATAAGTTGCAATCATGAATGATATTGCGTTCATTGTATCATAAAAATCCACCGATCACTCGGTGGATTTTAGTCTCGCTTCAATGCCTTCACCTCGTCGTCCGTCAGCTCGCGCGTCTTTCCGAGCTGGAGCAATCCGAGGCGGACCGTTCCGACGCGGACGCGGGTCAGTTTCTGGACGGTGTAGCCGAACGCGTCGCACATGCGGCGGATGCGCTTGTTGTCGCCCTCGTTCTGGATGAGGGTGAATCCGCGCTGGCTTTGGCGGCGGATGATCGCGGGCGGGGTTTTTTCGCCGTTGACGTCAACTCCCTCGGCCAGGCGCAGCAGGTGCGCGTCGGAAATCGCCTTGTCGAGAACGACCTCGTACTCGTGGTCGTTGGCGTAGCGGGGATGGGTGAGCTTGAGGGCAAGGTCGCCGTCGTTCGTGAACAGGAGGAGTCCGGCCGTATTGACGTCGAGACGTCCGATCGGGAACAGGCGGTCCTTCTTCGGTATGAGTTCCATCACGGACTTTTCCTTCAGCCTCCAGTCGGTAGTTACCTTTGCGCCGATGGGCTTGTTCATCATCAGATAGATCTTCTTCGGCGCGACGCGCTTGGCCTGGCCCACGATGCGCACGCGGTCGGTCTCCTCGGCCTTGTCGCCAAGTTCCGCCCGCTTTCCGTTAATAAAAACGGACCCGGCGATAATGAGGGCATCCGCCTCTCGTCGGGAACAATAGCCGTGGTCGGCAAGGTATTTGTTGATGCGCGTTGCCATGAGGGGGAGGATAGCAGAGATCCAACAAAAAAGCCACCCCTCGACGTTCGAGCTGGGTGGCAGGGGTCAGTTGGCAGAGACGCCACTGACCGTGTAGCAGAACTTCTGCGGGCCGTCCGCGATCTTGGCCAGGGTAGTCACCGCGTAGGTGGCGTCGCCGCAGGTGACCGCGTGGGTGCCGTTCGCGACCATCGGGAGACCGGTCGTCGGGCTCACGTTGCCCCAGGTACACTCGGCCTTGCAGGCGGGCTTCGGGCCCATCGACGAGACGACGAGCGAGTCGGGGAGCTTCGCCTTCGTGGGCGCGGAAGGCGCAGCGGCTGCGACGACCTTTGCCGCGACGACGGGCTTGGCGACCGCGGCCGGGGGCGCGGTCGCCAAGCCCGTC
>Ga0194060_10003084_pt1 | contig 11811 bp, 16 predicted proteins | sample SepL225m_MetaG_FD_163427 | JGI IMG/M metagenome (GOLD analysis project Ga0194060, IMG submission 163427) | Anoxic zone freshwater microbial communities from boreal shield lake in IISD Experimental Lakes Area, Ontario, Canada - Sep2016-L222-5m | ecosystem: Environmental > Aquatic > Freshwater >... | reverse complement strand
GTGGATATTCGCGTTCACGCTATGCGGCAGTGCGGTTCTGGGGACGCTGGGCCTGATCGCCGGCATCTGGGCCGAGAAATTCGATCAAATTGCGGCGTTCCAGGGCTTTGTCATTATGCCGCTCACTTTCCTGTCGGGCGTGTTCTATTCGATCCACTCGCTGCCGGTCTTCTGGCAGGACCTGTCCCGGTTCAACCCCTTTTTCTACATGATCGACGGCTTTCGTTTTGGTTTTTTCGGCGTCTCCGACATCGATCCGGCATTTAGCCTGGGCATCGCCTGCGCCTGCATGCTCGCGCTCACCGCTTTTACGCTCGCGCTGCTCAAGCGAGGTTATAAACTCCGCCACTGAGGGGCATTTCAGGATTCTCATAATGGCCCCTCGAAGAGGGGAGCGCGAGGGGAGGGATTCCCTTGTTTTGTCACAGACTTTGAAAGGGCAACCATGGCTACACCGGAAGACGTCAAGAATTACATCGAGCGCGGACTGCCGTGCGAACATTTGGAAGTGATCGGCGACGGCCAGCACTTCGAGGCGCTGATCGTTTCGGCTGAGTTCCAGGGCAAGAACCGGGTGCAACGGCACCAGCGTGTGTATCAGGCGCTGGGCGAGCGCATGCGCGAGGAAGTGCATGCGCTGTCGATGCAGACGTTCACGCCGGAGGAGTGGCCGGGAAAGTCCGGCGAGCAACTGCCGGGATGACGGGCCAAAGGGGCTAAACGTGGACAAATTGCTGATCCAGGGCGGCGTGCCCCTCTCGGGCGAGGTGCGCATATCCGGCGCCAAGAACGCGGCGCTGCCCATCATGTGCGCGGCGCTCCTGTCGAAAGCGCCGCTGCGGCTCAGCAATGTGCCGCATCTGCGCGATGTCACCACGCTGCTGACCTTGCTCGGCGGCATGGGCGTGGCGGTATCGCTGGACGAAAAGCTCGGCCTCGAGCTCGATGCCGGCGGCCTGCACTCGCCGTTTGCGCCCTACGAGATGGTGAAGACCATGCGCGCTTCCATCCTGGTGCTGGGGCCGCTGCTGGCGCGTTGCGGCGAGGCGCGCGTGTCCCTGCCCGGGGGCTGCGCCATCGGCCAGCGTCCGGTGGATCTGCACATCAAGGGGCTGCAGGCCATGGGTGCCGACATCCGTGTCGAACACGGTTACATCATCGCGCGCGCGGATCGCCTGAAAGGCGCGCGCATCTTCAGCGATCTGGTGACCGTCACTGGCACCGAGAACCTGATGATGGCGGCCTGCCTGGCCGAAGGCGTGACCGTCATCGAGAATGCGGCGCGCGAACCCGAAGTCGTGGATCTCGCCGACTGCCTCAAGGCGATGGGCGCGAACATCGAAGGCGCCGGCACCGACATGATCCGGATCGAAGGCGTGAGCGCGCTGTCGGGCGCCGAGCACCGCATCATGCCCGACCGCATCGAGACCGGAACTTTCCTCGTTGCCGCCGCCGCCACCGGCGGATCGGTGCGCCTGCGCGGCACCAGCGCGCGCATACTGGACGCGGTGGTGGAGAAACTGCGCGAGGCCGGGGCGACGATCACGGCGGAGGACGACGGCATTTCGCTATGCATGGACGGCCCGCCTAAGAGCGTCAATCTGCGCACCGCGCCCTACCCGGCGTTCCCCACCGACATGCAGGCGCAGTTCATGGCGCTCGATTGCATCGCCCGCGGCACGGCGGTGTTGACCGAGACCATATTCGAGAACCGCTTCATGCACGCGCTCGAATTGCAGCGCCTGGGCGCCGACATCGAGATTTCCGGCAATGCGGCGGTCGTCAAAGGCGTGGCGCAATTGGACGGCGCTGCGGTGATGGCGACCGATCTGCGCGCCTCGGCGAGCCTGGTGATCGCCGGGCTGGTGGCCAGGGGCGAGACCATGATAGAGCGCATCTACCACCTCGACCGCGGCTACGAGTGCATTGAGGAAAAACTGTCCCAGCTCGGCGCGCGCATCAAGCGGGTTCACTGATGCCGCGGCTGACGCGGTAAAATCGCGAATGTCGAACGCCCAACAAGATTTCGGTTGGGCGACTGATTTAGGGGAGCACGAGGGGATGTTTCCCCTCGTATCGTTAGCAATATTGACTAGGCCAACCGTGTCCAAAATCACCATCGCCCTGTCCAAGGGCCGCATCTTCGAGGAAACCCTGCCGCTGCTGCAGGCGGCGGGTGTGGTGCCGCTCGACGATCCGGAAACCTCGCGCAAGCTGATCATCGCCACCAGCCGGCCGGAAGTGCGTCTGATCGTCGTGCGCGCCTCGGACACGCCGACCTACGTGCAGTACGGTGCCGCCGATATGGGCATCGCCGGGAAGGATGTGCTGCTCGAGCACGGCGGGGACGGACTGTACCAGCCGCTTGACCTGGGCATCGCCGCCTGCCGCATGATGGTGGCCGTGCCGAACGGGTTCGACTACGCGCAGGCGGTCAAGAAGGGCGCGCGACTGCGGGTCGCCACCAAGTACGTGCAGATTGCGCGCGAGCATTTCGCCGCCAAGGGCGTGCACGTCGATCTGATCAAGCTCTACGGCTCGATGGAACTCGCGCCGCTGGTGGGCCTGGCCGATGCCATCGTCGATCTGGTGTCCAGCGGCAATACGCTCAAGGCCAACAACCTTCGCGCCGTGGAGGAGATCGTGCCGATCTCGGCGCGGCTGATCATCAACGTGGCGGCGCTGAAACTGAAGCGCGCCGCGATCCAGCCGATCGTGGATGCGTTCGCCGCCGCGGCGAAGAAGAAGAAAAAAAATGGCTGAGATCGCCCGCCTGTCCACGCGCGACGCGGACTTCGACGCGCGGCTCGCGCGGCTCACCGCGTTCGACGCCGCCCAGGACGAATCGGTCGACCGCATCGTCGCGGAAATCCTCGCGGCCGTGAAGAACCGCGGCGACGCGGCGGTGCTCGAATATACCGCACGCTTCGACGGCCTCTCGGCGGCGACGCTCGCCGAACTCGAACTGCCGCGGGCGCAACTCGCACGCGCCCTCGACGGCTTGCCAGCGGTGCAACGCGAAGCGCTGGAGCAGGCCGCATCGCGCGTGCGCGCGTACCATGAAAGACAACTGGCGCAGTCCTGGCAATACACCGAGGCCGACGGCACGGTGCTGGGGCAGAAGGTGACGCCGCTGGACCGCGTCGGCCTGTATGTTCCGGGCGGCAAGGCGGCCTATCCGTCCTCGGTGTTGATGAACGCGCTTCCGGCCAAGGTGGCAGGCGTGGCCGAACTCGTGATGGTGGTGCCGACGCCGCGCGGCGAGAAGAACCAACTGGTGATGGCGGCGGCCGCCATCGCCGGCGTGGACCGCGTGTTCACCATAGGCGGGGCGCAGGCGGTAGGCGCGCTCGCCTACGGCACGCCGACCATCGCCCAGGTGGACAAGATAGTCGGGCCCGGAAACGCCTATGTGGCCGCGGCGAAGCGGCGCGTGTTCGGTGTGGTCGGCATCGACATGGTCGCCGGCCCCTCGGAGATACTTGTGATCTGCGACGGCGTGGCGCCGGCGCCGGACTACGCCGACTGGATCGCGATGGACCTGTTCTCGCAGGCGGAGCACGACGAAGTGGCGCAGGCGATATTGATCTCGCCGGATGCCGGCTTCATCGAAGCCGTGGCAGCCAGCATCGACAGGCTGCTGCCGCAGATGCCCCGGCGCGATGTGATCGCGGCGTCGCTCGCGGCGCGCGGCGCGCTGATCGAAGCGCGCAGCCTGGACGAAGCCTGCGCCATCGCCAACCGCATCGCCCCCGAGCATCTGGAACTCGCGGTGGCCGAGCCGGAAAGGCTTCTTCCGCTCGTCCGTCACGCCGGCGCCATTTTCATGGGCTGCTACAGTTCCGAGGCGATCGGTGATTATTGCGCCGGGCCCAACCACGTCCTGCCCACTTCGCGCAGCGCACGCTTTTCCTCGCCGCTGGGCGTGTATGACTTCCAGAAACGTTCCAGCCTGATCCACGTGTCGCGAGCCGGGGCGCAGAAGCTGGGGCGGATCGCATCCACCCTGGCGCAGGGCGAAGGCCTGACGGCGCACGCACGTTCCGCCGAATACCGAGTCGACAAATGACGAAAAAATTACCCGAGGATCTGGTGCGCGAGGAGGTGCTCGCCATGGCCGCCTATCACGTGGCCGACGCCGCCGGCATGGTGAAGCTGGATGCGATGGAAAATCCGTACCCGCTGCCGCAGGCGTTGCGGCGCGAGATCGCCGAACTCGTAGCCGGGGCGGCGGTCAACCGCTATCCGAACCCGCAGGCGCCGGAGCTGAAAGCCCGGCTGCGCGAAGTCATGGCGATCCCCGCTGCGTTCGACATTCTGGTCGGCAACGGCTCGGACGAAATTATCCAGATACTGATCCAGACGCTGGCGCGCCCGGGCGCCGTCGTGCTCGCGCCCGATCCCACCTTCGTCATGTACCGCATCTACGCGCTGGTGAACCGCATGCGCTATGTGGAAGTGCCGCTTGCGGCCGACTTCACCCTCGATTGTGCGCGCATGCTCGACGCCATCGAGGAACACCGGCCTGCGCTCACCTTCATCGCCTACCCGAACAATCCGACCGGCAATCTTTACCCCGAAGCCGACGTGCTGCGCATATTGCAGGCGGCGCCGGGCGTGGTGGTGCTGGACGAGGCGTATCACGCTTTCGCGAAGAAGAGCTTCATGCGGCGTCTTGCGGAATTTCCGAACCTGGTCGTGATGCGCACGCTGTCCAAGGTCGGCATGGCCGGGCTGCGCATGGGCTATGCTGCGGGCAGTCCCGCGTGGATCAGCGAGTTCGACAAGGTGCGCCCTCCCTACAACGTGAACGTGCTGACCCAGCTGGTGGCCGAAAAGCTGCTGTTGCACGCCGACGTGCTGGAGCAGCAAGCCGCCGAAATTTGCGCCGGGCGCGAACGGCTCAAGGCCGCTCTGGAGCGCCTGCCCGGTGTGACCGTGTTTGCGAGCGACGCCAATTTCCTGCTGGTGCGGGTGCCCGATTCGGGCAAGATCTTCGCCGGCATGAAGGAGCGCGGCGTGCTGGTGAAGAACCTGCACGGCAGCCATCCGCTGCTCGCCCAGTGCCTGCGCATCACCGCAGGCGCGGCCGAAGAAAATGCACAATGCCTGGACGCCTTGCGCCAGTCGCTTTGAATCGGGCTGCGAAGCGGGCGCGCGCAAACGACGCTTCAAGGCTAGAATAGGTTTTTTGCCAGTATTATGATTCCAATGCGTTCCGCCACCGTCACGCGCAATACCGCAGAAACCCAGATCGGCGTCAGCATCGAACTGGACGGCACGGGTTCGGCCAAGCTGGCCACCGGCGTGCCTTTCCTCGACCACATGCTGGACCAGGTCGCGCGTCACGGCATGATCGATCTGGAAATTGCGGCCAAGGGCGACCTGCATATCGACGCCCATCACACGGTGGAGGACGTCGGCATCAGCCTGGGCCAGGCGGTGGCGCAGGCGATCGGTGACAAGCGCGGCATCCGCCGCTACGGCCACGCCTATGTTCCGCTGGACGAGGCGCTGTCCAGGGTGGTCATCGATTTTTCCGGGCGTCCCGGCTTGGTGTACCAGCTCAAGCCCAGCCGCGCCTGGATCGGCGAATTCGACGCCGACCTGGTGCGTGAATTTTTCCAGGGCTTCGTCAATCACGCCCAGGTGACGCTGCATATCGACAATTTGCGCGGCGACAACGCGCACCACCAGTGCGAGACCGTGTTCAAGGCATTCGGCCGGGCGTTGCGCATGGCGGCCGAACCCGATCCGCGGGCGGCGGGGTCCATTCCCTCCACCAAGGGTAGCTTGTGATTTCTCCGGACTGAGGGGCGCGGCGGCCCGCAGGGGCGGCCAAACCGCATCCTCTTCGACCACTCCAATCGCATCTGTCATGATCTCAATCGCGGTTATCGACTACGGCATGGGCAATCTGCGCTCGGTATCCAAGGCGCTGGAGCACGTCGCGCCCGGCGCCGGGGTGACGGTGACCTCGAATCCCGATCTCGTCAGACGGGCCGACCGGGTGGTCTTTCCCGGCCAGGGCGCGATGCGCGACTGCATGCGCGAACTGGACACCCGGGGCCTGCGACCGGCGGTGCTCGAAGCCGCGCGCAGCAAACCGTTTTTCGGAATCTGCATCGGTCTGCAGATGCTGTTCGAGCGCAGCGAAGAAGGCGATACGCCGGGGCTCGCAGTATTCCCCGGCCGGGTGAAGCGCTTTGCGCCGGAGGCGATGAAAGACGCGCAGGGCGCAAAGCTCAAGGTGCCGCACATGGGATGGAACGAGGTGAAGCAGACAGCGCCGCATGCGCTGTGGCAGGGCATTGCCGATCGCAGCCGCTTTTATTTCGTGCACAGTTATTACGTGGAGCCCGGCAGACCGGGGCTGGCGGCGGGAAGCAGCGAATACGGTTTTCCCTTTACCTGCGCCGTGGCGCAGGATAATATTTTCGCTGTGCAATTTCATCCCGAGAAAAGCCAGAGCGCCGGCCTTGCCTTGCTCGCCAATTTTGTGACCTGGAAACCGTGACACCGAAATCCGCAATCCGGAAATCACGGCCGCATGCAATTCCTCTTCTTCCATAGCAGAACGACACATGCTCATCATTCCTGCGATTGATATCAAAGAAGGGCGCGCGGTGCGCCTTGAACAAGGCGACATGGACAAGGAGACCGTGTTCTCCGACGATCCGGCGGCCGTGGCCGCGCACTGGCTGAACCAGGGCGCGCGCCGGCTGCACCTCGTCGATCTGAACGGTGCGGTCGCCGGCAGACCGCGCAATGAGGGCGTCATCAAGAGCATCGTCAGCGCCATAGACGGAAAGATTCCGATACAGCTGGGCGGCGGCATACGCGACCTGGATACCATCGAACGCTATCTCGACGACGGCATCAGCTACATCATCATCGGCACCGCCGCGGTGAAGAATCCCGGTTTCCTGCAGGACGCGTGCACGGCCTTCGCCGGCCATATCATCGTCGGACTGGATGCGAAGGACGGCAAAGTCGCGGTCGAAGGCTGGTCGAAAATGACGGGGCACGACGTGATCGACCTCGCGCGCAAGTTCCAGGATTACGGCGTCGAAGCCGTGATCTATACCGACATCGGCCGCGACGGCATGCTGAGCGGGGTCAATATCGAGGCCACGATCAAACTCGCGCGCGAGCTCGTGGTGCCGGTCATCGCCAGCGGCGGGCTCACCAATCTCAACGACGTCAAGGCGCTGTGCAAGATCGAATCCGAAGGCATCACCGGCGTCATCACCGGCCGGGCGATTTACCAGGGAACGGTCGATTTCAAGAAAGCGCAGGCGATGGCGGACAAGCTGGGACAGGGGAAGAAGGAGAAGGGACAAGGCTGATCGCAGGGGCGGCGTCTTTCGCCCCCGCCACGTCACCCCTGTGCCACTCCCCATGGGCCTAGCCAAGCGCGTCATCCCCTGTCTCGACGTCACCCGCGGCCGCGTGGTCAAAGGGGTGAATTTCGTCGGCCTGCGCGACGCCGGCGATCCGGTGGAAATCGCGCGCCGCTATGACGACCAGGGCGCCGACGAGCTCACCTTCCTCGACATCACGGCGAGTTCGGACGAGCGCGACATGATCCTGCACATCATCGAGGCGGTGGCGGCGCAGGTGTTCATCCCGCTCACCGTCGGCGGCGGTGTGCGCAAAGTCGACGACGTGCGCCGCCTGCTGAATGCCGGCGCCGACAAAGTCTCGATCAACACCTCGGCCGTGCAGAATCCGCAGCTGGTCGCGGAGGCCTCCGGCCGCTACGGCGCGCAGTGCATCGTCGTGGCCATCGACGCGAAACGCGTCGATCCACGGACGGACGCGAAACGCGTCGATCCACAAGAGGACGCGACGCGCGCCGATCCTCAAGCGGGTGGAGGAAGCGAACCGCGCTGGGAGGTCTATACCCACGGCGGACGCAACCGGACCGGCTTGGATGCGGTGCAATGGGCGCGTAGAATGCAGGCTTTGGGCGCCGGTGAAATCCTGCTCACCAGCATGGACCGCGATGGTACCAAGTCCGGGTTCGACTTGGCGCTGACGCGCGCGGTGGCCGAAGCGGTGGATGTGCCGGTGATCGCCAGCGGCGGGGTCGGCAATCTCGAACACCTGGCGGCAGGAGTACTCGAGGGCAGGGCCGACGCCGTGCTTGCCGCAAGCATTTTTCATTACGGGGAATACACCGTTCGCCAGGCGAAAGAACTGATGCGGTCCAGAGGCATTGAGATGAGGCTTTGAACGAATGAACATGGAAACGACCTGGCTCAACAAGGTTAAATGGAACGATGACGGCCTGGTGCCGGTCATCGCCCAGGAGGCTTCCACGGGCAAGGTGCTGATGTTCGCCTGGATGAACCGGGCGGCGCTGGAACGCACGGTCGCCGGCGGGGAAGCGGTGTACTGGTCGCGCTCGCGCCGGAAGTTGTGGCACAAGGGGGAGGAGTCGGGCCATGTGCAGAAGGTGCACGAACTGCGTCTGGATTGCGACGAGGACGTGGTGCTGCTGACCGTGGAGCAGGTCGGCGGCATCGCCTGCCATACCGGCCGGCACAACTGTTTTTTCCAGAAATATGCGGATGGAAAATGGGTCGCGGTGGATCCGGTGATCAAAGACCCGAAGGACATCTACCACAAATGAAGTCTTGATCGGGAACATGCCCGATCAAGATCGTACTTACCCGGGGAATATGCAAGCGGGCATCGCCCCCTTGTTCAAGGACAAGCAGAAATGAGCGACATACTCGAACGCCTGGCCGACACGATTGAAGCGCGCAAGAGCGGCGACCCCGCGGCATCCTATGTCTCGCGCCTGCTTGCGGGCGGTGAAGACTCCGTCCTCAAGAAGATCGGCGAGGAAGCCACCGAGACGGTGATGGCCGGCAAGGACGGCGACAAGCTGCGCATCGTCGGCGAGACCGCCGACCTCTGGTTTCACTGCCTGATCATGCTGGCCCACTACGGCCTGCGCCCCAGCGACGTGCTGTATGAACTGCGGCGGCGCGAAGGCATATCCGGGATCGACGAAAAGGCGGCGCGAAGCGCCGGCGCGCGGGCCAAGGCGGAACGCAAGTAAGGTCTGCGCCATGGACGACTGCCTTTTTTGCAAGATCATCGCCGGCGCGATTCCGTGCAGGAAAATCTACGAGAACGAGGATATCTTCGCGTTCCATGACATCCATCCTGCTGCGCCTGTCCACTTCATGGTCATTCCCAAGCGGCATATCGCTTCGCTTGTGGAGGTCGACTTGAGTCACCAGGCGCTGCTCGGGACAATGCTTGCGCTGGGGTCGAAACTCGCCCTCGAGCAGGGTTGCGGCGACGGCTGGCGCACGGTCATCAACACCGGACGCGTAGGGCGCCAAGAGGTGTATCATTTGCACATGCACTTCATCGGCGGCGAACAGGTTTTGCCGGGGATGACAAAACGTTGAGCAGGCTGTTGAAATTCGCTTCTTGAAGAGAATATTTGGCATTTCCGTCACCCCCTCTCAGAGGGAAGCGAATTTCAACAGCCTCCATTTTGGGGGATATAAAAGGGGGCATGCCCCCTTTTTCAACACCCTGTTAGGGATGGTCTGAACGGCGGGCTGCGGCCTTTATCCGGTCCTTCCTCTGAGGAGTAACACCATGGGTTCATTCAGCATCTGGCACTGGCTTATAGTACTGATCATCGTCATGCTGGTATTCGGGACGAAGAAACTGCGCAACATCGGCGCCGACCTCGGCGGCGCGGTGCGCGGGTTCAAGGATGGAATGAAGGAAGGCACCTCGGACAAGCCGGTCGAGGCCGCCGGCACGTCGCAAAAGATCGATGGCAACATCATCGAGGGCGAGATCAAAGAGAAGTCCAAGAGCGCCTGAGCCGGGACGCACGCAGGCGCAGGCCGGAACCACCGCCCGCCTGCGCTCCCGCTTTCCCACCTCTTTTCCCCCACTTCTCCCTGAAATGTTCGACGTCGGATTCTCCGAACTGATAGTTATTGCCCTGGTGGCGCTGATCGTGATCGGTCCGGAGCGTCTGCCCCGGGTCGCCCGCACGCTGGGCGCGCTGCTGGGCCGGGCGCAGCGCTACGTCAACGACGTCAAGGCCGACATACAGCGCGAGGTGGACCTGGACGAATTGAAGAACCTCCAGTCCACGTTTCAGGACGCGGCGAAATCGGTCGAACAATCGGTGAACCAAGTGGGTGAGGAACTGCACGCCGCCGGGGAGTCCATGAACCAAAGCATCGCGGGTGCCGCGGATGCGACACCCGCGCCCGCGGCCGAGGTGCCAGCGGCCGAGGTGCCCGTGCCCGAGGCGCCTGCACCTGTCGCCGAAACGCCTGCGTCTGCCCCGGCTATCGTGGAAACGGCATCCGCTTCCGCTTCCGCCCAGATGGATCTGGGCCTGGAGGCCGCGCCCGCAACCGCGCCGGCCGCGATTCAAAAGACATGAGCTTCCGCATGAACGTCGACATGAACGCAAGTCCAGCTGAGTGAGCACGCAGGAAACATTCATTTCCCACCTGGTCGAGTTGCGCGACCGCCTGTTGCGCTCGATCATCGCGGTGCTCGCGGTGTTCGCGCTGCTCTGGTTCTGGCCCGGGTTGGCCGAGATTTACGACTTGCTCGCGCTGCCGATGATGCGCACCCTGCCCGAAGGCACGCACATGATTGCGACCGGGGTCATCACGCCGTTTCTGGTGCCGCTCAAGGTCGGATTGATGGCGGCATTTCTGGTGGCGCTGCCCTATGTGCTGTACCAGGCGTGGGCATTCGTAGCGCCAGGCCTCTATAATCATGAAAAGCGCTTCGCCCTGCCACTGGTGTTCGGCAGCACGCTGCTCTTTCTCTCCGGCGTCGCGTACTGCTATTTCGTGGTGTTCGGCTGGGTGTTCAGTTTCATCATCCAGTTCGCGCCCAAGAGCATCACGCCGGCGCCGGACATAGAGGCCTATCTGAGCTTCGTGCTCACCATGTTCGTCGCCTTTGGCGTCACCTTCGAGATTCCCCTGATAGAGGTGGTGCTGGTGCGCACCGGCATGGTGACGGTGGCCAAGCTCAAGGACATCCGTTCCTACGTGATCGTCGGCGCTTTCGTCGTGGCGGCCGTGGTCACGCCGCCGGACGTGGTTTCGCAGCTGTTGCTGGCGATCCCGATGTGCCTGCTGTACGAATTCGGGATTCTTCTGGCGCAATTCATGGAGCGCTTTTTTGGCAGGCGCGCAGTGGAGCAAGGCGCCGTGGACGGCGCGGAAGCACCCGACACCGGGCAAAAGCTGCTCAAATAATGCTATGACAACATGAGGGGATGAATCCCCTCATGTTCTCCCGCGCAAGAGGCTTTTTCAGTAATTCTGAACTGCCCCCGGAACGCTACTGTCCGGTCCGCGGTTCAGCGGCGACCGGCTGCCACTCCCGCGCGCATTCCTTGACGTAAGGATAATAGGCCTTGCTGTCGGCGCAGTAGTACCACCAGTCTCCCGTTGACGGGCCCGGTTGCGCATCCCCGCGCTCGATATAGACCGGCGGCGAGGCCGGGGCAATGACGGGCGCGTAGATCGGCGCGGGAAAGTACCGGTACATGGGTGCCGCGAGGATCAGGCCGATCGCGACGCGCGATCCGCCGGAATGACGGTGGGCGGAGTGTCCGCCGCGGCCGCGAGCCAGCGCCGATTCGCTTGCGGCGCATGCCAGCAACGTCGCGGCCAGAGCCAGCGCGAAGTATCGTCCTGCGGAGGAAGGCCCGGTTTGAAACATGGCGTCTGGCGTCGTTCCCTGGCAATCAGCGCGATGGCGGCGGAGGCGGTGCTCCGGGCGGGGGCGGCG
>Ga0194060_10003083_pt1 | contig 11811 bp, 9 predicted proteins | sample SepL225m_MetaG_FD_163427 | JGI IMG/M metagenome (GOLD analysis project Ga0194060, IMG submission 163427) | Anoxic zone freshwater microbial communities from boreal shield lake in IISD Experimental Lakes Area, Ontario, Canada - Sep2016-L222-5m | ecosystem: Environmental > Aquatic > Freshwater >... | reverse complement strand
CGGGCGTGCTGCTGGATGTGCTCGGCACGTGGGAGATGGTGGTGTCCGCCTTGCACGAGCCGGTGCTGACGCCCGAGGTGCAACGCATGGGCGTACTGGTTGACTCGCACGTGGCACGCGACCGTTACGCCGTGATGGGTGCCACCGTGGCGGCCGATATGCTGGAGTGGTTCAAACGGGAGATCGGCCTGCCGACCTCGGTCGGCGAAGCGGACGCCTCGGAGTGGGCCCGCCTGATCGCTCTCGCCTCGCACTCACCGATTGGCAGCAACGGCGTATTCTTCCTGCCGCACATGTCGGGCAGCTTCTGTCCGGTGCTGGACCCGGCTTCGGCGGGCGCGTTTGTCGGGCTTCGCAATCTCGCGTCTCGGGGGGACCTGTTCCGCGCGGTCATCGAGGGGCTGAACTATCAGTTTCTGGAGATCGTTCGGGCCTTCGAGCGCGGACTGGGAGTCCGGAACGACCGCATCGTGGCAATCGGCGGGCCCACGAAGAATCAGCTCTGGATGCAGGGCAAAGCGGATGTGACCGGCCTGGTGGTGGAGGTCCCCGACATGGAAGAGGCAGTTCCCCTGGGAGCGGCCCTGCTGGCTGGGATCGGCACGGGCGTGTATCGGAACGAGCAGGACGCCTTCAACCAGGTTTACCGGCCCGGCACTTGCTATGTTCCAGACAAGCAGGCGCAGGCGCGCTATCGTGATCTCTACACCAGGTATGCGGCACTCTATCCCGCACTCAAAGCCTTTGTGCAAACGGCGATGCCCGCATGAAACCAAAAACGGCCTTACCCCACTGGCTTGCCCGGCACGGCCAGGAGACGGTTTTGCTCCGGCAGGTAAAGCACGCCGTCGACCGCCGTGGGAGTGATCGGCATGCTCTTGAGCCGGCTGCGCGAAAGCACCTGCAATTCCTTGCCGGCCCTTAACACCCAAAGGAAGTTGGCCTCCGTGCCGGCATAGACTTTCCCGTCCGCGACAAACGCCGAGGCGCACCAGGTCTTGGCTCCCAGGGGATGCACCCAATACCGCTCGCCGGTGGCGGCATCAAAACAATGCAAATTGCCGGTGTTGTCTGGAAGATAGAGGAGTCCGTCAGCGATGGCTGCGGTCGCCAGGGTGCGTTCGACGAGTTCCGACGACCACACCTTCTTGCCGGTGGCCGCATCGACGCAGGAGAGGCAGCCGCGCCCAACGCCATAGATCGGACTCTGGCCGATGGCGACGTAAATCCGGCCCGCCAGGAATACGGGAGTGCCGATGACTTCGCTCGGACCATCCGGGCGGATTTGGCTGACGTTGGAACTGGGAACCGGCTGGCCATCGCGCATCCGAAAATCAGGCGGATTGCAGTCGTAGGCCCAGACCTGCTTGAGGATTTGAACTTCCGAACCAGGGCTTGGCGAGGGCGGTTCGAAGGCGTAAAGGAAACCGTCGCCGCCGCCGAAAAAGACCAGCGTCCGGCCATTCACGCGCCCAGCCACGGGTGAGGACCAATTGCAATGGAGCAGTCGCCGGCCGATTTTCGCGTCGTCTTTGGCCACCAGACGGCCGGAATGCTTGTCGAGCACGATGAGGCTCGGCGCGTCGGGCTTGGGGACTTTGGCGTGGCGGTCGTCAATGCCGTTGGAAGTGCAGGCGTAAAGGAGGTCACCGTCCAGCAGCAGGGTGCTGCCGCAGACGTCGTGCAGAATGACGCCCAGTTCGGTGATGAGATTGTACTTCCAAAGGATATCGCCGTCGGTCGGCTTTAGTTTGGCGTCCTGCGTGTTGGTTATCCCCATGTAAGCGAGTTCCTCCAGGAACGGCCCGTCGTTGCCATTGGCCTGGCCTTCGCGGTCCAGACAGAGAACTTCGCCCCGGCTGCCCACCACATAAACGCGGTCGCCGTCCGCCACCGGGCCGGAGCAGACGCCACAATCCCATTGGTCAAAGTGATAGGGTGGTTTGACTCCCGCGAAGTAGCGCGGGATGGGCAGCCGCCAGATCAGTTTGCCCGTGGCCTGCTCGACGCACATCACGACACCTCCGCCGGTGGCTTTGCAGCCCGCCCGTTCGATGCCGGAATCATTCGCCGCGACAAAGATGCGGCCCCGGTCAATGGTCGGAATCGAATACTGGTGCGTGCCCGTCTTGATTTCCCACAACGGTTCCGTGTTGCCTGGATCGGCCGGCAGATTTCGGGCGGTAGAGACCATGTTGGGGCTGGAAGCGCCCCCCCAGCGGAACGACGCGGCGGGACCTTCCGCCACGGACGCGGCACACAGCGGCCACGCGGGAAGCAGCGACACCAAGGCGGCAATTCCCACGAGTCTTCGGGTTGAATGGATATTCACGGAACACGTTCCAACGTGCGAACGCGCGGAGAGCGTGTCGCAAGCAAGGCTCAAAGTCAAACGTCGCAGCGGTATCTGTCGCAGCGGTACCCGCCAGCACGCGTAGCATCGAACGTGAGTTCGATCATTATTTCCGGTCTTGTATGAGCCGGGCTTTGCCCAGTGTTCACCCGACCACCCTGTCACCCTGTTTGAGGGCCGCTACTTCTGCTGTCCGACCGCCTCGCGCACTACCGCCGACCTATCAGAGCAATGCTCCCACTTCGCCGCACGGCCCCCCTGGTCCAGCCCATAGTCTAAAGGTATCGCCAGGGCACTTTCTAAGTATTGGCTCAGACGGCTCCAGCGGTCCAAGCTGTGAGTGTAACGAACCCGTTTGCCGAATAGAGAGGGGTTCCTCCAACTAAATCCTTAAAAGAATATGAATGCTGATCTTGTCAAACAGGCCCTGGCGAAAGTCGTTAACCCCCATGTACTGGTCAACCTGGTTTCACGACGGGTCCGTCAGTTAACTTCTGGCGCCGGAGGTGCGTGCCGGCCCCTGCTCAGCGGCGTCGAGAATCTTGGGGCCGCGGACATCGCCTTGTCCGAAATCATCGAAGGGAAGCTGGGCTTCGAGATGCCCGAGCTCATCGCGCTCGTTCGTCCGACCGGAAAGAACCGCAAGCGGCCTCAGCACTGGTCGAAAAGCCCCGCAGGAGGCGAACTTGGGGGGCGGGTTTCCAAGTAAAGATCCAACGACCTCCTGCCGGCCAACGGGGCGTTGCCGGCATGGAGGGGTGTGCTCGCCGGGCGCTATTTCTTCTTATTCGCCGCCTGCTTTGCGGCGATGGCTTGCTGCTTCTTCTGCATGGTACCGCTGGCTTTGGCCTGCTTTTGCGAGGCTTGCTTGTTCACTGATTTTGGGGACTTGTCGCCCATGATGTTTATCTTTCGTCTAATGGTTTAATCACCCCCGGCATAAACAGTTTCTCCGAAGGGAACCTAACTATGCCTCTTCGGGGAAAGCTTTGTAAACAGCTAAAGGTCCGCTTGCGGCCTAAGCCCATCAACGCTGCCAGCGATTTCCGCGCCCAGCCGAGCCAGAGCGGAAGCCCTGGCGCCGGCCGGAACCGCCGCTGTTTGGGCGCCCCCCTTGCGGGTGGGCATGGGCTTGGGCCGGAATGGCCGGCCGCTCTCGTTGCCCCCTCGGCGCGCCAGCGGGCGCGCCCGCCGTGTAGTTGAAGCCTTCCGCGCGTTTGCGCACGATGCCTCGGCCGATGAAGCGCTCGAGCGAGCGCAAGGTGCTGTGATCTTCGGGTGTTACGAAGCTGATGGCGTCGCCCACCGCGTGGGCGCGGCCCGTGCGGCCGATGCGGTGGACGTAGTCCTCGGGGTGCATCGGGAAGTCGTAATTCACCACGTGCGAGATGCCGTCCACATCGATCCCGCGGGCCGCGATGTCGGTCGCGACGAGCACGCGCACGGCACCAGACTTGAAATCCTTCAAGGCGCGCAGGCGCTGGTTTTGCGAGCGGTTGGAGTGGAGGGTAGCGGTTCTGACCCCGCTGGCTTCCAGGCTGCGCGCGATGCGGTCGGCACTGTGCTTCATGCGCGAGAAGACCAACACCATGTTGAGATTCGGCTCGCGCAACAGATGCACGAGCAGGGCCGGCTTCAGGTGCTTGGGAACTTCATAGACAAGCTGCGTGACGGTCTCCGCCGGGTTGGCCCGACGGCCAATCTGGACAATTTTAGGTGTGCGGAGGAACTCGCGCGTGACCGCCTCGATGTCCGGCGAAAGGGTCGCCGAGAAGAGCAGCGTCTGGCGCCGCTGCGGCAGCGCCTTCACGATGCGCCGGATGTCCGGCAGGAATCCCATGTCGAGCATTCGTTCGGCTTCGTCGAGGACGAGGAAGGTCAGCCGGGAGAAGTCGCATAGCCGCCGGCCCATCAGGTCGAGCAGCCGGCCCGGCGTCGCCACCAAGAGGTCCACCCCGGTACGCAGCGCTTCGACCTGCGGGCGTTCACTCACGCCGCCATAGATAGTAGCGGCGCGCAGGGACAGGTGCTTGCCGTAACCGCGCACATTCTCCTCGATTTGCGCCGCCAGTTCCCGCGTTGGCGCCACGATCAGCGCGCGGATGCTCCGCGGGCCGCTGCTGGGGCTCGGGCTCCCCCCCGCGAGTTTTGCGAGGATCGGCAACACGAACGCCGCCGTCTTGCCGGTGCCCGTCTGGGCGATACCGATGAGGTCGTGTCCGGCGAGAATGTGTGGGATGGCGGCCGATTGGATGGGCGTGGGCTCGGTGTAGCCGGCTTCCTGAACGGCTCTGAGGATCTTGGCATCGAGGCCAAACGTGCGAAATGGCATATATTGATCAATGATAACTTGTGCTAAACCTGTTCTGCGGGATAACCAAAAGATGGGAAACCAGATCTTGGAAGCTCGCCGAACCCCTACTATACACCGAAACAAGGCGACCGCAACAGTGATTCCATTCCACTTTGAGGAGCAGCGCCTTGTTTTCTCTCAGCAGTTCTCATTATGGCACTGTAACCCCCGCCGGGTGCCCTCACCCGGCGTCTCCTTCTCCTCCATAATGAGCCGGTTTTCTCTCGCTTCGATGGGCGCGGTGGGAGAACCTGTGTTCGGCTTGGATTAGAAAGAATATGAACGCACAAGACCCCAACGCGACCATGGCGGTGTACCTCGACCTGGAGAACATCGCTCTCGGTGCCCTCGATGCCCATTACCCGACCTTCAACATTCAGAAGGTGCTCGAACGCCTGCTGCTCAAAGGGCACATCGTCGTCAAGAAAGCCTACTGCGACTTCGACCGCTACAAGACGTTCAAGCGCGATCTGCACGAGGCCGCGTTCGAACTGATCGAGATTCCCCACGTGCGGCAGTCCGGCAAGAACTCGGCCGATATCCGGATGGTCGTAGATGCGCTGGACCTGTGCTACACCAAAGGCCACGTGGATACCTTCGTCATCATCAGCGGCGATTCGGACTTCTCGCCCCTGGTGAGCAAGCTGCGCGAGAATGCCAAGAAGGTCATCGGCGTCGGCGTGAAGAATTCCACCTCCGACCTGTTCATCGGGAATTGCGACCAGTTCATCTATTACGACGACTTGGTCCGTGCGGAGCCGACCCGGACACGGCGACGCCCGGCGACGAGCGTCCCCGCCACGAAACCGGCGGAAGGCGAGAACAAGGGGCCTTCGCTCGAAAAGGCCTTCGACCAGGTGGTGGAGACGCTCGAAGCCATCACCCAGGAACGCGAGGCGGACGAACCGATCTGGGGGTCGATGATCAAGCAGGCGATCAAACGCCGCAACCCCGGCTTCAACGAGCGCGCCTACGGGTTCCGTTCCTTTAACGACATGCTCCTGGAGGCACAGAAGCGCAGCCTGCTGAAGCTGGAGGCGGACGAGAAATCCGGCGGCTACCGGGTTCAAGCCGTGGATTAGATCCAGCGTGAAATCGGGTGTAACCTTGGCCCGCAAACGCCTCAGGAAGAGGCATGAGCACCATATCCGAACCGAAGCGGTGTCCGAAGTGCGGCGGGCCGATTCCTGCAGAGGCGCCGCAGGGACTTTGTCCCAGGTGCCTTCTCCAGCAGGTCTGCGTTCCTACTGAGGCCGGGAACAGCGCGTCGGCCAAATCAGCTCCGCCAACGCACGAGGAACTGGCTGCGGCCTTTCCTCAGCTCGAAATCCTGGAACTTATCGGCCAGGGTGGCATGGGCTTCGTCTTCAAGGCGCGGCAACCGAAGATCGAACGGCTGGTCGCACTGAAGATTCTTCCCCAATCGCTGGCCGCCGACCCGGCGTTCGCCGAGCGGTTCACGCGCGAGGGCCGCGTGCTGGCCCGGCTCAACCATCCGAACATCGTTACCCTCCATGACTTCGGCGAGGCGGGCGGCTTCTTCTATTTGCTGATGGAATTCGTGGACGGCGTGAACCTGCGCCAGGCAATGAAAGTGGGCCGGTTCACGCCCGCCCAGGCGCTGGCGGTTGTGCCCAAAATCTGCGAGGCGCTCCAGTTCGCGCACAACGAAGGCATCCTCCACCGCGACATTAAGCCGGAAAACATCCTGCTCGACTCGAAGGGCCGCGTGAAGATTGCCGACTTCGGCATCGCCAAGCTGGGGGAAGGTGTGGACTCCCCCCCGAGGCAGCCAGGGCGGGCTGGCCCGGCCCCTGCCACCAATCTTACCGAGACCGGCAAAGTCCTCGGCACGCCGCAGTACATGGCGCCCGAACAGCTCGAACATCCCCAGGACGTGGACCAGCGTGCCGACATCTATTCGCTCGGCGTAGTCTTCTACGAGATGCTCACCGGCGAACTCCCGGTCGACCGCTTTGCCCTGCCCTCGGAAAAGTCCGCCGTCGATCAGCGCGTGGACGAAGTCGTGCTCCGCACGCTGGAAAAGGAACGGGAACGCCGCACTCAAAGCGCGGCGGCGGTGAAGACCCAAGTGGAAACAATAGCCGCCACCGCAGCCAGCGGCAGTAACCGACTGGAATCTCAAACTGAAAGCCACGTTGTCACGGCAGCGACAACGACGCTGCACCGACCTCGGTCACTTATTCTGGTTGCTGCGCTATTCCTCCTGACCGGCTGTCTGGCGGCGTGGGACACCGGCAGCCACAAAGGGCAAAACTACCACCTGAACTTAGGCGTGCTAGGGTTGCCAATTGGAATCGGTCTGCTGCGGCTGCGCCCGCGATGGCGGGCTGTTGCACTGCTGCTGCCTTGGGTCGTAATTGTGATCCTTGCTATCGTTGGCGTGATGGCGCCATATGCGGTGATTCCTGTCGACATGACCAGCCCCAGCCGCATCGGTTCTACGATTATTTACATGGCACTTGGTGTCCTGTGGTTTGTGTGGATGAACGGCATTCTGATTCGGGCCGACGTGTCAGTGCTGTTTCAACCAGGCAATCGCGCGCATCCATGGGTTGAGTGGGCCGCAATGGTGGGGGCCATCGCGTTGGCCTTCGGTGTGTCTTCGTGGACCGGGCAGACCGCACCTGTAGCTGTTGGTGTGGCAATTCGATCACCTGTGGTTTCCGTCTCCACTTCCTTCGGCCCCATCATCGAGCGAGAACTGGCGTTTCGGATGGCGATTGATTTCGACAACGGTAAAGTGGCCGTGCTGGATTACGTAAAACGGGAGCACGTCCCGGGTGGGTATTTTCCGTTTGGGCCAATGCGGGAGCAAGGGCTGGATGCTCGGTGCGTAGATCTCACATGTCTCGCTCCAGCAGAAATGCGCGTGAAACATCTAACCAACGAGAGCTGGGACAAGACAACTCCAGAGCAACTCGTTCAGGCATTCCGCTCGATCTCGACCTACGAGCCACCCCTGAGTTCGATAAGCGTGCCGACCAATGGCCCAACAACATACGGTTTCCAAACACGTGAAGGCGCAGTTGGCCTCATGCAAGTCCTTGGCTATGCCGAGGGCCGGCGCGGGGTGAAGATTCGCTACAAGCTGATCCAGAAAGCCAATTCCCAAACCGGCAAAACGGTGGCGCTGACCGGGCCAATAAGCGAAGTGCCGGATGCGACGAACAACGTGCTGGTCGGGGAATCACAAACCGGCGACACCCTTGCCGGCATGAGCCAATTCCGTTGGTCATTGCCGGATTCGTTCAGCCCTGAGGATACCGAGGCTGCCATCACGCAGCTTCGGCAAAACAAGATTACGCGGCCCATCACGCTGGTTCCAGGCCAATCCGTGGAACTATTCTCGGTGACGAACAAAGTCGGCGGCATTGTGCGTGGCTTGCTTCGATTCGAGCGTTTCGTGCCTGGAGCACCGAGCGGGGCATCGGCGGCCGGCATAAATATTCAGGCAACGGTCCAACTCGATTCGGGTAACAGCGAATGGCTCGCCTTCTATATAGCCGCCGTTCCGCCAGGCTACCGTCTAGAGCTTGGCGAGGGTGACACTTCTACCTCAATCAGCGGCTCGGCGGGCAATGGCCAACCAGTGGTGTACGGCCAGCCGCGCCAGGTTTTCTCTTTCACGAGCAAGGCCGGGGAAGTCTATCGGGGCTTGTTTGAATTGGTGGGTCCGCCCGTTCCGGCGAATCAGTGAATCCGACCAGCAGCCATTCGCCAACCGCACCGCCCGGCGCTTTCGTCACTACGCAGTGGACACGCGTGCTGGAGGCGCGCGGCGACTCGCCAGAAGCGAAGGCAGCGTTAAGTGACTTGTGCGCTGCCTATTATGCGCCGGTCTTTGCCTTCATCCGCCGCAGCGCTACCGACGAAGACTCTGCGCGCGATCTGACGCAGGAATTCTTCGCCCGCTTGCTCGCCCGGCACGGCATCGATAGCGTTGATCCGCAACGAGGACGGTTTCGTTCCTTCCTGCTCGGCGCGGTGAAACATTTCCTGTCCGATATGCGCGAGCATGCCCATCGCCTGAAACGCGGTGCCGGGCAGCCCCTGCAAACGACTGACCCAGGAACCGACACCTCTCCCGGGCTAGAGCTCGCCGACCCAAATACGCCGAGTCCCGACCGCGAGTTCGACCGCAAATGGGCGCTCACACTGCTCGACCGCGCTCTTGCCACGCTGGCTCAAGAACACGCGGCTTCCGGCAAGGCCGACCATTTTGAAGTGCTCAAGCCTTGGCTGAGCGGCGACACCGAGAACATCTCCCAAGCTCAGGCCGCCGCCCGGCTCGGCCTGAACGAGGGCGCAGTCAAGGTCGCCATTCACCGCCTCCGCCGCCGCTTTCGTGAAGTCATTAAGAGCGAAATCGGCCAGACGGTGAGTGATCCCGCCCAGGTGGACGCCGAACTGCACTACCTTCTGGAGGCGCTGCTATAGGAAAACCTTGGGGCGTTGGGCACAGATCCAACAGGAGCAAACGGAGTGAACGGAGCTTTCTCTCTCCGTTGCCTCAGTTACCTCCTGTTGAATGGTTCTTCCGGCCCGTGAACTACCCGCCCGCGAACACCGGGCGGAAGTTGGCCTCGCTTAGGATTCGAGCGACCTCCTGGCGTTTGTCTCCCTGAATCTCGATCTGGCCATTCTTCACCGTGCCGCCCGTGCCGCAGGCCTTCTGCATCGTCTTGGCCAGTTGCTCCTTTTCCGGCAAGCCGATGCCGACAAAGCCCTTTATGACTGTCACCGTCTTGCCACCGCGGCCGGCTTTCTGCCTGATGATGTCCACCCGGCCACGGTTCTTCCGCGCCGGTTTGGTTTCCGGTCGCTGCCCTGAATCAGCCGGCGGAGTTTCGGCTCCCACCGGCAGTCCTTCGCTGGACAAAGCGCCAAAGGGATTGTGACCAAAAGGCTGTCCGCCGTCAGTGGGAATGCGGTTGGGCGCACTCATATGTCTCGCTCCAGGAGTATCCTAATCCCTGAAGTTCGTGAACTGGAGCGCCACCGGGAAGTCCTTCGCCCGCACGGCGGCAATCACCGACTGCAGGTCATCCCGGCTCTTGCCGGTCACGCGGACCTGCTGGTCCTGAATCTGCGTGGTCACCTTGGACTTTGACTCACGGATGAAGCCGGTGACCTGTTTGGCTATCTCGGTCTCGAGGCCCTGTTTGATCTTGATGACCTGTCGCGCGTGCCCCAGCGGCGATATGTCCGGCTCGCACTGCTCCACGTTCTTGAGGCTGATATTGCGCTTGGAGATCTTGCCGATGACAATCTCATTCAGCGCCTTGAGCTTGAACGGGTTCTCCGCGGACAGCTTGATCTCATTCTTTTCAAGCACAATCTCCGCTTTGGTGCCCCTGAAGTCGAAGCGGTTGGCCAATTCCTTGTTGGCGATGTTCACAGCGTTCTCGATTTCCATCGAGTTGACCTGGCTGACGATATCGAATGACGGCATAGCCCCATGCTAATCCACCGCCCGAAAATGGGAAGAGTTTTGCAGCGCGGTCTGACCCCCTCCAGGGCTGCTCTAAAGTCGGCACGGGCCATTCCAAACCCGAAACCCGAAGACCGAAGGCCGAAAGAAACCCGAAGGCCGAGGTCCGAATTGAGAGCCACCCCGGCGGAGCAGCAGCCAGTAGGCTTAGGCCATTCTCGGAATTCGGATTTCGGCCTTCTTTCGGGCTTCGGCCTTCGGTCTTCGGTCTTCGGATTTCGGGGCTGCAGAACATGATCTTCCCTCAACTGGCCGGACTTTAGAGCAGCCCCGGATCCCCTCTGCTCGCGACTTGCTCTCAGCAGGCTTGGGTGTTAGAAGGGTCCCGATATGTATCTACTCGCTGGTGGACGCAGCAACTTGATTGCGTGACTGCGCGCCTTCATGCCATCGCCCTCTATCAGCCACCAACAAACGGCTGCAACGCGCCATACCCCCACATTCTTGAAAGCTCTACTGACAATAGCCGCAATGATTATGTTCGCGGCCTTCGCGGCACCCGCCGCCGCAACCGGCCCGTCGGACAAGATCATCGTGCCGGTTACCGCCAAAGACCTCGGCATGCCCCGGCACAAGATTGCCCGCGATGACGCTCTGCTTTGGATCTTCAACGGCCGGGGCAAATGCAATCCCTGCCGTTATGGCCTGACCGGGTTCAAAGGGCTGAATTATGTGGACGGAGACGGCGGCTTTCGCTTCCGGTTTGACTTTCTTGACCAGCGCAGCGGAAAGACCATTTTGGACAACGTCCCGGACGTGATGGGCACCGAGGATCCTCTGGGCTGGAATTTCCGCGCCGGCGCTCCCCTGTGCGTCGTTTCCCAGGATGAAACGTGGTTTCCGCATTTCTACCGGAGAACCGGCACGTTCCATAAGCATCTCAAGAGCGGCACGGTGTCGTTTGGAATCGAGACGCGAACCTACGTTTCCGCCAGGACCGATGAAGTGCTGATTGCCATCGAGCTGGAGAACCGCGATACCGAGCCGCTGGCGCTCACGCTGCTTCCGATGCTGAACAAACAGAACCGTTTCCGAGTGTCTTACGGCAACGGTCTTGCCTGTGTCGCGACTGACCTGACGGAGACCAATAAACAGGGGATCGCCTGGACTATTCCGCCGAAGACAAAACAGACCCGCCACTTCGCAGTCTCCGCGGTAGCGAAAGGAAGTGAGCCGCTGGTTTGCCAGCCAGATCTGGCTAGCCGCGTCCAGCAGGCGGACATGGATGGTGAAGCGCACATACGGCGGCTTGCCGAACGGTTGCCGGTCCTGCAAACCGAGTCGCCACAGCTCGACAACCTTTACAAGCGATGTCTGGCGAGCATGGCGCTTTGCCGCTGGGAGCGGGAAGACTTCCGGAACCAGCCAACCTGGGTCGTCGGTGGGTTTATTTGTGTGGTCTCCTGGGACTTTTCATTCTCCGCAAACACGCTCTGCCTGGTCGAGCCGCAAGCCGTTCGGCAACTGATCCGGGACGTGCTGGAGATCGGACGGCTGAAGGCTTCCTACCTTGATATCAGGAAGAACCGTGTGCTGGCCGAGTTTCTTTACATTCAAGAACCGTTTGCGATGCGGGAGTTGCTCAATGCC
>Ga0194060_10003081_pt1 | contig 11812 bp, 11 predicted proteins | sample SepL225m_MetaG_FD_163427 | JGI IMG/M metagenome (GOLD analysis project Ga0194060, IMG submission 163427) | Anoxic zone freshwater microbial communities from boreal shield lake in IISD Experimental Lakes Area, Ontario, Canada - Sep2016-L222-5m | ecosystem: Environmental > Aquatic > Freshwater >... | reverse complement strand
CAGAAGGATTGCTCTCAAATACTATTTTATTAATTTCCTGTTCGGTAAGTATAATCAAATTTGTACCATATAGATTAGTCAGTCCAAATAGCTCTACTCTTCCATGATTGCTAGATATTTTTATTACTTTTACTTCAAAATTGTGAGAAAAATATATCGCTCCCACAGAAATAATAATCACCAAAACTCCCATAATACTCAGTGATATTTTATTCTTCAAAAACCAATCTGAGTAGATTTTCAGTCGCATGTGTCGTAGATTCAAGATGTAATTGGGTAAAATTATATTTATATGTCTGAATATTTGCCATCATCTTCATAATAACTTCTTTGAGTGTATTACTTGATTCATATTGATTAAAAATTTCTCCTAATTTATTCTTAACAAAATATTCCGCATGTTTTTGTTGTTCTCCATGCGCAGACCATGGAAGTGGTATAAATAGAGCTGGTTTATGTAAAGCTAATAATTCAAATAGACTATTAGCACCCGATCGCGCCACCACAAGATCAGCTAGCGCATATATTCCTCCTACTTCTTCAGAACTAAAATGTGATTGGACAATATAATGAACCTGCATATTTTCAGGAAACGTATTACGCAATGTTTGGATTCTTAATAAATCATTATATTCTTTAACATCGCCTGTTTGATGAATTACAATAAAATTTTTAAGAAGATCATGAACTATATTTTCAATATGCACATTCAAACTATGTGATCCAAGCGATCCTCCTGTAATATAAATTACCTTTCTATTATCTCTATTAGCAACAGAAAATCCAGTTGTATTAAATACATTTTCTCGAATGGGGTTCCCTGTTAATATAGATTTGTTTTTTGGAAAATATTGTTGAGCTTCTAAAAATGAAACAGCAATTTTGCGACAAAAAATAGCAATTATTCGATTAGCTATTCCTGGACTTATTGTTTGTTCATGCATATAAACAGGAGTTCTAAATACATATCCTGCTACAGCGATAGGAAGAGCTATGTATCCACCAAATACAAGGATTTTTGATGGCCTAATTTTTTTTACAAGTTGTAACGCTCGAATGAACCCAAGAGGAATTTTGATTATATTTCGAATACTTCGAAAAGTAAATGTGCGAGTCAATCTACCTGCTTCCAAATGATAAAATTCTATTGTCTTTTTTTGAATTTCTTTGTATTCCAGTGATAATGACTGTTCATATGTAAGTTGATATTTTCTTCCTACAAACACAATTTGCACATCAGGTTTCGATTTTTTGAGTAGTTCTATCACAGCAAGAGCGGGAGTAAAGTGTCCACCAGTGATAAGAATTTTCTCTTTCATACTCATATTGTATACTAAAAACTAATTAGTTTTACTTCGACGAGCAACACTTATAACAATTCCAAGTAAAATAAAGGTAGCTAATGTATGAGAACCTCCATATGATAAAAACGGTAACGGTACACCTGTCATCGGAATTAACTTAGTCATTCCCATCATATTTGTAATTATTTGCAATCCAAAAAATGCAAAGATCCCTGCTGATAATAACTTGCCATATCTGTCAGGTGCCGAGACATATACTTTATACAAATGATATAAAAATACGATATATGCTGTTATCAAAACTAATGATCCAATAAAGCCAATCTCTTCTCCAATTATTGCAAAGATGGAATCGGTATGTGCCTCTGGCAAAAACATATATTTTTGTCTTGAGGCGCCAAAGCCTTGTCCAAAAACTCCCCCATTTGATAATGAAATGAGAACTTGATTGATATGATATGTTACGCCTTGTGGATCATCCGCAGGATTAAAAAATGCAGAGAGGCGACGAAATCTATATGGTTCAAACTTAATCAGTAAAAAGAAACTCACAGCACTAAAAGGAATAAATGCAAACAAATATCTGAGATCAATGCCTGCGACAAAGTAGAGGATCATGCTCACTGAAAAAATAATAAATGAAGTGCCCATATCAGGTTGTAGCATCACTAAGAACATCATAACTCCAATAAGAACTATAAAGGAAAAAAAACGTTTTCGCTCTTTATGTAAAAACCATGCAGATAGATATATTATGACTGCTATTTTTGCAAACTCTGTTGGTTGAAAACTAAAAGGTCCAAAGTCGATCCATCTTCGTGCACCATTGATAGAAGATCCAATAGATGGAATTAAAACTATTACTAACATAAAAAGAGCCACAAACATGATGATGAAGGACACTGGGTATAATTTTTTATAATCAATAAATGACAAAATACCCATCAATACTATTCCTACAGAAAGCCAAATAAACTGACGTTGGAGGTAATGAAAACTATTGCCTGTTTCTGATATTCCTCTGACAGCTGAGGCTTCAAATATAAAAAATAATCCAAAAAATGCCAGTAAAAGTGGAATGGCAATCAGCCAAAAAAAACGAGGTTGTTTTGATTTTAAGGACTTCATTGAAATTGAAGGATGAATTCGTCGCATGTATATATGCTACAGGAAAATGAGGGCAAAGGGAAGCACTAATTAATATCATTTTAAAACATTCACTACCCTATTAAATTCATCTCCTCTATGAAATTCGTTTTTGAACATCTCAAAGGATGTGGCTCCGGGAGATAATACTACCGATGTTGGCCCCTCAATATTTTTTGCAAGTCTATAGGATTCCACTACCGCTTCATCGATGGAATCAAATACCTTTGAAATTTTTTCTGCATAATGTTCTTGCAAATATGGCATCACTTCATTCGTAAAAGAACCTTTCAATAGTACAATTTTTTGAGCTAATTTAAGTTTTTCAAGTAAACCTTCAGTAGGTAAATGTTTTGTTGATCCTCCAAAAATAAGTACCAAATACTTGTCCTTAAATGCTTCTATAGCAATGTTCGTTGCCACAGGTGTAGTAGAGGTTGTGTCATTAACAAAGGTAACGTTATTAATTATTCGAACAATTTGTTGTCTATAGGGAACGCCAGCAAACTGTTCTAATACATCTTTACATATTTTTTCATCAATACCAAGAATCCTCCCAACCTTGTAAGCCGAAGATGCATTTTGCACATTATGTGTTCCTTGAATCTTCAAGTTCCATGAAATATCAGAGTCACTAAAAAATTGTAGATGTGAAGCTGTAGGATATTTTTCTACATAATTTTGTAATGATTTATTTATGACCGCATAATCATTTGGCTTTTGATATTGATAAATTACTGCCTTATCTTCATAATATTCATCCATATTGCTGTAATAATCTAAATGATCAGGGTAAAAGTTTGAAAATACTGCAATATGGGGAGAAATGGCTCTCCGCTTGAACCCTGATAACTGCCAAGAAGAAAGTTCAAGAACTACCAATTGATCTGGATGAATATCTTTTAATAAAGAAATAGTAGAAATATGGGGAATATTTCCTCCCAGAACAACATCTTTACCCGCCTTTTTTAGAAGATCATAGATCATGTATGTTGTAGTCGATTTCCCTCTCGTACCCGTAATACCTATGATTCGTGCTGGACAATACTTTGCAAAAAAGGAAGATTCCATATCTACCTGCACACCTTTTGCTAACGCAGAAAGAATCAATGGATTATCCCATCTAACTTTTGGACTTTTTATAATAAGATCAGATTGAATAAAATCCTGCTCATGATGCTGACCAAGTATGGTTTTTACATTTTTACCTTCGAGTAATTTTAAAGAAGAGCTGAGCTGATCTGCTGATTTGAGATCAGTAATAGTAACATCTGCTCCAAGTTCTAAGAAAAATTGAACTGCACCCAATCCTCCACCTTGCAACCCAAGCCCCATAACTAATACTTTTTTGTCTTTATATTCATTTTTTAAGGAATCAATGAGTCTTGAATGCATATTATTTCATAAACGAAATCATAAGACCAAATAGTGCAAATAATATACTGATTATCCAAAGTCGCATCACAACCTTCGGTTCAGACCATCCCCGCAACTGCAACCATAAATGAAGTGGTGAAACGGGAAATACTTTTTTATGAAAAAACTTTTTAGACGATAACTGTACAAGTGAGGTAACAATTTCAATCACAAAAACACCTCCAATAATCGGTAAAGCAAATGCCTTGCCTAATATCAACCCAATAACTGCAAATGTTGCACCAAATGCAAGCGCTCCAGCATCTCCAAGTATGATACGTGCTGGATTAATATTAAAATATAAAAATGCAATAACTCCACCTAACCAAATGGCAATAAATAGAGATGTAGGAACGTCCATAAGCGATCCTGCAACTGTCCAAAAACTCCATAACGCAATCATTAATACTCCTGATGCCAACCCATCCATTCCATCAGTGATATTTACTGCATTTGCAAAAGCAACAATCACAAATGATGCAAAAAGAATATAAAAGTACCCGATATGAAATACACCAAAGAATGGAACGTTAATGATCTCAATTTTCAGATCATTGTATAACCAAAAACTAATAATTAAAGCGAGTATAACTTCCAACACAAATTTATGTCTTAATCTGAGTCCAAAAAACTGTCGTTTTTTCCAAAAAAATATTTTACTTAAATCATCATATATCCCAAGAAATGCAAAGCTAATAAACGAAAATAGTAATATCTTTATTTCTGACATTACAGATGCATAGTTAGAAAAAATAGTCGCTCCAAATCCCATGAAAAGCGTTAGTACAAGTATATAAACTAAAGAAGTTATACCAATAATAAGAATTCCTCCTCCAACAGGAGTCCCCATTTTATGCTTGTTAAATTTATCAAATATGGGAGTGGGTTTATCAAACGCATCTTTTGTTTGTTGATCTGCCCTCTGAAACTTAATTTTATATAAAAAATTAATAAATGGTACTATCATTACAGCGTGAACTACGAAAGAAAGAAAACCGACTAATAAATACATTGACATACATTTTTAAAAAATAAGCATCCAGAATTTTGGAATAAATATAATAAAAGCAATGATAATTGAACCAAATGCAAACAACAACATAGCTCCTGCAGAAACATCTTTTGCAATCTTAATATCTTCTCTCCAAGTAGTATCGATTGCGTCAGCAAGCTCCTCTATGGCTGTGTTAATTGCTTCAATAGCAAGTCCTAATACGATAACAAGTATCAATATTGCAAATTCAAAATTTGAGATATGTAAACCAAACCCTAAAAAAATCACACACGATGCAATAATGGTATGTAATCGAAAATTATGTTGGGTCTTATAAGACCACACAATCCCCGCCCATGCATTTTTCAGTGAAACACCATGTTTGTGTAAATGATGAATCATGTAATAATCTGACTTATAATTTGTGCCAATTTATCAGAACTATGTCTCAAAATGCTTCTTGATAATTTATCTGATGCTGATAATTGAACAGTTGTTTTATCAACAACATCTTCTAAAATAACATTCATGCTATAATTACTTTTCAGATTGTTTGAAACGACATACTCATGATGAGACTTATACCATTGTAGTATATCTGAAGGAATTTCTCCATTATTAACAAGAACATCATCGGGAACTCGTCCAAGATAAATTTGTAGATCATCTATATAATCCTGAGCAGTATAATTCGTAGTCTGACCCGATTTTGTCATTAAATTCATAACAAAAATTATTTTTGCTTTACTAGACATAAGTGCTTGTTTGATATTGTCAACCAAAAGTACAGGAATAATACTCGTATATAAATCACCGGGACCAATAATTATTACATCACTATTCTGAATGCGTTTGATTGCACGAGGATTTGCATTAATTTTGGGTTCTAAAAATGCTTCTACTATTTTGCTTTGTTCAGTATAATTTTCGTCAATAATGCCTTCACCTTTTATAATAGTACCATTCTCATGTTTGACACAAAGATGAGCTTTCTCCATAGTAACTGGGATCACAGACCCTTTAGTGTGCAATATTTTTTCTGCAGATTTTACAACCTCATTATAGTTATCACTAACCTTTTCAAGTGCTGACAAAAAAATATTTCCAAAATTATGACCATCTAGATCCCCATTTTCAAACCGATATAAAAAAAGTTTTCTCCAAAGATCTGGAGCTTCAGAAAGAGCAACAAGGCATTGACGTAAATCACCCGGTGGAAGTACACCCAACTGATCTCTCAATCTACCAGTAGAACCACCTGAATCCATCATAGTAACTATAGCAGATAAATCATATTGATGGTGCTTGAGTCCTGATAGAATAACAAAAGAACCTGTGCCACCTCCCAAAACTGTAACTTTTTTCATATTATACTTCTCGAATATCTCCACCTAAAGCTCTAACTTTTCTGATGAGATCTTCATATCCTCGCTGTGCAATAGATGCACCATGGATAATAGTTTCTCCTTGAGCTACAAGAGATGCAATTACTAATGTCGCACCAGCACGAAGATCTGTAATATGTACTACGCCATTATGAAGAGATTGTGGACCAACAATTTTGATGGCTTGTTGATATTTTTTACTTGGATCAAAATTAAAGAAAAAATATTCAGATGGATTTGTTACCGGCACCTTCACAAAATCTATCTTTGCTCCTAGTTTTCTTAATTCCTCTACATAAGCAAATCTATTTTCAAATACGCGCTCATGAATTATGCATTCACCATCTGCCTGAAGCATCATAATTGCCCAATTTTGTTGCCAATCTGTCATAAATCCGGGATGAGGACCTGTTTCAATACTTACAGCATTTAACTTATTTTTGTATGCAAAATAAATACTTGTAGGAGATTTTATTTCAACAAATACACCTGCTTTTTTTGCATAATCAATAAAACTTTGAATATGTACAGGCTCAATACCATGTACGGTAACAGATCCTTTTGTTGCTATCGCCATACTAACATATGTGATGGCTTCATTTCTATCAGATACTATTTTAAATGGTTCTTTATAGTGGAGAGACTCAACTCCCTTTACAATAATATCGTTTCCACTACGTTTTATATTTCCCCCCGCCTTATTAAAAAATGAAATCAGAGCGTCTATCTCAGGTTCTGGTCCCGCATTGCCTATAGTTACAGAATGTTTGCCAATAACTGAGAGCATGATTAATAATTCAGTCCCAGTGTGTGAGCTCTTTTCAAATGTATATGATCCTTTTGGAAAGTCTGACATTTTAGCATGATAATAACCCGTCTTTGAATCATAATCTACTACTACTCCTAGCGCTTTCATACCTTCAATTATACGATCTATAGGTCGCGCTCCTATCCTACAGCCTCCTGGATTTGGAACATGACATTCCTTCAAACGAACTAAAAGCGGAGCAAAAAACATAAATGATGCTCGGAATTTAGAGGCATGAAGTAAATCAAGTTTATTCACTGTTATGTTTTTTCCGCTTACAACAACTGTATTCGTATCTGTAAAGTCTGCTTTGCCACCCATCAATCGTATAAGTTGCATTAAATCTAACACATCATTAATCTTAGGGACATTACAAAAAGTTACTTCTTCATCAAATATTAATGCTGCTATAAGCATCTTTAACGATGCATTTTTTGCTCCTGATAAGGCAACTTCGCCTTCTAATTTTTTTCCTCCATGAACTATATATGCATCTTCCATAAATCTAAAAGTAATATAATAACAAGAACAGATTATAATAAAATTTATATCATCTCTACTTCTTCCTTCAAATCAATATTATATTTATCTTTTACCTTTAATTTTATTAAATTAATTAGAAGGATGAGATCTGAGATATTTCCATTCCCAGTATTGACGATAAAATTTGCATGTTTATCAGATATCATAAACCCACCTATAGAAATACCTTTCAATCCAAGGTTATCAATGAGTTGACCAACAGAAACAGATGGTAAATGCAACCTTTGTTTGTCCTCTAACGAAATATTCCTGAAAAAACACCCACATGTTGCAACACCAAATGGCTGAGTATCTTTTCTATATTGTAACGATTTTTGAGCCTCACTTTCAACCTGTTCTTGAGTAGATTTTTTTAATCGAAATGTCGCATCGAGAACAATCTCTTTTGTTTCTTGAAGAATACTAAAATCATATGCAAATTGAAAATACGGAGCTTCAACCTTTTTGATATTTCCAGTCATATCAAGAATGGTAGCTGAAACTAAGATATCGCCGATAGATATCATCCCTCCATGAGACCACTTTGAGTTCATATATATTGCCCCTCCTACTGTACCGGGTAATCCAAGATGTTTTTCAAATCCCGACCAACCCTGTTGACTTGTCTCGCGAACGATCTGAGATATTGAATATCCAGAGCTATATAACATATCAACCGTATCAAACGTTTCATTTACTTTTTCTTTTTTAATAGAACGATTATGTATCACTATCCCATTAATAAGAGATTTGACAGCTATAATATTTGATCCGCCACCAATAATAATACAGTGTGAAGAATGATTATGAGCTATCTGAATAACCTTTTGAATATCAGAATCAGATTCAGCATCAATATAATACTCCGCTATTGCAGGTGTTCGGATTGTAAGATATATTCCAATATCTTTATTTATCTTAACTTTTGCCTCACCAAGAAAAGCAACTAAGTCTTGTAATAATTGTGTTTTAGGATCTTCCATAAGACTATTCTAATGCTCTTATTATATCATTTTTCAGCTTATATATATCACCAGCGCCCATCGTAAAAACGACATCTCCTTTTTGAAGAATTGAAGAAAATGAAGCTGTAAGTTTACAAATATTTGAAAAAGCTTTTACATTGTTCTTTTTCATAGATTTGGCATATTCTTCGATCATTTCCGAGCTCACTTGATTGTCAAATTTTTCTCGTGCAGATGGATAAATTGGCGCTATAAGTGCAATATCTGCACATGCCAAACTCTCTGCAAATTGAGAAGCGAGCAACTTGGTACGAGAAAATGTATGGGGTTGAAATACTACCACTATTCGTTTCTTTGGAAATCGCAATCTTACAGCCTGAAGTGTGGCTTGAATCTCTGTAGGATGATGTGCATAGTCGTCAAATATCCATGTCTCGCCTTTATGATATATTTCCTCAAATCGTCTTTTTACTCCTGTAAATAACATTGTATTTTTTTGAATTTCTTCTCCGCTACACCCAATTTCAAGAAGCAACCCAATTGCGCCTGCGCAATTTGCAACTAGCAGTTTACCAAAAAAGGGGAGATCAAATTCCCATTCATTTATCCCGTCAAAGGCGAAATGTGGATCCATAACTTGGCCATGGCGTGCATACCCGTGATTTTTTGATATTGTCAACGAGATTGTTGTTTGTTCCTCTGTTTGTCTTACAATACGTATCACTATATCATTAGACTCGTTAAAACCATATGTTTTTACTTTCTTTAAAATGTTATTTTTCATTATATTTAAATTCACATCATCTCCATTTATATATATGTTACCATCAGGCTGAACCTGCTCATTAAAATACTGTAAAAAAGTATCTTTTACATCGTTGAATGTGGGATACATATCTGGATGGTCATGATCCAAATTTAAACAAAGAACATGTTTTGGCTTGTTATACAATAATTTGGACGTCTTATCATCAGGAGGGCAAACTCCATACTCATCTGCTTCATATACAATATATTCGCTTGATCCGCGATGTCCTGCAGGCAATCCTGAAAATGATGAACTACCAACTAAATATGTTGGATCAAGGCGAAGTCGATGCAATAAAAATGAAATAAATGATGTTGTATTTGTTTTCCCATGACAACCACAAACCGCTATCGATTGAGAATATTGAGAAACTATATGACCAATCAACTCAGCCTGAGTTATGATGGAAATTTTTTTTTGAATTGCCTGTTGAATAATAGTATTATTTTTCCCTCCATGAGACGCTCCATATACTACGAGATCAATAGTATCATTGATAGAATATGAATTAATATTTTGAACTTGAATCTCATTCTCTTTTAATTCTATATCTGTGATAAATTCATCAGCCACATCAACTCCAGACACTTCTTTATTTGACTGTTTGAGAATGATTGCAAGATTTGCCATTGCAACTCCCTTAACTCCTATAAATAGAATATGATTGTACTTCGATATATCTACCATTCCCTATTATACTCATTATCCTGTATAATAAGTAGCATGAAACAAACAATTTTAATTAAATTCATAATAGTATTAATTCTGATAATTAGCATCTCTGCGTATTTTATTTTTCAATTTGCATTTAATCCAAAAGTAGATCAAAAAGCTATAATTACCCAAATTCAACAACTACAACGATTAGAAACATCGCGCTACACTTTGGAAAAGGTGATAACAAAAAGTGCTGAAGATAATGCAATTAGACAATTCTTATTTGGAGATAAAATATTACTTATTGCTCACGGTACTGTTATCGGAGGTATTGACTTATCACAAGTCAAAGAACAGGATATTCAGATTTCAAACAAAAAAATTCATATTACTCTTCCACCCTCGGAAATACTTTCTAGTAAACTTGATAATGAGAAAACACAAGTTTATGACCGTACAACTGGAATTTTTACAAAGGGTGATCTTCAACTAGAATCACAGGCACGAGCAGAAGCAGAGAAGGCTATAGTTACCACATCCTGTCAAGATGGCGCAATTCTTCAAACAAGCGCGGACAATGCTAAAAAACAAATAGAAACAATTCTAAAAGCGTTGGGATTTCAGGAAATTGAAGTTTTCGCACCAGTTGGATCTTGTAAAGTAGTATAATTTATTATTAATCATTACTCATTCGTTATAAACATATGGTAGCAGTACTTTTGATTATATTAGTGTTGTTATGGGTTACTGGATATATCAATATTCCAAATATTCTTAAAGATACCACTCTTTTTTCACTCAGTGGAAAATCGATCACATTGTTTGATTTGATCATTTTTGGATTAGTACTTTGGCTTATCACATTATTACCACGCCCATTTCAACAAATTGCAGGAGTTATTCTCATCGTATGGTTATTAACAGTGCTTGGATTATTGCAAATAGCAGGGCTTGATAATATTCTCATTATCGCATTAATAGTAGGTGTTATAGTATATTTGTTTAAGTAAATACGAATTTATTATACAATCATACTTCGACTACTTCCACTTTCGGCTTTCCTTATGCCAGCGTGCCATAATAAGTATCCAAGGATATTAATTCCTATCACGCAGAATAGAGAGATTAGTAGTGCCTCTGGTCCATATAAACCTCTTACAACTTCAATGGGAAAACATATAACAGGAATAACCAACAGTATGAATAATATATTTCTTAATACTCCCTTATAATTATCACTTGGGTACATAGATGCCGAGATATATACATTATTAAATATGTCTTCAAATACCAATGAAAGCCCCGGATAAAAAAATGCAAAACTATTTACAAATAACATAATCCCAAAAAATCCAACGAGAATCAATATCAGACCTATTATCATCATCCCAATTTTATCAGTATACAAAAATCCATAATATCCTAGAAATAATACTCCTTGAATCAAATCTCCAAATTGAGATGATGCCCCAGATTTGGTCAAAGTAACAGCAAGAGGACTAGCAGGATACAACTGCATATCTAGGAAAGAGTCTTGATTAAGAAATTGATATAGTTTTGTTACTCCACCAAATAGTAAAAAATATATCGCATATACGGTAGCTAAACTACCTTCTAAAAGTAGAAAATCTTCTAGCTTATACCCATTTATTGAGCCGAATCGTAACAATAATAAATACCATATCGAAAAAAATGCAAGATTATTAAGGATCATTCCTATTATTTGGATAATAAGCTCTGTTTTAAAACTCATCATTTTTCTAAATTTTAGATTTGTCAGATATAGATATGTATCAATATTTTCCAT